>Ga0206937_10027_pt1 | contig 50823 bp, 40 predicted proteins | sample Alteio_BWOrgHeat_11_FD_152923 | JGI IMG/M metagenome (GOLD analysis project Ga0206937, IMG submission 152923) | Enriched cells from forest soil in Barre Woods Harvard Forest LTER site, Petersham, Massachusetts, United States -... | ecosystem: Environmental > Terrestrial > Soil > Temperate forest >... | reverse complement strand
GGTTGGGGGGACGCAGCCGAGCGAAAGATAGTCGTAGATGGACTGTTGGTCGATCTCTTCTCGAATTCCAACTTCAACCAATAATGGCCGCAACGCCTTCAGTTCCGAGGCAAACACGACGTCGTTTTGGTGGGTCCGGGCAAGGAACAGCGGTTTTTTTCCAAAGCGATCACGGGCCAAAAATAAACTATGCTTTCGCTCATCCCAAATGGCAAATGCGAACATGCCTCGTAGCTTCGAGCACATATTAACGCCATATTCTTCGTAAAGATGGACCAAACATTCTGTATCCGATGCCGTGCGGAATTGATGGCCACGTGATTTCAAATCGCGCATCAGTTCTTCGAAGTTATAAATTTCTCCGTTAAAAACGACCGCAATCGACCTGTCTTCATTGAAAACCGGCTGATGTCCCCCGGCAACGTCAATAATGGAAAGACGTCGCATTCCTAAAGCGACATTCCCTTGGAAATATGTACCGGAATCGTTCGGGCCACGATGGTAGATCGCCCGAAGAGCCATCGAAAGCCCTTCGGCTGAAATTCTGGAACGACTAATTCCGCCTGCGATGCCACACATAAACATTCCTTTTGCATTCCGAACAACTCATCAAGAGTTCGTTACAGCATTCACTTCAAGCAGCCTTCTTCTCGGGTAAACAAAGACCTTTTCCAGTCGCCTCCAATAGCAATTCGGCCAACCTAGGCTCGGCGGCTTGCGAAGAATACTTTTGTTCGACAAGTCGCCGTCCGTTAATTCCCATTCGTTGACGGTTTGATACCGCCGTCTTCATCGCATTGAGCGCGGCCGTCCACTCTTCGACACCAGATGCTTGATACCCGGTCACGTCATTTTGAATAAGGTCGGTGTTGACGCCGAGTGGCGTACCGACAACAGGGATTCCGCAGGCCATATATTGAATCAATTTCAAGCCACACTTCCCCTTACAAAAACGATCGTTTTCGTCAAGCGGCATGATACCTACATCGAATTGCTGGATCTCCTGAACCTCCGTTGTTTCCGACCAGGACCGGACTGTAGTCGGAACGCCGCGAAGTTTAATCGGTCCTGAGCCAACCAAAGTCAATCGCGCGCTGCCATCGCGACAAACTTGTTGCAAGGCGGGCTCGATGGAATACAACAGCTTTGCGGTGACAGGTGTGCCAATCCAACCAATATTTAAAGTCGCTGGTTCTCGCGGAGCTGCGCATTCGTATTTATTAAGATCCACGACGGTAGGCAGAATGCGAACCTTGGACGCACCGGCGTTCTCCGCATAATTCGCCAGATACTTATTCCCCGCGATTACCATCGCGGAATCGCGCATACAGTACCGCACTTTGTCGGCTAGCATCCATCGAACAATGCTCGACTTATGCGAATCATATTGATGGAATAATGCATCGTCATAGTCAACAACAAATCGCTGGCCGATGCTTAAAAGGAACGACTCCAACGCATATGGCATCCAAGGAAGAGCTTCCCAGTTTATCCAGACAAGGTCGTAACTACGTGAACGCAAAAGAGTACTAATGCGTTTGAGGTACGCTTGGGCCGGCAGTAATGGCGAAATCCATTCGCGCCGATACAATCGTTCAAGATAATTATCCTCGAAAAAGCAAGATACATCGATCGTAAATCCCAGCTTACGCAAATATGGAATGTAGTTATGAATCCGATATCGACTTCCCGCGCCTTTAAACGAGAATCGTGGTAGTGCTAGTATGCGTATCATAGCGAACTCTCTTCAGTGATGATGAATCGTATCCGTGACGATCACACTGATCGCTGCCGGAGGGAGTAAAACGATTCGAACACTTAATCAATATTTAGCGAGGGTGATTCAGCTAGTCGTAAGAGGTACTTGCCATAGTCACTTTTCGCTAATTTCGCGCCCAATTGTCTCAATTGATCGGATGAGATAAAGCCAAGACGCCATGCAACTTCTTCGGGACAACAAATCTTGAGGCTTTGTCGCGACTCGATCATCTCAATGAAACTTGCCGCTTGCAGAAGCGATGAGGGCGTCCCTGTGTCCATCCATGCAAAACCACGGCCGAGGTGTTGTACGTGAAGTTGGTTTCGCGCGAGATAGACGCGATTGACGTCGGTTATCTCCAACTCGCCGCGGGCTGACGGTTTAAGCCCCTTGGCAATTTCGACAACTTGATTGTCGTAGAAGTATAGTCCAGTTACGGCATAATTCGATTTCGGTTTCGCTGGCTTTTCTTCAATCTCAATCGCTCGTCCCTGGGTGTCGAACAGCACCACGCCATATCGTTCTGGGTCGCTAACGTGATGCGCAAAAATGGAAGCACCTTGAGAACGCTGCGCGGCCATTTGGAGGGGCGCCATAAGATTGTTCCCGTAAAATATATTGTCGCCCAAAATCAAGCCGACGGAGTCGCCGCCAATAAACTTTTCGCCAATTAGAAAAGCTTGTGCCAACCCGCCGGGATGCTCCTGTTGAGCGTATTCGATCTCAATTCCCCAGTCGGAACCGTCCCCTAGCAACTGCTGGTAAGCAGGCAAGTCATGCGGCGTTGAAATCAAAAGAATTTCCCGAATTCCCGCCAGCATTATGGTACTTAGCGGATAATAGATCATCGGTTTATCATAAACGGGCAATAGTTGCTTGCTGATTACTCGAGTAATCGGGTGCAAACGTGTCCCCGACCCTCCTGCCAGAACGATTCCTTTCTTGCACGTGAGGGGGAGGACGGGGGAAGACGGCATGATTTCGATTGCTCCACGAAAAAAAAGTGAGATGGGCGGGACGGAGATCAAAATGGAAAATACGATTTCCTTATCTCACCCGGCTTTCCGGTCGGTGATATCCAGTCCAAGCCGTTCCCCTTGATATTTGCCCGCGAGAGCCGTCTCGCACCAGGCTCGATTCTCTAGGTACCATTGAACGGTCTTTCGAATGCCGCTTGCGAAGTCTTCCAGAGGACGCCATCCAAGCTCACGTTTGATTTTGCTGGCGTCAATCGCATAGCGCTGGTCGTGACCTGGGCGGTCCTTTACAAAGGTGATCAAATCACGATATGAATTGTTGCTGGCACACGGTCGCAACTTCTCTAAACAGTCGCAGATCGTATGAACGACTTGAAGATTTGTCCGTTCGTTCTGGCCACCGACATTGTACGTCTCGCCAACCGCCCCCTTCTCTAGGACCAATCGTAAGGCACGAGCATGATCGGCGACATAGAGCCAGTCGCGTACGTTGCTACCTTGACCATAAACCGGGATTGGCTTTCGCTTCAGCGCATTTTCAATAATTACGGGGATGAGCTTTTCCGGATACTGATAGGGGCCGTAATTGTTCGAACAGTTCGTTATAAGTACAGGCAACCCATAGGTATGGTGCCAAGCCCGCACCAAGTGATCCGAAGATGCTTTGCTGGCCGAGTATGGTGAATTGGGAGAGTAGGGCGTCGTTTCAGCAAACAAGCCTGTTTCGCCCAAAGAACCGTAGACCTCATCCGTGGAAATATGCTGAAAGCGAAACCGATTTCGCTCGTGGTTGTCGAGTTCGGACCAGTACTTTCGAGTCGCCTCCAGCAGCGTATAAGTCCCAACAATATTTGTTTCGATAAATGTCGCCGGGCCGTCGATGGATCGATCAACGTGTGACTCAGCTGCCAAGTGCAGGATTGCCTGTGGCTTATAGTTATGGATTAACCTGCGAATCTGGACGGCGTCGCAAATATCAACTTTCTCGAATTCATAACGTTCGCTTGGGAGGACCTCGGCAAGGGAAGCGGTATTTCCTGCGTAGGTCAATTTGTCAACATTGACAACATGCCAAGGCGTCTCTCTCACCAGTTGACGGATTAATTCCGACCCAATAAATCCAGCCCCGCCAGTTACGATGATCCGCATCCTTCACTCCCATTGTCAAACCACAGAATCATTCGTGCCAAGCTTGAGAAAAGCGGGTAAAACTCGTTGTCCAGATTTGCATGACCGTGCAAAATGTCGTTACCAATCGGCAGCGCAGGGTCACCCCTTATGCGCCGATTTTCCGCCCTCGACGGCACCTGCCGGGAGTAATAGCAAATGTGCCAAAGAATTGTCAATGGCAAACCAATCGACGTGCTTACGATGCTTGCGATTCGCTAGCAACGCTGTATCGAATCAAAGTATTTGATGAAAACACGGAGCCAGGAATTCCTCGGATCCACGTCGCCATCAAAAATCGGTCAATCGCCGGCTTTGAAGCAATCCCGGCTTAACTCGACGCTGGCCGTGTATGGTGGCGTCCCCATTTACTACAGCCTCCATAGCGGCAGTGTGTCGGACAACATTATGCCTTGCGACATGCGGGACTTGATAATGCAACGAGGGTTGGTCGCGCGGTGGTAAGGTCGGTTCCTACCGCGCCCGTTAGGCCGCATTATCGATTTGGCCAACAGAATTTACATTGCTCGGCGCGACACCACGTTTTGTTAATACCTCGCTCTTTTGAACTCGCCACGACGAAAGTAACAAACTGGGTATGTCCCACCACAACATTGCAAAACCGCTGAATGTCTCGCAAATCTGTCTGAACGAGAGTCGGATTAGTCCATATACAAGCATTACCAATGGTTCAACGCTCAATGTACTGAGCGCCACGACAATGGCTGGCGGAATGGTAAGATGTTTGAAAGCATACTGAATTCTGCTCCGACGAGAATAGAACAATCGGCGAGCCTTGACCTGACGGGACGTTCCCCCCCCCTCATGAAAAGCTTGTGCTGTGGCCAAGTACACAATTCGGCACCCATGATCCACGACGGCTTTCGAAAGATCGAGATCCTCCAGATAGACGAAGTACCGCTCATCGAATCCTTTTAAGGCGACGAACAACTGCCGACGGATAACGTAAAAGGCACCGATCACATGGTCCACGTCGCGTGACTCTTTGTGGTTCCATTCCGACAAATGCACATTGGGAAACCATTGGGGTAATACGCGGCAGAGTCCCGTCGATTGTCCAACGAGTATTTTGCCAGTCGGAAACCTTGCGCAACTTCGAGTTACCTCGCCAGCCGAATTAACGAGTTGAATTCCGCACGCCCCGACATCGACGTTGGCGCGGCATTCCATGAATGTTAAGGGAATCGATAACGATTCCTTTTGCAATTCGGTATCGGGATTTAGAAACAATAAGTATTTTGATTGGCAAATGGCTGCCCCTTGGTTACAGGCCGCCCCGAACCCACGATTCCAAGCATTGCGGATCATTACAATCGGCATCTCTAACGCGTCCAATTCGTCAGCGGATCGATCACTGGAAGCATTATCCACGATCACGATTTGTCCAAGAACACTGGGGCTGGCAAAGCGAAATATCGATTCAACGCATTTTCGAAGTTGTGCACCCCCGTTCCAATTAACAATAACAATATCTAGCAATGACATGCGATGCCCTAATGTGTTTGTTAAATGTGAGGTGCTCAAGTAGAAACGATAACCTAGTTACAAGTTGCATTTTTGTTGGCGAGCGCAATAGGAAACCTTTTTTCCGTAGCGCGTGACGGGTAAGAAAATGCTTCATTGCCATAAAACCAAGCCAGAGCATAAGGAATAAAAACTCCAAACAACCCACCAAAACTAATTAGGTAACCGTTTGTGCATGATGCAAATAAATAGCAACCCATCGCAAGCCTGACTGATTCGCATGCCATGTACGCCTTCGGCCTTCCACGATTTTGACGTAATCGATAAATGGCGGTGCCCAGCGAAGCAAATACAATGTAAATAAACCCGGCGTAAACTACGACACCAATCAGCCCCATTTCAGCGAGCGCCTTAAGTGGCAATAACTCGTATCCAAATTCGTTGTGAAGTTTACCGTTCAATTGTAAGGTTAGCGTTCCATCGAAATCCGCCAATTCGATCGCCACACTCGATAGACCGTGCCCCAGCAAAGGCGCTTCTTGCCAATACGTGAGCCAGACAACAGCTTGCTGATAACGCGGATCTTTCCCTTCTAATTTGTCGTCAAACTTAAGCTGGTACATTCCGCTAAGGACGCTTCCGCCAACGACGACTACCACGATACTTGCCACCATACCCAATCCCACTAGAATCGGCGCACTCGCGTTTGGCGTGCGCCGTTTCCGCGAGATCCATATCAATATGACCGTAGCAATAACCGTCGTCAGGATTAGTCCCAAACGAAGACTAGCGAAGTTGAGCAGAACCGAGAGGGCAAACATCAGCTTTCGCGCAAACGGCCAAGGCGAAGGATCCAAAAAAAATAATCCCAACATACATGGCAGCAAGAACAGTTGCTGAACAAGGAGCTTGCTTGTAAATGCCCAAAAGCCATACTCCGTGCTGACGCCAAAGTTATACGCCAATGAGGTCGCAACTGCCTGTGGAATAGGGATGCTATTAAGCGACATCACAATCAAGAGTAGATGGCATATATTGATACTTGCATAGGACCATCGAATTGACCGAACTAATGCATCGGGGAACGAGACATTCCCTGCGAGGCGTACGGCTAACCACGTGAAAAATGCGATGTCCGTTACATATAGATTAACCATCTTCCAGTTCTTGTCGTTCAAAAGGAAATCATAAACGTTCAAGAACGCGCCAAAAATGGTGAGGCCGACACCAAGAATGAGGAACTTGCGATCCAACCTTCGGTTCGCGGGTAGGCATAACAGTATCGGTACCGTTATTAGCAGTTTTATTGGCGTTTGGTTGGAGGGCAACGAAATAAAGACGGTTAGCGCAACCGCCAGCCACCAGGCAAATAACCGCAGTTGTTTCTCACGTCGGATTTCGGATTTCATGCGGCTTTCGTCCGGGGACAAAGGGGCGCGGTGCTTTCCAACCAAGATGCCAGCATGAGAACCGTCCAGAGACGTCGATCGAATGGCAGCTTGTTTATCCGCGGAGTTCCTTGAATTACTTCCAAGTCGCGTATTCGTCGACTGGAGAGGAGATCTTCCGCCCAGGATTTCAGAGGTCCAGAAAGCCACGTGCCGAGTGGAATACAAAAGCCTTGCTTTCGTTTACTGGTGAGATGTGAGGGCACCCGACGATGAAGTACCTTTTGAAGGACCCATTTGCTTGTGTCGCCATTAAGTTTGAGCGCTGGCGAAATCCGCCAGGCGAGTTCGACAATCCGATGATCTAGGAACGGTGCTCTAGATTCTAAACTCGAGGCCATCGTTGCGCGATCCAGTTTTACGAGGATGTCGTCGGGTAGCCAGACTCGCTGGTCATGGGCCATAAGCCTCGACAGAGGATCCAGCCCAGGAACGCGCTCATCCGTCGACCCAATTCGCGGGCGTACATTTGCCTTCGAATGATTGAGATTTGGGTTCGTAAGGGCATCGGCGATGCCTTCGGGCCCGTCACTCGTCAAAAGCCTGCTTACAGTCCGTAGACGAGATAATTGTCGTGGCGGGGTGCAACCGCAGTAGCGTGCCGCGGTAGATAATGACGAGACAAACATGGAGATTGCCTTAGCCGCGGAACGACTACATATGGGGGGTGATCTCTGGAGCCACCACCATATTCCCAACGCAGCGCGATAATGTCCGTAACCCGCGAATAATTCGTCGCCACCGTCTCCGGATAGGCTGACCGTGACGTGTTGTCGCGTTAGCCTGGCTAGCAAAACAGTCGGAAGCTGACTTTGGTCTGCAAAGGGCTCGTCATATATTCCCCCGAGCGCAGGTAGCAAAGTGAGCGCGTCCTGTGCGGTGACTCGCAATTCGGTGTGATCCGTCCCTAGGTGATCGGCGATGGCGCGAGCTTGAGCGGACTCGTCCAATCGAGGGTCGTCAAATCCAATGGTGAAGGTGCGTATGCGGCGGGCCGATTGCTGTTGCATTAATGATACGACACACGACGAATCGAGGCCTCCCGACAAAAACGCACCCAACGGAACGTCTGCTTCCATCTGCTCGCCAACAATTTGTTTCAAGTTAGTTTCGAGAAGTTCAACCGCCTCATGCGGATTCGTGATCGGTGAATCCAGTCCATTTCGAATAACATCGTCCAATCGCCAATACGACGTTTCCTTCATTTCGATCGCATTATGGTTGCCATTCACGCATAGCAACGTTCCGGGGCAAAGCTTATGAATTCCTTTGAATATGCTGAACGGGGCAGGGACGTATCCTCGTTCTAAGAATGCATCTATCGCATCTTCGTCGAGAGTGCCGGTCCAACCGGGGAGGCATCTGAACGCTTTCGCTTCCGAGGCAAACGCGAAAGAATCACCAACTCGGCCATAATAAAGCGGCTTTTCACCCATCCGATCCCGCGCCAAATAAAGGCAGCGTTCGTCGGCATCCCAGAGGGCGATAGCGAACATACCGGCGAAACGCGAGAGGGACTCCGTAAGCCCCCACCGTTCGATCGCGGCGATTAGTGTTTCCGTATCGGAGTGCCCTCGAAACACGTAACCGTCGCGTGATAATTCGGCCCGTACCGACTGATGGTTGTATAATTCACCATTAAAACATAATGTCCATCTTCCGTCCCGCGACTTCATCGGTTGATTTCCGGCTTCCGATAGATCCAGAATTGCAAGCCGTCGGTGACCGAGCGCTATACGTGACGACGGATCAATCCAATACCCTTCTCCATCAGGACCGCGGTGCGCGATGGAATCGCACATCGCTTGTACGTATTGGCGCATGATTGGCCTGTTCCAGGCATTGTGAGGCGACAGAAATCCCGCAATTCCGCACATTAGCAGGTCCCCGGAGTGGAAAGACGTCCGCGCAACGTTGAGAATCGTGATTCGCGAAAAAAATCAGCCGCCCGTTCAATCGACCCTAGATTGTTCTCGCACAACTTCTCTTTTTGAAGCGCTAGCATCGAAATTATGTCGCAGGCGTCCACAAACGCTCCCTTCACTCTCGTCTCGCTGCTGCATCCGCTTCCCGGGCAAACACAAAACCGTCGAGAGGGACAACCTTTTCACACCTTTTCCGCAACAATCATGTCTTGATACGTCAGAAAAGTCGGCCTTTTGCACCATGAGCCGTATTGAATTGGTTGCGAAATCTTCAGTCCGTGTTTTTCAAACAGCTTTAGCACAAATCCTTCGTCATAGGCAATCGCATCCTCAGGATACTCCTTGTCTGTCGTAAGGCAGCCTTCCACTTTATGCAAAAAAGGGAGAGTACTGCGCCCCGCACGAATGAGAGCTTCTGACTGTTCGTTGAGAAGGAAAAAGGTAATCAGGCACCGACCCTTCGGCTTCAATACTCGCGCAATCTGATTTAGATAGTTCTCCATGTCTATTGGGAGCATGTGAGTAAACACGGAGGTCAAGAACACAAAATCAAAATAATTGTCATCGTAAGGAAATCGATAATCCTTTGCAGGTATCGTACCCGATGGGTTGTAATACTTATTGTAAACATCGCTATGCGCAAAACGAAAGTTATTGAATTTTGGAGAGATTCGCTGTTGGCACCACTCGATTCCTTTCTTGACAATATCAAAGCCCCAATACTCCCCATCATTTGACAAGTAGTTAGTTAACGGGATCGCCATACGTCCGATTCCGCATCCCACGTCCAATACTCGATGGTCTGTTTGAAGATTTGCGAACTGAGTGAAGTAGTCGTTGAATTCCTTTCCAATTTTGATGAAATCGCCGGCACCAATAAAAATCATTGACCTTGGCGGGATCATACTATCCTTGCCACTCCAGCTCTCCATTACGTCAAACGGAAAGTAGTAGGCCGTCCTAAGGATCGGCTTTAGCGACTTGGGAATCATTTTTACCAAAGTATCTCTCATCTGGCATTTCCTTATAGATATTGTAACAGTCATGACTCGTTATATAGTACCCATCCGCGGCGACAATTAATTCGTGTGGCTCATTCCGGACCGAATGAAGCATTGCGTCGAACTCGACCCCTTGGTGCTGGAAGAAATATGGATGTAACTACGGGTACGGTCTTTTTCTAAAAAAAGCGTTGTGGATTCGTTCACTTCTTGAATTCGAGAGGCAGATTACAGGCGATTTCCTGCTTTGTCCATGGCGAACCACGTACCGGGAATACGGCCTCTTGCACCTAACGTCATTGCTGTTCCAAAACCGTTTATCGCCATCCATGCTAGCTCTCGCGCAATGAATGCGCCTTTGTGTTTTTGGCACTAACAAACAGGAAGGAGGTGATCGTATCTCGATGCTCGAAGTAATTACCGCTACGATTCCTATTACGGCTAAATAGCCGATGAGGATAAAACGCATTAATCGTCATAGCAGTCCCGCGATTCCACACATTATGGGTCCCCTTGGATGGAAAGTAGATCTGCCCAGCGTTGCGAAATGCGATCCGCGGAAAAATCAGCGGCCCGTTCCATCGACAGTCTACTGAAACTCGCCGACCGTTCGGGATCGGCTAAGTAGCTATGGATCGCCTCCGCCAGAATTGCCGCTCGCTCCTTCAATTGAAGTGCTGTCGACACGTCGCACGTTGGGACCAAAGTGCCGAACTGGCCAACTTCAATCTGATCTTCCAGTCGTGATTCCAGAGGCGTTCCCGGCGCGAGAATCTCACGAGGCCCGGTCGGACAATCGGCACTGATGACTGGCGCGCCGCAAGCCATCGCTTCGATAAGCGCGTTCGGCAGGCCCTCGTACAAGGAGGGTAAAACGAACAAACGACAACGCGCCATAAAGGCATACGGATTTGTCTGATAACCGGCAAATACAACGTAGTCAGATAATTTTAGATCCGCGCATTGCTCGCGGAGTTGAGCTTCGTCATCGCCGCGACCGACGAGAACAAGCCGAACGTCCGGGAATTTCGCGTGAACGCGTTCGAAGGCGGAAATTAGATAGTGCTGGCTCTTCTGCCTAATCAACGAACCCACGCTGAGGATAACAGGATGTTGGAATACATTCCGCATCGGCTCGGGGAGCGGTTCTTGCGCCTTGCGCGAGATTTCAGCGAGGTCGAATAAATTTGGAATCACCCGAACCTTATCGTACTTTTGGAGATGGCACCATTGCTCTACCTCGTTCCGCAACTGTTGCGAATTGCATACGATTGCGTCGGCAAAGCGGTAAGTGAACTTTACTAGGCCACTGTAAAGCCAGCGATACAATGGCTTCGTGTCGCTGAGTGACTCTTTCAGCGAAACACGCACCGATAAAATCCGGCGCGGTGCACCGGAAAGCAAGTTATATAATGCAGCACCTTCGCCAAAACTGATGATGACGTCCGGTTTGACAGTCGAAACCAATTGACGAATTGATTGAAGTCGCGATATCAGGCGATTAGCACGTTGCCATAACGTCGAGCGAATGTTGCCGGGAGACCCTAAGTCATAGAGAACGCCGCGGCAATCGTAATCGGTATGTTCAGTGCCGAAAAACGCCACTGAACTTTCGAATTCGCGAGGAAGCGCATAAGTAATATTGCTGACCGCGCGTTGCATTCCGCCTTTGTGGAGATGAGCCAATAGAAACATAACGCGAGTCATGATTACGCCCGATCCGTCGGATTCAATCGTGTTTCTAGAATAGTGCAAGCCTGCTGCCGGTTAACGTCGCTCGAAGACCGCAATCATATGAGGAGCTAATTTCGGTCTTCCGAGTAACTTTCGACCAAGGTGAATTGCGGTTCGCAATGGGCCATGAACGCCGAGGTCGAGGGTATGGGCGGTGTGAAGCTTGAAACCAAACTGCTCAACCTCGGCCGACAAGGATGCAACGGACCAACTGCGGACATGTTGCCAAACATGGAACAGTGCGCCACAATCGGGACAAAGCTGCGTCGACGCACTGAGATCTTCTTGGTTCGGCGTAGTAACGAGCAAAGAGCCCCCTTTTTTCAGAGTTCGGGCGGCTTCACGCAGAGTGCCGTCAAGATGGTCGTCTTTCAGATGTTCCACGACTTCGGTTAATAAGACAACGTCAAAAGCTTGATCGTCAACGTCCGTTGGCAATTGGCTAACGAGTTGTACGCCCGCAAATAGCGGATGTCCTTGCGCTTTTCTTCTTAATATCTGAACCGTTTCTGGCGAAAAGTCCAACCCCGTATATTCCCACTTGGCACCGAGCGATTGTAGATGTTCCCACATAAAGCCTGGGCCGCAGCCAAAATCGAGAACTCTAAGCTCTTGCTGTAAACGTAGACCGGATTTGCGAAGGATGCGAGCGCCGAAAACCTGGGAAAAGTAGGTATTTGAGGTACGGGCAAAGTAATCCCAAATGCGCGCGACTTTTTCATCCGTCCACTCTATCGGATGCTCACGGAATACAACCGCTTGCTCAAGCGACATGTTCAATCCTCCAAAATCGGTATCCTGTATGCAATACTTGAAACTGCGACAATACCATCGCCGCCATCCATCCCGCGCTACCGAAGAACAAAACCGCTGGCACTCCGAGTGCCACTGCGGATGTCAATATCTTAAGCGTGAGGGACATTACTATGTCACTTCGGCCGCTCACGGTCAGATAACCAGTCAGTGCCGTGCCAAAAACGCTAAGCATCATCCACGCAAGGCCCCAAGCGATTAAGGCACTATGCCCTTCCGCCGTACTACCAAGTAGAAAGGAAACAATTGAGTCGCGCAGCGTCCAGGCAATCACCACGATTATCCCCGTTACAGCTAAATAGCCAGTGAGAACAAAACGCATCATGCGCCAATAATTGTTACGATCCTTCGAGTATGCCGCGGCTAAAGATGGATAGGCGGCAACATGCGTAAGCAGCGAAGCAGACACAATCGCATTAATCAGTCGCTCGACGGCACTATAAGCCCCTGCCGCTTGGGCTCCAATGAAAAACTCAATAACGATCGGTCCTGATAGCATATATATGGCCGAAACGAACTGAGACCCAAATAGCGGCAGTCCCTCTTTTAAGGCGTTGCTCGGACGAATCGATTGCCAATGAATATCTCGATAGAAAATGGATTGGACAGCGAAAACAAGGGTGGTACCACCAATGATCAGAGGGCCCATGACGATCGCAACGGCAGCCATCGTCTTTGAATGAACGTCGCCATCCGTGACAAAACTAAAGCCGAATGCCAGAGTCGTTGCCGAACCGATGACTGCCGCAGTACATACCCAGGCAAACCGCCCTTGCGATTGCAGGAACCACGTCGAGTTAAGACTGGCCGCAATCGGTAAGCTCAATACTGGAATTCGTTCTGCCCACGTTGACGAATGGTTTGCAAATATTAGTCCCATGATCAACGCGAGAAGCAACACGCCTAAAAGCAGCATGAGTTTTGCTGAAAAGATCTCCGCAAAGATAGTGCCGGGTGTTTCGCCGCTTGATATTTGTGCCACGCGTCGCGGTCCGGTAAGTTGAAACGCGTATTGCACAATAACCGCACCGTACGCTCCCCATGCAAGCGCCACTGCCAAGTGACCATATTCTGCTAATCCGATCGAACGCACGATGTGCGGCAGCAGAAGCAACGGGACAAGTGATCCCACGGCATGTTGCAACAAAAGGATAGCATTTGCTGACACGACGCGGCGAATCATATATATACGTAGGGAGACATTGGTCGAGAAGAGTTCGATGGTTTTGGTTAATTATGGAATCACGCAGCCTCTGAGTGCGACGTTTTGTGCTGTCGACAAACGGCATGACCTTCCGGTTGCCAGTGCATTAGGGCATCAACGAGGGCCTCCTCGACGGGACGCATTTGGACGCCGCAGGCGAGTAATTTATCGGCACTCAGGACACAATTGGAGCGAGGCGTTTTCGCGGCAACTTGATAGAACTCGTCGTCATCTCTCCAGAAATCAAAAACACGCTTTGGCTTCAGAAATTCCTGAATCAGTTCGATGACTTTGCGCGACGTGACAAATCCGGGGTTGACGACATTATAGATCCCAAAGGGGGCGTTTAGCTCCCAAAGACCGAGGCAGGCGTTCACATAATCGTCTAAGTGCGAAATGGAATTGACATTATCATAAACTTTTGAATAACGTTGCAATTTTGACAGAAAATTACGACCATTATCAAATTGGTTAAAAGGTATTCGCAATCGCCACAAATAAGCTTGGCGATCGTGAGCCAGACTTTCTTCAGCCAAGGCCTTAGTGCCGCTATAAAAACTACAAGGCGGCTTGCGAAAACTGAAATTGGGTTCGTCGAATTCGGTGAATCCGCGGATAGCAATGGGGCGAGTCGCGATTAGATGTTTTACAGCGGGGGTCGTCAGGTCCGGTTCGATGCGACGCGATCCATTGTCGTCAACGATGGCTCCGCGATAAGTGCAGCCGGACGAAACGTGGCCCCAAGGAGTTCCAGTTACCGCACAAGCATGGGAAATAGTCACTGGAAACAGCGTGTTTCCTTGGAGCGTGTCGGCGCGAGCGATCTCACATGCATCAACGTTTGGTTTACCTGTGTATCCTGCGGCGTTGATCAGAAAGTCCGGCTTTCGACTTTGAAGAAATCGAACGAGAACCTCGTAGTTCGTGTAATCCACTTCTTTTCGCGAAAGTACATCGACCGACCTACCGCGTTGATTTAGAGCACGATGAAATGCTTGACCAACGTAACCAGTGCCGCCCAGCAGAACTACCGTCATTTCGATATCTTCCTTGAATATGTTGACTCGGTCATGTCAGATGTGAATGCAATATGCATTTTTCCACTGCGACGGCGGGCATTTCTGAATAACGAAGTAAATACACGCAGTTCCAGGGTCAAGTCAACGGGAATTTGTGGATTTAAGACAGCAAGGGCGTTTAGGACGCGGAAACGGTTCTGTTGGGAAAACAAAAATCGCCGCAAAAGTGATAATCTCTCCGCGAAGACGGACACGCATAGACAAAGTCCAATCGTTGCTGGTGGAGAAATCGAAATGACGCTAATTACCGAGGGAATGTCGTGGCGATCCCAAGCACGTTGCCCGGGCATCTCGCCGTGAGGAGTCCGAGTGCCGGCGCAATAGAGCCAGCCAAGTGCCAACGCACTGTCCAAAACTTATTGAGAAAACACGCCGCACCTTAATTTAGAGAGGATGCTACTTGGCGAATCATGGTGCTAGCACGACTGCTTAAGTTTGTCTTTGAGGCGATGTTGGTGCTCGCTTGCGTAAAGAAGAAGCTTCATTCGCAATAACCAACCACCTTGGCCTTTCCCAAGCTTAACCGCAGTCATCACTCTGCATCGATCGTTCTTTTCCAACTGCTCAATTTGACTTAGAATCTCTCGCACAATTCAAAAATCAAAATCACGTTATGTTACAAGCACTCTGGAATCGTAGGCGAAAGGAGCCGTTTGGTGAAGCGATATTTGGTGACCGGAGCTGCAGGATTCATCGGTTTTCACCTTTGCCGTGCCTTATTGGCCCGCGGCGCGAGCATCGTTGGGCTAGATAGCTTGAATAATTACTATGACGTTCAGCTTAAGCGAGATCGTTTACGTCAATTGACATCCTATCCGGCGTTTGCATTCTATCAAATTGATTTGGTCGATCGCGAGCAAATCGCTAATCTGTTTAAGAACGAACCCTGTGACTTTGTTATTCATTTGGCGGCGCAGGCTGGTGTGCGATATTCGCTAGAAAACCCTTCCGCGTATATAGAAAGCAACCTCGTAGGCTTCGGAAATATATTGGAGGCGTGCCGACAGCAGAAAACGACCCATCTCGTATATGCGTCCTCGAGTTCCGTGTATGGTGGGAATACGAAGACACCGTTCTCCATCCATGACAACGTGGATCACCCGGTTAGTCTGTACGCAGCCACGAAAAAGGCAAACGAACTGATGGCACATACATACAGCCATCTTTTCAACCTTCCGACAACCGGCCTCCGTTTTTTTACAGTTTACGGTCCATGGGGCCGACCAGACATGGCGTTGTTTAAATTCACAAAGGCTATCTTAGAGGAACAACCCATTGACGTTTTTAACGATGGGAATATGAAGCGAGACTTTACGTACATTGACGATATCGTTGAAGGCACTATCAGGGCCGTGGAAAAAGTTGCTACGCCGAATGTTGCTTGGTTGGGCAGCGCACCCGATCCGGGCACGAGTTCGGCCCCCTATCGAATTTACAACCTTGGTAACCATCAGCCGGTCGAACTGCTCTTTTTTATCGAAACCTTGGAAAACTGTCTTGGTAAAAAGGCGAAAAAGAATCTTTTGCCGCTTCAGCCAGGCGATTTGCCAGAAACGTGCGCCGATTTATCGGACGTTGTGGCCGACCTCGGATTCAAACCACATACTCGTATCGAGGACGGCATTCAGAAATTTGTCGATTGGTATCGCGAGTATTATCGATAAACCACGCGAACGGGCAACACTACGCGGCAGCCTTGTTCATTGTTGAGAAAGAACTCGCATAGCCCGCATCCAATAACGTTTTTTCGCGGGCTGCCAATTCCAGGTCGGCATCTACCATCATCCGCATTAGTTCTTCAAATCCGACCTTTGGCTTCCAGCCCAGAGTTTTTCGCGCTTTGGATGCGTCGCCTAACAACAAATCCACTTCCGTTGGTCGAAAATAGCGCGGATCGATTTTGACATGATCCTGGTAATCCAAATCAACATATTTGAACGCAAGCTCAAGAAATTCCCGCACGGAATGTGTTTCACCGGTGGCGATGACGTAATCGTCTGGTTTTTCGTTTTGCAACATCAACCACATGGCTTCCACGTAGTCGCCCGCAAAGCCCCAATCACGTTTCGCGTCGAGATTTCCTAGGAAAAGCTTGTCCTGCAATCCAAGCTTGATTCGCCCAACCGCGCGCGTAATTTTGCGGGTGACAAAAGTTTCACCTCGTCGCGGTGACTCGTGATTGAAAAGGATACCGTTACTGGCATGAAGACCGTACGCTTCTCGGAAATTCACCGTGGCCCAGTGGGCACATACTTTCGCGACGCCGTAGGGACTGCGGGGATAAAATGGCGTCGTTTCGCGCTGTGGCGTTTCGCGGACATCGCCAAACATCTCGCTGCTAGATGCCTGATAGAATTTTACCTGGCGTTTAGTACTTTTGGAGTAGGCGACGATCGCCTCCAATAATCGCACTGCACCCAATCCCACGACGTCCATTGTGTTTACAGGGACTTCGAAACTTACTCCCACGTGTGATTGCGCACCAAGATTATAGACCTCGTCGGGTTGCACTTCATCGATGATTCGTCGGAGATTGTTGCCATCCGTCAGATCGCCATTATGAAGACGAAGAGGGACGCTTGGAGTATGCGGATCCTGATCAATATTCTCGAGACGGCAGGTATTCGGCGTCGATGATCGGCGAACCAAGCCATGAACGACATAGCCCTTGGCGATAAGCAATTCGGCGAGGTAGCTGCCGTCTTGGCCGGTAATCCCAGTAATGAAAGCAGACTTCCTTGTCATCTTTCGCTCATGCCCGTGTGGATAATTGTTTACATTCTGGATGCGAAGCGTGGGTCGAAATATATCGGCTATCATTGGTTGGTTCAATATTGAAATCGACAGGCTTTGCTTTGTTCTCCGCAAGAGGATTCAATTCTATGGCATTCAATCAAGGTTTCGCGAAACCAAAGCTCCAGGCAAAGGAGAGTCCCAAGTCGGTTGCTCCAATCGCGCCGTTTTGCGGCGTGATTGTCGATCATTTTGGCGATGAACTGGGATTGAACGGGGCTCGCTTAATGGCTGTCCGACGGAGAAGTGTTTTTCGCAGCATCGCTAGCTAAGCGGCCCGCGTTTTTGCAGTGACGCCGCCGCAATGTTCGACGTACCAATCTGCCGCTTCTTCCAGTCCTTGGGCGAGCGTGCAGGAAGGTTCATAGCCTAGTATTGAACGAGCTTTGGAAATATCCGCTAGGGAATGGCGAATATCGCCAGGGCGAAACGGTTTCCAAGTTGGCTCAGGAATGCTAGCGAGCGTGCCGCGCTTAATCAAAACCGCCGCGATCGAGTCATGCAGTTGCCGCAATGTCAACCGTTCGCCGCAAGCCACATTGAACGCTTCACCCGACACTTCGGTCGGAGCCGTGGCAGCCAAAAGATTTGCTTGGACCACGTTGGTCACATGCGTGAAATCGCGACTGGTTTCGCCGTCTCCAAAAATGCTGCACGATTCGCCCTTGAGGAACGATCGGAACCAGCACGGGATCACGGCGGCGTAAGCACCTTCAGGATCTTGACGCCGGCCAAATACGTTGAAGTATCGGAGTCCCACGGTTTGCATTGCATAACAACGCGCGAATACCGCCGAATAAAGTTCATTCGTGTATTTTGTCAGTGCATATGGCGAAAGAAGTTTTCCTGTTTGAGCTTCGACTTTCGGAAGGGCCGGATGATCGCCGTAAACAGAACTGGAGGATGCGAAAACCAAACGGGCCGCCCCAGTCTCCTTGGCGGCGACGATCATGTTCAGAAAACCGTTGATGTTGGCATCATGACTGGCGAGCGGATTCTTGATCGAACGCGGAACCGACCCTAAGGCGGCCTGATGCAAAACGATCTCCGCACCTTGGCATGCCTGCTGGCAGGTTTCCAGATTCGTAATCGAACCCTGCACGAACGAGAATCGTTTCCAGGCATTCTCGTCAACGGTCTTTTGTACGTCGTCCAGATTATGCTGGTAGCCTGTGCTAAGGTCGTCGAGCCCCACGACGGTTTGTCCGAGTTCGAGCAGATGTTGCAGCAAATGCGAACCAATAAAGCCGGCGACACCAGTCACCAACCAACGCCGTGGACTGTGCGTTAGCTCTTGACGAAGCCTTTCGTAAGCCGCTGCTATGGACATCCGATGGGACCTTTCATTGACGAGTGATGCACCATTCTCGGATTCTTTGCTTGCGAACATTAGGCCTTTACAATCTTCGAGCGATGTTGAGTCACGGCGTGCGTTGCATTGCGCGTATCAACAACGAGCGGCGAATGGGTCACGATGAAATTCCAATCGTAGGACGAATGGTCCGTCGCAATGAGCACGCAGTCGCGTGTCGCCAGGTATTCGGGAGTAAGCACTTCGCTCGCGAGTCGAGGCATGTCGTAGTGACGCATCGTCGGCAAGACGGGAACGTGTGGATCGTTGTAGCTGATCACCGCCCCCTGCTCCAAAAGCAGTTCCATGAGCTTGAATGAGGGACTTTCGCGCGGATCGTCGATGTCCTTCTTATACGCGACGCCGAGCACCGCGATTTTGCTACCGCGCACGGGCTTGCCGACGTGGTTAAGAGACGCGGCAACCTTATTGACGACGTAACGGGGCATCGACGTATTAATTTCGCCTGCTAACTCTATGAAGCGAGTCGACATCTCATGTTTTCGCGCCAACCAAGTCAGATAAAACGGATCGATCGGGATGCAATGTCCGCCAAGTCCAGGGCCTGGATAGAACGGTTGGAATCCGAAGGGTTTTGTTTTGGCCGCTTCGATTACTTCCCAAATATCAATTCCCATGCGATCGAATAAAACCTTCAATTCGTTCACCATCGCGATGTTGACGCAGCGATAGGTGTTTTCCAAAATCTTGCATGCCTCCGCAACTTCGCAACTCGATACGGGTACCGTTTTCACGACGGCATTAGCATAGAGGGTATTGGCCAGTTCCAAACTGTTTGCGTCCCATCCACCCACCACTTTGGGGATACTGCTGGCCGTGTAATTGGCGTTGCCTGGATCTTCACGTTCGGGACTAAACGCTAAAAAGAAGTCCTCGCCGGGTGTTAGCCCGGATTGTTTTAGAATGGGCAATACCACATCGCGCGTGGTCCCAGGGTACGTAGTACTTTCAAGGACGACGAGTTGGCCAGGACGAAGGGCCAGTGCGATTTGTCGAGTGGTGGCCTCAATGTAAGTCATATCCGGATCGCGACTTGCATTGAGCGGTGTTGGGACACAAATGACGACGCAGTCCACTTCTTTGAGCCGTGCCATTTCACAGGTCGATGCGAAGCGATTTTCGGTCTGCCAATTCTGAATCCATTGTGACGGTACGTGTTTGATATAAGAATTGCCAGCTTCGAGCATAGCAATTTTTTGCGGGTCGACGTCAAAGCCTAAGACATCGTAACCGGCTTTGATAAAAGCGTTGACGAGGGGAAGTCCTACATAGCCCAGTCCAATAACCCCGACCTGGGCAGTTTTCCGCTGAATGGACTCAAGTAGCGGCTCAAAAGTACGGGCCGTATTGATCGCAGTGGTCACGTTGCCTCCTTGCATGTTTGAGTATTCGTCGGTTGCCTATTTGTACGGTGTGAATCGCCTTTGCGGCACGAATTTCCGTACGAAACTGGCGTTATTCGACCACGCAAAAATGGATTTACGATGCGCATCGAAACGCAGATGCCGCTATTCTCAACGGGTTGGCTCCGAGAATTTAAGCGTGTATACACACGGTCATTCGCCTGTGTCAATGTCGAATTGGGTGCCCGTTTGAACCTCCGATACATCGGGATGCCGCTTAGCCCCATTCACGGATTTGGCGCACATAGGTTTACATTGCCCCTTGAATAGGCTATTCAGTGCGGGTCGAGGCATCTTGTTTGGAGTGGAGCGTCGTCCCCGCCGCCACTCGTCTACGATTCGCGGACTTTAACGCATCCAGCGTATCTAGATCGTCTGGCTTTCGTGACTTGCACCATTGTAGTTCTTGGATCGCTTCGTCGACTCGGTCACAATCCAAAAGAATCTTCGCAAGTGATTTTCGATCATGAATACTGGAGGGTGCGTTTGTCGAAGTATTCCTAGCACACTCCAAGGCTTTGTCTGATTCTTTTAGAAAGAGATAGATTTCACGTGCTTCACGCCATGCGTCGGCGGCTTTATTGAGTCGCTGTTTCGTCGCATTTTCCTCTAAGAGTACCACCAGTTTGCGCCCGACGAATTGCGCATCTTCATTTCGATTCTGGCTGCGAAAAAACTGATAGAAGGTCGTCAACCCCATCCGATCGGGTTGAAACTGCTCAATAAAAAACTCCGCCGATAGCGGCAGCTTTCCCAATATTTCCAACAGTTTTGCGCGTTGAATCGGATCCTGGCGAAAAGCAATTCTCCAAAATCGCATGGCGCGATCGAAGTCGCCGTCCATGGCGATTTCCCCACCCACGGCTACCAAAATCCCCCCATGATTAGGTCGCACACGAAGTGCCTGTGCAAAATAGTTTCGCTTGATTGACGGCAATGGACTTTCGAGAAACGTCAATTCGCCCAAAATCAAATATGCCTCCCCTTGAAGAGGGCATAGTTGAGCACCTCGCCGGGCATGATTTGCCGCTTTGAGTAACAACGGATAATTATCGCCGAAAGCCGCTTGAAGCCATCGTGATTGTGCCGCTTTGGTTGGAAATTTAGAAGCGAACGCGGCCTCGCGGATTTGTGAAACCGACATGGCATTGTCATTCTCGCGTTGGCGCTGCTCGAATCGCAGTAAACACAAGCTCGCTAAACGGATCTGGGCACGGGCATGATTTGGCTCATGGTATAACACCGCGTTGAGTTCCGACAGCATGTTTTCTGTTTGCTCTTCCGAGGGCGCGGATGTCGGATCATTGGCAAGGGAAATCCTTAGATATTCGTCCCAACTGACGGATGCAAGCGCCGAACGAACGGATTGAACGACCATCAACGCCAATCCACCGGCGACGAGTACCGTACCCAACCGCCACAACATGGGACTGAATACTGTTTCCTTTGACCAAAAAGACCGACCTTCAACCAAGCCAAGTTGTGAGAGGCGACAGGCCAAGGCGGCATAGATGACCGCCAATGACATGCAAGAGGGAATGTACCAAACAAAATCGAAGAGTGAATGTAGAATACTCGTCAATAGTCCCGCAAAAACAACGAAAGCACATGCCCGGATTTCTCGGTCCCGTTGGTTTTGGAATGCACGATGGCACCAACGAAGGCAACAAACAGTTCCGGTGATCATTAACCCTAAGCCAATTAGCCCGGTTTCCTCAAGTAAATGAAAGTACCCGCTTTCTCCGTGGGTATATTCAAATATCGAATAGTCGGAAAAAAAGATGGGATAAACTTCGGCGTGACTACCGACGCCTGTGCCGAACCAACGAAATTTCTCATGGGCCTGGAGCATCGCTTTCCATAAAGTGAGTCGCACATCGAGAAGTTCGGTCATTGAGTGCGATGCGGTGATGGTGCCCATTTCTTGCGAAAGGCGGTCACCCCCAAAGATAATTAGTGAAGTTCCGACCATTGCTCCAATCCCAATCAACGCGACGATGGAGTTCCTACCAAGCAATGACGCACATGTAAAAAGTCCAACCGTGACGGAGGCAGCAAAAAACATCATCATTACGCCGCCACGCGAAAAGGACATGAGACCGGCGACGCAAACACAACCAAGTCCAATGAACAGTGATGCCTTGAGGGTTGAGGCATCCACCGAAAACCGGTTCGTCGAAAATTCCCCGCGCGGATGCTGTTCGTTTGATTTCGTAATGGAATTCCTGAGCCACCAAATCATCGGCCCCAGCCCCATAGCAATAAAATGGGCAAAGTGATTCTCATTAATAAACGTTCCTTTTACCACGCCATAGGTGGTCCGCATCGGATGCGAATAAATCCACAGGAATTTACCATTGCCAAACAGAAATTGGGCTAAACCTATGGCGGCCATCCCGATTGTCGCGCATGCGATCCACCACAGAATTCGTTGCACGTCCTTAATGTCTTGTACATACTGGACGACAAGAAAAAACAATAGGCAATAAGCCATGAACGTAACCAAGCCCGCTTGGGTTGCCGTCGGCGCCAAACTTAGGCAAGTCCATTCGCCGAATTGAAACCAGGGCTCGTTCTCTGCGGTCCAAAGCGGTAGCAGTTCAGCAATGGCCGGTGATATCGTCGCCAGCACCTTTGCGGGCCAATGAATCAATTGCGCGATGACCAGCAAGCAGCCGAGAGTCAATAATCCTTCCGCTCCGGTCCATGTCCATTTTGCTTCGGCCCGTAGACTTTGTGACGTGAGCCAAACGAGAGATGTCAGGGAGACTAGAAGGACGAACGCAAACAACCCCAGTGGATGCCGGCCTCCCATGAACAGAGGAGCTATAAACATGATGGCGAGCAAGCCAACTTCGGTTGCTCGGCGCCATTTTGGGGTAGGACAATTCACCGAGCGCGAACGCTGTCCCACGGATTTCGTGGAAACTTTTGAGGTTTGCCGGCGAGTAGTAGAAAGGTGCGGTACCGTCATTATCTCGCTTCAAAATAAGTCGTTCACTTAAGTTAGGATACTCACTGGTTTTACTTCGCGGTGAATGATTCTAAAGATTCATTGCACGGTACTTTTTTGATGTTGGCTAAACTCGAATGCACTGCGCAACATTAGAAACGGGTAAGGGGAACCGAACTGGTCGCCCCAAATCGGACGAAATCGCGCATCGTACCAATCGTAAACGTCAGCGGTGTTTCTTCCACACTAACCACATCGCCCTCCAACAACCGTATATTGGCGCGTCCGTCCTGTTTTGCTTCCCGGACGGAGACTTGAATAACCACGGGTTCATCGCGACGTGGCAATTTGCGAATGACTTGAACTTTGTCCGCAACCTCCGTTGTTCTTCCGCCAGCCATTGCTAGGGCGTCGAGTACATTGATGTCATGATCGAGCGGTAAGTGATACTGATCGGGCTTCTTGACAAGGCCCGTTACGTGTATCAAGCGGTCGGGTTGTTTCATGACCATCACGACAGAACCATCTTCCAAATGCAGGTCGGCATTTTGATTCCGACTGGCTTCGATCAGATCGATCCGTGCGGCACGCGCAGGAACTTGTATCTGTCGCTGGCGGCGAAAACCGGCCAATTCTGTATTCGGCCCAGTTCCCGGCGGGGGCGGAACATTTTCAGTGATCGTCGTAACACCCGCAGGATGTCGAACTTCGATAATCGTCCCTGATTCTTTCACCAGCCCCCCCGCGGCCACGATGGCGGAAAGAACATCGCAGTTACCAACGGGCAATTCGATGGCACCGGGCGTCTTTACGGCCCCAACGACGGTGACGTTATTTACGCGCCGATTTTCCAGTGACAGGGAAACTTGCGGATTTCGATATATACCCCGCTTTGATGACTCATCTTGAATAACATGCTCAGCATCGGACAAGGTGAGATTGACGACGGGAACATGGCCGACGAGCGGAACGTTCACGGTCCCCTCGTCCGTAACGCGCTGTACGATCGGCTCAGAAATTTTTTCTTTCAATCCCGTGGCAATATGAATACTTAGCATATCGCCAGGGTAGATTAGCTCCGACTTTTCGGTGCCGCGCGCTAAAGTTGACAAGTCGAGTTTCTGGATGCTCGTCAGCCGTGGCGCGGCGAATTCCGATGGCATGCTACGCGCGTAGTACACATTTTGTTGGCATCCGAAAGTACCGGCCAACAAAAACGAGCAGCATAGAATGAATCGATTATCGGCCGGCATAACGAATTGAACTAAGCTTAAGGGTAAGATCGCGTGAGAATGCCTTCCGTAATCTGGTCCGTAACAATTTCCGCTGCCATGAGTAAGTTTGTTGTTTTCGGATTGGCAGCTGATCTGCTGCAATGCTTGTTCGTCGAAAAACACGTCGCAATTAACGACTTTCTACACTAACAACCGCGGTCGAGGTGGTTGCGGTCACGGGCGCTGTTAGTAACAAAACCTCGACTTGACCGTCAAGGTCAATTCTGCAGCCTTATCCGAGCTTTTTCGCCAAAAAAGTAAACACCGGATTAAGGGCTGCAAGAGATTTGTGGTATTGATGTAATGCGAATAGCGAATCGTGGCATCGCCATTGCCAGTAAAGCATTTTGTGGTTTCGTTATTCCAAGGGCCATTTTTCGCAATAGGAGACGCACCCGGTTGATCGCGAAAAAATTAATAATAGCACCGGTTCCGGAGATGTCCTCCGCCAATGGCGGGTTTTCGCGGCGAATACGACCGTTATTATGATGAGGCAGCAAACGTGCGTAAATCAATAAACTTCCACTCCCTACACCTCCGCAGAGTCTCGCATCATGACTACATTTCGTTTTCTTCGACGGCCTTCGCTTGTATTTCTTCTTTTTTTGGCTGCCGTCAGTTGGCAGGCTTTGCAAATCGGTGCGGCATGGGTTGTGGAATATCAAAGTGGGATCGTCTGGCCCGAGCCCCCTGTGGTGGATCCGGGGTCGGAAAGCAAACCGCCGAGCGATGCGATCGTTCTTTTCGATGGACAAGACCTATCAGCCTGGAAAGAGGGGGATCAGTGGATCGTCCAAGATGACTATGCGATTTCGGCGAAAACCGGCATTACTACCAAACAGTCCTTTGGGGATTGCCAATTGCATTTAGAGTTTGCGACCCCAGAAGAAGTGAAAGGAAAAGGGCAAGGGCGCGGCAACAGCGGTGCGTTTTTGATGAGTCGCTATGAAGTGCAGATCCTCGATTCATTCGACAACAAAACCTATTTCGATGGCCAATGCGGGGGGATCTACAAACAACAGCCTCCGACGGTAAACGCTTGTCGCAAACCGGGTGAATGGCAGACACTGGACATTATTTTTACTGCCCCTCGTTTTGATGCCGAAGGGAAAGTCGAAAAGCCCGCCTATGTGACCGTGTTGCAAAACGGTGTATTGCTTCACAATCACTTCGAGATCCAAGGGACCACTTCGTACACCGAGGCCGCTAAATACTCGAAGCATGCCGAGCGCGAACCGATCCAGCTTCAATACCACGGTAACCCCGTCCGGTTCCGCAACATCTGGGTGCGAGAAAATATCCAACCCATCGTGGGGAAGAAGCCGGAAGTTACCCCCTAGGACTTCCGAGTCGTATTAAAACTCATTAAAGCTCCAGGACGGCCCGGAAGGGCCGTCCTACAACAAAGTCTAATCTTCCACTCGCACCTTCATCTCCTCCGAATTCCCCTTCAATTCCGGAGCGTACATCGCCGACGCCTTTGCCGGCAGCGCGCTAAATTTGCCTGGGATTTCGGCCCGTAGCCGGTACGAGATACTATTCTTACCCCGCGCCAATTGACGTACGAAGAAGCTGACACGCTCGTCGCGGAGTTCCATGTACGCTCCGAGTCCGTTGTTGCTGTAACCACTGCGGACATCCACCGGTTCAAAGCCTGCCGCTTTTTGATCTTCGAACAAGATGTACTCGTAATCGTTCTTGCTATCGAATTCGAGTTCCACTTCCACAAGGTCACCACTCTTCAGAGTAGCCAAGTTTTCCAATAGTTTCCGTTCGTACTTTTCCACTTTCTGTTTGAGTGCTTGGCCGCGGCTGCCGGCGACGTCGATTTTCTTATCAATAGGAGTCAGCTTGTAGAACTTCCGTTCGACTTTGATTTCCAGTCCCGCGCGCGTGATCGGATCTTCCAGCGTAAAGTTGGTGAGATACGTGTTGAAATACACCGGCCCAGTGCCGCGCCGCCGCAACTCGACCGTGTGGGTTCCGTCCTTCACATCCGCGCCAGCCAGTACCAGCTTGTTGTCGAAGGTGAAAAGGTTGGCCGCATTGATCTGCACTTCTTTCACTTTCTTTTCATCAATCCAGACTTCGACGAACATGTCCGGCTTCGTTTCGCCCGAGGCACGGATGTAATCGGCAAAGGCTTCGATACATGTCGCCGTATCCCGCGTGCTGTTCCAGTAAGTGGCATGCTTGCGATTGTTGAGCAGGTATTTTACTAGACGCGGTGCGGCTTCATTCTTGACGTTCGTTCGCGTCAGCAACTTCAGATAGTACGCGTCCGCTTCAATCTCGCTACCGTACCAGTGCCACCAGTAGTTGGTTTCAGGAAGCCGCAGGTAGGCGGTTTCGTTCTCGGCGTCTTGGACCAGGAACTGTTCGATATTTTCCAAAATCATCTTCAGCTTTTCTTCATCCTTTTGCGTATGCAGCGCGAGGCCGAACATCGCTTTGCCATACACGGCCAGGTGGTTGCGATCCCGATATAGGAAATTGCGCATTTCCATGCTATCGATCTTGGCGTCGACCAAGACCATGTAAACAAAAGCGTCCAGATTATCGGCGGCTGCTTTCCAGGGCTGTGTCTGAGTTGCCGCATTCTTCAAACGCATTACCTGGTCCGCTTGATATCGCTTAAGCCAATCGACGCCCCGTTCCAAAACGCTGGGCACAAGCGGCACGTCGTTCTGCTTCGCGATTTGCAATCCATGCACGACCACCGCGGTCGTATGGGGCCAGCTATGTTCGCCATACCCGCTGAACCAGCCCCAGCCGCCATCGGCGCATTGCATGTTTGTCAGCGCCTTCAGTCCGTCTTTCACCATACGATTCAATTCTTCTTCGTCAAATACTGGGTTGCGGTCGAACCGCTTCCACTGCTTCGCCCGTTCGGCGTCGGTGCCGATTTCCTGTGCGTTGAGGTTGCTCCGTTTCGTGCGGATGTCGGCCAGATTCAATCCCATTTCTCGCAGAACTTTTTGCGTCACAACGGTCGGTAAGAACCGGGTCAGCGTCTGGTCGGTACTGCCATAAGGGTATTCGGCCATATACGGGAGGGCGTCGACCATCGCACCGGCCAAAGACGGCGAATAACGGATTTCGAGCACTGATTGATCGATGCGCCGTTCGCGCGGCACGTTGATTGTAAGCTTGGCGGTTTGTTGATCAGGACGAACCGTGCCGGCCCACGATTCTGTCTTCAACATCCCGTGAACGAAAACGGGGAGCTTCATTTCCATGGCGTCCGACTCTTCGTTCGTCAACGCCTTCACTCGGATTACGGCGGTCCCTTCTTTTTCAACACGTACGCGCCAATCAACACGCCGTTCGCCCCCCGCGGAAATGGTGACCTTTTGAGATAGCTTAACGCGCCCGCTAGAATCGGTGGTCGGCGAAATAGCCGGATGATCCAGCGCCATCATTAGTTCGCCATCGACTTCCAAAACCGCGTTGACCTCTTTTTCCGTTTTCAGATAGTTATGAATGTTTGCGGAAAGAACGACTTCGTCTTTTTGCACGAAGAAGCGCGGCGCTTGCAACCGCACCATCAGATTCTTGCGCGTGATGAGCTCCGTTTCGCCGGAACCAACGCGCGAACCATGCCCCATCCCCCAGGCTTTCACTTTCCAGGTGGTGAGACTTTCTGGCAGCGCCAGATCGACTTCCGCGACGCCCGTTTTGTCGGTGGTAATGGCACCCACCCAAAGGGCCGTATCGGCGAAATTACTGCGAATGGTTGGTTCGACGGGAGTCGATCCTTCGGCTCCTTGTCCTTGGCCTTCTCCTTTTGCATCCCCTGCCTTGTCATCACCTCGGTACTGCGCGCCGGCTTGCTGCTGTCGCTCGATCCCATCGAATGCCCTTGCGCCATTCGCGGCAAGAGCATCCATGTTTCCGTCCATCGCTTCGAGTCCGCGGCGATTGGCCATGCCACCACGTCCGCCGCCGAACCCGGGCGCAGCGGACAATTTGGTCATCCCAGGCTTACCAGGTCCCCCTCCCAATTGAGCAGCCATTTCCGTTTCTTCGGCAACCGTATGCCCAAATACCCCCAAATAACTCATGCCCGGTTTATTCGGCAACGACCAATTGCGGAAATGATCGGCCAAGTTATCGGATTCCTGCGGATGGTGATGACGCCGCCACTTCCAGAAAAACTCTTTGATGTCTGGGATATTCGAACCGCCGGCAATGTATTCCACGGACTTGTCGTAAACGGTCAGCACTGTTGAACCGACAAAGTTTTCGCCGCTAAAATCGGTAAGACGCACTTTCAGCTTCGTCTTTTCGCCCGGTTTGAACTCCGTTTTCGTTGGCAACAGTTCGACGTTAAGCACTCGTTTTTCCGGGGGGACAACCAGCTCTTTCGTTTCGCTATGGACTTTGCCATCGGTAATCGTCATCGCTTCGATGAAAAAGTTAGGCATGTCCTTTTGAACAACGCCAATTTCTTCGATGGCACTCTTCCCCTTCATCCGCAAGACTTTGGGGGGAAGGTAAATACTATTGGCGGGACGAATGAAAAGGAGGACCGTACTATCGCTTCGATCCGTATTGATTTGCAGTTTGACTTTGTCCCCCGGCTTATATTCCCGCTGGTCCGGAATTAGCTCGATATTATTGAAGCGATATTCCTTGCCGTCGAAACCTTCGCCGACCACCGTGAACAAATACCCACCTTCCTGGGTGTGCTGCTTGCTATCGGTTAACTTATACGAAAGGCGAAATTGACCTGCCGTCGTGGCATCCAGTTTCAACGCGGCGCGGCCTTCGTCGGTCGTATCGACCTTCCAAGTTTGCACCGGGGTTTCCACGGGATTTTGTTTTTCATCGTACGTAATCTTCAGCAGCGTCAATTCGCCTTTACCAGTTACTGGTTTGGCGTTGAGCGTCTGAGCCGAAAAGTGAGCGTTGACCGTATCCCCTACGCGGAAGTATCCTCGATCAACCCATGTAAAGACCTTAAACGGTTTGCGGGCGACCAGTACCTTCCCGGTGCCGACAATCGTGCGGCGAGATTCGTCGCGAACTTCGGCAGTGATCGTATACTCGTGATCGGTGTCGCCGTGCAGAGCTTTGGCGATATCGGTATCGAAGTCCACCGCCACCGTGCCATCCGCGCCGATTTCGACTTCGCGTTCGGCGACGATTTCGGGGGGCTGCGATTGGCCGCGCCACCACCAGACGGGCTGCGGGCGTTTGCAGCCGACCCATTCGTTCCATCCGCGAAACCACGGGTAGTCGTAGCCGAACCACCAGTATCCTGGGCTGTAACACCAGTCCCACGTCGCCGTGGGGTACCAATCACGCGAGTAGTCGGCCCGTTGTACTTTGTACTTCACCGTCGCTTTGGTGACGGGCGAGCCAAAAAAGTACTTCGCCGAAATCTTGGCCGAAATCTTTTCGCCCAGCATGACCGGTTCGGTCGGAGCCGCGACCGTAACTTCATATTCCGGCTTTTTATATTCTTCAACGCGGAATGTGTTGCCCACAATTGCGAGACCCTTCTGGGCCAACGTGGGAAGATGAATATGGTACTGGCCGAGCGTCGCATCGGCCGGTAGTTCGAGCGTTCCTTCCGAACCCGCATATTCGTCGGTGGTTAGTGTCTGCGAATAGATCTTGTCCCCCTTTGGATTGTGGATCTCGACGGGATACGTCTGCTTCGCGAAGTCCGATGTATCGGGTTGATCGTACTTCGTATGTCGCACCCAGAACTTGAAATGGACCGGTTGCCTCGGCCGATAGACCGGCCGATCGGTCATCATGAACGCTTTCGTCTGGTTGTAATCAGCGTCGTAGTAGTTATTCGCCCAAACGTTTTGGAAGCCGAGATGCGCGAAGCGGCCGTTCGAACCGCGAGCAATAACCAGCCACTGATAATCGGTTTTCAAATCGCGCGGGTCGGGAATAATTTGGCCGTTTGCGTCCGTTTTTTCCGCGAAGTTCGTGGTGAGGATTTGCCAACGATTCCCTCCCAAATGTTTTTGGTGATAACCAAAGAACTCTAGATTGGCGTCTTGGATCGGTTTCCCCGTAACACTATCGGCCACGAAGTACAAGCTCTTGCCGGAAAGCGGCTTGCGAACGATCGCTGTATCGCTGATCCACGCCACGATCTTGCTGACGTTTCCTCCTGCGACTGTCGCGGTCACCAAATACGCGCCTGGCTTTTGCAGCGGCGTGGCGATGTCCATCCGTTTGTCAAAGTGACCCGGGCGTGGCTCCAGCGGGAGTTTCCACGACGCCACTTTTTCTCCCACGTACTTGGATTCTTGCTGTTGAACAACGCGCCAACCGAGGTCGCCAATGTTCACCTTGTTCCAGTCGAGTTGGCCTGGATCGGACTTGAGATAGGCCTTGAGATCGTCGAGTAATTGGCCAACACTCAGTTCGTGGGCTTCGAACTCCACGGCATTGGCATTTCGGAAACGAAAACCAATCTTCGCCCCCTGTCCCGCTGGTTGCGTCATGTTCGGTTCGAACGTTCCCCAATTCGCAACAATCTGCTGATACCGATCCTTTTTCCAATTATTGTTGCCTGCTCCAAAGCGATCGATCGAGATCTTCCAGAATTCGGCGGCGCGCGGATACTGGCGACGATTTTCGAAAATCTGTGCCAACGCATTCAACGCGTCTTCCCCATGCCCTGTCTTCGGCTCGTCCGCGATTTGTTGATAGATTTTGACAAAGTTAAATTCGTCAGGCAGTTCAAAACGTTTGATGCCATTCGCCAGCTTGGCGATGGTTTCGTTTTCTTTCAGTGTGTGGAGGGCGTACGTTCCACTTTCGTTTTTCTTGGTATCGTCTTCTGCGGGCGCGCCAAACATTCGCCCGCTGTAGGGATCGTTCGCCATGGTTTGCACACCGAACTGCGATTGCAGAAAACCGGCGAAGCGAGTGCGTACTTGATTAAGTAGTTCAGCGTTATTTTCGACGGCTTGGGACAGCGCCCAGCGCCAGCGTTGGCCGTCGTTCGTCGCGGTTTCCCAAGATTTTGGTGCCGAGTAATAAACGGGCTTCCCAGCTTCGTCGACCGGGGCGGCTGTGCCGTGATGACCATATCGGAAACCTTCTTCGTAATCTGGCAATTCCGCTAGATTGGTGAGCGTTTGGAGCCGCCACGCTTCTTGATTTCCACGGCCGCCGAAAAGTTCTTCCGACAAGGCCAAGTAGAACTTACCGACTTCCGCCTTATTGTCATCGTTCTTCGCGGCCGCAACGGCTTGATCGAGTAGTTGCAAAGCTCGGACACGGTCTCGCTCGAACGCATTCATGGCTCGCCCACCACCGCGACGGTTCCCGCGTTCAAATTTTCCGCCGATCATGAAGCCATGATGTTGAACGCTCAGGTATTGCTCCGCCGCTGCTTGCAACAGACGCCAGTTGTCTTTGTGGACGACGACCGTGCTTTCGACTAACTCATCAAATTCGCTTGATCTCCCTAACCGCTGGAGTGAAAACGACGCTTGGCGTAAGTCTTCGCCCACTTGCTGGCGATCATTGTCCTTAGCGAGACAAAGCTTCTTAAAACCTTCATATGCATTCTTAAAATTGCCGCTCATCTGTTGCTGCTGCGATGTCTTTCGCAATTCCGGCAAAGATGGCGTTTCCGAAAACGCCGTCATTGTTAGCAAAACCGATATTCCCAACACAATTAGTAGCTGATGCCATTTTGCGAACTTAATCATTTTTCGTAACTCCAAGTGAGCATTCGTCTTGGACGAAAACTCGCACAGGCGACTCGGGAAAGGATGAACGACCGAGCCGCACCCCAAAACCGATAATGAGAATGCAAATTCGATTTCGCGGCGACCACGAATCGGCGAGCTTTTGACGAGTACTGACACGAATCCGTTCCAAATCAAAACAACTAATTACAATCAATTGTTGCGTATGCACTTCCCCCCTATGATGAAACCTTGAGGACATTGAGAGAAACTTGCCCCAGGCACTTGATTTGTTTCTTGTAGGCCGGAACAAGCGAAGCGAAGTTCCGGCGATGCATGTAGGGGAAAAGCGTGAATTGATGTTTTCGCTGCTGCCGGAACTGCGCGGAGCTTGTTCCGGCCTACAAAGTAATTGCCGTTTGGTATTAGCCCGGAACGCGCTAAGGGAAATTGTCGTCAAAGAGATCGAAGAGTTTGAGCTGTGATGTTTTTCAGGCGGACGGTTCAAACATTTCGGTCCCCTATTAAGTTCGGATTATTTTCCAAAACAACTGGCAGGCGATCACGTAATATAATTTCGTCGCATTACTGAAGGTAACCGCCGTGAACGATAGCTTTAACCCGTATTTCGAATGGCTTGGCATCGACCGCAAGATTGCCCAACCGAATTTCTACCAACTCTTGGAATTGGAGCCGTTCGAAAGCGATCCGGAAAAAATCTCCAGCGCTGCGGACAAGGCCACCACGCGGGTGCGGAGCTTCCGTCCTGGTGCAAATGCACCGCATTGGGCGAAGTTGCTCGACGAAATTGGCACGGCCCGGCGCACATTTGCGTCTCCGACAGAAAAAGAAAACTACGACAATCAACTACGCACCGCGAATGCCGAAAAAGCGGCAGCGACCGATGCCTCGAAAAATGATCGAGGTCGTAGCGCTGATCTCGCCTTTATCCAAGCAAATACCGAAGGGCGCAGCAATTTCTATCCGCCAGGATTTTCCACCGGTGTCACCGCGCCGACGCCGACTCCTTCCGCGCCAGTTTCCACAACGCCGACTCCTGTGGCGACGACAAGCAACGCGGCCGACATCGCGGCAACTCCTTCGACATCGCCGCTTTCGCCGACACCTTCCAACGTGCCCCCGAGCCCGGCACCAGCGAGCAATGCCGGCACCCCTGCTTGGAATCCTCCAGCATCGAACGCCTATTATCCGCCAGGCATGAGCCCGGCTTTGCCCGCCGCGCCGACGGCCTCGAATCCAATGTCGCCGTTTGGCTCCCCAGGTGGTGCATCCGCTCCAGCGGCCATGAACCCGACCACAATGTATGGTAATCCGATGGCAGGTAACCCGATGGCAGGTAACCCGATGGCCGCTGCGCCGATGCCATCTGCGCCCATGGCTTCCTACGCTCAACCCGGCGCGACCAATCCTCCGGGAACGGTGATTTTGCCGCCGCACGCCAACCCGCTGGTGCACAATCCAATGGGTACCTCGCCTTTTGCTAATCCCGTGGCCGCGCCGATGTCTCCCTTTGGGAGTGCCCCTGCGCCAAACGCGCACATGGCACCCAACCCAATGGCTCCGGCTGGCTACCCATCCCACGGCGGCCCGTTGCCAGGCAACGCCATGGCCAGAGGCCCCATGGCAGGGAATCCTATGTCACCGATGGGGGGTGGGTATGGTGCGCACCCGGCCGGGGGGATGTCCGCCAATCCGATGGCCCCCGCATACGCCTCGCCCGGCCCCATGTCGCCGAACGCTATTCCGACCGCGTCGCTTGCAGCGAATCCCATGAATCCGATGATGTCGGCCAATCCATATGCCATGCCGGCTTCGATGCCCGGCCAAATGTCACATGCGGTACCGGGATTGCCGCCCATGAATCAAACCGCCCCGCTGGCAAGCATGCCCGGCAATGTACCGATGGCGCAACTTGTGCAAGCACCACCCGGTGCGAACGTGCAGGTGGCGCTAGGGATTCCTGTCGGCGGACCGATGCCAAGCAACACGGCGCCCATGCAACAGATGTCGTCAGGGCCGCTGCTCTCTGCATCCCCCGTTTCGCCCTTTGCTTCGCCAAATTCCCCCACCGCTTCACCGATGACTCCGGCGAGCCCTATGATCCGCTCGCAAAGTACATCGTCCAAACTGCGCGGCGAGCGTTCTCAGAGCGCGGTGCAAATGCCCATCATTTTAGGCGTCGGCGGTGGGATGGTCATGCTGACGTTCGCGGTGATTTTCTACGCGATGGGCGGAAGTCCCACGCGCGACGAGCAACGAGATCTCGCTTCCAACGCAAACGACAAACACAACCATTCGCATTCCACGCACGTGGACAAGTCCGAAGACCACGGCCATTCCTCGACAAAAGTGAATCCGCCGTCGCAACCGAGTGTTATACCTCCTATGAAGGGTCCGATGAAAAATGGTAGTCCCTCGGCCGACATTCCCGACAACGATCCGACGATGACGTCCAAGTCTCCTGTACTCCCCAAGCCGACTCCAAAACCTCCCGATCCTACGGTGACTCTCAAGCCCCAGCCACCTGTTGTTCCACCTCCAACGCCGACCCCTACGCCAGTTCCCACTCCGACGCCAACACCGCCGCCGCCTCCCCCACCCCCCACAAAAAAGCCCAAACGGGAGGAAGTTGAAGAATTGGCAAAAGCGCTGAAGCAGGCCCACCTGGAACTTTCCGAGTTAAACGTGGCCGATGCGGAGAAGACGCTTCAAAAGGTTGAAAAACTGACGATGCTCCCCGAGCACGCGGAAAAGCTCGAGCGATTGAAGCAACTCGTCCACTACAATCATGAATTTTTGCGGGCCATGCGCGAAGCGTCCAAAGGGTTCCAACCCGGTGCAACCATCCAAATTGGCAACACCGTGGCAGCCATCGTGGAAACGTTCACCAATCAAGACAAGATCATTCTCCGCATCGCGGGGATGAACCGCACCTACCTGTATCGCGAAATGCCGGTGGGACTCGCGGTGGCCGTTGCCAACGAATGGCTCGACAAGAAGGCGTCTTCCAGTCTCGTCGTGAAAGCCTGCTTTGTGATGACGAGCAAGAAATCCAACGACGAGATGCATAAGAAGGCTCACGAGTGGCTCAATGAAGCCAAACGCGATTTGGCGGATGTCGTCTCGACGGTCGAAGCCGCGGTTGTCGACAACTACGACCTGATGAAAGATTTCAAAGACTGAGGACAAAAAAACCTCGAGCGCTCGGCCGGTTGCAGGGTGCGACGAACGCCATCATCATTTGTGATAACTTTCGATCTATTCTCGAGGAGATTCACAATGAGCAAAGCGACCCAACCAATTCCTGCTGGACAAGAAAATCTGATCCCGCACCTGATATGCAGTCCTTGCGCCGACGCGATTGAGTTCTACAAGAAGGCTTTCGGTGCTGAGGAAATCTACCGCATGCCAGCGCCGGATGGTCGCCGAATCATGCATGCCCAGATCCGCATCGGCCAGAGCTACGTGTTTCTCGTGGATGACTTCCCCGAATATAAAGGGGGCAAATCGCAGACTGCCACGGCCCTGCAAGGGACGCCGGTGTACTTGCATCATTACGTCGAGAACTGCGATGCGGCGATCCAACGAGCCCAAGATGCTGGCGCGACGGTCATGATGCCCGCCTCCGACTGTTTTTGGGGCGACCGTTATGGCGTCATCGTCGATCCCTTTGGTCACATCTGGTCGTTCGCGACACACCTCAAGGACATGACTCCCGCGGAAATGCAAGTCGCGATGAAGGAAGCCTTCGCCAAGAAACCGTAGTGCAATACCGATTGTCGTCTTTCGCGCCGCGAAATGGATTCGCACGCCGATTCAACTACGCCAAGCACCGAATGATTATCGGTCGCTCGGTGCCGGAGCAAGCCAATGTACCATTCGCGTACTTTGCGGCAGGTTGCCTTCTGCCTTGCGGCAGGCGCGGCATTTATCTGTTTTTTCACGTCGTTGGGGCGGACGGAGTCACCGGCAAAGATCGCGTCGGATCGGTTGTTGTATCACACCGATCCTGAACACCTGTGGAATCGCCTCCACGACGCAATATTCGTGCGCGTCGGTCCCGACGGTCGCGCCTACGGGCACGATCGTCTGGAACCCCTCTTATGGAGGAAGTCAAAACACCTTATCGAAGCGCCGTCGAACAAGCGAACAGTGTCCCTCCTCGAGGAATTTCTGAACAACAAGGGAGAGAAACTGATCGATGACCCGTTGAAACGTGCTATGCTCCAGCGCGATCTCTGGCTGGTCTTCACGTGGTTGGAAGGAGACCATTGGTTAGATAACGAGGTCAAGGAGGAAGAGTTACGAGCGGCGCGGGAGCGACTCCGCCTTCCGCTGGCAACCGTCATCAGCCGATTGGCCCTCACCAGAGATCAAATCGAAAGACTTCCAGACAACTACGCGGCGGCGGTCGCCTCCGGTGAATTTGCAAAGCAGTTCGATCCAAAACATCCTGATACGCCGTATCTACCCGCCGACCTGTTTGACACCGACGGCCCTTGGGTGTGCTTGGGCCGTCCGGACGGCCCCATCGCTCCCACGCACCTGCGCGACGACGGAACGAACGTCTTTACGAATTCAGCTTTTCTGCTCTTCCTACGACTGCCGGCGGGTCGCGCCGCAACGGTCGATTACCTCCAACGATTACGAGCGTTCGACCAGCCTTTGTGGATCGAGGTGGGTAACGCCAAGTATCCGGTGGAGAAATACCTGCCGAACCCGAAGATCCCAACATTCCCGGTCGGAACCGAAGTCGCGCTACTTCGCCGCGCACTGCTGGTCGCCTCTCCGACAGCACCAATCGCAACGGCCCTGACGGAGAGCGTTCAGCTACGCGTCTATCGTGAGATTCCGGAAATCACGGCACCGACGATAACTGCGGGATTGGTCAGCGGCACCGCAGATTCCCGACGCGCTCAATCATGGCAATCCTTTCACGAGTTTCAACTAAGTCGTTCCTTGCTATTCGCGGGACGCGCGGGTGGGTTACGGGCCATCGGCCCGAAGGAACGCGATTTTCCTATCCCCTTTGCCTTGTCGTACCGTGATGAATTTGAAGACCACGAATCGGGCTCAAACGACCAGCCATTTTCGGAACGGAGTCAGCACCCGATCTTGGAGACCTGTTTCGTCTGTCACAGCTTTCCCGGCATCGCGTCGTTCAACAGCTACTTCAATTTCCGCATGCACCTTGATGAAAGTAACATCGGTGCCCAACCATTCTCGTTATTCGAGATGTCCGTTTCCAAGGTCGAAGATGCGGCTGTAAAGTCGAAAGAAGGTCGACCACACTGGACTTCATTGCGAAAGCTTCTGGCGGAGTAGCTTATAATTGTCCGCTTTCGAGCCGCGAATGGGAATGCTTTCGCGGAGCGAAAGCCGACACTTGATTCGGTGCGGATCATGCCCAACCTTCCGAGCCATTCGCGGATCGGCACCAATGATTGACATTCTTGGAACGTGGGGTACAAAGGTGGGGGTATTGTCGCGCGTCCGATATGTAGAGTTCGTTTTTTTCGAAGTGTTCTAAGCCCCAACACCTACCACGCACGGTTCTCGATGAGCGATAATTTTTGCCCAGGATGCGGTGACCAGCTCACCGCGGAATCGATGAACATCACGGAAGGCGTGGCCTTATGTCCGGGGTGCGGCCAGTTGTCGCGCCTTTCCGAAGTTGTCAACACGACGCGGCCGATCACGGACATTCTCAATCAGCCTCCGGCAGGGTGTTCGGTTACCGAGGCGGGACAGAATGTCATTGTCTACGCCTCCCTACGTTCGGTTGTAGGATTCGTCGGAGCCCTCTTTATATCGCTTTTTTGGAATGGCATTGTTTCGGTATTTGTGCTTATCGCCATTGCGGGTTTATATTTGAATTTGGTCGGCCCGCTCCCCGCTTGGTTTCCAGCCCCGGACCAAAAGGGGGACATGGGTTTAGGAATGTCTTTGTTCCTTTGCGTTTTCCTGATCCCCTTCGTAACCGTTGGCTCGTGCATGATCGGGGCGATGTTTCTGAATGCGATGGGCAAGGTTGAAATCGTCATTGGCAGCAACGACGCCACCGTTCGTACGGGAGTTGCTTTTCTCGTTTGGAGCCGCCGCTTTGATCCAACAAAAGTTCGCAGCGTTAGCACAGGACCGTCATCCTGGGACTCGGAAGGTAAAACAACTCAAGTAATCGTGATCGAAGCCGACCGCACGATAAAATTCGGCTCGCTCCTGCAAGACGAACGCCGCGAATGGCTGCAAGCCGTTTTGCACGTGTTACTCGTCAACAAACAATCGAGCCAGCGCGAGGAGCTACTCGCCAAAGCCCGGCAAGCTTCCTTACTTGTCTGACAACTCGCTCCAAACGCCAAAGGCGTTGCGGAGCAAAGCCCAGTAATAGACTATTATTGTTATCGGTGGGTTTGCACTGGCAAAACGGGCAAATTCCGTGTGCCACTGGCCCGGCCAGTGAGAGATGCGACAAGACTTTCCATCACCATGCGGATACAAGAGCTATTCTGGCAGGACGTTAACCTTTTGAATAGCTTTTTTTGGGGGACACGTACAACGAGAGACGACGTCTTGCAAAAATAGCTCTTGTGACCCGAACTGGATGGATAGTCTCGTTTCACTTCACACTGGCATCGCCAGTGGCACACAAAAATACACTAGTATCGTGTGTCCGCACTCCGCCACAATTCATGCATCCCCCAACTTCTGTATCACCGCATTCCCCATCTGCCCTGTCGTGAGCTCCCCCCCAATATCCGGCGTCTTATGCCCCGACGAAAGTGTTCGTTCCACCGCGTGGCGAATCCGTTGAGCGGCGGCCGGCAACTTCAAATGGTCGAGCATCATGGCCGCGCTAAGGATTGCGGCGATGGGGTTCGCGATTCCTTTTCCCGCAATGTCGGGGGCTGAGCCGTGGACCGGTTCGAACATCGATGGGAAATTTCGTTCCGGGTTCACATTGCAACTGGGGGCGAGTCCCAAGCCACCTCCCAATAATCCTCCCAGGTCTGTCAGCAGGTCGCCGAACAAATTCGACGCGACCACCACATCAAACCTTTCCGGCCAACGGACGAAATTCATGATGGCGGCGTCGCAATGCTGACGTTCCGCGACGACGTCAGGATATTGGGGGGAAAGTTCTTCGAGAATTTCGTCCCACAGGACGTAGGCGTACCGCTGAGCGTTCGACTTGGTGGCCATCGTCAGTTTCTTGCGGCGAGTGCGGGCCATTTCGAAGCCATAGCGCAAAATCCGTTCGACACCACGGCGCGTGTGAATCGCGGTCTGCACGGCGATTTCGTCGGGGGTTCCGCGACGGAAACGGCCGCCATTATCGATATATTCCCCTTCCGAATTCTCGCGAATCACAACGAAATCGATTTCGGCCGGCCCTTTGTTCGCGAGATAGCTGGTCAACCCCGGATAGAGTTTTGCCGGGCGGACACACGCGTATTGATCAAACGCCTGACGAATTCGCACCAACGGCGCGAGCGTCAGATGGTCCGCGATTTCCGCCGGCCAACCCACCGCGCCGAGCAAAATCGCATCGAAAGGACGAAGCACTTCCAGAAAATTGTCCGGCACAAGCTTGCCCGTTTCGCGGAAGTGCTGGTAACCCCACGGAAACGACGTGAACTGAAATTGAATCTCTTTTTCGAATTGCTGAAGAGCCGTGAGAACTCGAACGGCCTGTTCCGTAACGTCGACACCGATCCCGTCGCCGGGGTAGAGCGCAATCTGCAAAGTTTTCATTCGTTGGAATCCCAAGTTAGTCGTTTTTGTTTTCGCGTAATCGCCGAATCTCACGCAGCAATTCGGCTTGTAATTCGGCTCGTTCTACCAAATGCCGACGATGTTGTTGTCGCAGGAACTTAAACGACTGTGCGGCGTCGATCATCGCCAGAGCAAGGATCCACAGCACGAGCATCAGCATCGCCATCCAGAAACAGGCGGCCATGAAGGCGTCGCGAATCGACACAGCGCTTAAGATCGCGAGGCCGACCACCCCCACTAGGCCGCTCGCTAGCATCCGACGTCGATATTGGGCCCGTGCGAATTCAATGGCCCGCAGGTTTTCGGGTTGGATTTTCGCGATGTTCCAGGCATGCGTATGATGCCACATCAAGCCGGCCGCGATCGCCAGTAACAAGGCACAAAACGCCCCATGGACGGCGATCGTCTCGTTGGCATCCGCTAGCAACGGGGAAATTCTTGGGCTAGGAAAGGGAAATTGCACAATTGGCCTTGTCGATTTCAAAAAGGGCAATTAACGTCCGCGCTTAATTCGTCTACCTGGCTGGCCTGATTTGGCCAACCGCCATGGGGTCTTTTCATCTTATCTTGATTGGGCGAACGATATGTGTCGACCGTGGGTCTGCCAATTCGTAGTGATCATGTCACTTTCGGCGATCGTCGGCTGCTCGACGGTGAAAGAATCCTATACGGCTCGTACCGGAATCGAACAGCTTTTAATTTCCAGCGCCACGGACAAGGCGTTGGACAAAATCGACTTTCGCCCCGTCGCGCAAGCGAAGGTTTTTGTCGAAACGAAATATCTGGACTGTACCGACAAGAACTACATCATCGTGGCCCTGCACCAGCATTTGTTGAAGCAGGGTTGCATGTTGGTGGACAAAGCCGAAGATTCGCAAGTGATTGTGGAAATCGCCAGCGGCAGTGTCGGGACGGACGGTTCCTCGGTCTATTTGGGCTCGCCGGATATCCCTTTGCCTCCCCCTTCGCCGATCATGCTCCCGAAGGTTCCGCTATTTTCGCGGTCGCGTTCTATCGGGACAGCGAAACTGGTGGTCGTGGCCTACGACACAAATACCAAATTGGCGGTCATTAATTCTGGCTACTCCATGGCCCGCGCCGATCACCGTACCTTGAATGTGATGGGTGGCGGCAATTACAACAGCGGCAGCGTGCATGAGGATATCGCGCGGAATACGGGAGACTTGGAGTCCTTTGCGAATATCCCGACGTCATTCGCGTCAAAATCGTCAAATTCAAATCGCTAAATGGCGTAATTCTTGGCGAGCCGGAGGGCGTTAGCCCCCGGATTCTTGGATCAAAACGAAGGTATCCGGGGGCTAACGCCCTCCGGCTCGCCGAGAGCAGTGTGATTACCGGCTACGTTTCGTTTTTACGACGTATACTTTCGCGGCCCCCCCTATTTGCTCCTCGGGACGCGAGATGAAGTATGGAACCGACGGTACCTTTAAAAATCAATTTTCGCCAGATTCTCGACACGCTGAAAACCTATCGCTGGTTTTGGATCGTGCCGGCCGTCGTTATGACATTCGGCGCGCTCGTCATCGGAATTGTAATGCCCAGCAAATGGCTGGCGGTGCAATCTTATCTCGTACGCGACGAAGCCGGGAACAACCTGCGCGGACTCGGAAAATTCGATAGCAACGAAGCAATGAAAACGGCACAGGAGACCATTCAAGAACTGGCCCGCCATCGCTCGTCGGTCGAATCCGTTTTGAAGCTCATTGGCCCTCCCGAAAAATATAAGAACCCCGACCAATGGCCGACGGCCGACAACATTACGTCCGCTCAAACCGCCATTTCGGTCGTCGCCCCGAATGGCACCGAGTTTGGCAAAACGGAAGTGATTCACGTTTCCTCGAAAGGGGAATCGAAAGAACGGGCCGTGCAGCTCACCAAAGCAGTGGGGGATGAGTTGGAAAAAAGACTCCGCGAATTTCGGCATCAAAAGCTCCGTAGCATTGTCGAAGAAATGGAAAAGCGGGCCCGAGTCAGCGAAACCGAAAGAGACGCTGCTTCGCGCCGCTTGCAAGCGTTCGAGGCGCGCATAGGCGGCGACGTAGGCGATCTTCGCTCGTTCACCGAAAGTAACGAAGGGGGGAGCAGCCTCCGCAACCAGCAAGTTGCCATCCGCAACGATATGCGGCAAGCCAACACGCAACGCGAGTCGTTGCTGCAACTGCAAGAACTCATTGAAGCGGCGCGCAAAGACCCGGGCAATTTTCTGGCGACCCCCAGCCGCTTGTTGGATGCGCAGCCGGGCCTGAAAAAAATCAAGGAAGCGCTCGTCGACATGCAGGCTCAACGGGCGAAATTGGCCGGCATGATGAGCCCCAATCATCCGCGCGTCCAAGAAGCGGCGTACGCGGAACAAGAAATGCGCGACGGCATGCACCGCGAATTGAAAGAGTCGTCGCGCGGCGTCGAATCCGACTTGAAAGCCAATGCAGCCCAAATCAAGTCGCTCGAAATGCAACTCGCGCAGGTCAACAAACGGCTAGATGAGCTCGCCGGCTCGCGGACCGAATACGTGAATCTCGTCTCTGACCTCAAGCGATGCAGCGAGACCTTGGAAAAAACCAATCGCGAACTCAGCGATGCCCGCGCGGCCCTTAGCGGCGCACTTTCCGCGAGCCTTATTTCACGTCTGGAAGGCGTCATCGCGGGCGACAGGCCGATTGGTCCGAGCCTTACCGTGATTGTGTTCGGTGGATTGAGCGCTGGACTGGCGACCGGTCTGGGACTGGTATTTCTGATCGCACCCATTGGCCCAACCGGCCGGCGATTAACCGATCTCCTGCCGATTGGCCGTCGAGCAAGCGATCGCGGCCCAACCCGTCGCGCGAATGATCCACCACCTATCGCACCGGCTCCGACTCCAGCCCCGGCCGTCCCGCGGGGACGTCGAACCTATGATCCACTTCCCCCCTTGTTAATGCCCAACGAAAACCGCCGCGCCGAAGACGCTATTCGCGCTCAAAAAGAAGCCGATAAAAGCGAACGCGAACGCCGCCAATTGGCCAGCGAACACCGTGCCCCCGATCAGCCAGCACCGCAGCCGACGACTGCGACGCAAACCTCATCAGCGCCCTCGACACCGCCTGCCGCGCCCATCACCTTTCCGTCGCTGGAAAACATGCCGACGTCGACCAATACACTCTCTCCGAGTTAGCACGTTTCTCCCGAGCTACTCTGCCAGATCAACGCGGCAGCAGCCGAAATCGATTCGCTTTGGTTTGGAACGGGCATCGGTCGCGACAGCGACATCAGGATTTAGGCAGTAGTGAACAAAACGACCATGCTTTGCCGCGCGCACAATACCGGCACGGCGGAGAATTCCAAGATGGTGTGAGACTTTCACGATCTCGTCACCAAGATCGCTGGCAATCTCGCCCACATTCTTTTCGCCCAAAAAAAGGCACGTAACAATTCGCAACCGATCAGGGTCGGCAAGAGCCCTCAGGCGTTCCGCGCAGCCCTGAAATTCTTCTGTTTTTTTCATCGAAAAAAGACGTTTTTGAAAAGACTGCTAAGAGACCGTCTGGCTGTTTGCCAAGTTTACGATCATGATTGCACAACACTTTCACGATCGTTAGAATGTCAAAGCGTTAATCCAAGCCACGGCGCGACTTGCGTAATTTTAACGACCTACCCGACTCCCCGCCATAGTACTCGTTTCGGCTCCCATGAGACCGTTAATTCCCTACTTTACCAGCGTTGTTGTCCATGCCACCGCCGCCGCAGTGATGTCGTACTGCGTGCCAATGCCCATGCGCTGGGAGGTGGTCGTTGCCAAAGGGAAGCCCATTGTTACAGTCTTTGTCGCGCCCACCGTCTCGTCGGAACCACCTCCGGTTCCCATCGAAGCGGAAGTGAAAATCCAACCGCAGCCAACTCGGCCGCCAACGCACGCGGAAGAAGTCGCGGCCCAACCTGTAACGGTGGCCAAGCAACCGGTCGAAGTCGCATTGAACGACTCCAAGCCGGAAAAAGCGGAGGCCGAACCCGAAAAGGCTCCCACCGAACTCGAAAACATGCCACCCCGCAAAGCCCCCTCGCAAGAGGAGATTGTCACCGACGATGGAGAATTGCCCAAAGTCGTCGAAAAGACGAAGGTCGAGAAAGCCGAACTCAAACCGACTCCCACCGAAATTCCCGATACGGTTACGTCCGCGGAAAAGCGCGACGACATCGCGGCCCAAGCCGTCACACTCGCCAAAAAGCCGCTTGACGAAAAACCGCTCGAAAAGAAAACGCATCCGCCGAACACCCCCGACGACGCGAAACCAACCGTCGACGATTCGCCGCCGCGCCGCACTCCTTTGCCCGATGAAATCGTCGTCGTCGATGCGAAGCCAACGAAAACTCTGACAAAACAAACCGAGACCAAAAAGGACTTCCAAATACAACAGTCGGCGGCGATGCCGTACCAAGCCAGTTCGCAGCTTGGAGCCGAAATCGAGCTGCCTCGCAAACTCCCTCAAAACGCGCCCCCCTCGTACCCGCAGGACGCGTTGCTCGCGGGGATTCAAGGCCGCGTTGTCTTACTGGTCGTTGTAACTTCCGAAGGGTTGGTGCAAAAAGCGAACGTCGATACAACGTCCGGATATCGCAGCCTCGACGACGCGGCGATTGCCGCCGTACGTGGCTGGCGATTTGAACCCGCGCGAAAGCGTGGCTTACCCATCGAATACGAAGTGCTGGTCCCCATTAATTTTTCCATTCGCCGCGGCTAGAAACGGTAAATGGCAATCCATAAGGAGTCCTACCATGTCTTGGCATCGCGGTTTTGCAATTTTGCTGGTCACCACGCTTGCTTTGGCGCTTCCGTCCCTTTCCATGCGTGCCGCCGACTGGCCCTATCGCGCCGGACCGTATCGCAATAACTCCACCACGGAAGTAGTGCCCCCTTGGACCGAACCGTTGAAAGCCGAATGGCAAATTCCACTCGGCGAGGGCTACAGTTCGCCCACGGTCGCGGAACGCAAACTGTTCATTCATTCCAAGGTCAAAGGGAAATACGAAGAAGAAGTGTTAGCCTTTGATGCCGAAACGGGCAAACAGTTGTGGCGACATTCCTACACGCACAAACCATTCGAAAGCGACGTGGGGAATGGGCCGCGCTTCTCGCCGGCCATCGTGCGCGGCAAGGTGTACGCCTTTGGAATCACCGGCATTCTCACTTGTTTAGAGGCAGAAACGGGAAAACCTCTGTGGCAGGTGAACCCGCTGGAAAAGTACGAAGCGCCGATCATGATGTTCGGTTGTACGGCGGGTCCGCTGATCGAAGGCAACCGCCTTTTCCTTCCGGTGGGGAAACCTGGATCGTGCCTCGTCGCATTGGACACCGAAACGGGCACTCCGCTTTGGAACGCCTTGAACGATTCCCCCACCTCCGTGACACCGGCCCTCTTCACGCCCAAAGTGGCAGGCCGCGGAATCGTACGGCATTTGATCTACACCTCCACGCGCGGCTTTATAGGTGTCGATCCGCAAGAAGGAAAAATCCTTTGGGAATACCCGCTGGCGGATAATATCATTGGCACCATACCCCCTCCCACGGTCGTCGGAGACGTATTCGTTGTCTCGTCGATGCTCACCGGCACTTTTGCCGTGAAGCTGGAAGACCAAGAAGGACAGCTCGTCCCCAAGGAGGCGTGGCGCAACCCGCGCGTGACCACTTACTTCACGCAAAACGTCGCCGGCGCGGGGGGAAAATTGTACGCCCTCAATGCCACCTTGATCCCCCAAGCCGAAATTGCCTTGTCGTGCCTCGATCTGAAAGACGGGAAAGAAATCTGGAAACGGCCGAAGATTGGTCTGTATCAGCTCAACATGATTCGCACCGGCGATGACAAGCTCTTAATGCTCGACGACATCAAGGGCGATTTGATCCTGCTCGACACGGCCGCCGATGAATACCGCGAGCTCGCCCGCGGAAAGGTTTGCAACCCCACCATCATCAGTCCCGCCCTCGCCAACGGACGGCTGTATACTCGCGACGATAAGGGCACGAGCTGCTATCGGGTAGGAGCAGTGAAGTAACCGTCGCATTCTTGCCATAAAAGCCTGACGCGCAAGCGAAGGAGGCGTTCGCGTGAATGTCAAAAAAGTATTCGCGCACACGAAAAGAATGAACGCGTCTTGCGGATTCAACTCAACTCCCCCTTCGCTTGCGCGTCAGGCTTTTATTACGGCTTGCGAGCCGCTTCGGATTCCAACGGCGAAATCAATTCATCGCCATCCACATCGATGGTGCGAAAAACTTCCGCGGCCCCAAGAAATTCTCGTCGCGAGACATCCCCATCCCCGTTACGATCCATTTTTTGGAACCAAACCGGGGCCGCCACGGCCGAATTCGACTCGGCCTTGGCGGTATCCCTCTTTCGAGGTGGACCGTAACTAAAGGTGAAATTCAACTGATAAGGGATATCGTTCCAAGTCACTCGACCGTCCTGCGAACGACCGCCGGCAGGATCTTTACCGTCCCAAGACTGCACGCGCAACCAACCGTGCGTCAATTCCCTCAGGGAAATTGCGCCATCGCCATCAAGATCCAAAGTATCAAATAGCGGTGGGCCGACATCCGCGACGGTAACCGTGACCCAGCGTTCGACGATCAACATTTGCAACTTCATGAAATCGTTCAGCTCATTCAACGACAGTCGACCATCATCGTCGCGATCTGCAATCTTGCGCAGGATCGTAAACGCTTCCATTTGCGGCGATCTCTCAAGCTCTTCACGATCCAATTTGTCGTCGTGGTTCAGATCGTCAATTTCGAATTGTTGCGCCATTGACTGATGCGCCGTCGCGAATCGAGCTAATCCATCGCCAATGGCGAAGCGCGTCGACAGAATCAATTGACCAAGGTTAGATTGCCCGCGAATTCCCAACAACGCCATTTCGCTGGGCTTCTTATCAACCTTCCCCCCCATTCTCGGTTTGCTAAGGGCAAGGTAGCCTCGCGGGTTTTCTGGCGTATCCTCCATGAATTCCGGATAAGAAAACTCTCCTCCGCTGTATTTGCGCTGCTTAAATTCCTCGCCGAACGTATGTATCGGTACAAGTGAGACTTTTGGCGGCGGCTTAACGTTCCGCGTTTCGTCCGACTTAGCTCGATCCAGCCGCGCGGCGTGCCTTATTTCGTCAATGCTCCAACGTTCGTCGTCATTCGTATCGAAACGACGCATTCGCCGACTTGCAGTACGAAAGCTTTCCGCCGAGCATTCCGTTTCCGGCGCGGCCAATTGTTCGAAAAGCCAACGAGACTCCCACGACTGAAGCGAATCCGCATTCGGTTGGCTCTGAAGTTCCGGCAAGTGGATTTGCTGCTTGTGAAAGTACGCGATGAATTCTGCCTTGGAAATAAGCTGCGTCTCTTCGCTTGTTTTCTTCGCTTTGGCGAACGTTACGGAACCCGCCGGCAAGTTATCGAAGTCGCCTCGCCAAATTGCCAATAGTAAATTGGATGGGGGAACGTTTGCGGCTTCGCGTTCATCGAGTGTCCCATCGCGATTTCGATCAGCGAAATCAAACATCGCGGAAAAATAATCTTTCCACTTCACTAGATCGGACTTTTTTGCTCCACGGTTGTAAACGCTAAACTTAGCCAATTGATCGGGCGATTGAATATCGATCGAAAATTCATCCGCCGCATCAGCCAGATTCGCGCAAACCGCAAGCCCAAATACCAGAAATCCCCCCCATCGACAATGCGCTCGCTTCATCCCACGACTCCTTCGAGTGGCTGGGCGTTATAGTCCACGAGATGGATGGGTCGGCCCACATTGGAGGCATTCGTCTTATGCGGATCGATTCCCATCGCTTGGCAAATCGTGGCGAGTAATTCCGGCACTGAACAGGGACGATCGGCAACGGCCGTCCCATCGGCGGTGGTCGCCCCAATCACTTGTCCGCCACGAATTCCCCCTCCGCCCAGCACGGCGCTAAACGTCAACGGATAATGGTCGCGCCCGGCGGTGCCATTGATTTTGGGGGTTCGACCAAATTCGCCCATCCACACAATCAACGTCGAATCGAGCAAGCCGCGATCGTGCAAATCACCTTGCAGCGTGGCCCAGGCCGGATCGAGCACGCCGCACAACCGTTTCACGATTTCAAAATTGTTCACGTGGGTATCCCAACCCATTCCACCGCTGTTCACACCTCCGAGCGACACTTCCACGAACGGAACTCCGCGCTCCACCAGTCGCCGCGCCAGCAAACATCCCTGCCCAAATAAATTGCGGCCGTACGAATCGCGCAGCTTGGTCGGTTCGTCTTCGAGGTTGAAGGCGCTGGCGGCGGCACTGTCCATCAGCCGCACGGCTCGTTCGTAGGCCGTTTGATGGCTCAGGACCGGCACGTCGGGACGTGTCGCCGCGAACGATTGCTCCAGCCCGCGCAGCAATTCCAGCCGTGATTGTTCTTGGCGAGGTTGCACTCCGGCCGCGGGGCGAAGATCCGTGACTTTCAAGGCCGAAACATAGCCGTCGGGTGCTTGCTGCTGTGCCAAGGCCGAAGTTACATCCCCCACAATGAACGGCGCATGCTGCGGCCCCAAAAAGCCCGCGTCATAGGCCGCTAAATTCGTCGAACGATACGGCCCTACGCTGACAAAATTGGGTAGGGCCGACGATTCCTTTCCTAACTCCTTCGAAACGAACGAACCGAGCGTCGGGTACTGAATCGTCGCTTCGGGCGCGCGCCCCGTTCGCACCAGGTACGACCCACGTCCATGATCGGCTTCCTTCGACGTCATCGAACGGACGATCGCCATGCGATCGGTCCATTGCGACAATTTTGGCAAATGCTCGCAAAGTTGGATCGCCGAAACCTTCGTATCAATCGGCTTAAAAGGCCCGCCATTTTCATGCCCCGGCTTCGGATCGAACGTATCCAAGTGACTCGGCCCGCCGCTCATCCACAACAAAATGCACGATTTTTTCCGTTGCGTTTGAGCGGCCGCATCGGCGGCCAAGGCGCTCATCCAAGGGGAAAGCGACCCACCCAACACTCCCAGCGATGCCAATTTCGTCCAATCGCGCCGCGACAATATGGGCGCACGTGATCGATTGCCATGTTGCATGGATTTTACCTCAGCGATTTAGCATGAACTCGGAACTGTTGAGCAACGCCCAAAAAACATCCGCCAACGCTTCATTGCGATTGCCACTTTCGGCAACATATTTTGTAAACCGTTCTAATTCCGTTGCACTGGGTTCGCGCGACACCGTCGCCATGGACAGCACCGCGATTTTTTGCTCCACGGATAAGAATGGCGCGTCCACCACGGCCAACACGGTTTTACTTTCGGAAAGCGACGTTGCTTCCGCCGTCAGTTGACCATTCATCATGGCGAGTGCCTGCAAAATCGAGGTCTGACTTTCCGTCGGCCGATCGAGTCGGTTGAATTTCGTCAGAAAGCTAGCGCGAAAGTCGGACTTACAACCAGTCGCCAGCGCCAGACTGTCAAAAAATTGTTCGGCCGTCATCCCGCGAACCATGGCCCGCGCGAACATGCCAGCCTCTTTTTGCGAAGGATGCGTGAGCCGACTTGTGCGCTGATAAGCGTCACTCGCCGTAATCGTCCGCAACATGGAACGGACATCGTAGCCAGACGTCACAAATTGGCGTGCCAATGCATCCAGCAATTCGGCATGCAGAGGCTCGGTTTGACGTCCTAATTCATCGAGCGGTTCCACGATCCCGCGGCCAAAAAAATGAGCCCACAACCGGTTCACCGCGTTCCGCGCGAAATAGGGGTTATTGGCCGAGGTGACCCATTCGGCCAAACGGCCGCGCGAACTCACGCCGCTGTCCCACTTCGGTTCCGTCCCATCCAGAAATCTTGCGGTTACCAAGCGATCGGAACCGGGGATCTTCATTTCGCGATTGTCCATCATTTCCGGTGCCGCCGCGAACGCGTTATCCGGCCGCAGTCGCTGGACCCCCGCAAAGAAGGCCGATAGCTGCCAAAACTGCTCCTGCTTCCAAGGCGCGAACGGGTGATTGTGGCACTGGGCACATTCCAAGTTCACTCCCAAGAAAACGCGTGAAACAGCCGACGCCAGATTCTCCGGTTTCAGTTCGTTCGCCTGATAGAACGCCAACGGCGTTGGTTCCTTTTGACTGGCGGCCGATACGGCCAGTTTATCCCCCAACGGAGTTGTCAGGATTTCACGGACCATTTGATCGTAGGGCACGTTTTCACGAACGCGTCGGTTGAGCCAATTTTCCAAATGAGCCGTTATAAATCGCAGGTCTTGGGCACTCGCTTGCGTCAACAGAATCGCCCGCCACACGTTGGTGAAGTGCGTAACGTGCGCGGGGTCAGCCAACAACTGCTCGACAACATCGCGCCGCTTGTCAGGGTTCGTGCTTGCTAAAAAGTCCTGCACTTCCGCGACGCGCGGAATCCGCCCCACAAGGTCCAGAGTAACCCGCCGCAAGAATTCCGCGTCATCCGCCAATGGGGCAGGCTCAATCTTTTGCTCACGCCATTTGCTCGCCAACAACCGATCAATGGTTGCCGTCGCCGAGCTGCGATCTCCCTTTTCAACAACCGGCGTTTCACCCCTCGCGCCGTCAACGAACAGGAGCGTCCAAACCAACAAAATGGCGATTATATTCCCTTTGTCGGCTTCAGCCTGTCTTCTCGTTTCGACTTTCGTCATCGAATCCTCGATCAACTTTAATGCGCACTCATTCGGCCATCTTCGCAAAAACAAGGCGATGTCACGAACCTTCCGGTAAAAAACTCCCCGCATTTTCGACCGCGAATTGCCGCTTAATCGGGTCCGTTCGTCGTTACTCTAACGATCTTATGATTGCAATAATATCGGCAAACTGCAATGACTCTGACGACGACAGCACGAAACACCCTTTTCATCCAGAAGTCATTTCGCAAGAAAGTTTTCGGCGAACGATTTTTCGTGCTGTCAATCGATTCGACCGAGATATCACGGGA
>Ga0206937_10026_pt1 | contig 50845 bp, 48 predicted proteins | sample Alteio_BWOrgHeat_11_FD_152923 | JGI IMG/M metagenome (GOLD analysis project Ga0206937, IMG submission 152923) | Enriched cells from forest soil in Barre Woods Harvard Forest LTER site, Petersham, Massachusetts, United States -... | ecosystem: Environmental > Terrestrial > Soil > Temperate forest >... | reverse complement strand
TTAACAAGCGGCAAATGTAGGTAGTTTTGAGTAATGATGTGTCACGGGAGTCTTAAATCACAGATTAGGCTGATTTTTAGATTACACAGATATGAATTTGATATTGATTTACGAAGTTTCAAAAACTTCGTAAATCTGTTGTAATAGGGTGCCAGGTAAGACAAACTTGCGAAGTTTTAGAAACTTCGCAAGTTAATAGCATGTTTCAAATCAGTATCTGAATCGCAGATTTTGCAGGAAAACAAAATGAATATATCAGCGTAATCTTTTCATCCGTTTAATCAGTGATCATTTTTCCTTACTTTCACAGCACCAATGAAAATACCCCGCTACATACTCTTACTGCCGCTGCTCCTTGCTACTGCCACTATAACCCACGCGCAGGAATTCGGCGGCAACCCTCCATCCATTAAATGGGAACAGGTGAATACGCCCGCTGCCAAAGTGATCTTCCCGGTTGGCATGGACTCTTTGGGGCTACGCGTTGCAAACATTGTAGAGCAGATGAACAAGGCCATACAGCCCACTATCGGCTTCAAGCAAAAACAGGTGAGCATATTGCTGCAAAATCAAACCACGGTTTCCAACGCTTATGTACAGCTGGCGCCGTTCAGGAGCGAGTTTTACCTCACGCCTGAGCAAAATAGTTTTGATATAGGAAGTTTGCCATGGGATGAACAATTGGCCATTCACGAGTTCAGGCATGTGCAGCAGTATAACAATTTCAATGTCGGGGTATCGCACGTGCTGAAGGTAATATTCGGCGAAGGTGGACAGGCAGTAGGCAATGAGCTTTCAGTACCGAACTGGTTTTTTGAAGGCGATGCCGTTTTTAATGAAACGCACGTGAGCGACCAGGGTAGGGGAAGGTTGCCATATTTTTTAATGGGCTTTAGGGCGTTATGGGCCGATGGGCGAGATTATAGTTATATGAAGATTCGTAGTGGCTCATACGTGGATTATACGCCAGATTGGTATCCGCTTGGCTATATGATGGTAGCCTATGGCCGGCAGAAATACGGCGATTATTTTTGGAAAAACGTTACGCAGGATGCGGCGGCATATAAAGGCGGGGTTTATCCTTTTGAACGTGCGGTGAAGAAATATACAGGAGAGAGTTTTGCCGGGTTCAGGGAAGAAGCATTAGGCTACTTTAAATACCGTTTTGAAGAAGGAATATTTTCAAGTAAAGTGAATTCTTTTATTAAGACAAATACTTTAAAAAATAGCGAGCAAAGTTTAGCAACTTTCTACGATTCAGTATCTTACGTTCGTTCTAATAAAAAAAATAAACACTTCGATGCCGGCCGCGAATACCCTGCTTTTGTAAATGACAGTACGCTCATTTACATGAAAAGCACCTACAACCACATCCCGGCATTTGTAATAAAAGTAGGGTATACCGAGCGCAAGATCGCCACACGCAGTTATTCGCTGGACAATTATTTTGACTACCAGGATGGTAAAGTGGTATACGCCAGCTATCGCCCGGATCTGCGCTGGAATTACCGTGATTACAGCGAAATAAGAATATTGGATATTAATACCGGACAGGAGCGCCGGCTTACAAAGGGCACCAAGTATTTTGCACCGTCATTTAGTAAAGACGGCAAAACTATAGCAGTAGCCCAGGAAGCGCCATCAGGCAAATGCGATATTGTATTGTTGGATGCAGAAAACGGACATTTAATTAACATGGTGCCTAATCCGCATCATTTGTTTTTTACGTATCCTAAGTTTTATGACAATAGCACTTTGTTGTCAGCAGTACGGAATAACAAAGGCAAGATGTCGCTGGCGCTCATCGATATCAAAACAGGCAATGCAAAATTCTTATTGCCATTTACTTATCAGCCTATATCATTCCCGCGCCTGCAGGGTGATATGGTTTATTTCAGCGCCACATCTGGTATAGACGACAAGCTATTTGCACTTTCGCTCACCACCAATAAGCTTTATGAATTGAACAATAAAGATTTGCGGGCAAGCATCGGCAATTATGAAGCTGCGGTATCAGCAGATAAGCTTGCATGGGTTGGTTTTACCGCTTTTGGCTGGAAGAACTATGAGATTGATAAGAAGACTATAAATTGGGAGCCGCTTACAGATGGCCGCATCCCCGGCCAATTACCGGATTTTGGCATTACAGCACTTCGCCGCGATTCATCTACCGATCTACTGGCATCGGTGGTTGATAGCTCGCTCAAGGTCACTAAGTACCACAAATCCCATCACCTGTTCAATTTCCACAGCCTTATCCCCAACTTTAATGATCCTAACTATACCTTTTCGCTTGCAGGGGAGAATGTGCTGAATACTCTCCAATCTAACCTGTCATTCACTTATAACAGGGATGAGGGTTATAAGGAAGTAGGGTTCGATGCGATCTACGGCGCATTGTTCCCATACATTTCAGCGGGTGCTGATTATGTTTTCGACAGGCGCGCATATTATCGTGGCCAGAATATTTACTGGAATGAGACTAACCTGCATATCGGGCCTGAGCTTCCATTCAATTTTAGCAGCGGCAAGCATTTTACTTATTTAAATATTGGCAGCGACCTGTATTATAGCAGCACTAACTTTCAGCAGAACTACGGGCAACAGTTCTCCAACTATTCATACACTTATCTCAACAACTACATCAATTTCAGCAATAGCATACAGCAGGCGAAGCAAAATATTTATCCCCGGTTAGGGCAAAGCATATCGCTTAATTACAAAAATGCCATTAGTGGTATCAGCTCGACACAATTCCTGGCGGATGGCTATTTTTATTTCCCGGGTTTACTGGTCAACCACAACCTGTATTTTAACCTGGCCCATCAGCAAAAAGGCAACGCCAACAGCGTGATCGACTTTTCAAATGATTTTCCATTCTCACGCGGCTATACTGCAGAGAACCTTTACGATATGAATATTGCCGGCGTAAACTATGCTTTCCCGATAGTTTATCCGGATGCCGGTTTTGCTAATCTGATCTTTTTCCAGCGGATACGCGGTAATGCATTTTATGACTATACCCATGTAAAGGACTTTTACAACAACGGCAGTCCTTTTAAAGCGAATTTCCGTTCTACCGGATTAGAGATATTCTTTGATACGCAATGGTTCAACCAGGAAGCGATCTCATTTGGTATTCGCTACAGTCATTTACTCGATCCGGATATCTTTGGCGGGAATGGCAGGAATAGGATAGAGTTTGTGTTACCGGTTACGTTTTTTTAATAAAGAGATTAGCCGTTTGCCAGCTTAACCAGTTTTTTCACACGTTCGACATCGCTTTCGTCAAAACTATATTCAACACCCATTGTGCTACCCATAATGATATGATCATTTACAAACTGCATTTTGCTATTTATGCTTTTCCGTGCCGAAGAATGTATTTCTGTAGCGCCTGTAAAGTGTACTAAATCAGCAACGTTATGTTCGTTAATGCCGCTCCCGGGCATAATGATGATACGCCCTGCTGATTGTTCGATCAGGTGCGCGATAGTGCTTGCACCTTCCATAGCCGTAGTCCTGCCGCCCGAGGTGAGTACCCTTTCAAAACCGAGTTCAATTATATCCTCCAAAGCCTGGTTGACATTAGCCGCCATATCAAATGCCCGGTGAAAAGTAACGCCTAACCCTTTTGCTGTTGCCATTGCTGCCAGTTCGCCGCAACGTTTCTTATCAACTGTGCCGTCAGGATTTAATATACCGATCACGATGCCATCGCAGCCTGCCTCAATACAACCGCGTACATCAGCTTTCATAATTTCATATTCCAGGTCACTGTAAAGGAAATCACCTGATCGCGGCCTGATCAATACATATAATTGAATTATCAGCTGTTTACGTGCCGTTAATATTTGCCCGAAAGATGGGGTAGTACCTCCGTTTTCCAGGTTGTCACACAGTTCAACCCTAAAGGCCCCGCCTTCCTGCGCAGCCAATGCAGAAGCAACTGAATTTGCACAAACTTCAAGCTGTATTTTTTTCGGAGCAGGACGATTCATTATGGCAGTATATGTTTAAAAGCGAACTAAAAGTGTTATTTACTATCAGTTAACTACGCCAATATAAAGCTTTTACAGCACTATGCCATAAAGATGTTACAACATTAAGCTATAGGAAATAACCGATTAAGTATTAGATAAAACTATCCAACATTATAAAAACTTTTGCCCTTAACGATCAGATCCTTTTGCTGCGCGTTGCACACGGCAAACTCGAAACCGCTTTGTATCGCATAAGCTCCATACTCGCCTTTTTTGTTGATGGCCAAAAAGCCAACTTGTATATCCTTTGCAGTTTGCGGTTTCTTTTTAATAATGCGGTTAACGGCTTCCTTACAGGCATCTTCAGGATGATAACCGCGGCGCATCAGTTCAACTACTAAAAAGCTGCCTACGTTACGGATCACCTCCTCGCCAACACCGGTAGATGTAGCGCCGCCAACTTCATTGTCGACAAACAACCCCGCGCCGATAATCGGGCTGTCGCCAACACGGCCGTGCAATTTAAAAGCCATACCACTGGTGGTACAAGCACCGGAGATATTGCCTTTTGAATCCAGCGCCAGCATGCCGATGGTATCGTGGTTATATTTGCTGCCTTGCATATGCTGCTTATTCTCAATATTCATAACCGGTTGGTACTTAGCCGTTTTTAGCCATTCCTTCCAGGCTTTTTCAGACTCAGGAGTTAAAAGTTTTTCCCTTTTAAAACCCTGTTCAACAGCAAACTGAGTAGCGCCGTCACCAACCAGCATAATGTGCGGCGTTTTCTCCATCACCAGGCGCGCTACAGAAATAGGGTGGGCGATATCCTCCATCGCTGCTACCGAACCGCAGTTACCAAATTCATCCATAATACAGGCATCCAGCGTAACATGACCGTCACGATCCGGGTAGCCTGCACGGCCAACGGTATGGTTCTTCATATCGGCTTCAGGTATACGCACACCTGCTTCCACTGCATCCAGCGAGCGGCCGCCTTTTTCCAGTACCGCCCACGCACCCTGGTTAGCCTCTACGCCAAAACCCCAGGTTGAAATAACGACAGGATAGCCTGCAGGCTCCATTGGCTTAAGCGCTTTTGCAAAAATCGAGTTGGATATTGTCGCCAGTGAGGCGGATGCTGCTGATATTTTGAGGAACTTACGTCGGTTGTACATGTTGCTAATATATAAATTAGCAGCATACATATGCTATGTATCCATTTTTTGTCCACCAAATGTCACCAAAATGATACTTAAAAAACGAAAAGAAAATGATACGAATTGATTGAATTGCCACGAATTACACAATTTAATTATCTAATTCTATCAATTCGTTTAATTCGAATAAATCAGAACAACCCGTGAGTTGTTCTACTCGAAATCCTGCTTGCAATTGAAACAGTGCCATTGTTTTGGCGTAAAAAAAGGAAATATGACCGAAAAAAATGAGTGAAGCGAATTGATCCAGTCGGGCTTGCTTGAATTATCTATACGAGCAACATTGGTCGAAGCACAAAATGGGCAAATAATGGTATAGTCTGTCTCCGGGTCGATATCGGTATGATCTTCCAATATCATTTCAGTTTCGTTAATAAGCTCGCGGCATTTTTCCAGGTCGCGCTCATATATTTTCAGTTTGATACCTGTTGATTGAAGATAGAGCGAATTGAGGCCTGCCATATGGTCGTCTTCAATAAAGCAGGGGATATGATTATCTTCCAGTTTGGCACGGATAATATGCGCCAGCATAGGGTCGTGATATGTTTCAAAAGTGATGATCTTTTCGTCCATAAAAGTATAATGTGTCACGAATATACTTTGTTTTTAGTATTTTGGCTTAATGAACCGCATCGACCGCATATCAGCCATTCTCATTCAACTGCAATCACGCCGTGTGGTTAAGGCCAATGACATTGCACAGCGGTTCAATATCAGCCTTCGCACCGTTTACCGCGATGTAAAAACGCTGGAAGAAGCGGGCATACCAATAATAGGCGAGGCGGGCGTTGGATACTCGTTAATGGAAGGCTATCGCTTGCCACCAGTGATGTTTACCCGCGAAGAGGCAACCGCGTTCCTGACTGCCGAAAAATTCGTTGAGAAACTAACTGATACGTCAACCCGGACAAGTCACCGTTCGGCAATGGACAAGATAAGGGCGATATTGAAGACTGCCGAAAAAGACCTGTTGGAAGATATGGATGGCAAGATCATGGTCTTCAAAAATTTCAATCATCCGCAAGTGCCTGATAGTGGCTATATACAAACCATACTGGATGCCATTTCACGGAAGACTGTGTTGAGTATTGAATATTTCGCTCATCATTCGCAGGAAAATACCAGTCGTGAAATAGAGCCGATAGGCATATTCTATCTTGAAACTTTTTGGCATCTGATCGCCTATTGCCGGTTACGCGATGATTACCGCGATTTCCGTATCGACCGTATAAAGAAACTCTCTGTAACAGAAAAGCATTTTTCAAACGCTCACCCTACACTTAAAGCCTACATCGCTCAGACTGTCAAGGAGAAGAAAATGGACAAGGTTGTAATAAGGGTTGATAAAGCGGTCTACCCAAATCTGAGCCACCAGAAATACTACAGTGGCTTTGTATCTGAAACTGAAGCGGACGGCAATTACGTCGAAATGACTTTCCTCACTATTTCACTCGAAGGTTTTGCCCGCTGGTTCATGATGTTCGGCGATCAGGCTGAAATAATTGAACCTGCTGAGCTGAAAGATAAAGTGATAGCTATAACCGAAGGCTTATTGCAGCGAAACGCGGCGATGGCGCAGTAAGTTAATCTTTTCTTTTCCCTGCTGACATACCGTTGTCACAAAGCGGCAGCATCTTTGTTAAAAAGATCAATATGTCAGCGCCAAAATACTATATCGTAGTTGTCTCCAAAAACCATGTTGCCCGTGGTGTAGCAGGCGGATTTATACAGGCTAATCATGGTAAAGCAGCTTCGCTTAAAAAGCTGCACAAGGATGACTGGGTGATCATTTATTCACCCAAAATATCCTATGAAGGCAATGCCCCCCTACAGGCATTCACCGCTATAGGGCAGGTGAAAGATGAGGAATTGTATCAATACAAAATGTCGGAAGATTTCAGCCCTTTTCGCCGGAATGTGGTTTATTACGACTGCAATGAAAGGCCGATAGTGCCGCTGATCAATGACCTTGACTTTATCGAAAATAAAAAAGCGTGGGGATACCGGTTCCGCTTTGGCTTTTTTGAAATAGGGGAAGAGGATTTTGAGCTGATCCGGTTTGAAATGCTCACTGAAAAGCTAACAACAATACATCAACTTCAATATTGAAAACTAAATTATGGCAAATCTCACACTAACAACAGAAATCAGGTTCAATGCGCCGGCGGAAAAAGGTTGGCAAGGCCTTACCGACCCGGCAATGATAAAAAAATACTTTTTCGGCACCGACCTGAAAACAGAGTGGAAACCCGGCAGCCGGATAGTTTGGAGCGGCGAATGGGAAGGCAAGACCTACGAAGACCACGGCACCATACTGGAGTATACAGAAGGAAAGCATGCAAAATACACCTATTGGAGCCAGATGTCGGGTACAGAAGACAAGCCCGAAAACTACCAGACCCTTACGTATGACGTGGATGAAAAAGATGGGGTAACTACGCTAACGCTCACCCAGGATAACATTACCAATGAGCAGGCCAAGGAACATTCCGAACAAAATTGGCAATCGGTGTTTGATGGGTTGAAGAAGCTGATAGAGATTAGTTAATTAGAGAATAGAGATTAGGGGAAAGCCTGAAAGCAAAAAAGCGATGAATCACATTCATCGCTTTTTAATATTTTGAGAAACCTAATCTCTGATCTCCAGTCTCTAATCTCTCTACTTCAATACTTCCTTTACCAGCGCAGCAGCTTCTTTCAATTGTATAGCTGAAAAAACTTTCAGGCCTGAATTATCGATCAATGCTTTTGCTTCTTCGGCATTGGTGCCTTGTAAACGTACGATGATCGGAACCGGGATGTTGCCGATCTCTTTATAAGCATCGATAACGCCTTGTGCCACACGGTCGCAGCGCACTATACCACCAAATATATTGATCAGGATAGCTTTTACATGCGGATCTTTCAGAATAATATTGAAAGCAGCCTTAACGGTCTCAGCATTTGCAGTACCACCTACGTCGAGGAAGTTTGCAGGCTCGCCGCCGGCTAATTTGATGATGTCCATGGTAGCCATTGCCAAACCTGCGCCGTTTACCATACAGCCAACGTTACCGTCGAGCTTTACATAGTTCAGGTTTGATTTGCTGGCTTCAACTTCCATCGGATCTTCCTCGTTGGTATCGCGCATAGCAGCGAAATCCGGGTGACGGAACAATGCATTGTCATCAAGATTTACCTTGGCATCAACCGCTAATATCTTATTATCAGACGTTTTCAGTACCGGGTTGATCTCGAACTGTGAAGAATCAGTGCCCTCATACGCTTTGTACAAGGCGCCGATAAATTTCACCATATCTTTAAAAGCATCACCTGATAGCCCAAGGTTAAAGGCAATCTTACGCGCCTGGAAACCCTGTAAACCAACCTTCGGGTCAATCTCTTCTTTGTGAATTTTTTCAGGAGTTGAGTGTGCAACTTCTTCAATATCCATACCGCCTTCGGTTGAATACATGATCACGTTACGGCCTCTTCCTCGGTCGAGCAATACGCTCATATAATATTCTTTGGTTTCGCTTTCGCCAGGATAGTAAACATCCTGGGCAACCAAAACCTTATGTACCTTTTTACCTTCAGCACCTGTCTGCGGAGTGATTAGCTGCATGCCTAATATAGCGCCTGCTTTTTCCTTCACTTCATCCAGGTTCTTTGCCAGCTTCACACCGCCGCCTTTACCGCGACCGCCGGCATGTATCTGTGCCTTAACAACAACCCAGCTCGAGTTGTATTCGTCCTTCAATTTTTTAGCAGCTTCTACAGCCTGGTCAACAGTTTCGGCTAAAATGCCTTCCTGAACCCTTACACCATAGCTTTTTAAAATAGCTTTGCCCTGGTATTCGTGAATATTCATGTTTTATGCAGATTTGCGCCAAAGTTAGGATTTAGTTTGGGATTAGAGATCAGAGATTGGAGATTAGAGATTAGTTCATACTTTTTTTACACAAAATAAATTTTTACATGGCTAAAATCACTTTGCAGCTCTTAATCTCTACTCGCTAATTAACTAATCTCTAAATTTGCAGCCACTAATCTCCAATCTCTAATCTCTATTCACTAAATTCGCCCCATGCTTAAAGCGCGGTCAATTCATAAATCATACGGGCAACTGGAAATTTTAAAGGGTGTAGATCTTGACGTAAAAAAAGGCGAGATCGTAACCATTGTTGGCGCATCAGGCGCCGGTAAAAGTACGTTGCTGAATATTATTGGTACGCTGGACAGGCCGGATAAAGGTCAGTTGGCCATTGAAGGGCACGAATTGAGCACACTTAACAACAAGGATTTAAGCATGTTCCGCAACCTGAAGATCGGGTTCATATTCCAGTTCCATCATTTGCTGGTGGAATTTAATGCGATAGAGAACGTTTGTATCCCGGCGTTCATTGCCGGCAAGCCGCGTGCCGATGCGGAAAAAAGGGCCAAAGAATTACTCGATCTGCTCGGACTTGGCGACAGGTTAACGCACAAGCCTAACCAGCTATCCGGCGGTGAGCAACAACGCGTTGCTGTTGCCAGGGCACTGATCAATGATCCGGCACTGATATTTGCTGATGAACCTTCGGGCAACCTTGATTCAACCAACGCCCGCGAATTGCATGAGCTATTCCTGAAGCTGCGCAAAGAGTTTAACCAAACATTTGTGATCGTTACCCATAATGAGGAGCTTGCCGGATTAAGCGACCGGCGTTTATTAATGAAAGACGGTTTGATCATCCAGTAATGAGCATTCTTATAACGGCAGCGGCTTCTGCTGAATCCTATCAGCTCAAAGGTAAATTGGACAGAGATGACATTGTTTTAGGTGATTTTATGGAATTACCTGAACTAATGGTTAAATCAGGAAAAATGATCAAACTGCCAAACCCAGCGTCAGGCGCCTATAGTCACCAAATGCTTACCTTATGCCTCGACAAAAATATCGACACGATTTATCCGTTACGAAAAGAGGAGCAGTCGCTTTTAATGGAAGCAGGGCAGCTATTTGAGGAGTATGGGATTGAGATAAGATTTCTTTAACAAAACGCCCGCTCAAGTGTCGACACTTGAGTGAAACGGCATTAAGATGTATCAATGAAGTACACCGATATCGACAAAAGAAAACAAGCCTTCATATTTGAGCTGGATAATGTGCTTTACCCCGAAAAAGATTATCTGCTGCAGGTTTATTACCTGTTTGCTAACCTGATAGAATACACCGAGCTGTACGATGCAAAGGCAATGCTCGGTTTGATGACATCGACCTATGAAACAGAAGGGAAGGATTTCGTTTTTGATCGCATACAGGAAAAGTTTAAGATAGATGAAAAATACAGGCAGAATTTGAATAGCCTGATGCTCACCGCCAAGCTGCCGTTAAAGCTGTTGCTTTATAAAAACATGCTTGAATTATTACAGGAGATAGTGGTCGACCGTAAAAGAATCTTTATTTTGACCAACGGCAACCCGGAGCAGCAGTTAAACAAATTAAAACAAACCGAATGGCACGGACTGGAACAATACCTGACCTGCTATTTCGCTGACGAGATCCTGCCTAAGCCGGAACCTGATGCGATTCATTTTATACTAAAAGAACATAATTTGCAACGACGGGACATTGTAATGATAGAAAATTCAGAGGCCGACCGGTTAAGCGCACAAGCCTGTGGCATAGACTTTATCAACGCAGGGCAATTTTTGTAATTAAAACACGACTATTAAATATTTACCCCGATATTTAATTATACGATGAAGAAGATAGTACCCTTTTCCTTACTTTTTTTAGCCGCTGCACTTTCTTCTTGCCATAAGGATAGAAAAACAGATGTTTCCAATACCAGCGATCTGCTGAAGGATTCGCTGTACCTCTATGAGAAGGAGGACTACCTGTGGAATGACGCTATACCTGCCTACGTTGCATTTAACCCACGCTCGTACAATGGCAGCAGCGACCTGAGTAGTTTAAGCAAGGAAATTTTTGCCATATCCCAACTAAAGATCAATACCTCCACCACTAAACCTTACGAATATTATAAAGTAGATCCCACCGTTCCAAAATATTCGTTTGTTGATGACGGTACAGAAACGGCTTCGCTCAACGGCACTAATGACGATTTTGGTTTTGCGCCTATTTACATCAACCCAACCGATTTAAGGATAAAATATGTTTACGCAGGCTCGCCGGCCGGGCTGGCCGGGTTGCAACGCGGGGATGAGATCACGAGCATTAACGGTAACAGCGACCTAACGTATGATGGTGGCGGAAATGTGAATTTTGTGATCAATTCTGTTTACTATTCACCTGCCATCACGCTTGCAATAACTAAACTGGATGGCTCAACGGCTGTCATCACATTAAATACAAATTCTTACTCCGTGAACCCGGTGCTTACCAATAAAGTGTTCGACATGGGAAGCGGCCATAAAGTGGCTTATATTGCTTTTAATAGCTTTACTGAGCTAACCAATGCACAATCAAAACTGGATGCCGCGTTTAATTATTTCATAGCGCAAGGTGCGAATGATTTGGTGGTTGATTTGCGTTACAACGGCGGTGGATCGGGCAAAACGGCTGAGTATCTGGATGACCTGATCGTGCCGGCAGGGAAGGATAACTCGCTGATGTACACCTCGTATTATAACAGCAGCTTGCAAAATGATAATTACCCGTTACTGGCTAAAAAATATGCAGTAAAATCCGGTGATTTCCTGCCGCAAAATAATAGGGTTAATTTTTCTAAGAAACTATCGCTTGCCGTTAGCCGGGTGTTTTTTATTGTAACCAGTGCTACGGCTTCGTCCAGCGAGTTAAGCATTAACAACCTCCGCCCTGAAATGAATGTGCAGTTGATAGGGGATACCACTTATGGTAAACCGGTTGGCGAAATCCCTATCCCGATCGGCGCACAGGGACAGTTTATTATCTTCTCTCCTCAATTATATGTACTAAACTCTGCCAATCAAGGAAATTATTATGCAGGTATGGCGCCTGGCTCGACTGATTACCCCGGTTTGCTTGCCGCAGATGACGTTACCAAAGATTTCGGAGATTCGACTGAAATGCTGTTGAATCATGCTTTGAATTATGTAAAAACGGGAACTTATGCCATCACTAAATCACAAATGCAAGGCATATCATCAAATACGAGGGCTTTTTCATTACATCAGCAAAGCGTTGTTGGGTTGGCAATGGAGAAAAAGAAATATAAATTGATGGTTTTTAAGCCGAAAGGTAAAGCTCATTAATGGATTAAGATCTGGTGTCACCCTGAGGTACTCGAAGGGTGAGGGCAAAGGCCTTTACGACATCCATTTTCGCTATGCATTGCTTCCCATGCCCGACGCTCATGCTTCGAGTGCCTCAGCATGACACCCTTTTCTAAATTAATACCTAATCCGCTAATTGGCGCAGATCCACAGGCACCACACGCGATATCCCTTGTTCAACCATCGTTACGCCATAGATGATATCTGTACTGGCGATTGTACGTTTGTTATGCGATACGATGATGAATTGCGAATCCTTAGAGAATTCACGAATGATGTTATTGAACTTATCGATATTGGTATCGTCCAGCGGAGCATCAACCTCATCAAAAATACAGAATGGTGCCGGCTTAAGCAGGTAAAGCGAGAATAGAATAGCAGTCGCTGTTAACGTTTTCTCACCCCCTGAAAGCTGATTGATAGACAGCGGACGTTTGCCTTTTGGCCTTGCAATGATATCGATATCTGATTCCAGCGGATTTTGCGGATCGGTAAGGATCAGGTCGCATGAATCTTCTTCGTTGAACAGCGACCGGAAAACTTTGATAAAATTGGCGCGTACCATTGTAAACGCAGTCATAAATTTCTCGCGGGCAGTGTCGTCAATTTCCTGTATGGTGGCTAATAAGGATTCTTTGGCATCGTTCAGGTCTTTCTTCTGCGCCTGGATGAACTGGTAACGCTCGTTCATTTCGTTATATGCCTCAACCGCCATTGGGTTTATGGCGCCGAAGTCATCCATCTGGCGTTTTAACTTTTCGGTTTTGTCTCTCAATTCGTCCTCATTCTGATCGGCTGGCGGTTCGGTTTCCATCAGTTCCTGGATGTCCACATTGAACTCTACGGAAAGCCGTTCTTTCAGCGCGTTTAGCTCCAGTTTCAAGTTATTGCGTTCTTCGCGCAATTCGTTCTCAATAAAAGCCGCGTTGTCCTTTTTGCGGCGCAGGTTACTGATCTCAGTTTCAGTTTCGGTGATCTTTCCGCGCCATTCGTAATACTCCTGCTCGGCCTGCTGGGTGGCTTTTTCCAATTCTTCTTTTTGCGCGTACATCTCCAGCAGGTCATCATCTGAGTGGTCGGCTTGCTGCAGATTTTCCTGTATGGCAGCCTTTACCTTTTCCAGTTCAGCGCCGTTTTGCCTGATGCGGGTCTCTAACTGCTCTTTTTGCGTGTCGCGATAGTCCAGATCCTTAACTAATCCCGAAACTTTATTTTGCTGCTGGTGGAAGCGAATGTTCTCCTGGTTATAAGTATTTGATTGTACCGAAACATGCTCATTCAGCTCATTAAATATAGATTGCTTTTCGATCAGCTCATCATTCTGAATTTGCTTTTGCGCCTTCAGTTCAACTAACTGTGGTTCCAGCGACTGCATTTCTTCTTTAATACTGCTGATCTTTTTGGCGATATCTTCCTTGCGGTTAAGGCTGTTGGTAATGAATGCCTGGTATTGTTCCTGCCGGGTTTTTATGGTGATCAGCTCGGTATTCAAGCGGCTCAAATCAACCTCTTTCTGCTTCAGTTCGCTGGCTTTACCGGATGCTTTGAGCGAGGTATGTTTGCTTTGCAGTTCCTGGGCTTTGTCTTTAAAATAATTTACCCGGGTTTCTATTTCCTTGATCTCTTTGGCAAGATTCTCCAGGTTTTTAGCGCGGCCGATACGCTTACCTTCAAATAATCCGACGGAACCACCAGCCATAGTATGCTTAGACTTATTGAATTTGCCGCTTTTGCCGATGATCACAATGCCTTCGGGCAGCGGTTCGTTAGTTAACCCATTGTCGTTCCGGTCATCTATCAGGTACACGTTGTGCAGCAGGTGGTTACAAAGCGATTGGTAATAAATATCGACCTCGATAACGTCCAGGGCAGGAATAACAGCCCCCTCTAAATCTCCCCCGGGAGGGGAGACTTTTTCCGGTAAGGCCGTCTTATAGCTATCCAATATTAAAAACTGCGCACGCCCTTTTGCCGATCTGCTTAATAGACTGATAGCGCTGATCGCCTCGTCGTAATTATTTACCACGTAATGGTTCATCAGCGGCTCGAGGTAATTCTCGATGGCTATACGATATTCTTCCTTACAAAATAATACGTCGCTAAACAAAGGCACATTACGCGACCAATCGGCATTCTTTTTCAGGAAACGGATCGATTCCGGGAAACCTTCCAGGTTGTCAACCATACTTTTGGTCAGGTTGTATTCGTTTTGCTTGGCGTCGAGTTTGCGGCTGTCGGCTATGATGCTGTCACGCGTGCTGTGTTGTTCGCTTTCGATGGTTTCTATCTCATCGTGCAGGTGCTTTTCGTAATCCACCAAAAACCGGTGTTCCTGCTCCATGGTTTCAGAACGCACCTGTAAATCAGCCACCACTTCGTTAAAATGGGAGAGCTCGGCCTCTTTGTTGGTGGCGTCCTCCATGTTGCGCAGGCTTTCCTGTTCGAGGGCCTGCTGCTGAATTTGCAGGATGTCAAGATCCTTTTCAGCTTTATATGCTTGATTTTGCAGGCGGTTGTTAATATTGGTGAGCTCGTTTAACTCAGCACGGGCTGAATTTTGCTGGCCCCGTAATTCATCAACTGTTTGTTTTAAGTCTGATACCCGTTCGCGAACGGTTTCCAGCGTTTCATCTTCCTGCAGCTTTTCTTCAGAAAGGCGTTTAATGTTATACAGAACATGGTTGAGCTGGTTGCGGTCGCGTTCCAGTTCTTCGCTTAAGCGAGCTTCCTTATCCTGCTGGAATTTCAGCTGTTCGTTTTTTAGCTTCTTCTCGCTTTCGTAGGCGCGGATCTTTGCCACGTGCTCATTGGTCGCTTTTTGTTGGATGGATAGATTTTTCTCCTTGTTCAGGCTGTCGACCTTGTTCTTTTGCAGTTCGGCTTCCAGCGTATCTATTTGTGCAGCAAACCCTGATGTTTCCACCTGCTGCGCCTGCTCTTTTTCTTCGATCTTTGTCAGTGATTCACTGAATGAGGCTAATCGAAAAGAAGCTAGTACAATACTCAGCGATTTATACTGATCGCGAATACGGTAATAGCGCTCGGTTTTTTTAGCCTGATTTTCAAGCGTTTTCAGGTTCTTTTCAATTTCAAAAAGCAAGTCTTCCACACGTTCCAGGTCTGCTTCGGTATCCTTTAGTTTTGAGAAAGTTTGCTTTTTACGCAGCTTATACTTGGAGATGCCGGATGCTTCCTCAAACAAATTCCTGCGTGATCCTTCTTTATTAGTGATGATCTCATCCACCATACGTAACTCAATAATGGCGTATGAATCAGAGCCGACACCGGTATCGAGGAAGAGATCGGTAATGTCTTTCAGACGGCATTGTACATCGTTCAGGCGGTATTCGCTGTCGCCGTTACGGTAAAGTTTACGGGTGAGCGTTACCTGTGAGAATTCAACCGGGAGAATGTTCTTGGTATTGTCGAAAGTAAGGGATACCTCGGCAAGATTGGCCGGTTTGCGGGATTTAGTGCCATTGAAAATGATGTTGTCCATCTTCTCCGAGCGCAGCATACGGGTGCTTTGCTCGCCCAAAACCCAACGGATAGAATCTACCACATTTGATTTGCCGCAGCCATTGGGCCCTACAATGGCGGTAACACCCTCATTAAAGTTAATGTTGATCTTATCCCCAAAGCTTTTAAACCCCTTGATCTCTAACGATGTAAGCTGCATTATTTATGGTAACCCTTCGGAAAATCCCGACCTTCAAAATAGTTATAAAAATCCCGGATTATAAAATCTATTTATTCACAATGGATGTTAATTACACACAGGGATGACAGTGTATACCGGGCAATATCTGTAAGCTTGCCAAACATTTATTATCGAACGGTAGTTTAAGAATCAAAATCACATCTCACATATGAAAATAGCAGTTTTTTCAGCGAACGGCCGCATAGGCAGCCGTATTGTTGACGAGGCGTTGAGCCGCGGTCACGAAGTATCAGCCGTGGTGCGCCATCCTGAAAATTATACTAAAATCCACGACCACCTGCGCGTTGCCAAAGCCGACCTGTTTAACTCGCAGGATGTAGAAAGCGGTGCATTCGACCAGGATGTTGTAGTATGCGCTTACGGCCCATCTGGCGGCGCAGCCATCTCATCGTTAACTGAACTGGCTGTACCGTTAGTTAACGGCGTAAAACAAGCCGGCGTAAAAAGATTACTTATCGTCGGCGGTGCCGGCAGCCTGGAAGTGGCGCCCGGAAAGCAACTGGTTGACCAACCCGGTTTCCCTGAAGCTTATAAGCCTGCCGCGCTTGCAGCACGCGATGCATTGAAAATTTATGCACAGGAAAAAGAACTTGACTGGACCTACGTAAGCCCATCTGCCGAAATATATCCCGGTGACCGCACCGGCAAATTTCGCACTGGTACTAATCAGCTACTTACGGATGCTGACGGCAAAAGCCATATCTCAATGGAAGATTTCGCGATTGCTATATTGGATGAGATCGAAAATCCGATGCATCCAAAAGCGCAGATGACGGTGGGATATTAAAGAGGTGTAAGATAAAAGGTTAAGGGTGAAAGGTATTTTTCCACATTTAACCTTTAACCTTGATTTCTCCTTTAAGGTAAGTAACCGCTTTACCGCTCATCAGTACGCGTTCGCCTTTCAGCTCGCACCATAGTTCGCCTTTGCGGGCGGATATCTGGTAGGCGTGGAGTTGATCTTTACCCAATTTTTTGGCCCAGTAGGGTATTAGGTTGCAATGCGCCGAACCTGTTACCGGATCTTCCGGAATACCTGCGCCGGGTGCGAAAAAGCGGGATACAAAATCAACTTCCTTACCGGGTGCCGTTACGATCACACCAACAGTATCCATTTTTGAAAGGGCAAAAAAGTCAGGAGACAGATCTGCTATATCATCTTCTGATTCGTAAACCAGGAAATAATCCCTCGACCTCAATACTTCTATTGGTTCCTTTTCACCTAATGCTTCAATCAAACCTACTGGTGGTTCGATAGGGATAGGAGGGCGTGAAGGAAAGTCCATCGTATATTTATCACCTTCCTTTTTCACATGCAGTATACCAGCCTTCACCGTTTCAAAGTGTACTTCACTTCCTGTGCAGCCTAATTCTGTGAAGAGAATATGCGCCGATGCCAGTGTAGCATGACCGCACAGATCTATCTCATATTCAGGGGTAAACCAACGCAGTTTGTAGCCATTTTCATTTTTAACAAAAAATGCGGTTTCAGCGAGGTTATTTTCTATTGCAATGCTTTGCATCAGCTCGTCCGGGAGCCATTCTGTAAGCGGGCAGATCGCTGCCGGGTTGCCGCCGAAAAGCTTATCGGTAAATGCATCGGCTTGATATATGGGGATGGTCATGGGTTAATCCGTTTAAAAACTTCTAAATTACATTTAGTAAAAGCAAGAATCAAGAGGCAGGGAGCAAGAAAAACAGTTTTACATAAAAAAGGCCGGAAATATCTTTCCAGCCTGTCTATTTTTTTAAGTCTTGACGTTTGCTTCTCGTCTCTTAATTTTTCCCGTTCCAAACGTTGTTTTTGCGATCAATATCCGGGAATTCTTTACCGGGATCAAGCTCTGCGCTTTTTATAGGTGATGTGGATGGATATTTCAATTTCCATATACCGCCGCGCTGCCAAACATTTACCGGCAGATGGATAGTTTCAACCGTGCCGTTTGCCTGTGTTATTTTTAATATAACCGGCATGGCCAGCTTTTCCTTATTTACCAGCGTAATGATAGCGCCTTTTGCAGGATCACTATCTACATAGTCAACTGATTGTATCGCCTGGTCAAGCTTCCAGGTGGTGAAGAACCATGGTTTAAAGAACCAATTCAGGTCTTCGCCTGCGGCATCGTTCATCGTCCTGAAGAAATCATAAGGCAGCGGGTGTTTGAAAGCCCAATGCTTAATGTATTCATTAAACGCATAGTCAAAACGCTCCGGACCGAGCACATCATCACGCAAAATGGTAAGCCCTAAAGAGGTTTTGCTGTAATACTGCCCGTAATCGGCGCCAGTAAGCCCCATCGCTTCGGGTGGGGTCATCAGTGGGTCGTGGCTGCGTTTCATAAAGTTTGCCATACCCGGCCCCTGCTTGCTTGAATCGGCATATTCACCATGGTTGAAATGATTTGATGCCCAAACATTGATAAAGGTATTGAAACCCTCATCCATCCACATATACTTGCGCTCGTTGCTGCCAACGATCATCGGGAACCAGTTATGGCCGATCTCGTGGGTAATATCTCCCCAAAGACCTTTATTGTGAAGATCGCTAAGGCAAAAAACAATACCCGGATATTCCATACCCAAAGCAGTACCTGATACTGTTGTGGCGGAATTCCATGGATATTCAAAATATTCATTTGAGTAAATCTCCATGCTGTTTTTCAGGTATTCAGTGGCGCGGCCCCATGAGTCGTTGCCTGCACTTTCAACAGGGTAGGCAGCCATAGCAATGGCTTTACGGCCCGATGGCAAATTTACCTTAGCGCCATCCCATATGAATGCGTTTGAAGCAGCCCACGATACATCGCGGCTGTTTTCCATTTTGAAGTGCCAGGTACGGGTGCCTTTAAAGGGAGCGGTAGCAGTCTGTCCAACTTCCTCAGGTTTTATCAGCATTACTGTTTTATCACTTTGGCGTGCTTCTGCAAGGCGGCTTTGCTGTGTCGAAGTTAACACCTCCGCAGCATTTTGCAGATCGCCTGAACCAACAACCGTCATATTGGCCGGCGCAGTTATGTAGTAATCGAAATTGCCGTACTCGCAATAAAACTCACCTAAGCCCATGTATGGCAGCGTATTCCAGCCTTCCACATCATCATAAACGCACATGCGCGGGTACCATTGCGCAATCTCATAAACCCAGCCTTGTTTAAATTTCTTGCGGCCCATGCGGTCGGCGCCATGAAAGGGTATTGCGAACGAGTATTTTACTTTTACAATTATCTTGTCCCCTTTAACGCCCATTGGTGTATGCAGGCGCAGCTGCATGCGGGCATCGGTAATTACCGGATCAACTTTGTAAGTTTCGTTCTTATAAGTAACAGATACTGCATCGATATGATAACCGCCGGTGTTTAAGCCCCGCACATCAAAACGGTCGCCGCCGATAGGGGTAGTAGCTGCGCCACGTGAATCAGGTTTAAATAAATTCTGATCCAGTTGCAGCCATAAATAATCCAGTTTATCAGGACTGTTATTGGTATAATCGATCACTACATCACCAGAAATGGTAGTATCGCTTTGCAATTCATTCAAACTTGCGTGAATGGTATAATCAGCACGGTTCTGCCAGAAACCCGGTCCGGGCTTACCATTTGCCGAGCGAGTATCGCCACTGGTAACAGGCCAGTTTATTGGGCCGAAAAGCTCATTATGGTCATACTTAATAGAATCGGGAGTTTGGGCGTTTGAAGTAAAGCCCATAAGCATCAACGCACCTGCAATTAACAGGCGGGATAGTTTGAAGTGTTGCATTTTAGTCAATTAAACCGGCAAAGTAACCAAATAATTTCTGGAAATTAGAATTGTCAAAAGGATGATACATTTCTGTATGGCTCACTTCAGTATTTTCACAGAATATATGAATTAATTTAAAGACTATATGGGCACAAGTTATACGAGGATTTAGATGAGAAAAGCTATCGCTAAAAAAGAAGATCATCTAAAAGAGATCGCCCGGGTATTTCTTAAACTGGGGTTTACAGGGTTCGGTGGCCCGGCAGTGCATATTGCCATGATGGAAGAAGAGATCGTTCGTAAACGGCAGTGGCTTACACATGAGCATTTCATTGATCTTATTGGCGCTACTAATCTTATCCCGGGCCCAAACTCTACAGAAATGGCCATTCACCTCGGGCATGAACGGGGCGGCTGGCGCGGGCTGCTTATAGCAGGGGCCTGCTTTATATTGCCGGCAGTTTTTATTACGGCAGTAATTGCCTGGGCATACCAGCAATACGGTCATCTGCCTGTAGTCGAGCCTTTCTTTTACGGCATAAAACCGGCCATAATAGGTGTAATTGTTTCTTTGATGATAACACTTGGCCGAAAAGCACTGAAAAGCATTGAGCTGGGCATTATAGGCATAATATGCGCACTGTTGGCGTTGTTTCATTTTAACGAGGTAGCTATTCTGTTTGGGGCCGGCATTATAGGAATGGGAATATATGCCATTAAGCAAAAGCGCCATGCCAATAAGGTAGCAAGTTTAATTCCCGTGCTTTTGCTTCAAACACACATAAATTCATCCGGGTGGAAAGTATTCTGGACATTCTTGAAAATCGGTTCGATATTGTATGGCAGCGGTTATGTGCTTTTTGCGTTTCTGGATGATGAACTGGTGAAGCAGGGGATATTATCACGCCAAACATTGATAGATGCCATAGCAGTAGGGCAGTTCACTCCCGGGCCGGTTTTTTCGTCGGCAACATTTATAGGCTGGCAGATAGGCGGTTGGCAAAGTGCGGCAGCGGCAACCTTGGGTATATTTATGCCTTCGTTTGTATTTGTAGCTTTTTTAAATCCCTTGGTTAACAGATTAAGAAAGTCTAAAATAACATCGGCATTCCTTGACGCTGTTAATATTGCGGCTATTGCACTTATACTCGGTATTTGTGCAGAGATGGGCAAAGATTCTATAACTGACTGGAAAACCATATTTATTGCAATTGCCGGATTTGCAATAACCTTATCTTTTAAAAAGGTGAATAGTGCGTTTGTAGTTCTTGGCGGCGCGGTTTTGGGCTATCTTTTGTATTTGATATAAATATTGCAAGCCTTTACATTTTACAATTGCTTTATTTACTAAGTAAACTGTTGAAATATTGAAAGACTATTGGTATATGTACCGCGAATAAAATAAGTTGGGTTTACAGATTTGTAAACATTTTTTACAAATAGTATATTTGAATTATATGCAATCAATATTGGTACATCCGGAAAATGCAGAGCAGCTAAAAGCGTTAAAAGATTTTTTAATTGCCGCTAATATTTCTTTTAGGCCTCAAGCTAAATCATTCCCAAAGCATGTCGCTGAAGGAATTGAAGAAAGTATTCAGCAGCACAGAAACGGGCAAAGTATATCATTACAAGAATTTAGAGACAAACACCTATTAAATCAAACGACTGTTAAATAATGCCCTTTGATGTAAGGTTTTCTCCAAGGGCAGAATACACATTTGATGCTATTGCTAACCAACTTGAAGCGCGTTTGGGAAACAAAACTGTAGAAAGTTTCAAGCATAAAGTTAATAAGGCATTATATATAATTGCTGAAACACCGTTTATATATCCTATTGCCGAAGAAAATGAAGAAATGCGAAAATGCGTTCTTCATAAAAATTGCTCTATGTATTATTGGGTTTATGAGAACACAGTAGAGATACTTTATTTCTGGGATAACCGTCAGGAGCCTTTAATATTTTAATTTTCTCTTCTTCAATCCAAACCTTTACATTTTACAATTGCTTTATTTATAAGCCGCTGAAATATCGCATCTTTACAGCGCATCGATAAATGAACCATCTCGCAAAATCCACATCCCCATATTTATTGCAGCATGCCAATAATCCTGTCGATTGGTATCCATGGGGGACTGAAGCCTTGCAAAAAGCTAAGGACGAAAATAAACTCATCATCGTTAGCGTGGGCTATTCCGCTTGTCACTGGTGCCACGTAATGGAGCATGAGAGCTTTGAGGATGAGCAGGTTGCTGCAGTAATGAATGAGTTTTTCGTGTGTATAAAAGTTGACAGGGAAGAACGACCTGATATAGATCAGATATACATGAGCGCCGTGCAATTAATGACAGGTCGCGGGGGATGGCCAATGAACTGCATCTGCCTGCCCGATCAGCGGCCTATTTACGGGGGCACCTATTTCCGTAAGAATGATTGGGTGTCGTTACTGTTCAACCTGGCTGATTTCTATAAACAAAAACCTGTTGAGGCAGAAGAGTACGCGGTAAAATTGACCGATGGTATTAAACAGTATGAATCGATAGGCTTTGTTAAAGAGCCTGCCGAATATAGTAAGGCGGATATTCAACTGATCGTTGAAAACTGGAAACGCTATTTCGATCCGGAAGAGGGCGGCATGGGCAATGCACCTAAATTCCCCATGCCAAACAACTGGCAGTTCCTGATGCGTTATGCCTACCTGATGAATGACGCAGAAGTAGCGCAAAACGTAACGCTTACACTTAGAAAAATGGCTTACGGCGGCATTTATGACCATATCGGCGGTGGTTTTGCAAGGTATTCTGTTGATAAGGTATGGCATGTGCCGCACTTTGAAAAGATGCTGTATGATAATGCGCAGCTGATCACGCTTTATTCAGAAGCGCATACCTGGAAAACCAACCAACTTTACAAACAGGTTGTGGATGAGATCATCACCTTTGTCTTACGGGAGCTAACTTCGCCTGATTATGGCTTTTACAGCGCGCTGGATGCCGATAGCGAAGGTGTTGAAGGTAAATTCTACACCTTTACAAAGTCAGAATTGGAAGAAATTTTAGGCGAGGATGCTGAAATATTCTGTGCCTATTATAATGTTACGGATGAAGGGAACTGGGAAGAGGAGCACACCAATGTACTATTCAGGAAAGGGAAAGAGCTTAACCTTGCCAATAAGTTGGGATTACCGCTCGAAGCTTTGGCCGAAAGGATTGAATCATCGCGTCAAAAGATTTTTAATACCCGCAGTCAGCGCATCCGTCCGGGACTGGATAATAAGATCCTTGCTTCATGGAACGGATTAATGTTGAAAGGCCTTTGCGAGGCTTACCGTGCCTTTAACAATCCGAAATGTTTGGATATTGCTTTAAAGAACGCCGCCTTCATCCTCGAAAATATGATTGATGAGGAGGGACGCATTTCCCGTATCTATAAAGGTGAAAATAACGACCAGATCGCTTTCCTCGATGATTATGCAAATCTTGCTGAGGCGTTTATCGCTTTATACGAGGTAACTTTTGATGAAAAATGGCTGGATAATGCACAGGTGTTAGCCGACTATGCCATAGTCCATTTTTACGATGAAGGGCAGGGTCTGTTTTATTATACCGGTGATGAGGATGAGCAACTGATCGCACGCAAATCCGAGATCATGGACGGAGTAATACCGGCGTCCAATTCGGTAATGGCCTTTAATTTGAAAAAGCTTGGGCTGTTTTTGGCAGATGATGAATACAGCGATATATCGGCACAACTGCTGCGTAACGTGGCGCCGCATATGGCTAAATATGGCTCAGCATACTCCAATTGGACATCCCTAATGCTTGACGAAGTGTTCGGCACTTATGAGATTGCCATTACAGGAGAAGATTATGAGAATTTTCGTACAGAGCTTGAAAAAAATTATATCCCAAACAAAATCATCTTAGGTGGTGTAAAGGGAAGCCTGCCTTTGTTGCAGGAAAGATTTGGCGATACTACCCGCGTATTCATTTGCCGCGACAAAACCTGTAGCCTGCCGGTAGATAATATTACCAACGCACTCAAACAAATCAACCACAATATTATTTTATAGTAAAAAGTATTAGAATTTAAACACTTACAATGAAGATACAACCACAGCACGTAGTGTCATTAACGTACGACTTATATGTTGATCAGAATGGCACCGAAACATTAGTAGAAAGCGCGACACAGGAGCAACCCCTGACATTTTTATATGGGGCAGGCCAGATGTTGCCAAAATTTGAAGAAAATCTAAGCACCTTGTCAACCGGCGAAAGTTATGATTTTAAGCTTTCAGCAGAAGACGGATATGGCCAATATGACGAAGAAGCAGTAGCGACACTGCCAATGGAAATGTTCAACGGCCAGGAAATGCCGCCAATAGGCAGCATATTACCTTTGCAGGATAACCAGGGCAACCGTTTCCAGGGACAAGTGGTTTCAATAGCTGAAGACGGCGTGATTGTAGATCTTAATCACCCTATGGCGGGCCAGGAATTACATTTTAAAGGTAACGTGATCAATGTACGCCCCGCAACGCCTGAGGAATTATCCCACGGCCATGCACATGGCCCGGATGGCCATCATCATCATTGATCAATTTCACCAACTTTATAGGGGAAGAATATCGAACACTGAATGTTGAATATTGAATTTCGAAAGTAGATAATCGTTATTTGATATTGGACATTCGGTGTTTGTTATTAAATAATCTCCAGGAAGGGCTAATATCTTTAATCCACATCCAAACTTCCGGCATTGGTGACCTGGCACGATAAAAATATCCTTGACAATGCCGGCTCACCGTTAACCGTCGCAGGTATAAATTGCTTGTCCTCTTCACTAAAAATATCCGGACTGATGGTGGTTACACGTTCTGAATTGTCAGACGCGATGATGTGCACTTTTAAATCAGCTAGCCGCCCACCCGGGCTGATTAATAGTTCCAAAACAGCAGTTAATAAGCGAACATCTACATCGTTATAATCCCTTGTTAATCTAAATAACTGTAAATAGGGGATGTAACCAAAACATCGCCCCCCAATACGCAGCGGTTTGGTGATTCGGTCGGAATCCTTCAGCTTTCTGTCAAACGAATAAGTAATAAATTGCCTGGAATAGCTGTCAATCGCTTCTTCGCTTAACAGGCGACTGTTGGTATAGTCGAAAGTCTCAACCAGCCTTTGGCGGATATCGTAAAAATGCCATACACCGGTTCTTTTATCATCAGTATAATCGCCTCGCGCTATAACTGCACCGGTACCGGTGTAAAAAGCCTGGTAAAAGCCTTCCTTCGTCTTATTATCACTTTTCAGCACGCTAAATTTTTCCCGGACATTTTCAGTTAACCAATTTTTTTTGCTAACAGTTTCAGGTTTGTCCTGTGCCTTGCTGTAAAGGGCAATAGCAATAAAGCCGAGCAATAATAAGTAGTGCTTTTTCAAAATAGCGGGTGTGTTTTAATTAGTACGAATATAAATTTAGGTAAAGTGCATAAATATTACAATAATACAAATGGTATGTTTTAATTTGTATCCCCAACGCTAAAACTAAACTATGTCAACCCAAACCAATGAAGCGCCGTACAAAAGCGTCAGATTTTCGGAAACCACTATAACCGAACTTATGGTTCCTGCATATTCCAATTTTGGCGGAAAGATCCATGGTGGTGTATTACTGTCGTTAATGGATAAGGTAGCTTATGTATGCGCGGCAAAACACGCAGGCAATTATTGCGTAACGGCCTCTATCGATGCAGTAGATTTTTTGCAGCCTGTTGAGGTTGGTGACCTGGTATCGCTCATGGCATCTGTAAATTATGTTGGTAACACCTCGCTGGTAGTGGGCATCAGGGTGATATCAGAAAATATAAAAACCAATGTTATCAATCATACAAACACCAGCTATTTTACCATGGTTGCTAAAGATGAGCAAAATAACCTGGTACAGATACCGGGCCTGATATTGGAAAACCGCGAAGATGTTAGGCGATTCTATGAGGCGAGGCGCAGGAAACAGCTTAAACAAAATTACAAGCATGATGCCGAGGCCATCCATATGCCCGAAGACCATGAAAGCTGTAAAAGCCTTTTGACCGGCGAACGCTGTATAATCAGCTAACTATTTTTGGAATAAATAATTAAATTGCGCATCCCTAAAAAATCAGATTTCAAGCTATTGGTAATGAGAATTTTGTACGGATTATTTTTACTGCTATGCATCCATGTACAATGCTTTGCCCAAACAAATAGTGCTCATTCAGCAAAAGCTATCGCCTCGGAAAAGAAATATATCGATAGCGTAAACGATGTAGCCTACGATACCTATCTCAAAACGCCGGATTCCGCCCGTAATATGGCCGAACGAATGCTGCTGCTGTCTGAAACCATCAAATATCCTGAAGGTATTGCCCGCAGTTATTCAAATATCGGGGTGATCTACTGGTCGCAGTCCTATTATCCTATCGCCCTGTTTTACTATAATACTGCATTGCAGAACGTGCCTAAGAATAACTCGCTGTTGCTTTCTGAGATATACAGCAATCTCGGGCGTGTATATGCCGAGTTGGGTAATTACAAACTTTCAATAGAAAATTTAAAGAAATCGCAGGTATTGGCAGGATCTGATAAGCTGCACCTTGGCGAAGCGTTTGCGGAAGAATCATTTACCTATGTTAAGATGCATAACTATGCAAAGGCGATTGAAACGGCCAGCATGTCGCTGCAGCTTGATAAGACTGTTGGCGAAGTGATGGGCGCTGCGATAGATTACAGCCGCCTGGGCGATATTTATTATGCGGAGAAGGATTATAAAAAAGCCCTGGCTTACTATGATACTTCGTACCGGCAAAGTATTACTTTGAAAATGAGCAGGTTGAGGGCGGCCATGTACCTTGAATATGCGAATATCAATAATGATCAGCATAACTATAACAAGGCAATGGATTATGCAAAGAAAGGGATCGCACTTTATGATAGCATAGGCAACATGTCGGGCCTCTCCAAAACATATAAGGCCATGATCGTAAGCCTGGAAGCTAATAACGATCTGAAACACGCTTTGTATTATGAACGCCAGTATAACCACATAGAAGACAGCCTTAACGCTGTAGATAAGCTGCGCAGTACTCAACTCATACAAAATTATTTCGCCTTGAATGAGCGTATTAACCGGCTCGACCTTGCCGAGAAGCGCAATAAAGACAACCAGCAAAAGATCAAATTCCAGCATTCTTTCATAAATATTTTATTGATCTCGTTAATACTGGTGATTGCAGCTTTAACGGTGATGCTTTATTTCTATGAGCAAAAAAGAAAGCTCAGCCGTAAATTGCAGCAGCAAAACCAGTTGATAGAAGCACAGGCCGCCAACCTGGAAATGGTGAATGGCCTAAAGGACAAGATGTTTGCCGTTATCGGGCATGACCTGCGTACGCCGATGGCTAATTTGATCAATATATCATCCATGTTCGAGTCGGAGGACCTGAGCCCTAATGAGGTGCAGATGCTGATGAAAGATATTACCCCGGTAATAAGAGGGGCTGAGCTTACCTTATCAAATCTGCTTGACTGGGCCGGAAGCCATATAAAAGGGCGCAATGTGCAAATGACGAATGTAGATATGCACGAAATAGGCGAATTGATAGAGCAAACGTTCGATCATTTTTTAAAGCAAAAAGGCCTCACATTTGTCAACGACATTAAACCCGGCGAAATGGCGTATGCTGATGCAAACCATGTAAAAGTTATTTTCCGGAATTTGATGAGTAATGCTGTTAAGTTCACCGAATCCGGCGGCAGTATAACATTGTATACCAGGGAAAAAGGCGACAGGGTAGTTGTTTGCGTAAAAGACACCGGCCGGGGGATGACGACGGATGAGATAGACCGCTTATTTTATCTCACTACTCACTTTTCTGCATATGGTACCAAGGGCGAAAAAGGTACTGGCCTCGGACTTATACTTTGCCGCGAGCTGGTTGAATTAAATGGAGGCAAACTTACCGTTAGCGCAGCACCCGGCGAAGGCAGTAAGTTCTGTGTCGACTTGCCTTTGGTAAAATAATTATATATCATTAGATATCAGGGTCAAACATTTTTGTGTGAACCGCGTTGTGATTTAAATAAACACAACAACCCATGAAAAGTATCGTATTAGCAATCCTAATGATGATCGGCATAGTTGCCACATCATTTGCACAAGACAAAGTTGTAAAAGACCGTGAGAAAGTTAGAAGGACTTCAACTCCGGGCCAGAAAGTGCATAACATATTTCACAAGCACAAACACTACAACGGCTACAAAGTTAAACACATTAAAAAGGTAGAAAAGGTTCAGAGGTAATTCACCTTTCTAACTAAAAATATAACCGGGAATGCCATTAGGTATTCCCGGTTTTGTTTTTATAAGCTACCGGCGGTAAAATAACAGAGATATAAGATAAAAAAACACTACTCCATTTGCCAATCGAATAATTAACTTAGTGGCTCCTGAATTATCAAACCACTTGCCTTAATTATGAGATCAACAAAAAGATTATCCCTCTTCCTGTTATTGTTTGCTTTGTTTATTGTTCAAAAAGTAGCCGCACAAAACGCTGTAGGTATTTTTGACGGGCAAACCGATGTGGGCACTATTAAGCTACCCGGCAGCGCACAATACAACACCGATGAGCAACAATACAAAATAACCGGTTCGGGCGCCAATATCTGGTTTAATCATGATGCGTTCCATTTTGTGTGGAAGCGCATAAAAGGTGATTTCATTGTTACTACCCGTGCCGCATTTTTAGGTAAAGGTGTAGAGATGCACCGCAAAATGGGCTGGATGGTGCGCACTTCGCTCGATTCCACTTCAAAACATATCAATGCTGTAGTGCATGGCGATGGGCTTACCTCTTTACAGTTCAGAAGGGCAGTTGGCAATAATACCGAAGAATTAAAAGCAAAGATCACCGGTGCAGATATCATCCAATTGGAGCGCCATGGTAATAAATACATCATGTCCGTTGCGCACAACGGAGAAACATTTGTTACCGAGCAGGTGGATTCGCTTGATCTGGGTGATGAGGTTTATGTGGGATTATTCGTTTGCTCGCATAATGCTAATGTATCCGAAACTGCAGTTTTCAATAACACACGCATAGTAGTACCGGCAGGACCGAAGGATGGCTACGGGCACTATATCGGCAGCGATATTCAAATCCTAAACCTGGAAAGCGGGAACAGCCATATCATTTATCAATCGCCTTTATCACTACAGGCGCCAAACTGGACAAACGATGGTAAGTATCTCATCTACAATAGTAATGATCTGCTCTACAAATTCGACCTTAAAACCAACACACCAACCGTTTTAAATACAGGCGTAGCGATACACAATAATAACGACCACGTGCTTTCTTTCGACGGCAAATGGCTGGCGGTAAGCAATGGCGAAAAGTACGGTTCGATAGGTTACGTTGTGCCCGCAAATGGGGGAGATGCGCGTAAAATTACGCCAACGGGGCCATCATACATGCATGGCTGGTCACCGGATGGTAAATACATTGTTTTTTGCGGCGACAGGAACAATGAGTTTGATGTATACAGGATCCCGAGCGTCGGCGGCCCGGAACTTCGCCTTACAACAGCGCCCGGCCTTGACGACGGCCCCGAATATTCGCCGGATGGCAAGTATATCTATTTCTGCTCGGTACGCACCGGCCTGATGCAGGTTTGGCGCATGAAACCTGATGGCAGCGAGCAAACACAACTCACCAATGACGATTTTGATAACTGGTTCCCGCACGTATCACCCGATGGTAAATCAATCGTATTCATCACATTTAATAAAGATGAAGTTTCGCCAGGCGATCATCCTTTTTACAAGCACGTTTACCTGCGTATGATTCCTGTTGACGGCGGAACGCCAAAGGTTATCGCTTATTTGTATGGCGGTCAGGGTACTATTAATACGCCTTCATGGTCGCCGGATAGTAAGCATATTGCTTTTGTGAGCAATACACAGTTGTTATTCCCGTTATTCCCTATAACCAAATAAATACCTGATGCACACATCCCGCAGAAAATTTATAAAAAGCAGTGCCCTTATTGCAACCGGCGCTGCATTATTCCCACGCAATTTATTTGCATCCTCTAAAAAACTCGAACACCTGGGTTTACAGCTATATACCGTGCGCGATGCCATGCATGCCGATGCTGCCGGAACGTTGAAAAAGCTGGGCGAAGCGGGCTTCAATCATTTAGAACACGCAGGGTATGCTAACCGGATGTTTTATGGAATGACGATAAAAGAAATAAAACAGATATTGGATGATAACCACCTGAGTATGGACAGCGGCCACGTTGTATTATCACAAAAGCACTGGGATGCTGCCAAAAATGATTTCACCGACGAGTGGAAATACACTGTTGAAGATGCGGCTAAGGTAGGGCAGCGGTACCTGATCAGTCCCGGTTTGGATGGGGAGCTGAAAAATGACCTCGATGCGTTCAAGCACTTTATGGATGTATTTAATAAATGCGGGGAGCTTTGCCAAAAGTCGAATATCCAGTTCGGTTATCATAACCATGATTTTGAATTTACAACCATGTTCGGCGATAAGCGCCTGTACGATGTGATGCTGGAAAACACTGATCCGAAGCTGGTAACGCAACAGCTGGACATTGGCAATATGTACCCAACAGGCGCTATGCCGATAGATTACATTACTAAATATCCCGGAAGGTTTGAGCTGATGCATGTGAAAGATCAGATAAAAAAACCTGATGGTAAATACGAAAACACATTGCTTGGCAAAGGGATCCTTCCATTAAAAGATATTTTAAAAGCCGGCGCCAAAACCGGCGGTACAACGCAATTTATTATAGAACAGGAGGAATACCAGGGCATGGACCCTGTTGTGTGTTCCAAACTGGATCTGCAGGTGATGTATAAATGGGGTTATTGAGTAACATATTTATTGCTAAATGCTTTTTTAATTGATAAAGTTATTAAGTTTGAAAAGCCTGTGATGCCGGAAACCGATATGTTGTAATGTTTGTATGGCGGCGCAAATTTGTCCTTGAATAACCCTAAATAACCACTAAAATTGGAAAATAATATGTCTGAAAAACCAGTCGATCAAACTGTAAATCCTACAAGACGGGATTTTATCAAGAGCAGCTCAATTGCAGCAGCAAGTTTTATGATCATTCCGCGGCACGTGCTGGGGGGTAAAGGCTTTATTGCCCCAAGCGACAAGCTTACCATAGCATCTGTTGGTACAGGCGGCAAAGGCTCGAGCGATATTTTCGAGTTCAATAAAAGCGGACTGGCGAATATCGGTTACCTGTGCGATGTAGATATGCGCCCCGGAGCAAAGGCCCAGGCCAAATATCCGAATGCTAAATTTTACAGCGACTGGCGCGAAATGCTCGACAAGGAGCACAAAAATTTCGATGCGGTTTCAGTTTCAATACCCGACCATAACCATGCTATCGTAGCGCTTTCGGCTATGGAGATGGACAAGCACGTATACGTGCAAAAACCAATGGCGCATGATGTACATGAGGCCCGCGCTATGACCGAAGCTGCTAAAAAGCATCATAAATTAGTGACCCAAATGGGTAATCAAGGCGCATCAAACGATGGCGTTCGCCAGTTACGCGAATGGTATGAGGCTGGTTTGATCGGCGATGTGCACACCGTTTATTGCTGGACTAACCGCCCGGTATGGCCGCAGGGTGTAAAATGGCCGCCAAAATCAGAAGTTCCAAAAGAATTGAACTGGGACTTATGGTTAGGAACCGCGCCGCAAAGGGATTATGTTGAGAACCTGGTGCCTTTTAACTGGCGCGGCTGGTGGGACTATGGTACAGGTGCATTGGGCGATATGGGCTGCCACATTATGGAAGCGCCATTCCGTGTACTTGATCTGCAATATGTAAAAGACGTACAGTCAAGTGTAGGCAGTGTTTATACCGGCATATTTGAGGAAGCTTATTATCCTGATAGCTGCCCGCCGTCAAGCCATATCACCCTTACTTATCCAAAAACGGAGAAAACACAAGGCGATGTGATCGTTCACTGGATGGATGGTGGCATAAGGCCTGAAAGACCTGCCGAACTCGGCCCGAACGAAATATTTGGCGACAGCGAAGGCAACGGTATGCTGTTCATCGGCACTAAAGGTAAAATGATGGCAGGTTGCTACTCTGAAAATCCGCAATTGCTGCCTACATCACGTACCGCACAAGCAAATGTGCCGATAAAATACCCGCGCGTACCGGGTGGTGCAAACGGCCACTACAAACAATGGATAGAAGCTGCACTGGCAGGTAAGCCTGATGAAGTAAGCTCACCGTTCAAACTTGCAGGACCGTTAACAGAAGCTTTATTAATGGCAAACCTGTCTATCAGGAGCCATGACGTAAGAAAGTTGGCAGCCGACGGCAAGGGTCACGTCTTCCCGGGTCAGAATATTACCCTGGTTTGGGATAATGAAGCGATGCGTGTTACCAACTTTGATGATGCCAACCAGTTTGTTCAACGCCAGTACCGCGATGGCTGGAAAGTAATATAAACACGAATGCATGCGAATTTATTCGAATTACATGAATTAAGAGATGGCGAAATTCGTAGGAATTAAATCGAAACTAACGAATTAATTAGTATGAACAATTCGGGAAATTTGAATAAATTCGTTAAAATTAGTGCCTAATAATCATTATTATTATGAACCGTAGAGAAGCTATTGAGCGTGTCGCGATCCTGACTGGTGCGGCAGTTATAGGTGGAGAATTCTTTATTTCGGGATGTAAACGCAACCCTAAGCAAGTGAACAGTCTTTTTGACGAAGATCAGGTTGCTTTTTTAAACGAAGTAGGCGACACCATTTTGCCTGATACCAAAACCCCGGGCGCCAAAGCTGCCAATGTGGGCGGTTTTATGGCCATTATGGTACAGGATTGCTACAGCCCTGAAGATCAAAAGATATTCATGAAAGGATTGACTACCGTTGATGACGAGGCAAATAAGAAATTCGGTAAAAAGTTCCTTGATCTCGACAGCAAACAGCGCCTTGATTTGCTCACTGCGCTCGATAAAGAACAGAAAGCAGAAAGTAAACAACTGCCTAAACCGGGCAAACAATTTCAATATTATGCCATGTTAAAACAGATGACGTTGCTGGGGTATTTTACCTCGCAGATCGGCTGCACGCAAGCATTGCGTTATATTGAAGTTCCGGGGCATTTTGACGGCAACCTGCCTTACAAAAAAGGCGACAAAGCCTGGGCGATTTAATATTTATTTCGAATTTCGGATGTTCGAATTCGAAATTGCACTTTTGAAATTCGAATTCTAAACTACTACTATGAAACTACGATTAGGCATGATCGGCGGCGGACAGGGTGCATTTATCGGCGCCGTCCATCGCATAGCATCCCGCATTGATGATGAATATGAACTGGTTTGCGGCGCATTAAGCAGCGACGCTGAAAAGGCAAAAGCCAGTGGCATTGCGCTTGGCTTGGATCCAACCCGCGTTTATTCATCATGGAAAGAACTTATTGAAAAAGAAAAACAACTTCCTGAAGATGTGCGCGTGCAGGTGATCAGCATTGTTACGCCAAACCATGTACATTTCGAGCCTACAAAAGCAGCACTGGAAGCCGGTTTTAACGTAATACTCGACAAGCCGATGACCTTTTCCCTGGCTGAAGCTAAGGAGTTGGAAAAAATAGTAAAAGCCAGTGGCAAACGTTTTTGCCTGACGCACACCTATACAGGTTACCCAATGGTGAAGGAAGCTAAACAATTTGTTGCGGCAGGGAAATTAGGCAAAATAAGGAAGGTTTATGTGGAGTATCCGCAGGGATGGCTGAGCACTTTTTTAGAAGGTGAAGATAACAAGCAGGCTTCATGGCGCACAGATCCGGGTAAAAGTGGTATTGCGGGTGCTATAGGCGATATCGGTACACATGCTTTTAACCTGGCCGAATACATAAGCGGCTTACATGTAAGTAAGCTTTGCGCTGATATTAATATCGTAGTTGAAGGTCGTAAGTTGGACGATGATGGTGCTGCATTACTGAAATTTAATAATGGCGCAAGCGGTGTATTGATGGCATCGCAGATTGCAGCTGGTGATGAAAACAACATTAAAGTGCGTGTATACGGTGAAAAAGGCGGTTTGGAGTGGCAACAGGATGAGGCTAATACGCTGCTTATTAAGTGGCTGGATAAACCAGCAGAAATATGGCGCACCGGCGGCGGCTATTTGAGCTCATTTGCTTCGCATAATACGCGTGTACCTGCCGGTCACCCGGAGGGATATTTGGAGGCGTTTGGTAATTTGTACCGCAATTTTGCTTTAACTATTAAGGCAGATCTGGCAGGAAAAACGCCTGAAAAAGAGTGGCTTGACTATCCGGGGATAGAAGAAGGCGTGAGAGGAATGGCATTTGTGGAGAATATGATCGCATCGGGTAAATCGGATAAGAAATGGCTGGATTTTGAGATATGATATACGATTGAAGGAAGATGTTGTTTGATTGATGCATAACAAAATCCTTTAATCCTAAAATCAAGCGAATCATGGTTCAGACAAATGCGTTAGGGATTGCAGCGGATACCGGCCCGTGCTTAAGGCCTGAAGGCGTATGAGCGGAAAGCCCGGGCCGCTTCGGGGGCCTCAGCGCAGGCTGCGGCAACGCCCAAATGATACTGTTTAATTAAAAATCATACATCAACTATGACAACCATTAAAGGCCCCGCAATATTCCTGGCGCAGTTTATGGGTGCCGAAGCGCCATTTAACAGCCTTGAATCCATTTGCAAATGGGCCAAAAGCCTTGGCTATAAAGGTGTGCAGATCCCAACATGGGATCCAAACTATTTCGACCTGCAAAAAGCTGCCGAAAGCAAAACTTATGCAGATGAAATAAAAGGTTTGGTAAATGAATGCGGTTTAGAGATCACCGAACTATCCACGCACCTGCAAGGGCAACTGGTAGCCGTAAACCCGGCGTATGACCAGCTGTTTGATGGTTTCGCTCCGGCACAGTATCATAATAATCCTTCAGCAAGGCAGGAGTGGGCCGTACAGCAGGTAAAATATGCAGCCAGGGCTTCGCAAAATTTAGGTTTGAATGCCCACGCTACTTTCAGCGGTGCACTGGTATGGCAAATGATGTACCCATGGCCGCAACGCCCTGCGGGGTTGGTTGATACCGCGTTTACCGAACTTGCCAAACGCTGGAAACCGATACTGGATGTATTTGATGAATGCGGCGTAGACCTTTGCTATGAGATCCATCCCGGCGAAGATTTGCATGACGGCATTACTTATGAGATGTTTTTGGAAAAGGTGAACAACCATCCGAGAGCTTGTTTGTTATATGATCCGTCGCACTTTGTGTTGCAATGCCTTAATTATTTGGAATATATTGATAATTATCATGAGCGTATAAGGATGTTCCATGTTAAGGATGCGGAATTCAACCCTACGGGCAAGCAGGGCGTTTATGGCGGCTACCAAAGCTGGGTTGACCGCGCAGGGCGTTTCCGCTCTTTAGGTGACGGGCAAGTAAATTTTAAAGCTATATTTAGCAAGTTAACGGCTTATGATTACAAAGGCTGGGCTGTACTCGAGTGGGAATGTGCATTGAAACATCCCGAAGACGGCGCCCGCGAAGGCGCTGAATTCATCAAAAACCACATTATCCGGGTTACGGACAAAGCTTTTGATGATTTTGCGTCAGCAGGCAGCGACGAGGCTTTTAACAAAGCGTTATTGGGCATTAAATAAATATTATATCAGCATAAAAACTCAAACACTAACATGAAAAAACCCCTTATTCTTTTTGCAGTAGTTCTATTATTCTCGGCCTGCGGCGGTAAAAAATCAGGCGGCGGTACCGATTCCACCACTACAACAACCACAACGACAAGTACTTCTTCCGAAACTGTAACAACAGTTAAAGATACCGTAGGTGAAGCTTTGATCGCTAAAAACGATTGTTTAACCTGTCATAAGGTCGACCAGAAAATTGTAGGCCCTGCCTACAACGATGTAGCTGACAAATACAAATCAGCCGGCGCTTCAATTGTAGATACACTGGCCAATAAAGTGATCAAAGGCGGCTCCGGCAATTGGGGTTCGGTAGCGATGACGCCGCATCCAAGTTTATCCACAACAGATGCAAAGCATATGGTGACTTACATTCTGCAGCTTAAAAAGTAAATATCAAACCAAACATAAACCAATGACGAACAGAAGAAAATTCATTGCCCAGGCCGGGTTACTTTCGGCAGGTGTAATGGTTATGCCCGGTATTTTAAAAGCCAGGCCCATAGGTCACCACGGAGTAGGCCTGCAATTGTGGAGCATGCGCGACCAGTTGCCGCACGGCGTTAGCGATGTGATAACCAGAGTTGCAAAAGCGGGTTACAAAGAGGTTGAACCATATGGCTATAGCAAAAAGAATGGCTTTTGGGGCATGGATGCCAAAGCCTTCAGCGAATTGCTTAAAACGAACGGTTTGAGCACGCCAAGCGCACACTTTGAGTTCGATCATTTCTTTGCCACCGGCAACACAGACGAGCTATACGAATACATCGAAGCTGCGCATATTACCGGTATGGAATATATCATCGTTCCGCACCTGGATGGTAACTTTATAAAAACAGTTGCTGACTTTAAGAATATCGCCAGTAAACTGAGCACCGCAGCTGCAATTTGCAAAAAAGAAGGACTGAAGTTTGGCTATCATAACCATAATTTTGAATGGAAACAGGTAGATGGCACCACGTTCTACGACACCATCCTCAATGAGACCGACCCTGAATCGGTTCAGATGGAAATGGACCTGTATTGGGTAGTACGTACCGGGCAAGACCCTGTGGCGCTTATTAAAGCACATCCGGGCAGGTTCTTTGCTTTCCATATAAAGGATATGGACAAGAAAAATCCTAATTTAAATACGGAAATCGGAACCGGTAGCATAGACTTTAAACGCATAATGGAATATGCCAAATTGGGCGGTGTAAAACATTTCATTGTTGAACAGGAAAATTATACCAACATAGATCCATATGTGAGCATTACACAAAGCTGTGCGTATGTGAAGGATGTGCTGCACGTAACTTATACTTCGTAATACTACTAAAAGAATAACATGAGAAATAAGATCATATTAACCGCAATACTGGCTGCGGGCGTTTTTATAGCAAAAGCGCAAAAGCCGGAAGATACCGAAGTTTGGACACCCGAACCACCGGTAGTAACCCCCGGCGCAATATGCCCGGCACCACCGCCATCAGACGCAATCGTTCTGTTTGACGGCACTAACCAGGATCAATGGGTTACGAATAAGGACAGGACTCAACCGGCAGATTGGATAATAAAAGATGGCATTTGGACAGTAAACAAGGCAGGTTCGGGCAATATCGAAACCAAGAAATCATTTACCAATTATCAGCTGCATGTTGAATGGAAGGTGCCGGCCAGCATTACCGGCAGCGGGCAGGCAAGGGGCAACAGCGGCGTGTTCCTGGCATCGATAGGTAAAGGTGATGCCGGTTATGAGCTGCAGGTTTTGGACTCCTACAAAAACAAAACTTATGTAAATGGCATGGCAGGCAGTATCTACAAGCAGTTTATCCCGCTGGCCAACCCAACACGCCCGCCGGGTGAATGGAACGTTTACGACGTGGTATGGACAGCGCCAACCTTTAATACTGACGGCACACTGAAAACACCTGCGCGTGTAACCGTGATCTTCAACGGCGTATTGGTTGAAAATAATGTAGAATTAAAGGGCCCGACCTTATACATTGGTCAGCCTAAATATGTGGCGCATGGGCCTTCACCAATAAAATTACAGGCACATGGCGATAAAAGTGAACCATTAAGCTATAGGAATATTTGGGTTAGGGAATTACCGTAGTCTAATAAAGCGATCATAGCACATTTGAAGCCAAACTTACGAAGTTCTAAAAACTTCGTAAGTTTCTATCAGGCGCCTTTGTAATCATATACAAAGGCGTTTTTATTTTATCTCCACGCACCAAGTATCAGCCCCATTACTGTCAATGCTATGGTGCTGTACAAGCCGTTGATAAATATATAGGTCCAGTTACGTAGTTCGAAAAGCCCTAATGTGGCAATTGAACAGAATGTCCAAATCCCGGCAAGGAAACCTGCTGTGGCGCCCCAGGCTATTGTGGTTTTATTGCCGCTCAGGAACATAGCCAGGTTCATCGCCATGATGAGCGAAAACACTGCGGTCATACCGAATATCTTTGCTTTGTTGCCTGTTTTTAAATGTTCCTGGGTGAGGCCGGCAACGCGCATCCACACATTACAGAAAAGGAGCGGGGAGTACCAGATGCCCCCGATGACAAATGATGATAAGGCTGCAGCCACTACGGCCAGCCAGTTAATGGTTGAGAAGTTCATGATCTTTAAGGTTTTATCTGAATAAAATTAAAAAATTTTATTCAACCCTATAATGATAAACATAATGTGCCAAATTGCCGTCGATGTCGATACCTTCAATCACCACGCGATAATTGCCCCTGCCATCTGCATTCGAAAAATCAAATGAAGCTTTACCGGTCGCTTTATCAGTTATGATGACAGGGTTCCAATAGATGGTTGTGCGTAAATCCGGGCTTTCGATACTTGGTTTTGCTACGGCATATTTAGGGACATAGAACTCTTTGCCTTTTGGATAACCCATTGGGGTAAGCGTAACCACGTTAGGTGAACCGAGCAATTGTTTTAATTGTGAAAGACTGATCTTTTCGCCCTTTGGCATCACTTTAGAGTTTACCTCGAGCACGCCTTTTGTATTGTTCATCGCCCCGATATTGGTAATACCGTTGTTCAGGAATATTTCTACCGATTCAACCGCGTTTGGCTGAATGTTCATCAGGTACGAGGTTTCAACCGGCGTGCCGTCCATATACACCTGTACAGGGGTGTTTTTATTGCCTTGTGCGTAATCCCTTGTAATATAGAACTGATCATTTTCATACGTTAATCCCATTGCTCCTCCTTTAAGGCAGGTAAGCAGGTCGTTACACCCCAACAGTTGCGGGCCATTTATAATATGATCCGGCTCAGGGCTTAATCCTGTCAATGATGCGTGATCCATATGGCTTGGGCGTTTTTCCACAGGTTTGGCTTTGATCACAACCTCCTTAAGAATGTGGTTGCCGTATTGCATTTTAATATTCCTGAGATAGGTGGTCAATACGCTATCGATATTGGTCACATTATCAGGCGCATTAATATTTTTCGTCACCAGCGGATATGTTTCGCCATTAGGTGTAATTACAAGACCGTTGGCGCCAACATTATTTTTAGCACTTAATATTACTTTAGATGAATCCTGGAAAACAAGGTTTGTGAATACAAAATAACCGGATGCATCAGTAGTAGCATCTTTATAAAATATTTTATCAGGAATTGTTAAATGGATGTTGCCACGTGCTACAGGTAAACCTGTTGTTGTACGCAGCATACCTGATAGGCTGATACCTTGCTCAGGCACGTAAAATATCTGGGGGTTTTTATCATACACTACATCGCTGTATGAAAAACGGCGGTAACCCTGTGTAAGCATCAGCATATCCAGGTTTGCACGCCGGGTACTATCCACATGGTTAAAGTAATAGTTCGGCTTTTCTATATAGCCCTTCAGATCCGATGAAAGCAGCAGGTTGGACAGGATTGTAGTTTCCGAATTCTCATCATATGGAACTTTTGATTCATCGGTTACGGCCACGGAGAACGATCCAAGCGCAGGTACATCTTTATTTTTGGCGGCGATGGTCATATGCACCCTTTGGCGTTGCAGGTATGTGGGTCTGTCGGTATTTACAGCTACGTTCATCAGGTCGTTATGCTGGATAAAACAAATGCGTTCGCTCAGTGGGTCGCCTTCAGATGAAAGAATTGTAACCTGCAAAATACCCGTAGGAAATTTATTTTTGGGTATCGATGCTCCGTAAGTAAGCGATTGCAACCTGGTTTGCGCAGCATAATAAATAGTGCCGCCACTTTGGGCGATAATGTAAAAACGGATATTGTTGAATTTCTGCAGGAAATCGCTGTTTGAGGATATTTTTATAAAAAGGCTGTCGGGGTTGTTATTGTAAACGGCCAGATCTATGCCATCATCCATTGTGCGGGGCAGATCATAGCTGCTATGGGAACCATCGGGAAAATCGATAGTAGCTTTATAGCTTTTACCAGCCTCGGGGGTAAGTATAAAATAACCCATACCCAAATGTTGTGACGTAAAAGTAATAACAGGGTTGTTATTGTTATCGACTATAGTTCCCTTTACATCAACGCCCAAACCGCTGGAGTTAATGGCCTTAAACGCCACCTTTGTACGTATCCCGCTCACGAGGTTACCGCCTTCTGGGAAAAACTGAACATCTTTAGGTACGGATGCTGTACTTAGGGAAAAGCTATTGGTAACGGTTTTTTTGTAATTTACCTCAAGGTCGGTTATAAGGTCTGCCGTAGCAAAAACACCAGGCTTATTACTTGAAAAAGTTACCGACAGTACGCCATCACCATCCGTTTCACCTTTACCTTTGTCTATAGTGCTTTCGTCATCCCCAACAACTTTCCAGGATACCTTGCGGTTGATGTACGCTATGCCGTCCTGGTCTTTATAAATAATTTTTGCGGTGATATTTTCTGCGCCGCCCGGTGACTCTGTATTATTAAAGGCCACATGTGTGTTTACGGGATTCTTTTCATCAACTGTATTACCGATCACTATATTTTTAGTGAAATAGTAGGCGTCGTCAAAATTGCGCATCCAGTTGGTATAAGCGCGTACATGGTAATTGCCCTCCTGGAAAGATAACTGCGGCAAAACGATGCTACCTGCGGCCACTCCATTTATAACAGGTAGTCGTAATGATTTTACAACAGAATCGCGGTTAGTGATCAGGTCGACATATACGATCTTACTGATACCTGAAAGCATGTGCTCCTGCACGGTTACATATGCCTTGAACCATATGGTATCGCCAACAGCATAGTAGGGCTTATCAAAATGCAGATATACTTTCTCGACAGGATAGCTGGTAGCGTATTTGGAGACTTTTGAGATAACGGTTGTTAGTGCAACGCTGTCTGACTGTGCAAAAGCTGCAGTAACAAGCGTAAAAATTAAGCACGTAGATAATAGTATTCGTTTCAGGATCATTAATGCGAATTAAAATAAAAACCGCGGATTATGCCGATAAATATATCCATTATAACTGCGGCATATGCTAATTTAACATGCTTTAACATATTTTTTACAATAGGCCTAAGTCACATTTAATAACATCATAAAATACGTAATCAGCGAAATCATCAAAATCAAAGAAATCAACGGTCAAAAGTTAATGGTCTGGCAACCTTTATAAGCTGCTTACCGTGATACTTATACTTGATAAAGGTTAGTTGGGTTTTTGTTGTTGCAGGCATCCCGGGGAGGGAGGTTTTCTGAACCGGGGAATGCCTGATTTTTTCTGAGTTGCTATAAAAAAATAGCGATGGGTTTGAAACGCCATCGCTATTTTTTTATAGATGTGAATATTTTTACCAGCCAGAGCCTTTTTTAGCTGCGCCGCTTGCGATGTGACCTTCAGCAGTAGCTTTGCTCATGATCGCCGACATTTTGTTGCCTGCTGCGTCTTTACCTGTAGCGATGTACCTTCCTGATTTAATGTCGATGGTTGGATCGAGCATTGGCACATTTTTGGTTTTTGTCTTCACAGAATAGGCGGTTATACCGCCGCTTGTTGGTGTTGCCATAATAAGTTTATATTGTTTTAGTTAATTAAAACCCCTGTTAGGGGATAATTGTTTAAGCAAACATAGCTTATTACAGCTAAGTTGTATATAATCCGAACTAAAACTTATTAACAAATTATATATAATTAACAATTTTTTAAGTTTAAGGTCATTTGTCTATAAGTTAAATGTCCCTGAATTTAAAACTTATGTAGAAATTGTCGGTTTTGAACTATATTTATCAAGACAATCAGTAAACAATGGATAAACGCGATTCGAGTATATTATACCTGGTATTGGGTATTTACTCTTTAATGGTAAGCTGGTATTATAACCACAATTTTATTGTATTGATACTTACCTACATTTTCTGGCCTGTATACCTTATTTATGAGTTATTAGTAGGTCACCTTGCCCATGGTATGTGGCGGATCATACCGATGTCTTACTTTAAATAGAGACAAAAAATCAAGAAGCAGGATTAATAAACTTTATTCTTCCTGCTTCTGCATATCCTGCTTCCTGTATCTATTATTGTATCTTTTCTACAACTACAGCTGTACCGTAGGCCAGTACTTCGGTTACGCCCTGCATAACTTCGTTTGCATCATAACGCATATTAATTATGCTGTTTGCACCTAACACCTGCGCGTGTTGCGCCATCAATTGAAAAGCTTCTTCGCGGGCATTTTCGCAAAGCTCGACATAAATAGAAAGCCTGCCGCCAAACATTTGCTGAAATCCGCCGGCTATGTTACCCAGCGCGCCGCGGCTGCGTACGGTAATACCGCGAACCACACCTAAATGTTTAACAATACGATAGCCATCGAGGCCGGTGCTGGTTGTGATCAATGAAGCATCCATGATTTGTAATATTAAAGTTTATTTTTTGGTAATTTGATAGAAAGGTACGCTAATTGTTACATGTTTGCATATTAAATTACTTGTGCAAGGTTTATTAAATTAATAGTTTTAGCCGTAAAAAGGCTATGCCTTATCCTTTATAATATATGCGTAAAATAATATTAATACTTACCCTGGTGGGTTTTATAGGCTCAGCTTACGGTCAGCAGAAAAGCGATTATCAATCAAAGGGCGACATAGCGTTTGCCAACCATGATTACCCAACAGCCATTACCGATTATACCAGTGCTATAGACAGCAGTAAAATAGACAAGAGCATATTATCGGTGATCTATTTTTATCGGGGCGAATCATACAAAAACACCAACCAGTTGGAGGCTGCAATAAAAGATTATTCAGCGGCCATAAAGATCAATCCAAAATATCGTGAGGCATACTGGAGCCGTGCCATTGTTTATGGCGCGGCAAAAAATATAAAAGGCAGCATCAGCGATTACAAAAAAGCGCTTGCTTATACACCGGTAGAGGAAAATGCCAACCAGGCCATTTTATATTGTAATATAGCTGCCAGTGAAGGTATGATAGGGCAGGTGGATAGTGCGCTGGTGCATGATTCAACTGCTATAAAAGTTAATGCCGGGTATGCGCGGGCCTACAATCTGAGAGGGCATTTATACGCGGAAATAAATAAATACGCCGATGCCGCAACCTATTATCAGCGCGCCATAGATAATTATAAGGACGATGACGAAAAAATGCTTTCGTACTGGTATACCGACCTGGCCGATGCCCGGAGCAGCAACCAGCAACTAAAAGACGCTATCAATGATTATTCGCTTGCGCTTAAACTATATCCTGATAATGGCGTAGCGTACTGGAACAGGGGTGGGGCGTACAACCATCACCAGGATTACCAGCTGGCCGCCGGCGATTATTCAAAGGCCATGAATTACTATAAAGATGATAAGGAGAACCTGTCGAAGCTTTATGTAGACCGGGCTAGTAACGAATTAGGCCAAAGCTTGCTTACGGCGGCAATAAAAGATGACTCAACTGCGATAGCGATTGATCCGAATAACAGATCGGCACATCTTAATTTGGCAGATGCCTATACCCAAAATGGCGATTATCAAAAGGGAATAGATGAATACCGTGTGGCACTAACCTTTGATAAAAACAATAAAAAGTTGAATGCCGTTTTATATTTCCAGATAGCTACAAACGAATATTTCCTAAAAGAATTTGATAAGGTAATAGCTGATTGCAGTACTTCCATATTATTAGACCCAACCTACAGCTCAGCCTATTTTTACCGAGGGAAGGTTTATTTTAAACAGCTACATAAAACTGACCTTGCCACGCAGGATTTTAACAGAGTGATCGCGTTGGATACCACCAAACAATCGGTTGATTATATCTTTTCGTTATTCTATATCGGCAAAGGCGACCAAGCAGCGGATATCCTGCAAAAAGAGGTGCTGAATACTACTGACGAGTCGCAAATATTGGGCGATTATTACAACCTGGCCTGCCTGTATTCGCTCATGAACAAACCGGATGAAGCAAACAGCTATTTGAAAATGTCTATCGACAGGGGATATGCTAAAAAGTATGCGGCAGCTGACGAAGATTTGGATAACATCAGGAATACGGCGGATTATAAAGCTATTGTTGGAGATGGTAAATAATAAACAGCCCACTGTTGCATAATTAACCCACCAGGCGTTCCGACGGAACGCTTTATTAAATGATACATTTTTTTCTACCCACCAGATGTCCCGATGGGACATTGAAATGTCAGGCTATATAATCTGTAATCTAATACCATTCTTATTCCAAAATAATCCTAATTTTGTCCCCACAAAAAAAGATCACATAGTAGGTGATCGACTAACAAACATATTTTTAAAATTGCGGCCTCTCCCTAAATCCCTCTCCAAAGGAGAAGGACTTGAAGAAAAACCGCTAAATCATAGTTGTAGATGATTAACATAACACTTCCTGATGGCTCTGTCCGTGAGTACGACAAAGGCATCTCTTCCGCACAGATAGCACAGTCTATCTCCGAAGGCTTAGCACGCAATGTATTGGCAGCCGAAGTAAACGGCCAGGTATGGGACGCAAGCCGCCCCATCGAGGAGGATTCGACTGTAAAATTATTGACCTGGAATGATGCAGCCGGTAAATCCACCTTCTGGCATTCATCGGCGCACTTAATGGCCGAGGCTTTGGAAGCGCTGTATCCTGGCACCAAATTTGGCATTGGCCCGGCCATTGAGACAGGCTTTTATTACGATGTAGATTTTGGCGACAGGGAGTTCTCTTCGGACGAGTTCAAGAAGATCGAAGACAAAATATTAGAGCTTGCTAAAACCCGCGAGGAGTTTATCCGTAAGCCGGTGAGCAAAGCTGATGCGATTGAATATTTTACTGATAAAGGAGATGAATATAAGCTCGACCTGATCAAAGACCTGCCTGATGGCGCCATTACATTCTATTCACAAGGCAATTTTACCGATCTCTGTCGCGGCCCGCACATCCCGAATACCGGTTTTATAAAAGCGGTTAAGCTGATGAGCGTTGCAGGTGCATACTGGCGCGGTGATGAAAGCCGCAAGCAGTTAACCCGTATTTACGGCGTAACTTATCCGAAACAAAGCGAGCTGACCGACTATCTGCACATGATAGAGGAAGCCAAAAAACGCGACCACCGTAAGCTGGGTAAGGAATTGGAGCTGTTCGCTTTTTCTGAAAAAGTGGGTATGGGCTTACCATTGTGGTTACCAAAAGGTACTGCACTGCGCCAGCGTCTGTCCGATTTCCTGCAAAAGGCACAAGTGAAAGCCGGTTATGAGCAGGTGATCACACCGCATATCGGGCATAAGAGTTTGTATGTAACTTCTGGCCACTATGAAAAATATGGCGCGGATTCATTTCAGCCGATAAAAACGCCACAGGAAGGAGAGGAGTTTTTCCTTAAACCGATGAACTGCCCGCACCATTGCGAGATCTATAAAACCAAGCCGCGCTCTTATAAAGATCTGCCGGTTCGTTTGGCAGAATTCGGCACTGTTTACCGTTATGAGCAAAGCGGTGAGCTGCATGGTTTAACACGCGTTCGCGGATTTACACAGGATGACGCGCACTTGTTCTGCCGTCCCGACCAGGTAAAGGAAGAATTTAAGAAAGTGATAGACTTAGTACAATATGTACTAAAGGCGCTTGATTTTAACGATTATACTGCGCAGATATCGCTTCGTGATCCTGAAAATAAGGCGAAATACATCGGTACTGACGAAAACTGGGCTTTGGCCGAGCAGGCTATCATTGAAGCTGCCGCCGAAAAGGGTTTGCCAACTGTAGTAGAGTTGGGCGAAGCCGCATTCTACGGCCCTAAGCTCGACTTCATGGTGAAGGATGCGTTGGGACGTAAATGGCAACTGGGTACTATTCAGGTAGATTACAACCTGCCTGAGCGCTTTGAGCTGGAGTATACCGGAAGTGATAATCAGAAACACAGGCCGGTGATGATCCATCGCGCGCCGTTTGGTTCGCTGGAGCGCTTCATTGCCGTGCTGATAGAGCATTGCGCAGGCAATTTCCCGCTGTGGTTATCGCCTGAGCAATTTATTATTTTGCCTATATCTGAGAAATATGAAGATTATGCAAAAAAACTTTCAGATTCGTTAAAAGATTCCGATATTTGCGGGCTTATTGATTTCCGCGACGAGAAGATCGGTCGAAAGATCCGTGATGCAGAGGTCAAAAAGATCCCATACATGCTTATTGTTGGCGAGAAAGAGGAGGCTGAAGGCACCGTCTCCGTCCGCAGGCATGGCGAAGGTGATTTGGGCAGTATGAGTATCGAAGATTTAAAACAAAAAATAACAAAAGAAATAACAGTATAACTTGGCTTTAAACAAACCGAATTTTAACAGAGGTCCAAGGCCTCCTTTTAAGAAAAAGGAAGCTGAACACAACATTAACAACTTTATCAAAGCTCCGGAAGTACGACTGGTTGGCGATAATATTGAACAGGGTGTATACCCTACAAGGGAAGCCCTCGCTATGGCGCAGGAGCAGGAACTTGATCTTGTTGAAATTTCTCCGAACGCCGTACCACCTGTTTGCAGGATCATAGACTATAACAAGTTTATATACGAACAGAAGAAAAAGCTAAAGGAAATAAAAAGTAACGCCAAGCAAACCGTTATTAAAGAGATCCGTTTCGGACCGAATACTGATGACCATGACTTTGAGTTTAAACTGAAGCATGCCATCAAATTCCTGGAAGCAGGCGAGAAGGTAAGGTCATACGTTCACTTCAAAGGTCGTGCTATCGTGTACAAGGAACAGGGCGAGATATTATTGCTCCGTTTTGCACAGGCGCTGGAAGAAGTAGGCAAGGTAGAGCAATTACCAAAACTGGAAGGAAAAAGAATGTTCCTGACAGTTGCGCCGAAGGGGAGTAAGAAATAGAGGTTAGAGATTGGTGATCAGAGATTAGTGAAAGGCTTTTAGCTTTAATTTCACCTCAAAAAGCAATTAATTAAATAAATATATATTCAAACGGTTATGCCAAAAATGAAAACCAATTCCAGCGCAAAAAAGCGTTTTACGCTTACTGGAACAGGTAAAATTGCAAGGAAAAATGCCTACAAAAGCCACATCTTAACCAAGATGTCGACCAAACGTAAGCGTAACCTTACCCACACCAGCTTAGTAAGCGATGCGGATATGGGCAACGTAAAACGTATGCTTTGCATAGGTAAGTAATTAACAAATTTTTTAACCAGGCTTTAGGGTTTGCAAGTTTCGGATAACGAACACCCACTGCCAAAAACGACAAAAAATGCCACGTTCAGTTAACGCAGTCGCGTCGAGAAGACGCCGGAAGAAAATCATGAACCTCGCCAAAGGTTATTGGGGTTCACGCAGCAAGGTTTACACCATTGCAAAAAACACAGTTGAAAAAGGTTTACAGTACGCTTACCGCGACCGTAAAACCAAAAAAAGGGAATTCAGGGCTTTATGGATCCAGCGTATCAATGCAGGCGCACGCCAGCATGGTATCTCTTACTCACAATTAATGGGTAAGCTGGCTGCTAAAAACATCGGCCTGAACCGTAAAGTATTAGCTGATTTGGCTATGAACAACCCCGATGCTTTCAAAGCTGTGGTTGACGCAGTAAAATAAATTGTGATTAATACCAAAATAAGGAAAGGCCCGCTATATGCGGGTCTTTTTGTTTTATAAAAATCTCAACCATGTCATTTCGATAGAGCGAAGTGTGGCCATGTGCGATGAGCGAAAGAGAAATCCTTTGGAAGGGATAGTCAAATAATGCATGGCGCAAAAGATTTCTCACCTGCCCAAGCCCCACCAGCCTCTGCTATTCAGGTTCAAAATGACAAATTTGATAAAGCTTGATAAATATAAACACCATGCCCAACAACCTCCTACAACTATACGGCAATATCGATATCTACCTGTTCGATCAACTGCTTAAAGGGCGCTTTGACGATTGCCATAAAATAATCGATATAGGCTGCGGCGGCGGGCGCAACCTGCATTACTTTTTACAGAATGGCTTTGAAGTACACGGTATTGATCCTGATGCCGGGGCGGTTGAGCATGTGAAACAATTATCAGCCAAACTTGCTCCCCGTAACGCTGTTTCAAACTTCGCAATAGCTACTGCCGAACAATTGCCTTACCCGGATAATACTTTCGACCTGGCCATTTGCAGCGCCATTTTCCATTTTGCTAAAGATCATGCGAATTTTGATGCGATGCTGCGGTCAGTTTGGCGGGTGATCAAGCCGGGGGGATACTTGTTTGCCCGGCTGGCGTCGGATATAGGGATTGAAGACTTAGTGATACATACAGGCGAAGGCATTTACCGGCTACCCGATGGCTCAACCCGCTATCTGGTAAACCAGGACACGCTGTTGCGGTATACCTATGAATTTGGCGCGGAACTTTTTGAGCCGATAAAAACTACTAATGTGCAAAATTTACGATGTATGACGACGTGGTGTTTGCGGAAGGTGGATTAAAATAAAAAACTTACGAAGTTCTTAAAACTTCGTAAGTTCATATCGCTTTTAAAGAGATGAAGGCAAAAGATTTTACCTAATCTCTATTCTCTAATCAACTAATCTCTATTTACAAATAATTCACCGTATCCTCGGCGTAGTCAATATCCATGTATTGTTTAAAGTTTTGGATATCTTTCTCTACCATTTTCTTGAATACAGGGTTGAACAGGCGTGCTAACTTACCGCCCAGGGTACCAACCGGCGGCTGGTAGGTGATCACTACATCCACTTTGGTAGCTTCGCCATCCATTACATCTTTGAAGCGTACCCTGCCTGAGGTGACAACAACCGAACCCGGTATAGAGTTCCAACCAATTGTTTCGTTTGGCTCGTCTTTTACTACTTCAGCTTCCCAACTAATGTTTGGTACGCCGGCGGGCATTTTGAGCACCCAGCGAGAATGGTCGTTACCTAAAAGCTCTACACTTTTCAGGTGGCTCATGAACAGTGGCAGGTTATCAAACCTTCGCCAGAAATTATATACATCGCTGCGCGGCATTTTTATTACGAAGGACGAGCGGATATTGATATTTACCGGCGTGGCCATGTATTTATCCAACTGATCATACACTACGCAGTTGCCGGTTACACCGCGGTTAAGCAAATAACCCGCGATACCTAATTTTAAAATACTTGTCACAGGCGAAGAAGTGATGTTCTTCAGCCCGGAATAGCCCAGCATAACGCCGCCCAGTATAGAGACGTAACGCTCCGGCCAGTTTACATTTCCTTCATTTTCAGTCGATTCCGTGTTTACGGGGTTCATTGTGACTACTTTGTTTGCCATAGACGGTAAAAATATAGATTATACAACTTATTTTATAGTTGTAAAGTTTCATTAATAAGTAAATTTAAATTTCGACAGATCGGGCAACCGCGCCTTCTGCCGTTTCAGTTCATATTGGTATAGCAGCTGCCCCAGGTTTTTCATGAAGGGCAGGCAAACGGTTTTGTACTCGTATTTGTCGTCATTGTAAATGCCGTCGTCGTTAGATTGTACTACCGCCGTCAGCATAAATTCGACCTTATTTTTAAAGTCAACAATATAGGCATTATCTACATCATAACCATAAGAGTCGCCTATCTTGTTAAAAATCCTGACGTCCGGGTTGATCACCGCCAGGCTGTCCTGCCCGTAAAATAAATACTTACAAAACGCCGGATAATAGTCCGGTGGATTATACGTGGGTTTCCTGCTTTCGGTTGGGTACATACTCATATAACGGTAAATGAAGCGGTAATCGTCTTTAGTCAGGTTAAATTGTTGCTCTTTTGGGAATGCCTCCGGGAAAAGCAGTCGTTTTAAAACCAGCTGCTGATCGGTGATGGTATATACATTCTTCTGCGTAAAATCATAAGGCTGCATCACCAGTTTATCGTTCTTATCCAGGTAGCCCTTGCCCTGCAGCATGTTATCGAGGTGCATCGGATAATCGCGCGAATCATATTGCGCCGGTTGGTGATAGACGAGCTTTTTGCCTTTATAAAAATCGATGGCATTGGTATGTTTGGCATTTTCGCCGACATCATAAATGGCCAGCCGGCCGATGATGCGGGTATGGTCGAGATGGTATTTCTTTAGCCTATCGTTTATTTCAGCCCGGCCAACAAACTCATAAAGCCGGTTATAGGCATAATTATCACTTACCAACAGGATCTGTTTAATATAGTTCTCAATGCTTGGTAGGCCATTTTTAGCCGTGGTATCCTGCAGCATCTTGGTTTCACCGGCAAAGGAACTGTCGGTAAGCATGGTGGTTTTGCGGTTAAGCCTTTTGATGTGCATCTCGTTCAGTTTTTCCAGAGCAAAGATTGCGGTAGGAAGCTTTACCGTGCTGGCAGGGTAGAAGTACCGGTTGGCATCAAGCCTATAACTGTATGATTTGAAATGCGGCTTGTTGTCCTCGTCGCGATCTATCTGCGTATACAATATCTGTACTTCGTTATGGGTAGGATGATTAAGGATATGGCTGAATAGCTCCGGGTGCGATTCGAGCAGGTTTTTTAGGAAGATCGTATCTATATCCTGGGCTTTCAGGGCAAATGCTGATAAGACAAGCAATGCGGTAAGTAATGCTTTCATAGTATAAATATAGCTATGAAATTTTCATATAAAAATTCGGCATGACGTTATAGGGGTTGCCTTATGACAATTTCGCTTTAAAGCCTGTTGCTTAT
>Ga0206937_10025_pt1 | contig 52858 bp, 61 predicted proteins | sample Alteio_BWOrgHeat_11_FD_152923 | JGI IMG/M metagenome (GOLD analysis project Ga0206937, IMG submission 152923) | Enriched cells from forest soil in Barre Woods Harvard Forest LTER site, Petersham, Massachusetts, United States -... | ecosystem: Environmental > Terrestrial > Soil > Temperate forest >... | reverse complement strand
TTTATCGGATATTGATGATAGTGCAGGCGATAAAACAAGTACAGATTTACAAACCGCTTATTCAACATCATTAATGGGCCAACAGGTATGGGGATCAAACAATTTATATATCAAAAAAACCACAACCCAATGGGCTAAGATCCCTTACACAATAGCTTAAAAATCATGTCACATTTATTAAAAACAGGCAGCAGCATATTAAAGGTTGGCGAAAATCTATTCAGGGTAAGAGATACTGCCTCCTATATGAAAATTGCAACCAAATCAATTAATACACCAAGGGGCGTAATTTTCGATCCTATTGTAACCAACAACAGGTTTTTCGTTATAGAACAGGCTACTAATAAATGTTATGTGTACGATAATACTAGTTTCAATTTGATAACAACTATAACTGGATTACTCATACCCGTGGTTGTTGTCTTTGATCCGATTGTAGCAAATAATAGGTTTGCCATAGGCAACCTGTCCGGCAGTGAAACTACCAATATATACGATGCTACATCTTACTCCTTATTGCACACGATAACAACTGTACACGGCGGATCAGGTGTGGCATTTGACCCGGTAGCATCAAATAACCGTATGCTGGTTGCAACAGACAGTTCTGGCTTAACAGAAGTAGATACAACCACTTGGGCAGCTGGTAGAACTTTAACTGGTATTTCTTCTGTGAGAGGAATAGTTTTTGATCCCGTTGTTAGCAATAACAGGTTTTTTGTTTCTTATTTCAATACCACTGTCAGCGCAAACAGGATTGGTGTTTACGATGCGACAACACTGGTTAAAACGGCAGATATAGCGGTTGCTGCAAATGAATTCTGTTTTGATCCGATATTATCAAATAACAGATTATTAGTTGCAACTGGTGGTAGTACAGTTACAAGTTTGAATGCAACCACGTTTGGCACTATAGAAGTATTATCAGGATTTTCAACAGCATCCGGAATTGCCCCCGACCCAAACAGTGGTAATAATAGAATAATTGTCTGTGAAAATGGCACTAGTAGTTTTTCAGTATTTAATAAAATACTTAGTTAATAAACACAAAAATCATATGAAAACCTCAAACCTCTACAGTCTTGATCTAAAAGACTTGTCCAAAGGCCTCATCGTTGCTGCAGGTGGCGCCACAGTAGCCGGTATCCAAAACGTTTTAAACAGCGGCTCCCTAACTTTCAACTGGAAAAGCATTGGTATTACTGCGCTGGCAGCAGGCCTGTCATACCTGGCAAAGAATTTCTTCACGCCTGCACAAATCGTTAGCAATGCAGGTTCAGAAAATGCTTAATATTTAAAATCACAAACATCATGACAGCCATTGAGCACAAAGAATTAAAAGGCATTACTGTCAAAAATATCATCGTAACTATTGTTAGCACTGCCAGTATTGTAGCTTCGGTAACCACATCGTACTTCAGCCTTAAAGCTGATGTTGCAGACCTCCGGAGCAAACAGGAAACAACCGACAGAATTAGCGAAATAAGATTAAAGTTACTTGAAAGTGAGGTCGCTGTATTACAACAGCAAGTTCAGGAAATAAAATATAAACCTATAACCAAATAAATTACAATGAGCATAAAATCCTTCCTAACCAAACTATGGGCCGAAATTAAATCGCTGTTCGACGGCATTCCATCAGAATTAAAAACAGCTGTACACATCGGGGTTATTGTTACCGAAGCCCTGAAAACATTTGTCGACAGCCCGGCTGCGGATGTTCTGACAGCCATTATACCCGGCGATATTGATGATGGCATCAAAAATTTACTTCGCGCCAAATTACCGCAAATATTAACCGAGTTAAAGCTGGCTGATAGCTGTGCCGGGCTAACCGACCCTTCACAAATTACTGCATGCGCTATTAAAGTCCTGCAAGGCCTGGATGGAGACGTAGGCAGCGCTTTTCTGCATAGCCTATCCATATTAATTGCCCAAACCGCGGCCGATGGTAAATTAACGTGGAGCGACGGTGTATATATCTTAGAATGGTATTATCAGAATGAATACAAAGCGGTTGCTTAATATTTGAGAAGTGCCCAGGAGCAGATTCGAACTGCCACACCCTTACGAGTGCCACCCCCTCAAGATGGTGCGTCTACCAATTTCGCCACCTGGGCATTAAAAAGATGTGAGATTTCAAATATGAGATCAAAATTGTTTTCTCATATCTCAAATCTCACACCTAAAATCTAACAAGGATGTGCCCGAAGAGAGACTCGAACTCTCAAGAGACAATTCTCAACGGCTTCTGAGACCGCAACGTTTACCAATTTCGCCATCCGGGCATTTTCCGTTAAACGATCAACCTCTCGGTTAAAATTCTATCGGGCTGCAAATATAAGATTTTCTGCCTGAATCGGTCAAATAAAAAATCAAAACAATATCCGTCTTCAACAAGCTAAAGAGCTATCTTGGTTTTAAAATTAAAAAATGACAAAGAAGTTTCTTTTGCTATTGTTGCTCACGCTTATTACATTTTGCCTGAAAGCGCAGAAGATCGTCCTGCTTCAGGAAGGTAAACAGTCGAGCATCCGGGGAATGTCTGTTGTAAATGATCAGGTTGCATGGATAAGCGGGAGCAATGGCTATACAGCTTTAACCATCAACGGAGGAAAAACATGGGCATGGCAACAGGTAAAAGGATTTGAAAAAGCCGATTTCAGGAGCATTGAAGCATTTTCAGATAAGGAAGCGATCATCATGGCTTCTGGCACACCGGCGTTGATACTGAAAACTACAGATGGCGGTAAGAACTGGCAGGTAAAATATCGCAATACCGATACTGCTTATTTTTTAGATGCAATGGATTTTGCAAATCCGGATCACGGACTTATTTTGGGCGATCCCATCAAAAATAAGTTTGTGCTGCTCGAAACAAAAGATGCGGGGGAAACATGGCATATGTTTAGCGATTGTCCCAAAGCATTAAATGGCGAGGCCGCTTTTGCAGCGAGCGGTACATGTTTACGGTTTGTCAATAGCACAATACAAATAGTTACCGGCGGAAGTATTAGCCGCCAATTAAAATACCGTACCAATAATGGATGGACCTATGATATAACACTCATTAAGCACGGCAAATCAAGTCAGGGGGCTTTTTCTATAGATCGGGATGGCTTTGTAATAGTTGGAGGCGATTATCAAAATGATCATAGTGCTGATTCTGTTGCTGAATATTACTTTTACAATGGCGCTTATGCATCCGGTGGCATAGTTTTAGCTACAAAACCGCCCGCAGGCTACCAATCATGTGTCGAACAAATAAGCGAAAACATTTACCTGTCAACCGGAACGCCAGGCAGTAATCTTACTACTGACGGCGGCAAAACCTGGACTAAAATTGACGATACCAGCTTCAATGTTTGTAGGACAGCAAAGACGGGCAAACTTGTTTTATTAGCCGGAAACAATGGCAGAATTGCGGTATTTAAACCATAATTAGCTGGATAATAACTTATTATTTAGCATCAGAAAATAAAATAAAATAAGCCTTGCACACAAAACCCAATAGTCGTATATTTGCACCACTTTAACCGAAACGGTTAAATGATTCCGTAGCTCAGCCGGTAGAGCATAACACTTTTAATGTTGGGGTCCTGGGTTCGAGTCCCAGCGGGATCACTGGAAAGAAGAAAATCCACTTCGGTTAAGTAGAAAGGCGCTTGAAAAAGCGCCTTTTTTCGTTTAAACCGCACTTTTGTGCTTTTCCGAAAAAATAAGCAAATCAATTTTAATCAAATTATTTCAATCCAACTGGTGCCCCATTGCTTGGGTGGAAATTCCGGAGCCATTGACTACCACGTTCCGAAAATAGCAAACAGTTGATTCCGTAACACTTTGACCATCCTAATTCATTTATTATCAATTACGATTTACCTGATTGACTACACAACTCGGTGCTCCAAAGCGTACGGAACGGCCTGGTCAAGCCTCGCGGAACATCCAAATAAACAACCAAACAAACCAGGCAAAGAATCCGTTCATATGAATTTGCGGTTTGGGCATGTCAACCACCGCCCTGTACTTACCGATAATTGCCATGCTTCCTTTGTTGGAATACCTGAATGGCTTTTGGGGGCCGTTATTCTCGGCCGAAATTAAGTTTTTGGCCAGGTTCGTCCCTTGCTGAATGGCGGGTTGCGCCATTTGCGGATGTGCGAATGTGCAACAGGGGTAAACATCCGGATCATGAGTATTTCTTCGTGTAAAAGAATGTTGTTGGACAATACAGATTTGGATTAGCCTTTAACAAATATTTCGCTGTAGATCTTTTCCATGGCGGTGAATTCCTCATCGGTGATCTCCGGAAAATGTTTTTTGCGGCGGTTAGGAAATAAACCTTTATTCTGGTGCAGGAAAACGATCACCTCGTTCAGTTTCCGGTCCGGCATATCAATAAGGTTCTGCAGGTCGCCTTTCAGCTCATCATACCGTTCCAGAAAAAAGAGCTCTTCGGAGAGATCATGGCGGATGGTGGACTGGATCGTCTGCGTCAGGTAAATAGATTGCAGTGTTAGGTCCGGGTAACGGAAATAAGCAGCCACCTCATCGGGATTGGTGACGGTGATCTTTCCATTCGCGGCGGCGTTAAATGTAATGCGCTGCATCAGCGGTTTTGAGAAGTCTTCCAGCGCCGCATCATAGTCCTTCAGGTTATTCAGCATATGCGCAGAAACGGGGATGATCAGGCCCTGCTCCGCCAGGCCGTCACGGGTCAGCATATCATGAATGAGAAAGCGGTGAATACGGCCGTTGCCGTCCAGAAAGGGGTGAATAAAAACAAAGCCGAAAGCGATCATGGCTGCGCGGACAACAGCAGGGCCGCCAGCCGTCTTTTGTTCGACAGCTACCAGTCCTTCCATCAGGCTTTTTACCATAGCGGGGGGCGGACAAACATAGTGGTAAATCTCTTCCATGCGGTAATTGCTTTGGCCGATATAGTTCTGAAAATCACGGTAGCCGGGCTGCGCACAGCGGGGGTCAACGATCGCGTTTTGCAAAACGGTGAGATTAGCTTCCTCCAGCACAACAGCAGCCGGCTGCTTCCCTGCCTGATGCAGGATAGCGATAAAGCGGTTCATCCTGTCGGGCGACGGCTTGTCGCTTTCTATTTCATAAGATGATTTGGTTTCTTTACGGTAAAGATATTGTGTTGCCCGGTTAAATATTTCGGGGGAATATTCCTCCTTGAGTTCATCTATCTGGCCTTTGAGATCTGTGGCCAGCATTTCTTCCATAGCGGATGTCCGGCGCACCACCGGGCAAAAGGCCGGTCCGCCCGGCAGGTTGTCATTGATGCGCCAGCGGCTGTTCCGTACCTTGCTGCCGGTAATATAGGTTTCGCCATCCAGCAGGTCCACATAATTCCCGCCCGGCTCAAAACCCAGGTCAAGCACTTTCCCGGTTAACCATTCATAGAGAAAACCGATCTTTCGTGCGTAGCGGCCCGACGGGCTTTTGGCCAGGAAGGCGACCAGTTCCGCTTCATCTGTTCTGGCGAATACTGCGTACAGAAAGTCGAGGCTCAGGTCATCATATTTCAACAGGAATTCGATATGTTCCGGGATGCTGTCTTCTGCCGGAGCGTATTTAGGACCGTAGACCTGCTCAATACCGCCATCCGGCGCCATTTCCATTTTGTCACGCGGGCCAATAAAGGACCGGTGAGTCAGGCGGTAATGATTCAGTCCGAATTGCTGTTTCAGCCAAAGGCTTCCTGCCGGTTGATTTGCCATAGCTTTTGCAGTAAAATGATTAATTTTGCAGTAAAATTAATATAAATTATATAAAATAAAGTAAAATTACTTTAAATTAAATTAATTGTAGTAAAATGAATACGAATATTGGTAAAGGGGGGAAAATCCGTACAAGTGCAGTAAAATGATTATTAATGCAGTAAAATAAATATAATTACAAACCAATGCAGTAATTTAATTATAAATAAAAGAAGAAACCGTATTATGACGTCCGCAGTCTCCTGATCCGCTATCATTTAGCGCATAATCCCTAAGCAGCACAATATAATAGCAGGCACCGACCCGGGGGATGATACTAAAAGGGGGATTGGGCGGCCCTTTTTTAAATTATCAGGCCGTCTTACCGGTTTCCGGCGGATCGAAACAATAACGGGCAAATGGTGTTTTATTACGTATACTTTCACCCGGCACATTCCTGCAATCAACTGACGCCTATGAAATCGATCCTTGAAAGAAATAATGTAAATGTGCTCGGAGATGGTGAACAGGTCATGCTCTTTGCGCACGGATTCGGCTGTGACCAGCGGTCATGGCAATTTATTGTCAATGCTTTCACTGCCGACTACAAGGTTGTGCTGTTCGATTATGTTGGCTCCGGCGAGTCGGACCTCAGTGCTTATAGCTCCATAAAATATGACAGCCTTGACGGCTATGCGCAGGATCTGCTGGACGTTTGCGAGGCGTTGTCCTTGAACCAGGTGATCTTTGTAGGTCACTCTGTGAGCGCCATGATCGGCGTGCTCGCGGCGATTCAAAAACCGGAATATTTTAAGAAGCTGATCTTTATCGGGCCTTCGCCCCGTTACCTCAACGATGAAAATTATACCGGCGGTTTCGACCGTAAGGACCTGGAGAGCCTTTTCGAATTTATGGACAGCAATTACCTCGGCTGGTCAAATACCATGGCGCCCGCGATCATGGGCAATCCCGACCGGCCGGAACTCGGCGACTTTTTAACCAATAGCTTTTGCGCCACCGATCCAGAAGTAGCCCGCCAGTTTGCGCGCGTCACCTTCTTTTCAGACAACCGTGCCGACCTTGGCAAGCTGCAGGTAGAAAGCCTCACCCTGCAATGTACCGATGATGTGATCGCACCGCAGGCTGTCGGCGAATTTGTCCAGCTGCATCTTCCTCAAAATAAACTCGTTTTGCTGGAGGCCACCGGCCATTGTCCCCACATCAGTGAACCGGAAAAGACCATCCAGGCCATCAGGGATTTTATTTAGGGATACATGGGCGAGGAAAATAACAACAAACTTCTTTCCGTACCAATGGACCCTGAGCGTTTATATCATCAGGCACCCTGCGGCTATATTACTTTTTTGCCCGATGGAGCGATCATCAAGGCTAACGAGACGCTGCTAAACTGGCTTGGCTACACGGCCGGTGAGCTGGTTGGCCGCATGAAATTTGGCAGCCTGCTATCAAAAGGCGGCCAGATCCACTATGAAATGTTCTTCAGGCCGATGCTGAACGTCAGCGGCAGCGTTAAAGAGTTGAGCTACGAATTGCAAACGAAGAGCGGAACGGTCATTCATGTATTATTCGGTGCCGTCGCTATAAAAGATGAACAAGGCGGGTTACTGGCGGTGAATGCGATCCTGACCGATAACCGCGACCGCAAGCGCTACGAACAGGACTTACTGCAAGCGCGTAAGCGCGCCGAAGTCGAAAAGCAGCGCCTGACCCATTTTTTTATGCAAATACCGGCTGGTGTTTGCGTACTGGACGGGCCAGACTTGGTTTTTGAGCTGGTGAACCCATTATACCAGCAGCTGTTTCCCGGGCGCGCGCTATTGCATAAGCCTCTGCTCGATGCCGTGCCGGAAGTGCGTAACCAGCCCATATGGAATATTTTAATGGACGTATACCGGACCGGCCAGACCTTTGCGGGAAATGAATTGCTGATCCCATTACGACGGACAGAAGAGGGCCCCATTGAAAACCGTTATTTCAATTTCATTTATCAGGCGCGTACCAATGAATTTGATGCGGTCGACGGTTTATTGGTATTCGTCATCGAGGTGACCGCTACGGTATTGGCCCGCGGCGAAATCGAGGAAGGCTACCGGGAACAGCAGGCCCTCAACGAGGAACTGGCCGCGACCAACGAAGAACTGAACGCCACAAACGAGGAACTCTCCGAAACCCAGCGCAGCCTGCAACAAATGATCGCCAATTTTGAGGCCAGCGAACGTCAAAAAGATGGATTCATCGGTATGGCCAGCCATGAGCTGAAAACCCCACTCACTTCGCTGAACGCGATTTTGCAGGTAGCCAGCTTAAAACTGAAAGGCACCGCCGATCCTTTCTTAAACAACGCGATGGCTAAAGCTGGTATCCAGGTCAAGCGCATGACTGCGATGATCAATGGATTTTTAGACATTACCCGCCTGGAATCCGGTAAAATGCAGATCGATCACAAAAAATTTAATTTAGACGAACTCATCAAAGAAATGATCGAGGAAACGCAGCTGACTACCCGCAGCCATATTTTCCAGGTAACTACCTGTGATCAGGCTACGGTATCGGCTGACCGTGATAAGATCGGCTCGGTGATCACCAATTTCCTCAGCAATGCCGTTAAGTATTCGGCGGCCGGTACGAACGTCATAGTCAACTGCTTCTTAAAATCAAATGAAGTAGAGGTCAGCGTTCAGGACGAGGGCATCGGCGCCAAGCCGGAAGACCTTCAAAAACTTTTCGACCGTTACTACCGGGTAGAATCTGCAGACACCCGCAACATTGCGGGTTTCGGCATCGGGTTATATGTGAGTTCAGAGATCATCAGGCAGCATGATGGCCGGATCTGGGCGGAAAGCGAACTGGGTAAAGGAAGCACCTTTTATTTTTCGCTGCCGGTCGGAAATGCGCCAAATTAAATCTCGAACAAACTATTGGAAACCCTTTTATTTTAAAAGAGGTCAAAAAGAACGGGGGCATACGACTACGGTTTAGCCGGTGCCTGTTGTAATTCTTGTCCTCGCAAGATCTTCCAACGGAAACCCTGCGAGAACAAAAAGTAGTCTGCCAATTACTTATTAAAGTTTAGCATAGTGAAGTGCAATAACACCGCCGGCGAATGTCCTGGTTTCTGCAAGTTTTAGTTTAATGCGTTCATTGATGCCTTTTAACAACGGGCACCCCGGCCTAATAAAATCGGATTAACAAGCGCATTAAGATCAAAGCCGGCAAAGCTGCCTGAACCAGAAAATCAAATCACTTTAAGTTGCCCTGAAACATTCATCCTATTTCAGGGTGACTTTAAAAATTTATTACGATCAGGCGTATTGTTCCTGAGTAAGGCATCGTCCAGGAAAAAAAATCAAATAAGATACGGCGAAATCGCTGAAAATTAATATCGGATTCTTATGCTGCTTTTTTTACCAATGCTAATTGCCCGTTATGTGAGCTTAAATGGTTCGTCCGGCTCAATAGCAGGTTGAGCTTGTTTCTTTCGGGTTGCAGAGCGAAATCTTCCGCGCGTACATAGGCATGTTTGGAAAGCCAGTCTGCTTCTGTCATTTGATTAAATTTCTCATTCAGGAACTCGCTTTGCTCCTTCCAGTTTTCTTTGATCCAGGCAGTATCGGGGTATTGAGCATCCGGTTGCCGTGCATCTAAAAACAACGCATCCAGGTTGGCATGTTTACGCTCACCCAACTCCATACCTTCTATCAGCTTGTCGTGGACAATCAGTAAATGTCCGATCACATAAACCACTTTATTTCTGCCCGGAGCGATCTCGGTGTCCATTGCCCATTCGCTTAAACTGTCCATTAATCTGGTGGCCTGAGCAATGCGCTGTTCCCAGGCTTTGATACACTGGTCAATAATTAAATTTTCTGGCATGTTGTTTATAATTTAGCTGTTAGTGGGTTTAAGGGTTGAAAGCGCTTTTGTACCCAAAACTAATCTCCTGCCATCAAAGCAGCATTAAATGGCAGTATTAAATTTGAAAATCAGAATGAAAAAGGTCTCCACATTGAAATCCAGGTACCGATAAAAAAATGAAATTTGAAAATATCCTTGTCGCAGAAGATCACGAGGTCGCAAATTTGTCGCTTCGAATAACGCTGGAAGATCTGCAGCTCGCACGTCCACAACATGCCTATTATTGTGAAATCGCTTTATCAATGATCAGGAAAGCTGGTCAGGATCAGAGGCCGTATGACCTTTTAGTTACTGATCTTTATTTCGAAGCTGATGGCAGCGCTAAACAAGAACCTGACGGGATGGAACTGATTAAAGCCGCCAAATACCTGCAGCCAGGCTTGAAAGTACTGGTTTTTTCCGCCGAAAGCCGTCCTGTGATCATCCGGCGTTTGTACGATGAATTCAATATTGATGGGTATGTCCGAAAAGCGCGTGGCGACGCACAGGAGCTAAAAAGCGCCTTAGAAAACCTCACAAAGAACCGCAAGTATTATCCCCGGGAATTTCGCTCATTAGCGACCCAGGAAAACCAACATGATTTTACAGAATATGATAAGACAATTGTACGACTGCTTGCTCAGGGTTATGCTCAAAAGGACATTCCTGCCTGGTTGGAAAGCAACGACATGCGGCCGTTTAGTTTAAGCAGTATGGAAAAGCGTCTTAATCTGATCAAAGGAGCTATGGGTTTTACCAAAAATGAACAATTGGTCATCTTTTGTAAAGAAATGGGACTAATCTAACTATACTTGTTATACTTTTTAATTAACTATAAACTCAGTACTTATTATTGGATATGAAAACATCCTTATTAATCCTGTTGCTGATTGTTGCTACGGCGAAAGTTCCCCCCACTATGGTTTACATTTGTAGCGGTGCTAAGGGTAAAAAATATCACCTCAGGGCCGATTGCCGTGGTTTGAGTAGTTGTCAGCACAAAATAATCAAGATAACCCTGGCGAAGGCGCAGAAAGATGGTCTTACACTTTGCGGCTGGGAAAAATAGCTACCTGCCGTTTGAATTTATGTCTGTTTTTCTCGCAGAGAATGTGATCAATTGGAAGAATTGCAAAACAACTTATCCCCCCGTTATTTAAACGATTTACTGCATTAGCTTACCGAACTGAACGCACAATGGACATTTCGGAGGCATTGACCGCCTCATTATTAAAACTACAAACAGGTAACTCAGTACACATTGATCACATCAACTTCCCAAGTGTTCATTGCGATTTTTCGTCTTGTAAATACAACTCGATCCTCTAAAGCGTACAGAATAGTCTGTTCAAACTTGCCGTAATATCCACTACCAGGTCCATATTAAACTCAATATGCATTGATTTCAGTTTACTAATCATCCTTCAATGTTACTGCTTGCCCACAATAGGATTCCACTTATTCCGTAATAAATTTTCCAAATACGGTGCGATCACGTCATAATTTTCAACTTCAAGTTTTAAGCTATTTACTCTTAATTTCGTACCGTAAAGATTTTTGCGAGCCTTTAATTTCATAGCGAAGGTGGTTTTCGTTAGCTCTTTTAAAATGTGCTCATTGATCCGGCTGCCCACGCTTTTACTTTTGCCAATATAGAGCGGCACCCATTCACCTATAGAAAGGTGTTTTTTGACTCTCCCTTTTTTGGGCCAGGAACCCACTGCATGTGGTAATCTGGACGTTGCCAGGCTGCGCAAAATTCCTGCATCCAACCAGATACATCAGTGCTTTGATTCATATTTTTGATCTCAAAAAAATAGATACCAGGGTGGAAATTCCGAAGCCATTGACCACCACATTCCGGAAATAGCATACAGTTAATTCCGTACCTTTCACCATCTAATTTGTTCACTACCAAGTGCAATTTACCCAATTGCCTACACAACCCAGTGCTCCAAAGCATACGGAAAGGCTTGGTCAGGCCTTGCGGAACATCCAGCTCACGTCACTTTATTGACGATTAAGGCTGATATGCGATATTGTGATTTGACAAGTGTACTAATAGTACAAATCCCAAACACCAAAAAAGGGCATAATTTTTCATGCAATTTGGATGTCTATCATCATGCCTTTCACCAAGTTTTGATTTACTTCTCGATCACCCAAGAGTTTCTGATTTCATCCAATAGATCGTCTCTCCGATATTCAAAATTCCTTTTGAAGTTTTCGGAGTTATATGTCTAATATTTATGTTGATTTACAGGTAGTTATAAATGCAAAGCATTAATTCATGGAAAGATTGAAATATGGAAAAAAAAAAAATAACGGGTCCAAGTTAAAATCTTAACTACACAAAAAATGCCTTTCCCAGCAGATTACTAAAAAAACAATCCCTCAATTATCCCGGAGCCTCTTCAGGCTTTCAACGATTTCCGTTGGTTCAGCTCTTTTACGGTAATCGGATTCAGCAAAGACATAGCTTATAATTCCATCTTTGCCTATGATATAGGTTGCAGGCACCGGAAATTCTATATTTTGGTAATCCTGATAATATTTTCCGACGCCGCGATTGGCATAAAATTCTCTGATCTGCTCAGGCAGGCCGTGTACGCCCGCGTACATCACAGCAACCACGTTGTTTTCATCGGTAAGTACTTCAAACTCCAGGCTGTTTTTCTCTTTGGTCGACAGGGACTGATCCGGGGTCTCCGGAGTGATCGCGATTAACTGTGCGCCATAACCCTTAAACTGGAGCAAATATCGTTGTAAATAATTTAAGGCGAGGTTGCAATATGGACACCAGCCACCGCGATACCAGTTAAGGATTACCGGACCTTTTTTCAGCTCATCACTAAGGGATATATCGTGACCGGAAGCATTTTTCAGCGTAAAGTCGGGCGCTGTTTCCCCAACCTTCCGCGCTTCCCCACCAACACCATCACTGTCTAGTTTATCGACTAAGTCGCGGAACATTTCCGCTGCCTCCGGGGAATTGTTTGCCTTAAACCTTTCTTTAGCACTTTCCAGTTCTCCTGAAAGCAAATCGCTGTTTTGTTCCATAACAAGTAATTATTGGTTAATAGAGAAAGGTAAAGTTCGGGCACTCCACTGCAACCCAAAAGGATATATGTCACATTTTAGCAGCAGAACAAATAAGACAGTACCCGAAGGTCATTTAAAGATGTGGGTTCAGGTAGTGATTACTACCTTCCTTTATTGAATTTGAAGCGAGGCCATACGGTAGGGATTAAGAGAGGCATCGGTAGTCGGCAGATCAGTAATTAACATATCTATTTCCGAGCAATCGGCTACTTTGAAATATTCGACGATACCCAGCTTCTGGCAGTCGCTGAGTACAGCAGTTTTTTTTGAAGAACGGCGCATTACCTGTTTCACCTCACCATCTTCACGGAAAGCTGCAGTCACTCCCATACAGCTATCAACGCCACAGGCTCCCATCAGATAAAGATCAGCTACATACTGAGCAGCATATTCGCAGGTCTGCTGACTGGCGTTTACTTCCAGTTCCTTTCTGTAAACTCCGCCTAAAACGATAGTTTCAATATTGGGAAATCGGGCCAGAATGGGCAGCAGGGCGAGATTATTGGTGACCACTCTCAACTCAATACTTGCGGGAAAATGTGTGGCAACCGCACACACGGTGGTGCCGCCATCCATAAATATGGTCTGGCCGGGCTTGATCAAATGCTGAACCTTCAATCCGATGATATTCTTTCCCTCGTTAAATTGAAGCACCCGGTCATGAAATGCGAACGGTAAATTAGAACGTACAGCCGCCCCGCCGCGAATTTTGGAAAGCAGCCCCATCTTATGCAGCTGTTCAATGTCCCTGCGGACCGTATCGGAGGAGACGTTGAGTTTAGGCGCAAGGTCATCAAAGCCAACCTTACCGTTGACTTCAAGGATCTTAAGGATCATTTTATATCTTTCTTCCTTTGCCATGCGTCAATTAGTGCCCATCATTCTGATTCGGCGGATTCCATATGCAATGGTAACAAAAAATAGTAAAATACTCACCGTGCCAAGTATCGAAGGTAGAAAAACCTTTGCGCGATAAAGACCAGCTTCCCATTTGTTATGAATTTGGTTTCTGGATCTAAAATACCATTCGCTACCTTCATCATGCAAAATTCTGCAAAGTTGCATAAAATCGCAACATTATTTATTTTCGTATGTTGATCTGAAAAACCTATTAATAATTTTGATCAAAGTAAGTGACATATGTCCTTGCGATATGCCATAGTAGCGTCCACTTTTGTAAATAGCAGGACGGTCAAATATCTGGATGTTGCCGACCATTAACTACATCGCCATGAAAAGAGAAATCATCAGAGTTGAGCCACTGGCAACGTTCCTTGAAAAATATAATGCTCCCACCTCTACGGTGACGAAACACGGGGACACCATTTATGTCACCGGGGCACCTCCATTTGATCCGGAAACGGGTGAAATCTTTAAGGGCGATATTTCAAGGCAGGCGGAACTGGTCCTGGAACAAATGAAACAGTGCGTGGAAGCAGCCGGATCATCTTTAGAAAATGTATTAAAGGTGAACGTTTATGTTACAAATGTGGAGATGTTTCCCAAAGTGAACGAGGTTTATAAAAGATATTTCCCCTCCGACTTCCCTGCACGGATATTTGTAAACGTACCGGCCTGGAACGGTGGATTTGATATAGAAGTTGACTGCATTGCGGCTGTAGAATAAATATTATGGATACTGGACATAATTTTATAGAACGTGCGAAAGCCTTTATTGCGCTGCACGACCAACCGGGTATTTTCGTGATACCCAATCCATGGGATGCGGGTTCGGCAATGATCATGGAGACAATGGGTTTTAAGGCATTGGCCACAACGAGCGCTGGACTGGCTTATGGCCTGGGTGTGCCTGACGGACATACAAGTGTGACCAGGCAGGTGGCGCTTGAAAACGCCAAAGTCATTCAAAAAGCAACATCGCTTCCCGTTTCAGCTGACCTGGAAAATGGCTACGGGCATTCAATTGAAGATGTGATTACCACCGTAACGCTTGCGGCGGAAGCCGGCCTCGCAGGTTGTTCAATTGAAGACGCCACCGGCGACAAAGCTAACCCCATCTATCCGTTTGATGTAGCGGTAGAAAGGGTTAAAGCGGCAGTAGCCGCCAAGCGTGATCTTGATCAACCATTTACGCTGACCGCCCGGGCTGAAAATTACCTGCACGGTCACATGAACCTGAATGACACCGTTAACCGGCTTACTGCATTTGCAGCCGCCGGGGCGGACGTGCTGTTTGCACCGGGACTAAAAACCGCAGAAGAAATAAAAACGGTGGTAGACGCGGTACATCCCAAACCAGTAAATGTGATCATGGGCCTTGCCGGGGTACTGATGTCAATAACTATGCTGGAGCATCTCGGGGTTAAACGAATCAGTGTAGGTTCTTCGCTGATACGCGCGGCCTACGGTGAATTTTTTCGTGCACTGGACGAAATCAAAGCCAGGGGCACGTTTACTTACGCCGATAAAAGCACGCCGTACGGCGACCTGAATGAAATTTTCGGCAATTTTGGCAAACGGTAGGCAAGCTTACGAAACTGATTTATTCTTCGGGTATAATGATCTTTCTCAGCACATGGAGAAAAAGATAACTAACGTAAGGAAGCTTTGCCCTCCTAAAGGTTTGCGTTATAATTATCTATGGTCGCGCCGATTCGTTCCAGCAATTCGCCATCGAAGTTACCTTCGAAGACCTCCCAGAAACCGTCTTCACCAATTGGCTTAGTTAAGGTTCCCAGGTGCTCATTTCCGCAAACGATAACAACGTGCTCCCGGAAAGGAATAACGAGCAGACTGTTATATTCTTCCGTAGCGAAATAATCAAATTCTACATGATAGGCGCTTGTTGGAAAGTGTTTAGAGCCGGGTATTTTATTGACAGATGTTTCCATTTTGAGGTAGTTCTAATTTGATATAGCGTGGTGCCGATGTTGTTTCATGCGGTAACGGCTATCTAAGTTATGTTATACAATATTAGGAAGAAAGAAAAACAGCTCCAATGGAAAACAAGGATCATTTGTTGGACTTTTAGGCCGACTATTAACTGCGGATAATATTTTGCTGCCATCTTTTCTCTTTAATTAAAATTGAGATAAATGTCCTTTTAATACGAAGCTGAAAATCTGAACTTGCCTAAGCCGCAGGCAATAAAGCCTGCGCAAAGCCTGATAAAAAATGATTAATCCGGAAGATCAAATACCTTTCAACGACCAGGAATTCGCCGATAAAGATGACCAGGTAAGCCAGCAGGACATCCATTCCAATGGCCTGGAAGAAGAAAGGACTCCAAGAACCAAGGAGGAGGATACCAACGCTGATACACTGTCACAAGCCTACCGTGCGTCGGAATCCGCTTACCTGCTTGGCGAAGAACCCGGGTCAGATTACCGGGTCAAAAGAAAGCGGATTGACAAGACAGAGGATTGAACATTTCATTGCGCATGAAAGCGATCTGGAATAAGGAGGTTATAGCGGACAGTAAGGATGCCGTTAGGGATGATGGTTACTATTATTTTCCTATCGCCTCCGTTCGCATGGAGTTTTTAAAGGCATCACGCGACACTTCGGGTTGTTTTCTTAAAGGTACCGCTAATTATTTCCATATTAAGGTCCGTTCAAAACGGCTGCTTAATGGTGCGTGGCAGTACCAATACCTGAGTGACGCAGCGAAAATTGTAAGAGATAAAATTGCTTTCGGTGATGAGGTAATTATCCAGGATAGCTAAGCTGGTGTTTCATAACCCGCAGGAATAACCAATGCCACGGGCTATTCAATTTTTAAATATGTCCCAATGCATATTGATAATTGAGGGTGATCCGGATATCCTGGATATTATGGGTTACATTCTCTCCGAAGAAGGGTTTGAAACTATCTTGTCCCGGGAGGATAAACCCATTGATAGTGTTTGTTCGATCAGGCCTGATCTCATATTGATGGATTACAGTCTGTCCGATGAATCAGTGCTGGGTATTTGCCTGGGTCTAAAAAAGAACTGTATCACGATTTGCATTCCGTTAATATTAGTTTCCACCAATTCAAAACTGGAGGAAATAGCATTGGAAAGCCATGCGGACGGCATTCTGAGTAAGCCATTTGATGTCTGTGAACTGGTTGCCATTTCCCGTCATTGGCTCAGTCGTTAGAATACAATGATATATCACCTATTAATGCTTGATATAGTTTAATTTTGCGTTATCTAGAAAGAAAATCATAAGATGTCCGATAATGATTCAATCAAAGCTCCCGGGGATTGGCAGGAGCTAATCAGGAAGGAGTTTGTAGCTGCATGGGAGGCGCGCTCGACAGTTGATATAACCGCCTACCTTTATCACATCGAAGATCATTTTCACCTCGCAAAAATCGCCGGGCAACTATATGCCAAACCAGATGAAACACAGCGTTACAAACAAATGATACCCGTCCTGGCTGGGATACTGAGCGATGCCTTGTTGGAATATTCGGATGACGGCAAGCTATTGACAGATCATCATATTTCTCAGGCCAAAGAAAAAATGAAGCTCAGGATGAATTGCACAGATATCGATATTTGACCTGCCAAGAATAAAGTTAACTCCCTGCTTCTTCCAGGATCTGGAGGTATTTATCAATATAGGTATGCCTTTCCTTATAGTTATACTGAACAATGTACCTGGGATGCTCAACCGGGATGATCCGTTTAAAAAAACCAAATTCATCGTTAAGCTTGCGCAATGCCCTGGCATTTGTACCCGCACCCAGGCAGATACACGCGCCGGGATTGCCCGATATTTCAATCTGTTTCCGGATATTTTGAATAATGGCCGGGCGCAGCAAGGCCAGCAGGCTGTATCGTCATAGTAGTTATAATTAACCACCTTACCCTTTGTGGCTTGCTTTACCACGGTAAGCGGAAATAACGAATTGATATAGGTGTCTTTGTAAAACTTAGCCGGACCGCCATAGGCGCTGATCATATCGTAGATAAATTCTGAAGATGGCTCATGAGTAACTTTACCCTCATAGGGTAGCCCTAAGGCAGATACTAAACGCTTCGGATCGGTAAAGGAAGGCCGGTCATGCCTGCCCCGAAGCGGCCGGGATTGATCCCCAAAATAAGTGTTCGCGGCTCCACATCCTGGTAGAATTTTTCATAAAAGAGCCTGGAGGTCTCCCGAATAAAAGCACTCTCGCCGTAAGGGTTCAAAAGGGTGATACCTGCCGGAAGGCGGAATTCCGAAATATCCAGCTGGTCTAGAAAGTTAAGGATTAAAGCGGCGCGGGTCATTTCGCTAAATTAAAAGATCGGCAGCTCTTTTCCATACTGATCAGGATTTTGTGATTTATGTCCTTTTACCCTGGGAGCATCCTACGGTAACTTGCTTTATCCATTCACAACGTTCATTCCCTATCTGCTAAAAAATGAAAACCGAAGAAGCCGAACATGTAAAATGCCTGATCATCGGATCGGGGCCAGCCGGATACACCGCTGCCATCTATACCGCCCGCGCGGATCTAAAACCGGTATTATATACTGGGTTCTTGATTGGAGGGCAGCTGACCAAAACGACCGGCGTAGATAATTACCCGGGGTACCCAGACGGAATCATGGGTCCGCAGATGATGGAAAACTTCCATAAGCAGGCTGAACGGATGGGCGCAGATCTGAGAGCGGGATATGTTAGCAAGGTAGATTTCTCTGTTAGACCCTACCGTATTATCGTTAATGAAGAAAAGACCGTCACGGCAGATGCAGTAATCATTTCCACAGGAGCGGCACCAAAATGGCTTGGCCTGGAGTCTGAAGTAAAATACGCGGGCTGCGGGGTTTCCGCATGTGCCACCTGCGACGGATTTTTCTTTAAAGGGGAAGATGTGGCTATAGTAGGCGCCGGCGATACCGCTGCCGAAGAGGCCATACACCTTGCCGGACTTTCAAAAAAAGTATATATGCTGGTCAGGAAAAGTGAGTTTAAAGCCTCAAAGGCTATGATCCATCGTATACAGTCCACACCAAATATTGAGGTCATGTTCAATGTCGAGGTAAAGGAAATCATCGGCAACGGTGTAAGCGTACAAGGCGCCAGGCTATTTAATTCAGTGACCAAAGAAGAATCAATGCTGGTCGTAACGGGCTTCTTTGTAGCTATCGGCCATCATCCAAACACCGAGATATTTAAAGACTGGATCAACATGGATGAGGGTGGCTATATCAGTACCATTGGCCGGTCGACAAAAACTAACCTGGAAGGCATTTTTTGTTGTGGCGATGCACAGGACGCCACCTACAGGCAGGCAGTGACCGCCGCCGGCAGCGGCTGTATGGCGGCGCTGGATTGTGAACGCTACCTCGCCGGAACCGGGGGATCTGATTAAGCCGGCCTGAAAATTTAGCATACTATCAAATCCAAAAAAGATTGCCATGAAAAACTTAAAGTATTATCTCCTATTGGCTGCCCTGATAAGCGTAATTGCCGAAATCCTTTCCAGCGGTCTTAAGCATATTGATTATGAGCTGCTGTGCTTGACGGCCGGCGGATTCGCCATTATCTTTGTTGTCATGAGCTGTACCGGGAGCTGCGGCGTGCGTAATGTCCATCGTTACCGGTCCAGGCACTCCGGACGTGGTTGAATAACAGTTAATGCAGAGGCTGACCGTCCAGTTATACGGGGCAGCCCGACCGCCTCTCTTACATTTTGTGATATATGTCCTTGAAGTAAGGCCGCAACGACTTCTACTTTAGCTGATAATTAAGACATCAATCATTATACCATGACGCCAAACATAGGCATTACTCAGGAACACCTGGCAGAGATCAGCCAGACGCTTTCTCATATCCTGGCAGACGAGTTCGTTTTATATACTAAAACCCGGAATGCGCACTGGAACGTTGAGGGACCCGACTTTCACTCGATGCATGTTTTCTTTGAAGCGCAGTACAATGAGATCGCTGAAATTGTCGACACCGTAGCCGAGCGGATAAGGATATTGGGGCATTATGCTCCGGCAACGTTAAAACAGTTCCTGGAACTGACCCACCTGACCGAACAAACCCGGGATAAGAACGACAGTGCCGGATTCATCAAAGAACTGCTGAATGATCATGAAAGCATTATTATCAATATCCGCTCCCAGATCAATACGCTTGCGGACCGATTAAAAGATGTTGGGACCAGTGATTACCTGACTGGTTTGACAGAATATCACGAAAAAAGCGCCTGGATGCTGCGGTCACATCTTAAATAATAAAGTCAGCAAGAACCGGGTTGAAGGACCGTTACAGACACTGTAAATTTGTATCATCAAAAAGAAAATGTCATGAAAAACAATCATTTAGACACAACAGCAGAAACTAAAGATCAAGCTGGTTTGCTGAGTAAACCCAGTGTACGCGAACGCCTGAGCCATACAAAATTAAATGTTGAAAATAACACTTACAAGGTAGCAAAATGGACCCCGGAGGACAAAGCTCTGAATATCACCTGGAATAGCTATTCCACAGATTTAGGGGCGGTCATCATTGCCGGTACTGATAAAGGAATTTGCTTTTTAGGCTTTGGCGATGAACAGCAGGAGCTTACTTTGAAGGAGCTTCGGGAAAAGTTCCCTGAAAATAAGCTCGCACAGGGCAACAACCCGTTTCACCAGGAAGCGCTGAGCCATATTGGTCATCCGGAAGCTAAAAATACGGTACATCTGCATTTAAAGGGTACCGAGTTCCAGCTTAACGTTTGGGAAAAGATCTTGAAAGTTCCGTTTGGAGGACTGACGACCTATGGACAGTTAGGTGACCAGCCCGGGGATGCACGGGCAGTGGGTACCGCTGTTGGAGCAAATCCGGTTTGCCTGATCGTTGGCTGTCACCGGGTTGTTCATTCAGATGGCAATATCGAAGGCTTTCATTACGGAACGCCGATAAAAGAAAAGCTGCTGGCATTCGAAGCCGCACACATCAAGGCAAAGGCGGAATAGCGCTGTCGGCGGGTCTACTCCGGGCCGGATTGGAGGGAGGATGTTCATTACTGTTAATTGAATCAATCATTTTTTCACATAAACAAACCAAAACATGAATTTTAGATTTCTTTCTCCAACAAATCATGGTATAGTGGATTATGTAGCAGCTATTGCACTGATCGCAGCACCATTCGTACTCGGACTGGGCAGCAGTAACCCCATGGCCATCTGGATCTCTGTAGTATCAGGCATCGCGGTGATTATCGTCAGCGCCGCAACGCGTTACCGCTATGGCCTGTTTAAATTGATCCCCTTTGGCGGCCACCTGACTTTGGACATGCTGGTAGCTACTGCATTTATGCTGGTGCCTTCCCTGTTTAAACTCGAAGGACTTGACGCGGCATATTATTATATTAATGCCGTAGTTGTATATTGGGTGGTCGCGGTGACTGCCAGCGAAAACCGGCAGTCAGGTAACGATTAAGCTAATTCCCTGACAATGGAAAATAAAAGATTTCCGGTTCCTCCTTTTGACGAGGAATCGGCCCTTCAGAAAGTTCAGGCAGCACAGGATGCCTGGAATACTAAAGACCCGGAAAAGATTGCACTGGCCTACACCATCGATACGGAATGGCGAAACCGTACAGAGTTTATTAACGGCCGGGAGCAAGTAATAGAATTCCTCAAAAGGAAATGGGCGAAGGAACTGGACTATAAATTAAAGAAGGAGCTTTGGGGATTCAGAGGAAACCGGATGGCCGTGCGATTTGAATACGAATGGCACGATGAGTCCGGGCAATGGTACCGGAGCTACGGCAATGAGCTATGGGAATTTAACGAGGACGGCTATATGGCTAAACGATATGCCAGTATTAATGATCTTCCCATAGCCGAATCGGAAAGGAAATTATAACAGATGGCGCTGCAAAGCGCCATTTATATTAAAGCGTAATTATGAATTATCCTGAATTAGCATTTACACCCGCAGTAAAGGCGCTGCAGGAACGATATGGCAGCCGGAGCAGCTATGCGAGAATGGAAAACTTCCGCTACACGGATGGTATGACCGAATCAGAAATCGAGTTCATCGAAAGCCAGGATCACTTCTACATGGCCTCGATAAGTGAAAACGGATATCCCTATATTCAATACCGCGGCGGCCCTCCCGGATTTTTGAAAGCGCTGGACAATAAAACCCTGGCATTTTTAGACTTTAGCGGCAATAAGCAGTACATCACCACGGGAAATCTCGCGGCCAATGATCACCTGGCCCTTTTCTTGTTGGATCAGGCATCACAGACCCGCCTGAAGCTTTTCGCCGATGGCGAGGTGCTGGAGCTAAACAGCCAACCTGATCTGGTAAAAGAGCTGGCCCTGGCGGATTATAAATACAAGCCTGAACGAATTTACCGTTTAACTGTTAAAGCCTATGACTGGAACTGTCAGCAGCATATTACCCCCCGGTACACACTTGGTGAGATCGAGGAGCATTTTGAAGCGCAGCACGGGTTTATCGAACAGCTCAGAAAAGAAAATGCACAGCTGAAAGCAAAATTGGCGAAATTTACAGATACATCCCTTTTGGCTAAATAATCCATGGGACTAAAAATTACCTCATTTAAAAAAAAGGCAAACTATGCAGACTGATTTTGATATCGTTGTTATTGGCTCAGGTCCGGGCGGTTATGTTGCTGCCATCAGAGCGGCGCAGCTCGGTTTTAAGGTAGCCATTGTTGAACGGTATAATATTTTAGGTGGCACCTGTACTGTTGTCGGCTGCATTCCGGCAAAAGCGCTGCTCGACGCCTCGGAGCATTACCATGATATACAGCACAAGGTCGGTAAGATGGGGATTAGCGTGGAGAACCTCAACCTGGACTTTAGCCGCTTTATTGAGCGCAAAGCCGGGGTGGTAAAATCCAACTCCGACGGCGTAAGCTACCTGATGCGAAAAAATAAGATCACCACGCTGTTCGGCACCGGATCTTTTCTCAACTGTAACCAGGTAAAGATTACCGCGTCTGATGGCAGCGAAAAAACAGTTACTGCGACTTATTTTATAATTGCGACCGGTTCCAAGCCGGCTACTATCCCGGGCGTCGAAATTGATAAGCAGCGCATCATTACCTCAACCGAAGCGTTGTCCCTAAAAGAACAGCCGCAAAGCATAGTAATCATCGGGGGCGGCATAATTGGCGTAGAGATGGCATCTGTCTACGCGCGTATAGGAACCAAGGTAACCATTATAGAATATGCCGACATCCTGATTCCCACTATGGACAGGGAGCTGGGCCGCGAGCTGCAGAAAGTTCTCAATAAATTGAATATTGAATCAAGGCTGAGCTGCCGTGTGCAATCCACCGCAAATAAGGGGGTCCAAGCTGAGGTGACCTATCTGGATGCGGCAGGAGTCCCGCAAACTATCAGCGCAGACTTGTGTCTTGTAGCTGTTGGGCGTAAGCCCTATACGACCGGCCTCGGGCTGGAAAATACCAAAATCGGACTGGATGAACGTGGCCGCATTAAAACCGACGAACGGCTTCGCACTGCAGAAGTAAATATATTTGCGATAGGAGACGTTGTTGCGGGTGTTATGCTGGCACACAAGGCTGAGGAAGAGGCCACGTTTGTGGTGGAAAGCATTAAGGGCGGAAACCCGCACTTAAACTACCATACCATCCCTTCAGTGGTCTATACCTGGCCCGAGGTTTCCTCGGTAGGCTATACGGAAGAGCAGCTGAAGGAAAAGAACATCGCCTACCGTAAAGGCAAATTTCCCTTCCTGGCCAGCGGCAGAGCCAGGGCGGCCGACGATCTCGATGGCTTTGTAAAGGTCCTGGCCAGTGACAGGGATGGCGAAATCCTTGGAATGCATATTATCGGCGCGCGCAGTGCCGACCTGATCCAGCAGGCAGTTATCGCAATGGAATTCGAGATCGGTGATACAGAAATGGGAAAAATTTGCTATCCACACCCTACGTACTCCGAAGTTCTAAAAGATGCATTTTTGGAATCCTGCGGCTGCGGAGCCATCAATATTTAATCATGTCTCAGCTTTTTCTTCCCAAACTTCCGGATTTTTCTTTTACCGAATGTCTATGGTTTCTTAACCGCAATTATGACGATTGCCTGCATATCGTTCAGGATAAACAGGTGAGCCGGGCCATCGTTGCGGGCGGCAAGGTTGTAGTGCTTACGGTGACGGAAAACGAAGGCAGCCTGGTCATTGATACCGGTGAATCGGATCCTGATGGTAATGATAAGGCAACGATTTTGCGCTATGTCTGGGAATGGTTTGATCTGAACCGGGACATATCCCCTTTTACCGGCAATTAAGCGTTCATCCTGTACTGGATTATATGGCCGAGGAATTTAAAGGGCTGCGGGTCATGAACATTCCGGATGTCTTCGAAGCGCTGGTCTGGAGTATTATCGGTCAGCAGATCAATTTAACCTTTGCCTTTAAGCTGAAGCGGGCAATGGTAGAAAAATATGGAACGGCCGTTGCATTTGGCGGGGGACTAATTCATGCATTTCCGGAGCCTGATACTCTTGCTGCCGTTACATCGGATGAATTGAGGGAGATGCAGTTTTCCAGGCAAAAGGCCGCATATGTAATCAATGCCGCCGCAGCCTTCAGGGGCGGCGTGTTGAGTAAGGAATCCCTTTGGAATTTGCCAACGGAAGAAAAGATCGCCACATTAACTGCTCTTAAGGGTGTTGGCCGTTGGACCGCCAATTACGTCGTCATGAAATCATTAAATGATACTACCGGCGTTCCGCATGGCGATGTTGGACTTCTGAAGGCTTTGGAAAATCATCATTTGATCGATAGCCGCAAAAATGAACCAGCCATAGCTGCTGTTTTCGGCAGCTTTCCCGGCTGGGAAAGCTATCTTGTACATTACCTGTGGAGGAGCCTTGCTATCCCGGTAATTCCTACAAATTCTTAGGCCTGTAATTCAGAAAAAAAAGAGATATATGTCCTTGTAAGGCGGAGGGCATTGGTGGATTTTTGTTTAAAATAACCATGTGCCATTATGAATGAAGAGCTCAACAACGGGCATGAAGGGCCGCTCGCCAAAGAACTGAAGCAGGCTGAAGAGAAGTTTCGTAAAGAAAACGGTGCTGAAAGTGCAGCCATTTTAACCAATTTTATAGACGGAATGGACTACGCTGCAGTTAAGTCCCGTTCTCTGAAAATGGGTGAAGCCGCCCCTGATTTCACGTTGTGCAACGCAACAGGCAGAAAAGTGACCCTTAGTGAAATGATCAAAAAGGGGCCGGTGATCATCACCTGGTACCGTGGCGGATGGTGCCCATACTGCAACCTTGCACTGGCCTATATGCAGCGGTTCCTGCCACAGTTCCTTGAAGCCGGCGCCGAGCTGATCGCCATTACACCGGAAAAACCGGATGCAAGCCTTACTACCAAAGAAAAGCACGATCTGGAATTTGAAGTACTGACAGACGAGCAAAACCGCGTCGCTAAGTTATATGGGGAGTTAATCACCTGAATAAGGAGATTAAGGATTTTTACCAAAAGGAAGGCGTACTCGGCTATTATGAGGATAACATTCAGGAATTTCCTGTTCCTGCTACTTATATCATCAGCCCGGAAGGTACAGTCATTTATGCCTTTGTGGAATCCGATTACAGGCAGCGCGCCGAGCCCGCGTTTATAGTAGGTGTTATCAGGCAATATCAAAAACAACAGCATGACAACTCTTAAAGTTCATACCATCGCCTCTGCTCCCGAAGGATCAAGGCATTCACTGGAGGAAGTACAGCAAAGGCTTGGGAACATACCTAATCTGTATGGAACTCTGGCTAATTCCCCGGAACTGCTAAATGGCTATATGGCACTCAATCACCAGTGGGAAAGAACATCACTGACAGCGAAGGAACGGGAACTGATCTTCCTGAGCGCTTCTGTCGCCAACCAATGCCCTTATTGCACCGCAGGTTATACGGCCGGGCTACAGCAGATGCATACCGGAGGCGATATTATCCGGCAGGTGCTTTATAATGAAACCGTACAGGATCCCAGGATTAACGCACTGGTTACACTGGTTAAAGAGCTGGTTAATAACCGCGGGGTTATTTCCGACCACGTACGTACAGCCTTTATCGAAGCGGGATACGAAGAGTCGGTCATCCTCGAAATTTTGGTTGGGGTAGCCATGAAAACTATGGCTAATTACCTTGATCATATTTTCCCCATACCGATCGACAAAGCCTACCAGGACGAATATAACGCGGTGATCCGGGAAGTGCACGAGTAAAACAGCAGTCTGCCGTCAGGCAGTTAGACAGGTGAATTCAGAAAAAAGCTATGTCAAAGACAATAATAGTTACCGGCGCAGCATCAGCTTATGGCAGGGCGATCATTCACACACTGGCCGATGAAGGACATGGGGTTGTTGCTATAATGGATCCCATCAATGAAAATAACATGGCTGCTGCGAGAGAATTGCAGCTAACCGATAATGTCGAGCTGGTAGAGGTGGATGTAAAGAACGATGAGTCGGTAAAGTCAGGCTTTTCTTCTATTCTCAGGCGCTATGGTCACGTAGACGTTCTGATCAACAATGAAACGCCGGTAAGACTTGAACTGCCGGAGACATGGGGAGTTGAATATTACCAGGATGTCTATAATTCTAATGTTTGCGGCGCGCTCCGCATCTTTCAAGCAATACTCCCCACGATGCGTAAAAACAAAGGGGGACTCCTGATCAACGTAAATACCGGAATTAATTATTTGGCTATACCTCTTGTAACCGCTTTAGCTATAGCTAAAGCGGGACTGGAAATCCTGACCGAAGGAATCCTCAGGGAGGTAAAGCGTTATGGAATTGAAAGTGTAAGCCTCTGGACCGGATATTATCCCCCCGAGCTGCAGAAAGACGGGGTAGCTGCATTCGAAGAGCAAAAGGGGCAGGACATGCCGCCGGGAAAAATTAAGCTGGAAGCTGAACTTTCTGAGAAAAATAAAAATGCCAGGCAGCATGTTCAAGCTGTTGCCGCGCTGATCTCAGAACTGGTAAATATGCCGGCAGGAAAGCGACCGGCACGCTTTTGTCTGAATCCGGAACTTGAAAGGGCCGAAGTACAGTTCGCTGAAGTGCGGAAGCTGGCTTCCGAAGCCTGGCACGAAACGTACGGAGTTATCATTTAAAATCAGGAATATGGAAAACGAATCAAAAAAGGCGGAGGGCAAAAAAACTAAATTCTGGATATTGATGACTACCTCCCTGGTCTCGTCCCTGATCATGCTTGATTCCAATATCGTGGCGGTATCCTTACCGGCCATCGGCCAAAGCCTGCATGCCAACTTTGCCGAGATCGAGTGGGTAATTAGTGCCTATCTCCTTGCCTACGCAGCCTTATTACTGGCAGCCGGCGCCTTCGCTGATATTAAGGGCCGTAAAAAATCTATGGTCATCGGCCTGTTTATTTTCGGGATCGCCTCTGCTTGTTGCGGCCTTGCGCCAAGTTCCGCTATCCTGAACATTTCAAGGGCGGTACAGGGCGTTGGCGGTGCGATGCTACTCACTGCTGCACTGGCCATCATTACCAATACCTTTGAAGGCGCAGAGAGAACCCGTGCATTCGCTGTTTGGGGTGCGTGCCTGGGTGTAGCGCTCACAGCAGGACCTATACTTGGCGGATTTATCACCCACTATTTCGGCTGGCGCTGGGTATTCCTGGTAAATGTTCCCTTGTGTATAATTCTGATCTTCGCCACTTTTCGCGTCATCAAAGAATCCAGCGATCCGGGTGCCCGTAAATTTGATTTTTTAGGCATAGTGACCTTCACACCGGGTTTATTCCTGATAGTATGGGCGCTCATCGACGGTAATGATGCCGGGTGGACCAGCACTACCATATTGACCCGCTTCGCCGGCGCGGTGATTTTTGTGATCGCCTTTATCATCGTGGAGAAAAGACAGATACGTCCGATGGTCGATCTCAAGCTATTTCAAAATTCAACCTTTCTCGGTTCGGTCTATGCCATGACGGGTTATGGCGCTACTGCCCAGGTAATGGTTTTCTACCTGCCTTTATTCCTGCAGAATGCCTACGGCTTTGAACCCGCGAAAGCAGGGCTTTCCATGCTGCCCTTTGCCCTTCCGATGGTGCTTGCACCACGGCTGACTGGTAAGCTTGGCGCAAAATTCAGCGGACGGACCATGCTGACCGCCGGGCTTGCTGTAACCCTGCTGGGTAACCTGCTTTTCTGGCTGGTTGCAAAAAGCGGACTAGGCTTTGGCTACTTCACCGTAAGCATGCTGGTAGCAGGAACCGGCGCCGGAATTTTAAACGGCGAGACTGTAAAAGTTTTACAAGGCGCCGTTCCCCCGGAACGGGCAGGCATGGCTTCAGGCCTTGCCAGCACCACACGCTTTATTGGCATCCTTGTGGGTGTGGCTGCGCTTGGCGCGGTCCTTTCCGATACGGCTAAATCAAAATTCGCGGAGCTTGCAATTCCATCCGGGCTAAAAGGCGATCCGCTGGCTTCAGCAGCCAAAAAGGTAACCTCGGGGGATATACCCGGGATGCTAAAGGGCGTGCCCCCAGCGATAAGAGACCAGGTGCACCAGGCCGCGATGCACGCCTATAGTGCCGGTTTTGGACTGGCAGCCCTGCTGGCCGCCGGTGTTTCCCTGATCGCCTGTGTATTGACATGGCACTACGTTCGTTCAGAAGATACGGCACCTGCTGTTAAATCTGCAGCGGATAAAAGCAGGTATGAACCCCATCGTAAGCTGATCGATTGTCGGCATCCCATTTGAACATTAAATACCATGGTTTCTAACTAAATATTAGTCTTATGTTTTCTGTCATATTTGAAGTTTTTCCGCAAAAAGACCAGTTCAACCATTATCTGGACCTGGCTAAAGAACTAAAACCTTTGCTACAGGAAGTGGAAGGTTTTGTAGACAATGAACGTTTTGAAAGCAAGCTTCGTCCCGGTTGGATACTCTCCCATTCCACCTGGCGTGATGAAAAATCCGTGGTTCGCTGGCGCGCTACAGGCGAACACCACCTCGTTCAGGAAAAAGGCCGGGGCGGTGTGCTGGATGATTATCACCTGCGCGTCGGCGATGTCACGGGGGATACGAACCCGCCAAAGGAAGCGCCGATAAAAGAACAGCGGTTTGATGAAACCGAGATCGGAAAAACAACGCTTGTAACCTTAACTGAAATTATTCCTGTAGAAGGCCTGGAACTGGGGTCACCGCAGGATATTTTAGCAGCAATAGGTATCAACGATCTTATGGATCAGATAGCAGCTTATGATGTCTTCGCCAGCATTTATAATCCCGGTAAAATGGCGGTATTACTTTCGTGGAAAGATAAGGAACGCGGCCGCGCATGGATCCCGTTAAAGCCTGAAAAAGCGGCATCCTTACGGCAGCGGAGTGTGCGCGTGATTCGTGATTATGCGAAATATGACCGCCGGGAAGCGCCTCAATTTTATCCGGATGCACAAGGCAGGCAAACGCTGCACTCCGAACGTAAATGTCCCGTAGATCATAAATAAGAAAGAAGATTTAGCATTAACACCGCAATTAATGCTGTGGCACGGGCGTATCTTCCCTGAAAGAAATGCGGTAAACATGGGGCGTCGTCAGCGTTCGGGCCTTAAAGAACCGGCTGAAATAGGCAACATCCTGAAAGCCCAGTTCCCGGGCGATCTGTTTTATAGGCTTGTCCGTTAAATACAGTTCATGTTTGGCCTGGGTGATCAGCCGCTCAGAGATCATATTGCCGATGGTTTTCGACAGGTGCTGGCGGGTTACCCGGTTCAGCTTCTTAATGGTTACGTTTAGGAGCGCGGCATAATCCGCTGGGCGATGCTTACTCTGGAAATGCTCTTCAACAGCGCTGATTAACTTTTGAATGATATGCGGCGTTTCGGATTCCATACCACTGGATAGGCTGCCCCTTTCTATTTTGATCCTGGAAGCGTAGATCATGAATATTTTTGTCCACGAAATCGTCATATCATAACGGCCAAGGCGATCCCCCTCAACCTCCAGCAGCAGATTGTCTAAAGGGTGCAGCAGCTTTTTCATTTCCTCCTCGCTGATCTTAATCAGCGGTACTTCGTCAATTCCCTTGAATAAGGCCTGCTTACAGGGAAGTTCGGTTTGATATTTATGGTTCCAGAAAAAATCCGGGTGAAACTGGAGCAGGATCCCATTGATCGGTCCATCTGCCTTTAACTGAAATGGCTGGTATATGGGAAACCGGATCAGGCAATTTTCTGAAAACGGGTACTTGGTCTGTTCAAAGGTAATGTGCCCCCGGCCTTCCCTGATCAGGATAACGGTATAAAAATTGAAATTACTTAGGGCTTCAAAATAAGTATTATTGTCAAATTGCAGCACCTTAAATGCAAGTGCATTGGTTTGAGGATTTATTAAATCAGTTTCGGGGTGCTTGTTCATGACTGGCAATATTATTCTAATGCTGGGCTGCGGACAAGGACATAAGTCTTGTTCGCTGACCGGCAAAAAGTAAAGGATACTCACCTGGGGTAGTCCTATGATCAATTAAACCTTTATCGAATGTGATATATATCAATTCTTTTCTATTATTTTTCATACTCATCATTAAAGGGTCAGGGCCGTTGGCCTGCCCGGTTCTAAAATGTTTAGCTGGCTGTCTACGCCAAGAATCTTGAATGCTTCCACCAGGTCTTCATTGTGCTCTGTATAGTGCGACCAGCCTTCAGCATGCAGCGGAATAATAATTGCCTGCGGAAATTCAGCTGCGGTATCAATGGCATCATTGGTTCCCATGGTCACATTAAATGGGCCGCGGGGTCTGGCTGCTCCGGCGTTAATGAATACATATTTTGGATTAAATCTCTGAGCGACTTCTGCTATGCCCCGGTAAAAAGTAGTATCCCCCGTCAGGTAGATTTCAACGGGAGTGGCATCAGGAACAGAAAGGATGAATCCCGTTACCGTTCCGGTTATTTTTTCAACGCCCGCAGGCCCGTGTCTCGCAGGCGTTCCGGTAATAATAATGTCCTTTCCGGTACGACCCTGCAGATGATATTCTTCCCATGGCAATAGGCCGATAGCTGCATTTTTTAATCTTTGGGCTCCTGCAGCAGTAGTAATAACGGTTTTGGTGCGACCTAATAGTTCACGTCCGGCATTATCCAGGTTGTCAAAATGCTGGTCATGGCTCAATAACACCACGTCGATTTCGCCCGGATCAGGCATAGCAGGGCCAGCTGTCTTGGTTTCGGTCATCTCCTCGTTTAAACTAAAAGATGAGCCTGCGGGGTCCAGTGTTGGATCGGTTATAAAACGCAGCCCCTCGATCTCAAAGATTATGGTGGGGCCGCCCATGTAAATTACCTCAAGCTCTTTCATAACAATTATCGGGGAATAGATGATCTATTCATTTAATTGCATACTGCAAATTAATGCAAATTTGCACATGTCTGCAAAAAACATATTTTGTAGTTAACGTTTGTCAGGTCAGTGCATCATGGAAAATAATTCCTAAGCTGTGCCGGTTGCCACTGTGTAAGGGACTGACCCCGTGTTTCATATTTACCCGGTAAAAGCCCCGTGAGCCCTTAACCGGTCTGAAATTGGTCGTTAAAATGATCATATCCCCCAGGTCAGGCTTTAATACGTTGACCTTAGATTGCGCCCTCGGGATCTGCTCAGTGATCACAAACTCACCACCTTCATAATCCTTACCGGTCTGGTCAAGCATAAAGACGATCTGCATTGGGAAATACACTTCACCGTAAAGATCCTGGTGAAGCGTATTAAACCCGCCCTGCTGATATTTCAGAATCAGAATGGTGGGCTTTGTTTGACGGGCCTGGTGGCTGATCTTCTTCATTTCAGCATGCGTCGGAGGAAACCGGGTATTGATGCTTAGTTCCTCCATCCATGAATTCGCTACAGGCGCAATCCGGGCATAGACACTTTCCCGAAGGTTAGTGATGATTTCAGGTAAAGGGTATTTAAAGTATTTATATTCTCCGCTGCCAAAACGATAGCGTTCCATGCTAATCGTCTTCCGGTATTCATCAGCGTCATATTCTTTTATCAAACGCCCGCATTCTTCGGGAGTAAGCACACCTTTAACAATAACAAAGCCGCACTCGTGCAGTTCCGGCGCAATGGCGGACCAGTCCAGGCCTGAGATTCGTTCATTAATCGATAGTTCCATAAGAATAATTTCCTCAAAATTAAGTGTAACATTAATCCTACCCAACCCGTTTCTTGCGGACTTTTGTTTTAAGGAAATCCGGTGTTATATATCATTCGCGCTTCCGCGTATCCGCGTCAGCGTCTCCCGGGTTACACCCAGGTAGGATGCGATCATAAACAAAGGTATGCGGTGATAAAGCTGTGGGTATAGCCGAACGAACTGCCGGTAACGTTCTTCAGCCTGGTGGCTGATCATCATATATATTCTGTCCCGGTTCCGGCCGCAGTCCTCGGTAACAATTTTGGCATGCAGCACATCAAAGTTCGGAATTTCGCGCATCAGGCTCCTAAAATTATCTGCCGAAACCTGTATGATGTCACTGTCTTCCAGCGCATCGATGTAATCATCAGAGGGAGAACCTGTACTGAGACTGACCTGATCGCTAACCCAGTGATTGTCCGGTGAGAAGCTCAGAATATGCTCGGCCCCGTCACTTCCCAAACGATAATAACGAAGGCAGCCACTGCAAACGAATGTATGGAACCGGCATACATCGCCCGGACGAAGCAGGTATTGCTTTTTCTTTAGCCGCTTGGAAATTGCTACGGATTTAATCGCAGCGATCTCCTCACTGGAAAATGTGCTATGGGCCTTTATATACGTTTCAAAAAAATCCAGCATACTCACAGGCATAGTCGGTAGAAGAACTGATTTGTGAATTTTTACTCAAATAAAAATCTCCGGGATCTTTTCAGACCTCCGGAGTTTCAGGTGGCTTACTATAGCCAGAATGATTATTTCTTTTTGCCCGATACATTTTCCTCATAAAAACGGATCATGTTTTCGGATATATAGGTCAAATGGTCCTCCACAGCGAAATGACCGCCCTGAAGCCTGTGCATTTCCGCGTCCGGAAGATCCTTCAAAAACGCTTCACCACCTTCCGGGGTAAAGAAAATATCTGCCTGGCCCCAGAAAATGATCGTTTTTGGCTGATGGGTGCGCATCAGTTCCTGCCATTTCGCGTATAGCTCCACGTTCTTGCGGTAGTCATAAAACAGGTCTAAATTTACCCGCTTGGCGAAAGGCAGCTGCATAAACATATTGTCAGATTCCCAGTTATCAGGGCTGATCAGCGCCGGGTCACTTGCCCCGTGCAGATAAATCATTTTAATAGCGTCCTTTTCCAGGAATGCCGCCAATGGCTTTTCATTCGCCTCGGAGCGGTCCTTCCAAAGCGCACCACGGAAACCGTCCCAGGCAGCGGTAAAACCGATCTCGTACGCATTGGAATTCTGTACGGTCATCCATTCCAGCTTTTCCGGTGCAGCACCTACGATCCTGAAACCAACCGGGCCTCCGTAATCCTGTGCGTAAATGCCGAAATGATCAAATCCTTTTTTAATCAGGAACTTGGTTACCACATTGGCTATTCCGTCAAAAGTGTAATCGTAACCCGTCGGATCAGGGTGGTCGCTTAAACCAAACCCGGGATAATCAGGCGATATAACATGAAACTTTGGTGCGAGGGCCGCGATCAGATTGCGGTATTGATGCGAGCTGGAGGGAAAACCGTGCAGCAGCACCAGTTTCGGACTGCCCGGCGTTCCTGCCTCCCTGTAAAAAATATTCAGGCCGTCTATTTCGGCGTAGTCATGCTTAATTAAGTTAGGATCGGTCGTTGTTTTCATAGAGTAGATTTTATTGCTGTTTCCTACAAAATTGCACTACTTGGCAGAGTATATAAATGGACAAAAGGGACTATCGGTTGTAATAATCATCCATCTATATTTTTATTTAATTCGTCACTTGCCCGGAAACCATTACCTGCGATTAGCCTGGTTCTTTGTCACAAGACGTCCCTGCACCCAATACAAAAGGACTATAAGGACAATCGGATGTACAATCGGGACATAAAGCCGGGTAAAAGGCAGTCTTTTCTCCATAACCGCTAATTTCAGTTTCCCTATACTAAAAGGGGACACTCCATATGGAAAAGGTAGTATTGGAAACCAGGGAGGATAAGACCCAGGCATTCGTTTTATATGAGGATGAAAAAAAAGCTGGCGAGATGATTGTATCCATTCAAGGAACGGAGCTGACCGCTGAACACACCGAGGTTGAACCATTTTACCGTGGCCGCGGATTTGCAGTTAAGCTGGTGGAAGGAATGGCGGATTATGTCCGCTCCCATGGAATGAAAGTTGGCGTGCTTTGTCCGTACACTTACGCACAATTCAACCGGCACCCGGAAAAATATGCGGACATCTGGAATAAAGGCAAATAGCTACTTGATTGATCAGCTTTTGAAATATTGCTCTTCAATCACCTTACCGTCCTTCCAAATTGTCCGGATCACCTCATGCCAGTATATTTTGCTCCCATCTTTCATAGCGAAATCAAATGTGAATTCAGCAAAGGCAATATTCCCCGAAACAGCGGTATGATGTAAAGTAATAGCATTGATATTTTTTATGGCTTCGGTAATCGCCACTGCCCGCTTTGTCTTTGCTACAAGGTCGGTCGTTACCGAACTGTCAAAATCGATGCTCCTGCAATCTTGTGCAAAGAAGGTATTGATGGCTTCGAGGAAACGTCCCTGCTTGACCATTTCATTTTGTGCTGTTGAAAGCGCCAATATGCTATGCTCTTCCATGTTGCTTTTTTTCAAATAAAGATAGCGCGGGCACTAAACACAATAAAAGGACATTTATCACAAACTTTACATCACGGCTCAAACAGGCATCATTCTGCAATAAAATGTCCCTTGCGTCCATCTGTTCCGGGGAGAAATTTTCTGAAGTTTGATTAAAGGAAATCAGCTGCCATCAAGCCGGCCGCAGCTGAATTTTAAGTAAAACAATACCTGCCATGAAAAAAAGCTATAACATCAATATGCCGCCCATCGGGTTTGGTACCTTAATACCGGATCCCGCTGAAACAAAAAGAGCCACAAAAGATGCGCTGGAAGCCGGGTTTCGAACCTTCGATTGCGCGGAGCGATACCGAAATGAAACCGAGATTGGCGAAGCATTTAAGGAAGGCCAAAATGCATTTGGAATTTCGCGGGAAGAATTATTTGTGATGACAAAGCTCTGGAATACCAACCACCGGCCAGAGCGGGTGGAACCCGCTTTTAAGGGGAGTTTGGAAAGGCTACAGCTGGATTACCTGGATCTCTATCTGATCCATACTCCATTTGCCTTTCAGCCCGGCGATAACCAGGATCCCCGCGACGAAAAAGGCGAGGTAATATATGATAATGACGTAACGTTGCTCGATACCTGGAAAGCGATGGAGCGGCTAGTCGACGGTGGCCGCTGCCGCGCCATCGGACTTGGGGATGTCAGCCTGGAAAAGCTAAGCCTCATTTATGAAGATGCCAGAGTTAAGCCATCTGTAGTGCAGGTGGAAGCGCATCCTTATTTACCGGAAACAGAATTACTGGAGTTCTGTAAGGAAAAGGGGATCGCCTTGCTGGCATTTGCGCCACTCGGCCATGGAATAAAGCCGGGTCCGCTGGAAGATCCTGTCGTTTTGGAAATTGCCCGGCAAGTTAGTAAAACACCGGCTCAGGTGCTGCTGGCCTGGGCAATTCAGCGAGGTACTGCTTTGCTGACCACCGCAAAGACCCCCGAACGGGCAAAGGAAAATTTCAATGTACCCACTATCCCGCAAGAAGCGGTTGAAGCGATAAATAATATACCGACCAGGCAAAGATTTAACTCCGTCGTAAACACAGGCGTACCTGGATTTATCAAAAGAGGGAACTAAAACATATCACGACTTAGCTGCAGGATATGCTTTGTCGGGTCACAGTGTAATCACTAACAGGGTTCGGGGCATGAAAGTAATTTCAGTAAATATTGGAGTTCCACGTAAAATACAAATAAACGGGCAGGAAGTAGATACCTCCATTTTTAAATCACCTGTCAGCGGAAAAGTAAGGGTAGGCAAATTAAATCTCGAAGGTGATGTCCAGGCAGACAAGGCAGCACATGGCGGGGAGCATCGCGCCCTGATGATCTATCAAATGCAGTCCTATGAGTTTTGGCGAAAGGAGCTAATGCGGGATGACCTTACCTACGGTCAATTTGGGGAAAACCTGACGGTACAGGGAATGGCTGATGAGGAGGTTTGCATAGGTGATCGTTATCAAATCGGTACCTGTCTCTTCGAGGTCACACAACCAAGGGTAACCTGTTTCAAGGTTGGCATCAGCATCGGTGTGCCGGAAATGCCGGCGCTTTTGGTCGCCAAACGTCGGCCGGGCTTCTATTTCCGGGTGCTGCGCGAGGGGGAACTGACCGCAGGGGATGAGATCATCAAAGTTGCCGACGGCCCAGAGGGCATGAGCGTGGCAGATGTTGACGGTCTTCTGTATAGTGCCAATCATCCCGCCGAAAAGCTACGGCAGGCATTAAATATTCCCGCGCTAAGCGCAGGCTGGCAAAGCTCCTTCATGGCACTGGCCGATGCTGTAAAAAACGGACTGAAAGGCAACGCAGGACTTGCTGAAAAAACACTGCCCTTAGCATGGAGCGGATTCAGGCAGCTAAAAATAACCCGGATCATCAAAGAAAGCATCGATGTCCTGAGCTTTCGCCTGGAAGACATGAAAGGGGAATCTCTCCCTGCCTTTGGGCCAGGGCAGCATATAGCGGTCAAAATACCCGCCGGTAATAAGGGGACACCGATCATCCGTATGTATTCTCTTTGCGGACCGGCTGCTTCCGGCTATTACCGGATAGCGGTAAAGCTGGAGGGCGGGCCGGGCAGCACTTATTTTCATCATTCGATAGCAACTGGCGCAACGCTGGAAACGAGTGCACCCCGCGGGAACTTTATTCTCTCAGATAACCAGTCTCCCGTTGTGCTGCTCAGCGCTGGTGTCGGTATAACGCCGATGCTGGGTATGCTTCATTACCTTTCTGTAAAAGGCGAGCGACGCAAAGTGTACTGGATCCACTCAGCACAGGATAGCTATCATCATTCTTTTGCCACGGAAGTTAAAGGGCTGGTTAGTAAGCTTCCCGATTCCTGTTTAGTAAACCTTTACAGCAAACCCCTGGCTACTGACAGATCCGGGCATGATTTTGAATATAGCGGACGGCTAACAAGTGAAATAATCAATCGCCTGCAGCTGCCCCCGGACAGCGAATGTTATATCTGTGGGCCTGCCGGCTACACGCGCGATTTGATTGGTTGGCTGGGTGAAAATGGTATCCGGCAGGAGAAGGTATTTACCGAGCATTTCGGAAAAGAGCAGCAAGCCCCGGGCGCTAAGCCTCCCCACGCGCCGGCTACGGATTCGGGCAAAGGGCCGAATATAACTTTCACAAAAAGCAAAATAACTATGAAATGGGGAGAACAGTATCAAAGCCTGCTTGAAGCGGTGGAAGCTTGTGATATCCCGGCACGCTGGTCATGTCGTACCGGTGTTTGTCACCGCTGCGAATGCAGCTTGGTGGATGGCGAGGTCACCTATAGTCTGGAGCCCCTGGACAAGCCCGCCGACGGCAATTTGCTGATCTGCGTTAGCAAGCCAATCAAAGACGTGGTAATTGACCTTTAAGCCCGCTTGCTAAGGTGCTCATGCAGCACTTCAGCTAAGACGGCAGCATTACTGGTTTCAGGATCCTTCGCGGCAAACAACAGGGAAACCTCTGGCTTGTACGAGCAACGTTCTTTGAGGAAACAAATCAAACAGCAAGCGTTCTTTATTTCAAAAACAAGGAAACTCTTCATAGAAGGCAAGATACAATTTGAGGATTTTATCAATTTAAAAAGAGATTACAAGGCTATTTCCAATGACATGGAAGATGAATTGGAAAAGGTCGATATCAAACTGACCCGCCTTAATGAAAGGCTGAGGCGAGTCATCAAACCGTTTCATAACATATTCCGAGGTTTCGGAAAAATGGACGTATACCATAAGAAACACTTGATAGATTTAGTCACTCCCATCGCGATTGATACCGATGGTCGATTGACCCTCAAGCCCCATAACGCAATAGCAAAGATTCTGTCATCAACTAAAACATTAAACTTATGATTAAAAAAACTTTACTATCAAGGAATCAGTATTTTAAAGAACGGAAGGTAACCGTGGATAAAGCCATGTTGGTCCTGGCCAAAAATAATATTATGGTCGATGAGGAAGAGGCTGCTGTTATTCTGAATTTCCTTTATCTTATTGCTGGATACAGCAGAAAACCTGAAGCTATGTAAATAAATAACTAATGTAGCGGATTAATAGGATAACATCGACTGTATTTCCTCTATAACACATTGACGTAGACCCCAAGGAAATGTCGAACCGAAGAAAAGTTGGCCTATGTAATAGAGTCTAACTTTTTATACTTAGCATTTAATAAATTGAAAAAGTTGTTGGGAATTGTCGAACTGTTCTCTGTTCGGTCATAAAGCCATGGCAATCAAATGCTTATGGTCATAAAAAAAGGAAGCACACTCGAAAGTGTGCTTCCTTAGGTAGCCCGTGAGGGACACTTCACACACCGCTTTGTTGAAGATTTACGGGTGTTAGGTAGCTGCTTTGATGAACAACCGTCCTATTAGGACGGTTATCAAATCAGCATCCTGCTTATTATCCATTTACAAAAAGAGTTAACCATGTGTCGGACAGCAAAGCCGATTATTAAAGGTAGTCGTATTCTTGGAAATTAACCTGCCGGTTGATAACGTTCCCTACCCTGACCTTGTAAGGCGTAATCAACAGTATGCCTTCCTGGCCCTTGCGGTAATGGACGGCATCCGGGTGGTTGTTGAAATAAAGGTTTTCCAGGATCAGAAATTGCGGCTGGCCGATCTCGATCTTAGATACGCGGCCGAAAACCTGCGCGTAATGGTCTAAATGGTCATAGCCGATGGCCAGCGATACTTTTTGTCCTTCTTTCAGGTTGTTCCATTTGTAGGTCCAAGTACTGGTATGGAGAATGATCTTTTCCTCGTGTACGGCGAAACCCATATTACAGACGACAGGATTGTTATCTTCAATGATATAAGCCAGCGCGCAGATCCGCGGGCGGTAGTCGGCTAAAAGATTTTCGATGGTTGGCAGGGCTTCAGTTTTCATAGCTTGTCCATTTTAATGATGTTGGTGGCCAGATCAGTCAGGCGTTCGTCGTGGGTCGCCACGAAAATGGTCGAACCTTTTTCCGAATAGCCTTTCAGGAGTTCCATGGACCGGAGGGCGTTCGACCAGTCGAGGTTGGCTGTCGGCTCATCCGCAATGATATATTCGGGTCTGTTTATCATGGCCCTGGCCAGCAGTACCCTTTGTTTCTCGCCAAGGCTGCATTCTTCAGGAAAACTATGAAGCCGGTGGCTGATGCCAAGATATTCCGCCAGCTCAGCCGTCTGTTCCGGGTTCTCCAGTAGTTTAGGAAAACTGATGTTTTCGGCATTGGTCAGGTGCGACAGTAAACCTGCTTCCTGGAACATAAAACCGAAATGCGTCCTTCTGATCTCGGCGAGTTCACCGAAATTCAGGGTGCCCAGCTTCCTGCCTTTAAAGATCACCTCCCCTTTAGTGGGATGAAGCAGTGCGCCGATCATTTTCAGCAGGGTCGTTTTACCGCTGCCGCTTTTACCCAGGATCACGTTAAAGGAGCCCTGCGGGAAGTCGTAGGAAAAATCCTTCAAAACTTCGTTCCTGGCTGTTATGCCGGAGTAAGCTTTGGAGACATTCTTTAATTGGATGGTGTTCGCTATAGCTTCCATTTTTTAACGGCGTAAATCATAGTGGATATTCCTAATATAACAACAAAAAACAGGTTCAGCCCGATCAGCTGGATCCAAAGCGGCAACAGGTCGTTCTCCGGCTTGAAAAAAGAACTGGTCATCAGCAATTGCGTCATTAGTCCGGCAAATGAGCCCGTCAGGTTGATCAGCAGCCATTTGATATAGATAATACGGATAATGCCGGTCATTTTCAAACCGGCCATAAAAGCGTAATTAAAGGATTCCAGTTCCAGACGGGATTCTCTGATATATATCACAAGCGTTGAAAGCGTCAGCAGTAAAAGCGCTACAATCAGAAAGGCGTGGATATAAACAGGCGCGTCCTGCGCGGCGAGCAAAAAGTGCATTTTGGCGAGGATCAGGCTGGCTAGAAATGCCGGCGCCATCTGCCAGAAGGAACGCCACGGCGCCCTTTTGATTAGCAGGACTGCGTGCCGATAGCTATAATTATCTGAATTTTGCGGCATAGGACAAGGATTGGTTCAATAATACAAGAATCTGAACGATGGTGATCAGCGGCAGGTAAGGGATAATATAGATCAGTCCCCCGCTGACGGCACTGATCTCCTGCGGGCTGGCACTGACGGCCTTTAATATCAGGGGTACACAGGCGATGGTCAGCAGGAAGGCAAACAGGTTCTGGATGCAGCTGTCGATCATCGTGATCTTCAGATTGGTATCGATATAACCTTGGATAATGAATACGGCGGCTTCCGTTTTACGCTCCCGGAAGTACAGCAGGGTCATATAAAAGGTCAGCAGAACAGCAGAAAAGAAGATCAGTTTGGCAAACCCTCCTATCGCCGAGGAGGTTTCTGTTCCCAGAACGGCTGCGGACAGTTGGTTGCCGAATGAAAAAATGGAAAACTTGTTCTGGTGATTGTTCAGGTCGTATAAATAACCGTCATAGGCGGAAAGCGAATCGGTTTTGGTGAACCCGCTGAGCATTTTGATCTTGTGATGATTGCAGTAGGCGGCAAGCGCCTGCTGCGGCAGTGCGGTGTTCAGCTGGATATAGGCGTCAGCATTGCCCGCGTCGCATTTGACGATCTTGAAAACAGTAGATGGGAAAGCAGCGCTTAAGCTGCCCGAGAGGGCTGTTTTAACCGGCTTGCTGCACTGTAGCCGACCGCTGGAAAAAACAATACCCGCCGGCCCGGACAGGATATAGCGCGCTCCGGCGAAATGACTGTTAAATGCCGCACTTGTCCGCTGCTCTACCAGCGAAGCAAAAGTAAAGATCAGGGCTACACTGGCATAGCAGCAGAAAAGACAAAGTACAGAAAGGAGCAGCAGTCTGGTCTTCGCTCTATAAAATTTGATGATATACTGTAAGCTCGTCAATATATATGGTTTAAATTATTGCTGCGCGCTTTCGTCCAGCTCGCCGTGGTTGAGTTTTTCGCCAATAAAAAATATAGCTAATCCGGCGAGGATCACTACAACTACCATGGAGATCAGCCATCTTCGCCATTCCGCTGCTGAAATATCCGCAGTGAAAGGATTGGCAAATACATAATAGATTGCAACAAAATTGAAGAAGAATCCCAGGATCACGACCAGCCACATTATAGCGCTCCTGCCGGGTATCCGCCACACGCTGTCATTATCCTGATATTTCTGCGCGAATTTTTTTCGGATCAGCGGCAACGCGATCATCAAGTAAAACAGGGAAACGACCCATACGACGATTAGTGAGGCGATATAAAGTTGAAATGTAGCGGCTAGGTTCTGCTGTGTTGTAAAGAATACCACAACTAGGATTCCGCCGACGCACTGCACCAGGATAGCGGCTACCGGCACTTTTTTACTGGTCAGGTAGCTCATCACCGGTGGCATTCTTTTTTCCAGTCCTGAAACGAACAATAAGCGGGAATAGGCATTCATGTATGCAACGTCCTGCGAAGAAACGGCAAAACAAATCATCACGCCGACGGCCAGGCCTAGGAATGGTGAGATGCTTTTCACTGCGTCGGTCACGCCGGTTACGGCGTTGATACTTCCTGCAGGCAGCAGCAGCAGCACGCCGGCGATGCCGATGATATAGGCGAACATCAGTGCCAGCGTACCGACCAACAGCATGAATCCGGCTGATTTTTTATGGTCTTTGATCTCGTCACCCATATTGAAAGGAACCTCTACACCCAGGAGCCACAGGATGGCCGCGGAATACATGGCGCCGTGCTTCAGGACGTTAAAGTCAAACAGCGAGGCATCGACGGGCGTTGCGTGTTTCCCTGAATAAAGGGCAACGCCGAAAACGATCACTGCGGTGGCAAAGGAAACGAAGAACATCCAGTTGATATACCGCTGCGAAAAAACCAGTTTGATGCAGGAAATGATGGTAATGGCAATGATTACGCCGGATTGCAACAGAATATTGGCAGACAAGGATAATTTGATACCAAGCACTAACTCAACATGCGCGACAATAGTAGACGCGCCTAACGGGAGCAGGAAGAAGATGGGCACCCAAGAAAGCCAGCCGGAGATAAAACCGTGGACCGGCCCGAGTGCTTTATGCGTCCAGATGTATATGCCGCCTTCGCCGGGGAACAGTGTGCCCAGCTCATAAGCGGCCAAGGCGGTCGGCAGCAGGAAAGTGACCGCGGCCAAAATCAGCATGGGAATACCGGCCCAGCCCTCGGCCGTCATCTGGGCGGCGCCGTAAGCGCCGAAAATGAGTGCGAAATACAGCGACATCAGGTCGAAGCGCCTTAATACTCTGTCCAGTAATCCAGGAGATTTTACCTCCGTCAGCATTTTTGTTTCCATGGTTACGTAAGTTCTGCTATTTCCTGTTTAACCAATACGCCGAGCTCCTCGATGAGAAGGTCAAGCAAAATTTCTTTAGTCACTTCTTTATACTGTTGTGCCCTGGTCAGGCATTGATTGATCAGTTTGCCGGCTTCATACAGTTTTCCAAAGGAATCCCGTTTGGTCAGTATCCGGTCGGAATAGGTATCGCCGTAAACGGACCAGATCTGCGGCAGGAACGGATAAATGTTCCAAAGATCGAGCGATGACAATACGTACTGATGAATCGGCAGACCTCCGTTATGGGTATAGATTTCCTGTGCTTCCGCTGTCAGGTAATAGTTAAGGAATTTTAATAGTTTACTGGTTTCAGTAGCCGCGCGCTTTTTATTGACGATAGAAATCTGCCAGCATTCTTCAAACAAATGGAACGATGGCGGGACCTGATAGATGACGCTGTTATCGGAACGTTCATTCGGTTCGTCTGCATCAGGATATTTCCGGGTCGGGATCGCGTCCGGCCAGATAAAGATCAGTCCGTTTTTTTCATTCACATAAAACTCTTCCAGCAGGTGATCCCAGTCGTAGCCTGATTCGGCAGGTTTTTCGTTGCTGGTCAGGTCTGCTTTAGTTAATAGTTTCAGATACATCAGGGTTGCCTCCAGCGCTTCGCTGGTGGTCAGAAAATCGAGGTACTTGGCAATCGAATCAATCTCGGGCGGCTTTCCCCCCTGATCATAAAATAAGCTGAAAATAGTTTGCCATTCATACCACATGGCGATATTGTCCGGGTTGTTGCAAAGCAGGACGTTCTCGAACTCTTTTACGTCCTTGGTAAGTTTACTGAAATCGATGAGGTCCTGCGGGGCACGGAAACCTTCAAAGTTCCGGTGGAACTCCTTTCGGTAGCTGGTCTTGAAGTCTTTTTTATCATAGACCAGATTCTTGCGGTAAGCAAGTAGCTGGAAGTTCACAAAAAGCGGGATGCCATCTATACGGTCGCTTCCAGGCCGTTCCACGTACTCCTTCCAGCGGTTGATATTTTCCCGGAAATAAGCCATAGACGTGCCTTTCAATGAATCGCTGATCGGCAGTGCTTTTATAAAATCGGCAGTAGAAAAACTTTTGATATGGTTTGCTTCCAGCAGGCTGGAACGAAGGTGCTCCGGATAAGAAATAAAATCAATGTCGTTCAGGCACAGGGTCAGCTGGCCGTTATCCCCATCAACGCAGAAATTATAGATCCCCGTCTGCAAGTCTTCTATCCCCGTCAGATTCGCTACATCCGTCAGCGCCCCTTTAAGAAAAGAAGTATCACCCAGCTCGACGATTTCCTCGTGCGTCACTGCCAAGGCAATAATGGTGGAGTCCGCTGAGAAATAATTGACCAGTAACTGATAGATACCGTTCAGCGGGCCGGAAAAGGTGTCATCTGCGAAGACACGCTCGCCGATAATAACGATTCTGGCTTTTTCTCTTTTCGGCTGGACGGGTTTTGCATCCTGCAGGAAACTCTTTTCAATGCTAGTGATCAGGCGCGTCAGTTCATTGACCGCGAGGTCTTTTTCGGAATAAAAGTGCTCTTTCTGCACGGCATCATTGATGAATTCCGTAAGGAAGATTTGTTTTTTGAGATCCTGGCGGTTTTCGGTCAGCTGATCAATAAAAGAAATCCGTGCGTCTTTATCCAGTGCCCGGAATTCTTCATGGGGCGAGGTCTGGTAAACATCAAGGTTCAAAGAATTCTGAAGAGCGATCTTCCGGAACTTGTATTGGTTCAGCACTACCCAGGGGCTCTTTTCATAGGTCCTGCAGTAATGGTCGATCATGCCCTCCAAGCCGCTTTTGTTCTGCAGGTTGAGGCCGCTGACAAACACGCTGGCATCGGCGAGTGACCGGTTCAGTACGGATGGCAGTGAAACGCCGGCCTGCTGATCAACCAGGACGCGAATAGCCATGTTTTTCGGCGCGGTCTTTTTGATCTCCTCGGCGGCTTTCAGAAATATGCCGTCTAAAAGGAACAAGCCAAAATTTTCATTGAATTTGGACCAGTCAAAGTTATAAACCAGTTGATTGAAATCATCGTGATTAGGGGAAGCGGCCGGAATGATATAAATGTCCCTGCCTTCATAATGCACTTTGAGCAGATGACGCGAGGGGGCATATTTATCATCAGACAGAAGTTTCGCCATAAAAGCGTTAAATTCCTTATAGATATGGGCGGCAGACTTCGGATTAAATTTCAGTTCTTTGCCAAGCGCAGCGGACATTTTGCGAAATGAGGGATCATTCATAATATCTGTAAGCAGGAACAGGAGTCCGAGTCGCTGGGATTTCAGTTTGACCAGCATTTCTTCATAGGTCAAGCAGTCCTGATCGCCGAAAGCATAAAAACATTCGGCGACATTATGCTTGTCCAGGATAGTAAAATCATAATGATGGATACCCGGTGCATGAAAATCAAGGTCTGCCAATATAGGGATCACCGGGTCTATTCCTGCCCAAGAAGAACCTTTGGCATAGATCATTGCACAGTTACACAAGGTCAGCGTGCGGCCAACCCCACCTTTGGGTGAGCTGAAGGACAAATATTTAGTGGTCATTTGCGGGATGATGTATTTCTTGGTAAATAATTATGGAGGCTAGCAAGCGCATGCTCACCGAACATCGATCCGCTTTCTGCAGCTTCTTCGTCATATTCTTCCAATGCCCGCGAGGCGGCCACACTTTCCTCGATCCGTGCCCTGAAAAAATGAGCCTTTGAAGTAAGCTCATAAAAGATCTTTTTCGGCGATGCGGCTTTTTTTCTCAAAAAACCCCATTCAACCAGCTGGGTAAGGTCCCGTTCAGGTGTCTTTGCATTAAGTTCTTCATATAGCTCTATATGTTGCAAGCTGCTGACGGTTATAGGTCCGTCCTGGCGGTACATATCGCAGAGCAGGAGCCGCAATCTTTTGGCTTTCTTACTGTCATCTTTTAAATACTGCTCGTCTTTGCTGGCCATATCCGAACGCAGGTAGATCTCAATGAAATCACGTACGAAGTTCAGCTGCGCTCCGAAACGCCGTTTTCCGGAAGTACCGGCAAAGGGCGAAATGAATTCATCATCGCTGTCGATGGTCGCCTTAATCGACGTGAACATCTCCAGCAGGTCTTTTTCCTGGCCTTTTCCGATCCAGTCAATGATATTTTTGAAGAACTCCTCGAAAAAGCCGTATTCTATGCTTTTGGGAAGGTAAGCTGAACGTTCGTATTCTTCGACGATCAAGCTGACGGCGTTGGTTACGGCTGCCGGAGTTCCATCCAGGCGCTGAACCTCGTATCTGAGTGTATCTAAATCCATTTTCGACATTAATTCGACAAAATTAATATTTAATTTAACATCTGCAATAGCAAATGGTTTAATTATTAGACATTAATTCGACATATTTGTTGCAAATGTTTAGATTTTATTTTCTTGGGGAAGTAATCTCGGATAAATCGTATAAGGCAAGTGCGTTTGTTCGTCCTTTATAAAAACAGGTTCTGGGTCTTTAGGCGTGACATAAAAGGTTGGACTAACATTTTTGGTGTCGAATGACCGTGCATTCACATAATAACAACCGATGTGACTTTCCATGACCATGTGGTTACTTTTTGCTAAAAAATCTGCCTTGGGACTGAAATTCAGGGAAATGATGAACATATGATCCGCCAGCCGCTGGTAGTTTTCAATCAAGAAACTAAAGTCGGAAAGGGCATCTTTACAGATCACAAAGCCAATGTCCCCGAATTTTTTCGTGGACAATAATAATAAAGTGTGATCCGGATCTACATCCTCTTTTAAAAAAGCCACTGGCCAAGGTGCTTCGGTCCCGAAAGCATCGTGGAAGCCAGGCATGATTCGGCTGATGTCTTTAAAGCTCTTTTCATTGACCTCCAGATGAAAAGAATCCATTTTTGAGTAACTGAATTCATGGATTTGCTGGTTAAAATACACCAGCACCGGAACGGTATTTTTATACTTGTCATCAGCGTATTTCCGGTGATCACTGCCGGCTACCAAGATAAAGAACTGCTTGTTCAGACTTTTTACTCCTTCTTTTAACAGCGCCACGACCTCATCGTTAATGAGCAGCTCCGGGAACACTGCAATATGCATATCGTTATCATTAATGCTCTTAATGATGTGCTCCACTTCCTGTGCGTAGGCCTCATGCAGCAGCTTGTCACTCAAAAATCCATATATCTTGCGTATTTCATTGGTCATGCCGGTTATCCGGAAAGTTCTGAGAAACTCTTTGGAAAGAGGGAACAGGCCGACATTCAGCTGTTTGCTCTTTTCGATCGGATCAACGGTATTGTTTTCTATATGGAACTGGTCAGCCAGGTCATCCAAGCGGATGATGGCAGCCTTGCTTCTAACATCGTAAAGTCCGAAGCTAGAGAATGATTTAGAAGAATCTATAGGTGAACCTTTATAAGCCTTCCAGTATTTGGAGGGCTTCAGAAAAACATCCCTGGCGTCGCCGACCACGCCGGTGATCAGCTTATTGTCCCGGCCGGGATTGATGAAATAATAATCAAAATCGTCCAAGACATAGTACATGAGTTGCGTTTGCTCATATTCTTCATAATCGAAGATGATTGCATCCAAGCATTCTGTTAACTGTTCGAGATACAACGTAAAATTATGCGGGGGAGCGGTGAGTACCGGATATTGTTCCAGGTGCTTGATAGTGGCTACATTTTCCTTGGCCCTTAGCGCGGCTGAATGCTCTGCTTTTAAATAATCGTAATGCTTTAACAGATTTGAAAAGCTATTCATGACATCCAGCCAACTTCTTCTCATATGGGTGTTCGTGTTAAGGTTTATTATCGGGAGTTGCTTTGCTGATGATCACGCCGACAAAAAGAAATGTGATCATATACTGTATCATCGAGATCGTATTACTGAACTCTGTCAGCGGTTTTACTTTATCATAGTTACCTGCAACTGAATTGGAAATACTGAACCAGATGCTTTGTTCGGGAAACCAGAATTTCTGATCCCAGGTAAATTCCTGGAAATAAAAGATATTGTACATATAGGCAAAGCACAGATCCGAAAAAAAGATGGCCAGGATGAGTTTCAGGAACCTTTTTTTACTGCGATCATGATCAATATTAGTCGAAGGCTTCCAGAGGAAGTAAAAAATAAAGGTGTGGAGATTTGTGATGATCATGTACCACACGAGCCAGTGGATCCAGCCGGCATTCACTTTAAAATACCATAGTGACAAGATCAGCAGCCATTTCAGGATGGTATAAAAGTCGACAGCGTTACTGATGTAAAGATGCCGTTTGGCATTCGGCTCAGTCTGTTTGCTGAGCCTGCTGCCGGCTAATTTAAAATATTCGATCAGGTTCAGATACTGGGTCTTTTCCATCGACCACCTGAGGAGCGCGTAAATAAATCCGTTTTTGGTGTTGAATTGACCCATCCGTAAAGTTTTTATTTATTTAAATGGGCTATCAAGTGAAAGTATAGCTTTTAATACCGGGAAAAACATGTTCAGGTTGTTTAATTGCATACAAAGGATTCAGATGGATAATATTACAAAATTTTGTCTAACAGAAGCTTATGAATTAAATATTATTTTTTTGTCGTTGATGGAATAACCAAACCTTGCAAAGTCATATTATTACTGACGATAGCTGTGATTCTGGGGCATCCCGCTTTTTGGCGATCAAGCTTTACGCTGTATCTTTTGCGAAGGATGCCGCTGCAATCTGTAATGAAGTATAAATTGTATATTTGATTTATAACTGGTTTCACCATCATTAAATCATGATCTTCAACATTTTCATTTCGAGCCGTAACAAAAACAAACTTATTCTGGACGGGGTAACCACCGCCATTACCATGACGGATATCCGCCAATACATTAAGAAAGAGATCGAAAATATTAAGTTTCTAGGCAACGATTTCTTCCGGGTTGAAATTAACGAAGCGTTTGCCGCTAATGCTACGGAGGATAGTTATAAATCTTGCATCACCAAGGTGAAGATGGCAGACCTTTTCATTGCACTTTACACGGGTGAATCAGGCTGGGCCCCGGCCGGTTATGATTTAGGTATCTGTCATGCCGAGCTGGATGCTGCATTGACTATCTCCAGCCGCAAATCTGTGTTTATCAAGTTACAGGGATATTTTACTTCGACCCCCGCTGATGCAGATGAGGTGAAAAGGAATGCAATGTTTAGTCAATATGTCCTTGACGGGGATTTCTTTCTCAATGATATTTACCCGACCGGAACTTCCGAAATACAATTCAAAGAAGCGCTGCTAAAGGCCGTGAAAGACCTGATCTACGCACAGTTAAAAGACAGGATCGAGCTGTCACGAATTTACTTTGACATTGCCGGTAACAATAAGATATCGCTAAACTGGAAGAAACTCAAGTATTCCGAAAGAGAACAACAATGCAGGACGTTGCTCAGCGATCTGTTAGCAGTGAGTCCTGATTTCAAAATCTTCACTTGGAAGGTTACCGCGATACCGGACAACATATCCGTCCCCGATGCCAAGGCCTATACCGGCAGGCCCTTCCTCAATGACCAGAACCTAATCGACAAGCCTGCTGCGGGCGTTACCCCTAAATATGGTCCTTTTCATTTTATCGCTGTTTACGGCAAGGCTACAGTTATACAAGTAAAAAATGTGATTGGCTATCCTGATGTCAGCGCGATACAGGATGAATTCGGCATTTATGTATGGGAGCAGAACACCCACATCCAATTGGTTTTCCTGACTGAATGCAGCACGCCAGCCGGACTGCAGTCCAAGCTGCTGTTATTTAATAAATGGTGCAGGGCCAATGGTGAATATGAAAACATGAAGAAGCGGGCACAGGGCAGGCACATGATCATGACAGCGATCAATGAAGCCCAAGCTGTAGTTGGAATTTAGGCTGCCGTATTGAACATTACAACCTTCAGGACTTCTAATAAGTTACAGGATTCAGCTTGGTAAGCACGGCTATGCGAATGCCCTGTCTTCCCGTTGTCCCGATCCTGGATGCGCCATCCTCATCCGTCAATACTAAAAAAGAAAGATCAGTCGGATAACAGACCTAATGCTTATACTTTATCCCCTTATAATGGCATGGTCAGTTTAGCCCGGAATAGAAATGACTACGATCGTGTGAATTATAGCATTAATAGCATCTAGATTATATGTTGCAAGCTCCACTTATCTTAAATACAATCATAATTATTTGATAGCTTTACATAACCTACTCATAACCACAGTTAGATCCATCCAATGAACATTAAAAAGATTAACATTCCAAATTTCAGGAACTTTGAAGATATCACCATTGATTTCTCCGAAGGGTTTCAAACTATTATTGGAGAAAATCCTGATTGGCCATTCTGATCAGATGGTTATGGATAAGAATTTAGTGCGCAGAATGGAAGATATTGAAGCCCTGCCTAACGAGGAGAAAGACAAAGTATATTACTTTATTGATATGGCACTGGCTTACAATAAAACGAAAAAAGCCTTTGCCCACTAAACAGTAAGACCACAATTAAACACCTTGAAAATGTCTGACGATAACACCTTCATATTCCCTGCGGCCAATACGTTTGAAGAAAATGTAAAGCTATGGGCTGAACGCCACCATGCTATTATTGAACCCGGGCACGGCCTGTTTTTTGATTTTAAAGCTGCCCCTGAATACGAAAAGCCTGTTTTGGATTATCTTGTGCAGCATTTTGGCTGGAAACTTGAAAAGCCTTTCTTTATTAGAAAAAACGCGCTTTAAACAACAAAGCCCGACGCATTGGCCAGGCCCCCTGTTTGTTGCAAATAATTTTAAACCCCTAATTTTACCCAACTACCAAACCGTTACCTGGCACGCGTACACACAAGGCAGAGCCTTGCGGTAGCCTAAAAGCCCTTGCGGTAGCTGGATAAATAACAAAGCCCGGCGCTCGGCCAGGCTTTGTCTTTCTAACTGCTTTTCGTTATCTCGGCAAGCGCAGACGCTTGGCCGGGCGGGCATATACAGCCACGTTTAATTTAGCCACACTTACTAAAAGCCAGTTCTAACGCTTCAATAATCTCCTGATTTGTAGCTTGATAATTGATAGAAACAGATTCGCTTTTATCTTTATGCAAAAAACCTTTATCTGGCTTTTCAGCAGGCTGCGATGGTGTAAAAGTTATCTGCAATCCATCTTCCGCAATTGTTACGTATTTATTTAAGTGCGTATCTAATTCTTTCATAGTTTTCAAGCCTATTTTCTTTAGAAAGTCTTTTCCCGATTGCTTCCAATCTTTCGGATCAGGTATTCTTTTATTATCGTCATTACAAAGAGAAGCCTTAATGGCATTCCCAATTAGATCGGCATTAGCTTCTGTTTCTGAAATATTGAAATAAGGTTCTGATGCTACTCTGAAGCCGCTTACTGTTTTACTTTTTCCAAATACTATATATCCTTTATTAGGTATCTTATAAATAGATGCTGTTTTCATATTATTTAACAAATTGTAGTTTGAAATCTATATTATTATCCTTTGCATATTTCATAGCGTTACCAATTTGCTCCCATTGACTTAAAGTGGCTTTCCCGGGCTGTATTCCCACTTCTAACACTTTGCTCGTTATATCACCGCCTTCAACTGAAAAATCCCCTCTGGTAGCGCCTTGGAAACCATCTAATTTATTAACATAGCTCTTTAATGTGTTAAATAAACCGTTCCCTTTAGTGTAAGAATCGGCAGTTACATCAATACTTTTTATGCTCGTCGCAACCCCCGTTTCAGGATTAAATTTGTCAATAACAGGAAAACCGTAAGGAAGATTCCCCCCCAACATTTGTTCTACAGCAAAACCTCGTTCCGATGCATCTAATGCCCAAACGGAATTACTGGTTACCGAAGTACCGAAAGCACCAGCAATACGCCCTATTAAGCCATCAGTCATAACCATAACAGCACCAGTAGTAACTGCCGCCTTGACATCTTGTTTCCCTTTTTGTTGTAGTGCTTTCCATTGTGGTGAACCTACTTTCATATGTCCCCCAGCATTCATGTCGTCTATAGGTGCAAGTAAAACGCCGATTGTAGTTATGACAGATTTAGCGACAGCTTTAAGAATTTTAAGATTTAAAATGGCACATTCGGGACATGGCCCCATCCCATCAGGGTCGGTGTTCCCCATCGGATTATCATCAACGTAATTGTAAGGTGACCATTTACGATACTTCTCCGCCAACGGATCCACACTCGTCCACCTCCCAATCACCGGGTCATAGAACCTTGCGCCATAATCATACTCACCGAATTCCTGCTGCAATTCCTTCTTGTTGTAAAGGTAATAATTTTGCGGGTGTGCAATACTGTGGCTGATGTCCATACCAAAAGGATAATAGTCATCCGACTGTGAAGGGACGGCACTGCCGGATTGGGTGTCAAATGCTATCCTGCTGTTTCCAAGATGATCGGTGAGGTAATATTCATAGTTATATGCCGATGTCCCCGATGGGATCGCCCGTCCTTCTTCGGTTTGGATAAAGGTAATGGCGGACGTGTTGGCGCCGGTAGCATCGTACTCAATACCACCGATATAATCCGTATTGCCTGTCACGGGGCTTACCCTTCTTAGTTTATCCCCGTCGGCCTTATACGTATAGGTAATGGTTTTGCCCCCGGTTATGCTCTGCGGCAAGTTTAACAGGTTATAGGCAATGGCTATAGAACCCGTTGGTTTACTGGGGTCAATGGTTGTGTTACCGTTACCGTCATAATGGTAAGTAAACGTACCGCCGGTTTTAACGCTGGGGTTGGAACCCGTTTCGGTGATGGTTTGTAATTGATCCGTATAATTACTGGTACTCCCGTAATTGTATGCCAAAACATCGGTATATAATCCATAGCGGTTAAGCGTGGTTATATTGCCATTCAGGTCATAGGCAATGTTTTCCCTGTTCCCTGTTGACGCTGAAGTGCCGTCAGTTAGCCGGTTCAAGGCATCATACGTATACACGTATGAATTGCCGTTTGGAGCGGCCGATGTGCCCCAGCTTGCACTCGCTATATTGCCGTTAAACTGAGCGGTCGGCGTGATTCCTGTTACATTGTTTACGCTGTTGTATTGCAGTTGCTCCTGGAATAACGGGGCGCTGCTCGTCAGCAGCCAGCCGCGTTCATTGTAGGTATAAGCTATTGCCTGCTTAAAGTTAGCCGCTATCGTAGTATCCCCAATATTATGTAATTGCTTGTTTTCCAGTTGCCCTATCTCATTATATACCAGCTGGGACAGAAGCGTATTTGCAGTGGCGGTAACTACTCCCGTACTACTGGTATTGGTGATCTGTTCCCATGTTTTTAGCTTTCTGCCCATATGGTCGTATATGTACCGGTTAAAGATGGTCACCGGCGGATAGCCGCCGTTAAGCGTATTGTAGTGTACCCTGGTTACCGTGGTCGGCGCATTGGTAAAATCGTAGGTCGTACTCACTGCATCATAGTTGTTCACGCTGTGG
>Ga0206937_10024_pt1 | contig 53249 bp, 36 predicted proteins | sample Alteio_BWOrgHeat_11_FD_152923 | JGI IMG/M metagenome (GOLD analysis project Ga0206937, IMG submission 152923) | Enriched cells from forest soil in Barre Woods Harvard Forest LTER site, Petersham, Massachusetts, United States -... | ecosystem: Environmental > Terrestrial > Soil > Temperate forest >... | reverse complement strand
CTGTTTCAGGCGGTTGTCACACTTTTTAATAAAGGTGTCTAACAATAAAACGAAAACATGGAAAACGAATTTAAAGGTAAAACCGCCTTGGTACTTGGAGGATCAAGCGGAATTGGTAAAGCTACAGCGACATTATTGCTACAAAATGAAGCTGTAGTAGTTATTGTTGGTAAGAATCAGGTTAATATAGATCAAACCATTAACGAATTGTCTGGCAGTGGAAATATTAAAGGGTACAAAGTTGATTTGACAGATCGTCTGCAAACAGCTGATTTTATAAATCAACTCGGCAATGATATAAGCCGGGTTGATTATCTGGTTAATGCTTCCGGTATTTTTAGCCCAAAGCCATTCTTGGATCATACTGCTACTGACTATGATTCCTATCTTGATTTAAATAGAGGGCTGTTTTTTATAACACAGGCAGTAGCCAAACTAATGGCTAATAATAAAAACGGCTCCATAGTTAATATCGGTTCAATGTGGGCAAAGCAATCTGTCAGGGCCACACCTTCATCTGCTTATTCAATGCAGAAAGCGGGGCTGCACTCTTTAACCCAGCATTTGGCAATGGAACTTGCACAATATAATATCAGGGTTAACGCAGTGTCTCCTGCAGTCGTTGAAACACCGGTATATGATAAGGTTTTTGGAGGTCAGGAAGCTGCTGTTGAAGCTTTAAAGGGTTTTAATGGATTTCAGCCGATCGGCCGGAATGGAAAACCAGAAGATGTAGCCAATACAATTGTGCACCTGCTTTCGGAAAAAGCATCATGGGTGACCGGTGCCATTTGGGATGTCGACGGGGGCGTAATGGCAGGACGAAATTAATTTTTTAATTTAGATGCTCTGAACATGTCTTGTTCCAATAGAAATATGATCAATCCTTTTTTAGTTGCTTATGATACCGATGAGGAAATGCGTTTTATAAAAGAGGCTCAGGAAGGATCAAAACCCGCTTTGGAAAGATTGATTAAGCTGCATCAGCGATTTATTTATAATGTCGCGTTGCGATTAGCAAGAAATGCTGAAGATGCGGCCGATCTAACCCAGGAAGGTTTGATAAAAATGGTGACCAGATTGAGCCAGTTCCAGGGCAAAAGCAGTTTCAGAACATGGTTGTACCGTATAGTTTTCAACCATTTCATCCAAAGCCAAGGCAATAAGAGAAGGCTGGAAACGGCCTCCTTTGAAGAACTTGGTGATTTTCTCGAAAATGCGCATGCATCTGAAGACATGAGTGTTGAAGAGCAGGTCATTTATAGCGATTTGATTGATGATACCAGGAATAAATGCATGAGTGGCATGTTGCTTTGTATGGACAGACAGCAAAGAATTATTTTTATACTGGGAGCTATCTTTAACATGAAATCTACTGTAGCTGCGCCACTGTTGGAAATTTCTCCGGAAAATTTCCGGAAACAACTGTCGAGGGCCCGGGCTGACCTTTTTCAATTCATGGGAAATAAGTGTGGATTAGTGAATCCCGCCAATCCTTGCCGTTGTCATAAAAAAACAATGGGGTTTATTAAAGAAGGCAAAGTGGAACCGACTCAGAGAAAATTTATGCCTGAAGCTTTAGAAACAATCCGGTCGGTCTCACCTCAAATAAATGATGAACTTGACCAATTGATGGAGGACAACTACATGAGCTTTTTTAAAGCACAAAATTATGAAAAACATGAAGTTGCAAATGAGATTGTCCAGTCTTTATTATTTAATAGCGAGATTAAAACTTTGTTTAACCTTAATTGAGAAAGCTTTACAGCGCTAACCGCAAGCGCAAAGGCTCGTTAATGCCGATAGAGCTGTCCGTTCACGCCGCTGGTCAGTTAATGCACCCCGACTAAATATATCGGCAAACAAATCTTTATACATTGGAGCTTTGCCAGCTAAAACGCCATTTTACGCAGATCAGCCAAGAAAATTTCAAGATTTTGTGGTCGGTGGGCTACTTGAAATCAGCCTGTTACATTTTATTTGTAGCGGGCTTTTTCATTCTTGTTAACGAAATTCATAGCTGCTCTTGCTTCGGTAAAGAAGCAAAATCTATATTAATAGTCCACTAAATTCCTCATCTTCAATTTCATAGCGATTCGAGGGGTAACAAGGTATGAAAAAGGTTTTGTAGTTTAATTGTGTGCAGGAAGGTGAAAAAAGGCCGTTTAGTGATAAGGTGAACCAAGGCAAATACGTTATTATATTGTCGCTCAAGAGCCGAAAAAATGGATGCCTGCCGACGGCTTTATTCGCGCACATAATTCCTTCCTGGCAGCAGTCAGCAAAATTTCCGATGCCAGGGGTGGAATTCCCCTGGGTTAATACTTTGAATGTATTTTTCATTACCGCCATGTCGATAACAAAGGCCAAATTTTAGCACCTTGAAAAACCGGCAATGCTCCATTGCTTTCTATTCTTAACCGGTTAAACGGAGAAGATGGAAAAAACGTCGCGGTCATCACCGTTAACCCATTATCGGCAAAAAGTTCAATTGATGATGCATCTACAACCAATTGCAGGTCCGAAGCATTTTCATTGGTTAGCCTCAATCCATACGCCATTTTTGCAAACGCAGGATTAAAATCAGTTTTGCCTGATTTTGATCTGTCAATAAAATACCTGTTTGTAATTTTATCGTATCCAACGATGAGCTTTTCTCCGGTTTTGTTTATAAATTCAAGCGAGTAGTTTTTGGCGTGTGTCACTCTCATCTTTAACATAAATTGCTTGGGGAGATGAGTACTTCCGCCTAAGTTAACCTTATAAGGTTTTGAAGCAATCTTATCAATTTCCCTTACCGGTTCCGATGCAAGCAGGATATCGCCGTTCACTATTTTCAATTTTAATTCTCTCGGAATAGTCATGGCGTTGCGCCATTTTACAGTTGGTACCTGGTTAGCATATTGCCAGTTGCTCATCCAACCTAAAAATATCCTGCGGTTGCCGGTATTGCTCCAGGTTATCCCGGCATATTCATCAGGGCCATAATCAACCCAGCGTATTTTAGCATCCTGAGGTGTAAATTTGTTGCCATCAAACTGCCCGACAAAATATTGCGTAGCCGAACCGCCGTTCGGGCCGCCCGGATTTAGGTTTGCGATCAGCACCCAATATGTTTTACCGTCTAATTTAAGCGTAAAAAGGTCGGGGCACTCCCAAACACCGCCATGCGCGCCAAAAGTTTTGCCAAATTCGCTTTCTTTTTTGCCAATCTTTCAGGTTTGGTGATGAGAAAAACGTGATATGGTCCTGCGTGGCAAGCGTCATCACCCACTTTTTTTTCGGGGGCGTACCACATTACTTTAGGGTCGCGGAAATCCCTGATGCCCGGATTTTTCAGTACAGGATTGCTGCTGTATTTTGTCCATGTAGTGCCATTATCCAAACTATAAGCAACGCTTTCGTTCTGGAAATCATTCCTGCCCTCACGTTCACCTTTCGGGTCATGATGAGTAAAAATGGCTATCAAAGGTATTTTGCCGCTTTTACCAAAACCGGAAGTGTTATTTGAATCCACAACGGCACTTCCTGAAAAAATATAGCCCAAACTGTCAGGATAAAGTGCAATCGGAAATTCCTTCCAATGTATCAGGTCTTTGCTTTCAGCATGGCCCCAGTGCATCGGCCCCCCAGGTTGTGCCGTTAGGATAATATTGAAAGAACAAATGGTAAATGCCTTTAAAATAAACCATCCCGTTGGGATCGTTCGTCCAATGTGCCTTGGGAGAGAAGTGAATTTGAGGGCGGTATTGTTCATGGTAAACCCTGCCGGTATCACTTTGTGCCTTCACATTCAATATTCCAAACGCGTATAACACAGGGAAAAACCATTTGATCTTTTTCATTTTTTTTTTGGATTTAAAAAGAACTGCCTCATGACAGAACGCCACGGGCAGTTCATTAACACTATCAAAATTACCAGCCTGGATTTTGTTTATATACGCCCTTGCTAAAGTTTAATTGGTTTTGGCTTATTGGCAGGTATTCATCCCGGTTTTTGGTAAATACAGCCCCGGCCAAATGCGGTGTACGCGTTTTTTCAACTGCAAAATAACTATTCAAATAATCTGCAGCAATACCCCATCTTACCAGGTCAAAAAAGCGATACCCTTCCATAGCAAATTCCAATCGGCGTTCAAACATCAATGCCTGCCATGCGTAAGCATTGGTCCATGTACAATTAACCCCCGGCTTGTATATATCCATGTGATAGTTTGAGGTTGGCTTGCCATTAGCTTGTACCAATAAGGTAGTGCTGTTCATCGCTCTTTGGCGCACCATATTAATTAAAGGGAGCGCTGCCTGTTCCTGGCCCGTTTGTATCAATGCCTCAGCTTTCATTAAAAGCACATCAGCGTAACGGATAACTTCCCAATCTTTTGAACTTGACATAAACGGAGGGAACCTTGTAAATGATGGATCGGTATAAGCAACGGTTTCCTTCATGCTTAACAAAGGGCCATAGGTTTGCGGATCGCGGGCCCATGAGGCATCATAGAGCAACCCGGTTTGGTATTTGTAGGGATGGCCAGGAATAGCGGCCGTATGGTCGAGCCTTGGATCGAAGGTATTAGTTTGATAATCTCCTGTTGGCACAACGTCGGTGTTATTAAAAGTGGTAAATTCAGGTAACCCGTTAGCATCTGTTTTAAATGAGTTTACCAGGTTATCGCTTGGCACATGAAACCCGCAGCAACCATATTGAACATTCATCGGGTAATCAAGGCAATGTCCAAAATCAACCCTACCCAGGGGAGTGCCATCGTTTTTAGAATATTGTATAGAAAATACAGACTCAGAGGAGTTACCATCCTGGGGTAAAAAATTATCTGCAAAATCAGCGTCCAACGTGTATTTACCTGAACTGATCACGCTATCGCAATTGCTGTTTACCTGTGCAAGCAAGGTTTGATCGGTACCGGTTACATTATTTTTGTCATCCTGCTTGTAAGCCTGGTACAGTAGTGTTTTAGCCAAATAAGCTTGAGCCGCGCCTTTGGTAGCCCGGCCTACCTGTGTTTGCGTTACCGGCAAATTTGCAGCAGCAAATTTAAAGTCGTTGGCAATGTTGGCCCATAGCTGGTCGCTGGTTAATGCCACGTTTGATACTGCGCCATAATTAGCCTGCGATTTTTGCAATGTTTCATCAATCCAGGGGATATGGTTGAATAATATTTTCAGCAGGAAATAAAAATGCCCCCTTAAAAAGCGCAATTCGCCCTCTCTTTCCATTTTCTGCGGATAATTAGCCAATGACTGGCCTTCAACGAGGGTTAGCGCTGTGTTTGCCCTGGCCACACCAACATATAGCTGGTACCAAACCTGGTCGCTTGACGTATTGGTGTTATTATTCAGCGAAAAAGTTTCATATTCATTATACTCCATAACATCGCCCGGGCCGCCGCCACCTTTATAGGCATCACCGCTGCGCAAACTGCCGTATGCCCACATACCGGCATAGGGATAGTAATAGTAGTCTTCGCCCAGTTTTGAATAGGCAGCGATAACCATGGCGTCGGTATTTGATGCACTGGTAAGGTCGCTGCTGGAAATCACGCCCTGCGGTGTAGTATCCAAATATTTTTTACACGAGGCCGTTATGATACATAGCATAAAGGCTGTTATATATTTTAAATTCTTCATTTTTTTATAAATTTTATAATGACAGATTAAGACCAATAGTTGATATAACCGGAATGGGATAGGCATTCGATGGGTTCTCCGGGTCGGGCCCTGTATATAAAGAACTTTTGAATGTTAACAGGTTACTGGCCTGAATATAAACCGATGCGCGCTGCACTTTTATCTTTTTAAATATATTTTTCAGGTTATAGGCTAATTGAATATTCCTTAATTTAAGATAACTGGCGGGTTCGAGAAAGTAACTGGAATAGCGCCCCTCGTTATTGGCATCGATCAGCGTAAGCGCCGGTATGGTTGATTTAGGGTTTTGTGGCGTCCATGCATTCAGCACCCGTGTGCCCCAGTTTGATCCCGGTGCAAGCGAGGTAAAATCAGTCAGATATTTATACGAATTATACACCAAACCGCCCTGAACTCCCTGGAAAAAGAATGTAAGTGAGAAATTTTTATACGCCAGACTGGTATTTAAACCGTAAATAAAATCAGGATCAGATGTTCCTAAAAACTTTTGATCGTCGGCATTGATCACGCCGTCGCCATTAAGGTCCTCATACCTGATACGGCCCAGACCCCTCCCCGGCTGAGTAGCGGAATTTTGCACTTCTGCTGCCGAAGTAAATATGCCCTGTACCACATAACCGTATTCTGAATTTATAGAACGCCCCAACACGGTCTCGGTAGTTCCATTCCCGGGATAACCGGTAAGTACTGCTGAAGGCAAATAGGTAACTTTGTTCTTATAACCGGAAATATTACCGTTTATATTAATAGTAAGGTCATGAGCGATTTTTCCGGCATATCCAAGAGATGCTTCAATCCCGCGATCAACCATGGATGCCCCATTATAATATTCGTTACCGCCTTCACCTAATACAGCTAAATAAGGAGGGCTGATAAGGATATTGGTTGTATTTTTATAATATGCGTCGATTGAACCTGTGAATTTGTTATTAAATAAGCCAAAATCAACGCCCAGATCAGATTGTGTGGTGGTTTCCCACTTTAGTTTTGGGTTACCGGTTTGTATGGCGGTAAAGCCCGATGGTAATGTGCCTGAACCGGTGCCATTGATATCATAAGCAGTACCGCTATCACCGCTGAAGGGTGCAGCATTACCATATATCGACTGGTATAAGGAATAGGTAGCATTGTTGGCGATATTTTGGTTACCTGTTTGGCCCCAGCCAAAACGAAGCTTTAAATCGGAGATAACCGGAGCATTATCTTTAACAAAATCTTCTTCACTGACCCGCCATCCCACGGATGCTGCCGGAAAATAAGCATACCGGTTATCAGCCCCAAATTTTGAAGAGCCATCGCGCCTCAATGTTACCGAAGCCAGGTATTTATCGTTATAGGCGTAGTTTATTTTACCGAAGTAAGAAAGGAGCGCGTCACTGCTGCCACCGCCTGCTGCAAGAATATTGCTTGTTGCTTCGCTAAGGTAAGCGTAATTGATGTCGGCAAGGGCTAACCCCTGGCCCTGGGCATTAAAGTTTTGGTATTTGTCCTTAATATTTTCTTCGCCCACTAAAAAGTTGAAAACGTTTTTCTTGATCGTCAGATCGTACGTTAACTGGTTCTGCCAGGTTTCAGTCACTTCATAATCTGTGGACTGACCCGCGTAAGTCGCCGGGTTCGATAGAAAGCCCGCTACATAAGGCAGCTGTAGCCACCGATAATAATTGCCCGCAAAATCGCCCGCATAAGTGGTTTTAAAATGCAGGTTAGGCATGATCTCAAAATCTGCGTAAGCATTTCCAAAAACTCGTCCAAAGGCATTTACGTTTTGTTTATTATCTTCTATTAGCCTTACGGGATTATCCCGGTCATCCATCCCGGCAACAGGGCCGCCCCAACCGCCATCAACCGTATGCACAGGTATGATCGGGTTCTCGATAAGTGAAAGCAAAGTAATACTGCCTGTAGGCAATACAGGGTCTTTCATATAAGTAGCCGAAAGCGTTTCCCCTATTTTAAGCCGGCCTTTAAAAAAGCTATAATCACTGTTATACCTGGCATTATATTTTGTATCGCCTGTTTGCTTAATTATACCAATATCGTTATAATAGCCAAGGGAGAAAAGTGAATGGCTATTTTCCGTTCCACTGGATACTGTCAGGTTATAATTCTGCAAAACAGAGGTTTGGGATATCTCGTTAAACCAGTTGGTATTAGCAGCTTTCATGGTGTGGGCTGCATCGATATATTCGGGTATATTCACACCGTTCAATACCGGGTCGCTGTAATTGTGGTTCCAGTTATAGGTATAGATGCCGTTACTTACCGATGGGTCGATCGGGCTGCCGGCATCAGGCCCAAATTCGTCATCGTTAACTTGTGCCTGCCAGTAAGCCTGACCATGCTGTTGCGCATTCAGCGGTGATAATTTGTTATTATAATATTGTAGCGATGCAGAGGCGTCGAAATCGATTCTTTGGGCGCCTGCCTTACCTTTTTTGGTAGTGATGATTATAACACCACCAGCAGCCCTTGAACCATATATGGAAGCTGCCGAAGCGTCCCTTAACACCTGGATAGATTCTATATCATCCTGGTTTATTTCCTGTAAACCCCTTTGCGTAGGGATACCGTCGATAATGTATAACGGGTCATTATCATTCAGTGTTGTGGTACCGCGCAATCTTACTGTTATAGCGCCATTGGGTGACCCGTCGGCATAAATAGTCATGCCCGGTACACGGCCCTGTAACGCCTTCATCGCATTACCTTCCGGAACATCTTTAATGTCGTTTACATTTACTACTGTAACCGCGCCGGTGAGGTCCTTTTTCTTTTCAGATGTATAACCGGTAACCACTACCTCATTCAAATCATTGGCATTTTCTTTAAACACCACTTTTAAATTGTTGCTTTCACTCGTAATTTTTACAATAATCGGCTGGTATCCTACATAGGAAAACCGAAGAGTTTGTCCTGTGGCTGCCTCGATAGTAAATTTTCCGTTAACACCCGTTACGGTCGCTTTTTTGGTTTCTAATACAAATACCGTTACGCCCGGTAGTGGCTGTGAGGCATTGTCAGATATCGTCCCGCTGATCCCCCGGGACTGAGCGTAAGCTCCGCCTGCTAACATTACAAGCAAGGAACAAAAAAGTAATAGTTTTCTCATTTGATTAAAAATTGGTTTATAATATAATTGATTAAAACATTTGGTTTCTGAAAGCTTTGTACTCATCTAACTCATATTCAGGGCAACCTCCTTTCTTAGTTGCAATAAATGCCCCCATAGCTATGGCATTTTTTAAGGTCGTTTCGGGTGAGTTCTGTAAGTAATGGCTGGCTATAAAGGCTGCCAGGAATGAATCACCGCTGCCTATAGTATCATTTACTTTAACTTCATTGCCCCACAAATGACAGGCATTGCCATTGGTATAATAAGATGCGCCTGATTCGCCTTTGGTGATGATCACTTCTTTAATGCTAAAAGTCTCCATTATAAACCGCACCTGGCTGGCTTCATTACCCAGCGAGCCGCGGAACAGTATCTGCACCATTTCCAATTCTGCCTGGTTAAATTTCACAATGTTGGCCTTCTCCAACAAAGCTTTAAGCAATTCCTGACCGATAAAGGGCGGGCGAAGGTTTATATCAAAAACCTTTATGGCATCGCTTTCCAGTAGTTCGAACAACGTATTCCTTGTAATTTCATTTCTTGATGCCAGGCTGCCGTAAACAAAATAGGACGATGGATCAAATTTCTGCTTTAGATCGCCTGGATCAATAATAAAATCCCATGCTACAGGGGAAACAATTTCATATGAAACCTCGTTCCCATTACTCATTTTAGCTATCACTTCGCTCGTAGGGTATTGCTTGTCTACCTGCAAAAAATGCTTTTTTATTCCCCAGTTATCTATCAAACTCTCTAATTTCTTTCCTTTATCATCATCGCCTATTTTGCTTATGATGCTTGTATCCACCCCCAGTTTATTTAAATGATAGGCAACATTCAAGGGCGCGCCGCCGGGCTGTGGGCCTGCGGGTAAAATATCCCATAAAACCTCGCCATAACATATTGCCGTTGTATTTACTATCTCGCTTATCATATATAATTTGCTTTAGTGTAATACAATATTGGTTTCGATCTGCTCTAATGATCTTCCTTTGGTTTCTGGCATAAAGCGCCATACGAAAATGAATTGCAGCACCATCATGATGGCGAAAAAGGAAAATGTAACCGCCCCACCGAGCGTTTCGGCCAGGTAAGGGAAACCGAACGCAATTATGGCTGCCATAACCCAATGAGTTGAACTGCCCAATGTTTGTCCTTTAGCGCGTACCTGGTTAGGAAATATCTCGGATATAAATACCCATATAACGGCCCCCTGTGAAAACGCGAAGAAGGCAATAAACATCATCATGTAAATGGGTATGGCAAAACCACTAAGGTTGCCCGAATAAAAGGTAAATGCGACCATTGATAAGGAAGCAATAAGGCCCACAGAGCCCACCAACATTAACACCCGCCTGCCTACTTTATCAATAATATTTATACCTATAAGGGTGAAAATAAAGTTGATAAGGCCAATGCCAACAGTTGACAATAACGATGAATGCGCCCCCAAGCCTGCCATTTCGAATATGCGCGGGGCATAATAGATAATGGCATTTATACCCGATACCTGGTTAAAGAAAGCAAAAAACATAGCCAATAAAACCGGGGTTTTTGTATTTGCCCGAGAAAAGGCTGTCGCTGTTTGCGATCTTATTATGGAGATCGGAGCCTTGAATGGAAACTAATTCCTGCTCGCAATTCAGCGGGTTAATAACACGCAGTATCTCAAGCGCTTTAGTGGTTTCGCCCTTTTTAAGTATAAGCCACCTTGGGCTTTCGGGTATAAAATAAATAAGCACCAGGAACAGTAATGAAGGGAAAGCCTGTACACCAAGCATCCAGCGCCATGAAGCCTCGCCGCCCTGGCTGATGAGGTAGTTGCTGAGGTATGATATAAGTATACCCAAAACTACATTAAACTGAAACAAACCTACCAGCCTGCCGCGGCGATCTGCCGGCGAAACCTCCGATATATATATAGGTGCAGTTACCGATGATATACCAACACCTAAACCTCCTAAAAGTCGAAAGATTAAAAACATGTACCAATTATCGGCAAATGCTGTACCCAGTGATGATAATAGGTAGGCGGCGGCTACAAAATACAGGGTGTTTTTTCTTCCGAAACGGTCAGAGGGTTTAGCGCCCAATAAAGAACCTATAACAGTACCCATGAGCGCTATGGAAATGGTAAGCCCATGTGCGAAAACGGATAAATGCCAGTATTGCTGGATTGATTTTTCCGCGCCGGATATTACCGCAGTATCAAAACCGAACAGGAAGCCACCTAAGGCCACGACCATGGACCAAGCCATGACAGAATGTTTTCTCATAAAATTTAAAAAGGTGTAATTGGATTTGTTACTGCAATAGTAATGGTATAGCCAGGGCAGCTGTTACTGGTTTTATAACGAAATTTTATAAAATTTCATCATTGGTTATCGCACTGATTATGAGGTATATAAAATTAAATCCACATGAATGAAATATAAATAGTTCAATTTTATTACCTGTTTATTTCAATTTTATAACATTATTCCACTTTCGGCTCATTTGCGTTTAGGGTGCATATTTGTTTTGTAGGTTTTTTTATCAATACCTTTGTTGAAGCACCGATTTACTTTGGTAATATCGACCCAATTATCCAACCTGCTCAGTTAGTACTATAATTATAAAAGCGTACAGGCCAATGGCTTTATATATTAAAATATATTTAAGAATTGCTTTGCTGTTTTTAGTTGTCGCCTCATTTGGAGGTTGTAAAAAGGCAGATAAGACATCGGAATATACCATTGGCTTTTCACAATGCGTAGGGTCCGACCTGTGGCGGCGCACCATGTTGGAGGAAATGAAGATGGAGCTATCGCTGCATCCCGGTGCAAAGTTTATTTATACCGATGCAAACGGCGATAGTAAAAAACAGGTTGCGCAGGTAAAAAACATGGTTGATGAGGGAATCGATCTGCTGATCATATCGCCTAACGAAGCACAACCACTCAACAGTATTGTTGAACAAACCTATAATAAAGGGATACCGGTAGTAGTTATTGACCGTAAAACATCGTCAGGCTTATATACCGCTTACGTAGGGGCGGATAACTACTAGATAGGAAAAATGGCCGGCGAGTACATGGGCACCTTATTAAAAGGCAAGGCAAATGTATTGGAAATAATGGGGCTGCCTGGTTCATCGCCTGCTATTGAGCGCGACCGGGGTTTTTCAGACGGTATAAAAAAGTTTAGCAATACACATATCACCTTACAGGTGTATGGCGACTGGCTAAAAGCTAACGCTAAAAAACAACTTATACAATCATCAGGATCATTAAACAACATTAACGCTGTTTTTGCACATAACGATGTTATGGCACTTGGCGCAAGGGAAGTGTTCAACCGTCTAAATATTAAAACGCCCGTTAAATTTATAGGCGTTGATGCCACCCCAGGCCCCGGTGGTGGCCTGCAGTTAGTTGATTCGAAAATAATTGATGCAAGTCTTTTATACCCTACCGGTGGAAAAGAAGCTATAGCCACCGCTTTCAGGATATTGAATAAAGAACCTTTTTTGAAAGAAAATATATTGCAGTCTCTGGTTATTGATTCTACCAATGTGCAATTAATGAAATTGCAGTGGAGCAAAATAAGCAGCCAGCAACAAGACATTGAACGGCAGCAGGCGCTATTGGCCGAACAACAAGAGGTTTATAACAGCCAGCAGGTAGTATTAAACATTATTGTTATTACGCTGGTGTTGGCTATTGTTTTTGGGGGGCTGGCTTTTTATTCGCTTATGGAAAACCGTAAAATAAACAAGAGCCTTGAAGCCAAAAACCATGAAATATTATCGCAACGGAACCAATTGATAGAAATGTCGGCAATGGCCGAAGCGGCAACAGAAGCCAAGCTGAACTTCTTTACCAATATTTCGCACGAATTCCGGACACCGCTTACGCTGATACTGTCGCCTGTGGAGGACATGATGCGTAATGAAAAGTTAAACATGGTCGCAGGCAAAAATCTTAAACTTATCCATAAAAATATATTCAGGTTGCTGCGGCTTATTAACCAGTTAATCGACTATCGTAAAATAGAATACGATAAACAGCAGCTAAATTGTTCGCCTGATAATATAGTTGATTTTGTACGGGATATATTGGATAGTTTTCAGCAAAATGCCAAAAGACGTAACATCAGCCTTAATTTAATAAGTGCTGAACGCGAAATAGTAACCTGGTTTGATGTAAATATGCTGGATAAAGTGTTTTTTAACCTGATATCGAATGCCTTGAAATTCACGAAAGACAACGGGCGGATAGACGTAATATTTACAAAAAACAATAATGAAAGTATTACCATAGCTATTAAAGATAATGGCATTGGCCTTGAACCGGAAGAAGCGGAACATATATTCGACCAGTTTTACCAGGCCCAAAGTGCCATGAGTAAAGGCTCGGGGCTCGGATTAACATTATCGAAAGAAATTGTTGAATTGCACAAAGGCAGCATTAGTGTTAACAGCCAAAAATGGAAAGGAACAACGTTCTCAATTGAATTACCTCTTGGCAACCAATGGGCTGATGCTCCAAAGCCAAATGTACAGCCGGTTAAAAATGATATGGCTGAGAACGCTAACTTGTATACAACAGACCTTGATTACGAAAAAACAGGTATGTCGGCTGATGCATTTAATTTACCCAAAGAGCAATCGATACTGATCATTGAAGACAATACCGATCTGCTTTATTATTTAGGCGAAAAACTCGGCAACCAGTATGAAATATTTTTGGCCGATAACGGCAATAGCGGCGTAACCGAAGCTTATGAGCGTGTGCCCGATCTTATTATATCTGATGTAATGCTGCCGGGGATAACCGGAAAAAACATAGCAGAATTGCTTAAAACCGACCTTCGCACCTCGCACATCCCTATTATATTATTAACGGCACAAGGCAGTGTTGAAAACCAGATAGATGGTATACAAAGTATGGCCGATGCTTACATTGTAAAACCGTTTAATTATGATTATTTGTTGGCCACGGTAAAAAACCTGATCCAGAACCGCGCCATATTAAAGGAACATTTTACAAGCGATATTTCCCCATCCGGAAAATTGCCGGTTTCAAAAGGGCTTGATAAAAAATTCATAAGCGATTTTTCGGGGATAGTTGAACAAAACCTTTCAAACGAAAACTTTAATGTAGATGATATTTGCCAGGCCATTGGCATATCGCGCATACAGCTTTATCGTAAAGTAAAGGCTCTATTGGGCTATAATATCACCGATTATATTTTAAACAGGCGGTTAAAAAAAGCTAAATACCTGTTAACAAATGAAAGCTATTCTATATCTGAAATAACCTATATGGTTGGCTTTTCCACCCCGAATTATTTTTCGACGGTATTCAAAAACAAGTATGATTGTACACCAAGTGAGTTTAAGCGAAAAAACTTATCAAATTAGGAATCAATATTCAGAAAAATGGTATTTGAAACCCGGAGTATAATCTATTGAATATTAACCCATAAGAATTTCCGGGGCGCTTGATCATAAAATATCCGAAAGTATATGGCAGGCTGCTGAGTATAGTATTAAAAAAATACGGTAACCTTTAATTTGGCAAAGAACGGAACTCCCGGCGTATAGCTTACCTGGTCTACAGATCCAGCTTCTCCCTTAAGTTGCGAGGTATACTCAAATTGCGCTTCATCCCATTGCCGGTTAAAGAGATTTTCAATCGCAATGCCTATCTCATATCTTTTTTGGGTGTAGTTAACCGTTAGGTCTGTAATGAAGTAACCCCGCGCAGTTAAGCTGTAGTCGGCGTTTGCTGCACGGTTGTGCAGATAACGGTAACTGATTCCACCGTTAATGCCATTTTTAAACCGAAAATCTAAACCTGCGGTGCTGGTTAAAGTTGGTGCAAGCGCCACATAGTCATGCCCTTTTACGCTATCAAGGTATCTTGGGCGGGCAACGTTTACATTAAGGTTGGTAAATAACCAATCGGTTAGCTGGTAGCGTGCAGAAAAATCGACGCCAACCCTGACTGTCCTTCCGCCAGGACTGACCGGCCCCGCAGGCTGATCGACCAGGTCAGAGCCAAAAGTAAATTCCTGCTGCAGGTAGAGGTACCAGGCCGCTGCATTGATAAACAGATTGGGTATGGGCTTCCAATTAATACCCAGGTCAGAGCCATAAGCCGCCGGCAATATCTCAAAGCCCCGGTTGGCGATAACTACCCTGGCATCGTTGGAATGAAAGCCTTTGCCCATCTTAAGATAAAGTTGGATTTTGTCGTTAAACGTATATTCGGCGCTCAGTTTTGGGCTAACGATGGCTTTACCTGCATTTGGACTTACACTATTAAAAATATTGGTAGCTACCGTATCCGGCGATAGATTAATATAATTGTAATGGAAATAATCCATTCTTACTCCTGCGTTAAACAGCCATTTGCCGATAGTAACCGTTTCATCGAAATAGCCATTTACATTAAGCTCCTTTGCTTTGCCGTATTGTAAATAACCTAAAAACTGTCCGTTCTCCGTATGGTCCAGCTCCAATGGACTGATATGATCATAACGGCTGCCTAAACCTGCCGTGGTAGTGAAATTGGTATTATTAACCGTTGCTGTTTTAGAGATCTTCTGGCTATATCCACCCAGATCGCGCCGCTCATACTGGCGAAATTCATCGCCTGTTGCCGGAAAATAGTAATAGAAGGAAAAATTACTGATCAAATTAAAATAGTAGTGCGAATACCATAGTTGATTACTCATCACCCACCCATTGCCCAGGTTTGTAACCAGCTTAAGGCTGATATTGGTCCTGGCAGTATGGCCTCCTTGTGCAGAATCGAGTGTTCCGAACCGGCTGGGAATATAACCTTCTGAAACTGCCCGGTCTGGCGTTTCACCCGATGCTCGCCAGTCTGACTTAAACGTTGAGGCAATCAGTATTAACGTATTATCGCTGTCCGGTTTTGTTATGTATTTACCAAACAAGTTCAGCCGCTTAAAATGTTCTGGTAAGGTAAAAGGGCCACCGTTTGAGTATAGATAATCAGCTGCCAAATAAGCGCTCGTTCCCTTTTCTTTCGCTTTATTACTTAAGAGGCTGATCAGGGCGACTGTCCTGAACGTGTTAAACTGCCCGGTTTCTACTTTGATCATATCCCGATCAAGCACATTTTTAGTATTGTAAGCCACGAATCCAGCCGTATTAAAGTCTCCTTTATCTGTATAGTAGGGCCCTTTCCCAAAATCATAGCCCGCTACCGTTTCAGGGATCAGGAAATGAAGATCGGCGTAGCCCTGGCCATGAGCTTGCGAAACCATGTTTACAGGGATACCGTCCACGGAAATGTTCACATCAGTTCCATGATCGGCATCAAAGCCCCTAAGAAATATCTGCTCTGCTTTGCCGCCGCCCTGATGCTGGGCTATAAATAAGCCGGGCACTAATCGTAATAAATCCTGAGCAGATTTAACTGGCTGCATATTTAAGTCAAGCCGGGAAAGCAGGGCAGATGTTTTCAGGGATTCATCATTCGTGATCACAACATCTTTAAGAACTACGGTACCTTTAGCCAGTTCGATATTAATAAGTCCGCTGGGGTATGTTTTTACCAGCTTAGGTTGATAACCGATAAAAGTGACCAGCAGGCTATCAGCCTTTACACTCCTTAAAACGAAGTTGCCATTTTTATCCGTCGCAACCTTGTGTTTGGTATGGAAATCTGTAATTAGAGCGGATTCGATCCCTTCATGAGTTAAGGAATCCAACACCCTCCCGCGAATAGTTTGCTTCGTCCCGTTATCTAAAGCATGGTCTTTTATTTCCTGTTTCTGTGCAAATGAATTATTGGCTGCAAAATCACATATAATCAAAATAAATAGCAGGTACTTCATTCAATAGTTTAAAATGGCGAAATCAAAGGAGCAACCTATATCTGTCGAACAATTGAGTTATTAAATGTCGGCCGGTCTACTATCCACTTTTTCCGGGTAAAAATTTTGAATAATTAATCTTTCAAATATTTAATAATGTAAATGTGGACAGATGAACCCGGAGATGACCAGGTGTGTCGACGTTTAGGGAATTTGTATCGATGGAGGTAAAAAAACTGTTACATTAATAGCTTGTACTATATTAAGAACATGTTTTTTATGAACATTTTAAAATATATGTCCGATTGGTGCTAGTGCATTCGTTTCCCTTAGGGGCTACAATAAACAGTACTAGAAAGATTTCTAAAAGCGTGAAAATCAGCCAATTTATAAATGGGACACAGCTTTAGCAGGATCTTTGTTAAAATACAGATTTCTTAAATAACCATTTTTATAGTTCAATCCTTTTTAAGCAAACTAATATGCTCTCGTGACTTTTTTTGTAGAAATCGTCATAAGTTTTTATCAATCGGGTTTTTAACCCATAGGTTATCCCGTCCCCTGGGACGGTTCCTGCAAAGGGGTTGTATTGTCTTCCGGCACCTACTATTATTATCCATGCTAAAAGCGGACAAGCCGTTTGCCGGGATGGCTGACGATTATCAGCTAATATTTAATACGATTATTTTACTTTGAGTTTGGCGGCGAGTTTTTCCTGTTTTTTTTCTTCGACGCCGAGGATAATGCCCCATGGCTGCAGGCTTTCTACGCGGTCAAAGATGATCTTGAGTACGGCGATGACGGGGATGGAGAGAAACATGCCGGAAATACCCCAGAACATTTCGCCGATGACGACGCCGAGGACAGTGACCAGCGCATTGATGCGGACCTTGGAGCCGACCACCAGCGGCAGAATGATATTACTGTCGATCACATGGGTCGCCACAAAAGTGATCAGGACGTAGATGACCGTGTTGCTGTCGGGCGATGTCCCTAAGGTAATTGTAGCGCTAATAACCAAAGCCGAGAATATCCCGAAGTAGGGGATTAGGTTAAAAATTCCGGTGATCAATCCTAATAAAATGGCATACTGTACACCAAGGACGGAAAGCGTTACGCTGACCGCTGTGGCGACGATGGTCATTTCGATCAGCAGGCCGACGATATACTGGCGGATGATCATTTGCACCTGTTCGATCACCTCGTGGACTTTCCCTTTATTTTCTTCCAGAAAGACAGATTCAAGGAACTTCAAAATCAGCCGCCGGTATAGCAAAAAGAAGAACGTGTAGATAAAAGTAAATATCAGGAACAGCAGAATAGATGATAGAGATAGCAATGTGGTTCCAACAAACGCGGCATCGGGCGAGGTAACCTTACTGGCCGCAGAATTGACCACGTTGAGCTGTTTGCGACGCGTGATGCCGAAATGCGCCGAAACCCAGCCGCGGAAATTCCAAAGCGAACGGCTAATCTGCGCCTGGAAAGCGGGCCAGTCTTTTGCCAGGTCGGCAAGCTGTGAACCGATCACGTACATAACCAGGGTGATCAGTGAGAGTAATAAAATCACCGCGATCATAGAAGCAGCGCCGCGCGGCAGCCGGAGACGTCGCTCAAAGAACTTAGCCAGCGGTATGAGCAAGATCGCAAACAGACATGAAAAAATTAGTGGAGATAAGATATCCTTAGCCAGGATGACCAGCGTACCTAGCGCGAAAAGACTAAAGAGCACACACGCAAGCTTGATATAAAAGGGAAGACGGGTGAAATTTTTCAGGTCCATATGTTTCTCGCTATTTGGATTCTTACGCTGATCTGACAGTTTTTGCGCATGAATTTCGTAACTTAAAGTTATGAAAAGTAATCGTATATTTTGGTTCGCCGCGGTGCTATTCGCTTTGCTGATCAGCATCCTCCGGCTCAAAATCAGCTAGTCGTGAAGTCTTCCCGGATTATCTTACAACCTGGCGCCTCGGAGCGTGCAGATTTTAACGATCAGTTATGATCTTGCGCAGTAATAAATTGCAGGCATTGTCGTTAATTGGCTGTTTTTCAAAATGTTAAGCCTTTGTTTTTCGTATGATGAAGCATCGCATTTTTTTCCTGGCCTTGAATTGATTTAGATGAGTATATACGCAAACAGAATGTTTGTTCATGAAGTTCGGTACCTGCCCGTTTTCTGCCATCAGCAAATGCCCTTTATAAAGACCAAAGCTGTATGCCCTGCTTAGCTGAATAAACGGCATTTTCGAGGCAAAATCAGTAGTTATAGTGGAGCACAACCCATCATTACGACGTTTTCATTCATCTTTTCTTCAAATAAGCGCCTGGATGTCAGGACTGGGGGGCATAATAATTTGCTGTCTGTTCAATGTATTCGACCTTTCGGTTGATGTCTTTGATGAGATGATCTAATTCTTTCGCGCAAATGTCTAATGCAGATAGGCAATCGTTCCGGTCTTGTTGGTCATCTGCACCTTTTAGTACGGAAATAAGCCCGATAATGGAACAAATCGGCTTGCGGATCTCATGTGAGTTTGACCAGGCGATCTGTTGCAATGCCAGGTGCTGGGCGAGTATCTTTTTTTCTTTCTCCTTTCTTTCTGTGATCACCGTTTCTACCGAAATATAAAATTGGAATGCGCCGCCCTCATCGAATATTGGCGAAAGATTCAATTGCGTCCAGTAAGGTTCGCCACTTTTTTTATAATTGATCAGTTCACCGCTAAAGAATATTTTTTGTCCTATAGCTGAGATGAGCCGGTCAACTACCTCCGGGTCCGTTTCCGGCCCGAACAAAATTTTGCCAGGGTTTTTACCGCTAACTTCACTCAGTGTATACCCCGTAAAATCGGTAAACGCCTGGTTAACCCAGGAGATTGTGCGATCGTCCTGCACAATGATGACCAGGTTATTGATCTTATTCATCACCTGGCCCCTGATACGGTTTTCCTTTTCCGTTTGCTGGATGGTTTGGTGTTTGACGGCAAGCTCATTATAAAGCTTTTTCTCCTTCTGGTAAGCTTCGCGCAGCTTTTGCTCGTTTTGAATGATCCGTGTGATATCGGTTGCCATAACCATCCTGCAATTCTGTCGGTTAAAAGTCACGTCATGCGAGACAATAGATACCGGAAATACCTCACCTGAGCGCCGGATGTGTTTCCACATACCCGCCTCTTTAAGGCCGCCGGGATTGCGTTTGATCGCCTCGTCAAGCAACGCGTAGTCCGCAGTTGAGCGGATATCCTTAATGGTCATCGCCAGGAACTCTTCCTTGCTGTACCCATATTTGGCTATGGCGGCCTCATTTACGGCAATAAAGGCAAGGCTTTCCCTGTGATAGATCCACATAGGATTCGGATTGGACTCAAACAGTTCTCGGTATTGTTTCTCGGAAAGCATCAACAGTTGTTGCTGTTTCCTGATCCGGTAATAAAGAAAGAGTGCGGTGATGCCAAACAGCAGGATATTATTGATGCCCCGGAGATATTCCAGCCAAAAAGCCGGTACATAACGGGCGCAAAGCGAGATCAGCGCATCACTAAAAAACGCCCAAACCAGGCCGGCGATCATGATAATAGCGGTTAGTTGCCGGTAGAGTCGCCAGCGATGTCTTTGCTCCAGCATGTTGCTATCGGGCTTAATTATTATGAAACATAATATTGCTTTTTACGTAATTCTGCATGGCCGGGTTTGGGTTATTTTAAAATTTATTATGGAACTGCGGGATAGTTTGATCGTATCCTAAGTATAATCGATCTGCTGCCACGTTGGCCGGACATCCTTACCGGATCACAATCTTTCATTATTTTAAGATCACCAATTTTGGGCTATTAATTTAATATTAATCTTTTGTTTGTCTGTCACGTTTACTTTGGATCCATAAATCATTAATTTAAACATCAACCGGTTATGATTCATTTTAAGCATAGGTTACTTCTGCTCATTTTTACCATGTTGTTCTCCGTCTTTTATGTAAATGCGCAGGAAAGAAAACCCCAACCAAGCATAAAAACTGTCTATCCAACAAAGGATTGGGTTGTATCTGACTTCGTAGTGACCGATCCGAGATTTGGCGCAAAAGCGAGGCCGGGTTTTGACAACAGAGCGGCTTTCCAGGCAGCTATTGATACCGCATATAAAAACGGCGGTGGTGTAGTGTATATACCGGCGGGGCGTTATGAGTTCCGCAGTGCGCAAACCGCCACCAAAAGCGTAAGAGTGCGTCAGGGCGCTGAGCAAGCCATAAAAGACTTCAATTACCAATATGTTTTGAATATCCCAACGGGTGTGCAGCTTCGCGGCGACTGGGCTGATCCTGAATCACACGAGGGGAAAGTTCTCGGAACTATTCTTGAGGTGCGCGTTGGCAAAAACGCGCCCAATTATAATGGAACTGTTGAAAGTTGGTGGAACGATTCTCAGGCTGGCAACGCACTTCGCACTACCTATACCAGCATAGCGGACCGGTTTATAGATATGACTTCGGGGACCGGCGTGACGAACCTGTCGATTTGGTATCCTGAACAGGATATCAACGACGTAAAACCCTATCCATGGACATTGTTCCAGCCAGACGGCGACTGTGTGACGATTGAACACGTAACGCTTGTAAACGCCTATAATGGTTTCTATTCCGCCCCAAGCGAACTGCATTATGTTTTGAACAGCTATATGACCGCTCTCAGCACAGGAATCGAGGTCCATGTATGCACCGACATCGGACGCATCGAGCATGTTAAAATAGATCCTAAATACTGGGCCAATTCCGGGCTTCCGGGCTCACCTTCACTTGCGAAGGTGACCGGGTACACAAGAGCGAACGGCACAGGATTCAATATGCACCGCTCAGATTGGGAATATGTATCTGATCTGTATGTCTCCGGTTATAAGACAGGTATGTGGGTTGGCAGAGAACCTGGTTTTTCCGATAGTCCAAACGCGCAGTTATACGAAAATCATATCAAAGATTGCGGAACCGGTTTATATATCCAGGCTGTTAACCCTTATGGCTTGCTTATTTCAAACTCTACATTCGGAGCTGAAAAAGATGGTAAGGCCGTGTATTTCTATAACGATTTTAGAACTTCCGTCCAATTCAACGGTGTAGATTTTACCGGGCCTGTGGTTAGCGATGGCAGCGACGGCGTTATATCTTTTGAAAGCTGTACGTTTAGCAATTACAGCGACTACGCGCTTAAAATAAACAATGGTAATGTGCTGCTCACCCAGAGCGAGTTTAAAAAACCTGCCGGTCATGTGTTGCTGGGTTCAGACGTGAATACGCTCAAATCGGTGAACTCTGGTTATAACGGCAAATTGGAAATCAAAAATGACAGCAAATCCGCCAATGTTGAGATCAATAATAGCAAGGAATATTTGTTTGATCCGATCCCTAAAAATGTAGTAACAGACATTAAAGTACATCCGAAACCGGCGTCCGGTCAAGTATTGAAAGTCGATCTGCTCAGAGCAACAGGCTTTAACAATGAACAACCTACAACAGATGTATCGGCTCAATTGCAAACGGCTCTTAACGAAGTTAAGGCTGCCGGCGGCGGTACAGTGTATTTGCCGGCCGGAAGATATTTGGTGAACAATCCTGTCAAAGTTCCTTCGGGAGTTGAATTGCGTGGAACATGGGATGTACAGCACCATACGCAAAGTGGTGGTGCAGGGATATTTACGACTTATTCCGGCGGGGCTGCCGGCGAAAAAGGCCCTTCGCTTATACAACTCGGAGCAGGTGCAGGTATCAGCGGATTAACCATTGTGCAGCTTAATATCGCAACTGACGGTTTTAGCGCCGGGAATCCAAGGATGACTCCGTTCCTGATACAGGGACAAGGCCCAAATGTATATATTGTTAATGTGACTGTAGTCGGCGATAAAGGAATAGACCTCGCTTCATACAACACCAGCGGACATTATGTTGATTATTTTGCCGGCGTACTCGCAAGAGCAGGCATTTGGGTAGGCGGGGGCGCTGAAGGTGGATTTATCCGGAATATGCAGCTCAATCCCCATTACGGATCAAGGCTGCCACAAGGCGGTCAGGGATATCCGGGAGTGGCACTGACACGTTTCGTACAATCCAATTGCAGCGCGCTTAAATTCGCCGACATTAAAAATCAGACGATTTTCAACAATTTCGTTTATGGGTCATTCTACGGGATCCATTTCCTGAAAGATGCAATAACCGGTAAGGATCCCGGAAAAATGACGGTTATAGGCCACGGTTCAGACGGATGTTCATATTCCTTATTTGTAGAAGATGCCGACAAAAACACAAAAATAGTTGCGATTAACTCTGAATTGGTTACTACAAAAACAGCAGAGCCTGTCAGGTCATATGTTTTGATGGGAGGCGAAGCTAATACTAATAAAGTCGACCCTGATGCTCAACTTATCCTGTACAATAGCGCGTTTTGGGGCAGTCCTACCACAGGGGCTATCATCAACAGCGGTACAGTGCGTTTCCAGCAGGCAAACTTCACACAATCAGGCACCCCCGGCATAGACAACAGGGGCGGAAAAGTGCATGTATATACTTCTTTCTTCGCACGTAAAATGGCAGGGGAGGCTGCCGGGGATAACGTGTATGCGAAGCTACACCCGACCGGCGTCTCGATAGAACTAACCAATAACTATTATATTTCTGGATTTAGAGAAAATAACGCGAATACGGGTAAGGTTTATGGGTCTGATATTGTTCCCGATAAGAAGTGAAATTCTCAGTAGAACTTCTGTACAATGATATCAAAGTTTATAAATTCAGATTTTTCAATGGCATAACTGCTTGTAATTGTCCGGCTGTGTTTCTCAAATTTAAATCAGGAAAGTAAAATACATACCAGAACTAAGGGAGCGTATTTTAAAGCATCCCTTAAATGTTTCAATGCTGCTGTGATTTGATTCTCGACTGTTCTTTTAGAAATCCCAAGGTTTGTTGCTATTTCCTGGTTTGAAAGATGATCGAAGCGGCTCATATAGAAAATCTCTAGGCACCTCTTGGGGAGCTGACCAATATATCCAAGTAATTCCTGATGGAGTTCTTGTTCTGATATTTTGCTTTCCGCCAAATTTGAATCAAAGCTTGCAGTCATTTCAATATCATCTGCAATATAAACTACCGGAGGTTTAGCGGCACGCATACGGTTATATACCTGATAACGTGTCGCAGTTAGCAGAAAATTAGGGAACGAATTGATTTCGAGTTCTTGCCTGCGATTCCAGATATTCAAAAATACATCATGCACTACTTCTTCGCTTGTTTCCCTGTCTTTTAAATAATTATTGGCCGTATTATACAGCCTCACCCAATAACGATCAAAGAGTTGCCTGAACGCCATTTCATCGTCCTTACAAACAGCACTCCAAAGTTCGTCATCATTAAAAAGGGCTTTTCGCATATAATTGGATTATAAAGCTATAAAATAATATTAAAGAAATAAAGAAAAATAATTTCGAAAAGGATGTGTGTAGGGTCATGCATTATACACTTAGTTGGTATAAGCCAGTAATAAAAATTTCATGATAACAAGGGAAGAGTTTTTGAAACTCTATAAAAAATACATTAGCGGGCAGTGTTCACCGGCAGAAATGGATATGCTTAACAGCTACCGCGATAAAATGAAATTGCTGGATGATAAATGGGATGATGATCTCATGAGTCAGGACGAGGTTGGTGAGCGTATTTGGCAGCGGCTGAGCGAAAGCAGGAAGGTTGTCGGGCCGTTAGCGGGAAGAAAGAATATCGCTTTTAAATGGTATAAAGTAGCAGCTGCAGCTGTTGTCATTTTATCAGCAGGATTGTGGATGATTAAACATAATAATAAGCCGGTACACACATCTCAACTGGTAAAAACTCCAATAAGGGGGATCCTTCCCGGTGGAAATAAAGCTTATCTAACGATGGCGAACGGCACCCGTATTGTGCTGGACAGCGCGAAGAATGGGAACCTGGCTGCGCAGGCCGGGATAACGCTTACTAAGACAAAGAACGGTCTTGTTGTTTATCATTTTAGTGGTAATAAGAATCAACAGATACCTGATTCTGCGCCGGAGTTTAATACAATTACAACGCCGGTTGGCGGACAATACCAGGTTGAGCTTGAAGACGGCACAAAGGTTTGGTTAAATTCAATGTCTTCGCTACGGTTTCCTGTGGCATTTAACGGGAACGAAAGAAACGTTGAATTGACCGGCGAAGCATATTTTGAAGTGGCTAAAAATAAATACAAGCCATTTAATGTACAGGCAGCCGGAACCCGCGTGCAGGTATTGGGTACACATTTTAATATAAATGCCTATAAAGATAACGAATACCTGACAGCCACCTTGCTTGAGGGGTCGGTGCGTATGGTTCATGGAAGTGCAATGACTGTTCTTACTCCGGGGCAGCAGGGAAAAATAACAACATCGGGCAATCAAATAGAAGTTAAGGACGCTGACATAGAAGAAACCATGGCCTGGAAGAATGGTTTATTCGTATTCCATGATGAAAATATTGTCAATATCATGAAGCAGGTTTCCCGGTGGTATGATATAGATGTCGAATACACAGGAGATGTCAAAGACAGGGAATTTGGGGGTACTGTATCCCGGTATAAAAATATTACTGAGTTATTAAATAATATGGAACTTACTCAGGCAATTCACTATAAAATAGAGGGAAGGAGGGTTATTATTATGAAGTAAATCGTATACCTAATATAACCTGAATAAATAACCAGGAACGTTTGCGGCGCTCCTGGTATAAGCTGAAACAGCTGTCAGGGCAATTTATGATCATTTTCTCACAACCAATTTATTAACCTAACATTCAAATGTATAAAAATTTTACCGCAGTAAGAAGCAGTAGACCATTCTGCTTATTGCCTAAATTATTATTAATCATGAAGCTATCGTTCCTTTTGTGTCTGGCTACGATGCTACAAGTAAGTGCCGCTTCGTTTGCACAAAGGGTTAGCCTCAACAAAACCAACTCTTCGTTAACCGAAACGTTAAAGGATATCCATAAACAAAGTGGGTTTAGTGTTTTATACGATGCAAAGATGCTAAAGAAAGCCGAACCTGTTACAGTGCATCTATCCAATGTACCGCTTGAGGAGGCCTTAAAACAGTGTTTTTTAAATCAACCATTTACTTATGTTATCAATCAAACCACTATAGTCGTCACGCCGAAGCCCAAAGACGAAACTATTGTACAAACAATTACGGTAACAGGAACTGTTACGGACCAAAAGGGCCAGCCCCTTGCTGGTGCGAGTATAAAACTTAAGGGAACAAATATCGGAACGGTATCAACTACAGACGGAACTTATTCTATCAAGGTGCCGGACGGTACCGGGACATTGATATTTAGCTTCGTCGGCTCTGTCACACAAGAAATAGAGATTAATAACAGAACTCAGATTAACGTTGCATTGGCAGATGAGAACTCAGTATTAACTGACGTAGTTGTTGTAGGTTATGGTACGCAGAAAAAAGCTACCCTTACCGGTGCGGTAGAAACGATAAAGGGCGGCGATCTGGTTCAGAGCCCTCAGCCGAACCTTTCCAATTCATTGGCAGGCAGGGCTCCGGGATTAATAGCGCAAAACGCATCGGGTGAGCCGGGTTATGACGGCGCAACCTTGCTGATAAGGGGACAAAGCACCACTGGCAACAACAGCCCTTTGATTGTTATTGACGGGGTCGCCAACAGGCTTGGCGGACTCGAGCGGATTGACCCGAACGACGTAGAGAGTGTTTCTATCTTAAAAGATGCGTCTGCCGCAATTTATGGCGCACAGGCTGCTAACGGCGTTATACTGATCACTACCAAAAGAGGTAAAACAGGTAAAGCTACCGTAACCTATGATTACAATGAAGGCTTTATGCAACCAACTAATCTTCCTAAGATGGCGGATGCTGCTACTTTTGCGACTATTCAAAATGAAATTGCCTACTATGATAATCCGACAGGAGGATTAAATCAGTCTTATACAGCCGCGCAGATCCAAAAATTCAAAGATGGTTCCGATCCGCTTAATTATCCGAACCAGGACTGGGAAAAGGCTTTGTTGAAAAATGTGGCGCTGCAGGATAAGCAGGACCTGGCCGTTCGGGGAGGCACAGACAATGTGACCTATTACCTGTCATTGGGCAATCAGGCCCAGGATGGTCTGTATAAAAAAGGAGCCACACATTACTCACAGAACAATGTACTTTCCAATGTTGACGTTAAGGTAAACGATAAACTTAAGTTCGGGTTGAACCTCGGTTATCGCCAGGAAGTAAGAACAACTCCTGCAGCTGCGGGCGCATCGGCGATCTTCGGACAGGATTACAGTATGTTCCCGACAATACCGGCCTATTACCCTAACGGGCTGCCATCGCCAGGTACAAATGGTGGGCAGAACCCGGTTGTTGAAGTGGATGGTGATCTGGTGGGTACGCTAAAAGGGACAGTGAATACCTTTAACGGAACACTGACAGGCACCTGGACACTTCCCGTTAAGGGACTCAGTGTAGACGGGTTCCTGGCGGTTGACCAGGCAGTATCAAACAGCAAAGAATTTTCTAAACCCTGGATAACCTATCAGTACGTACAATCTTCTAACACTTACGAGCCTTTAAAATATGGACCGAGCGCTCCGGAGCTAAGCGAAGGTACAGAAACCAATTCTTTAGTTACCGCTAATATTAAATTGAACTACGAATTGCACATCGGGTCAAATAACCTGACCGCGTTTGTGGCATATGAACAAAGCGATGACAATGATGCCAGTTTTTCCGCATACCGGTTGAATTTCCTTTCTACAGATCTTCCTGAACTGAGCCAGGGCGGTTCCGCACCTACCGATGCCGGCAACGGAGGCGGCAGTACTGAAACCACCAGGCAGAACATCTTCGGAAGGGTGACTTATGATTATGCAGGCAAGTATTTGGCCGAGTTCCAGTTACGCGAAGATGGTTCATCAATCTTTGCTCAAGGGCATAGGTTCGGCACGTTCCCGGGTGTATCAGTCGGCTGGAGGCTCTCTGAAGAAAGCTGGATGAAAAAGGTTGATTGGGTGAACAACCTGAAAATACGGGCATCGTGGGGTAAATTAGGTAATGACCGCGTTGCCCCCTATCAATATCTTGACAACTTCAGTTATTCAACCGGTGTTTTTGCCACTGGCAATTCTCAAAACGCAACCGGAATTAACTATAACTTATTAGCAAACCCTTTTGCAGTATGGGAAGTGGCTAATAAATACAACCTTGGGTTGGACGGAACGATATTTAAGGACCTGACATTTGAATTGAATTGGTTTAAGGAAAAACGCTCCAATATTTTGACTGCGCCGAGTCAAAGTATTCCGGGTGTAAGCGGTATCGCATCTTCGCAGATCCCTGTTGAGAATATCGGGCGCGTACAGAACCAGGGTTTCGATGGCAGTATCAATTATCAGAAAAAATTTAACCATTGGACATTCAACCTTGGCGGTAACTTTACTTACGCCAAGAGCAGGGTATTGTATCTTGATGAACCGCCGAATACCATCTCTTATCAGCAATATACAGGTTTACCCCTCGGTTCCCAGTTATTGTATCAAGCTATAGGGATTTACAAAACCCAGGCGCAGATCAACTCCACACCACATATTCCGGGAACTCAGCCGGGCGACCTGATCTACAAAGACGTGAATGGTGATGGCCAAATAACGGCAGCTGATGAAGTACGGGCGAGCAAAAGTAATGTTCCCGAAATAGTTTACGGTATAACCGGCGGAGCCGCATATAAAAATTTCGACCTGACATTCCTGTTTTCGGGCCAGGCGGATGCGGTTCAATATCTTTTACCGGACGCGGGAACCAATGGTAACTTCCCAAGCTCATGGGCAGACAACCGCTGGTCGCCAACTAACACAAATGGTACATATCCAAGAGCAGACGACCGCTCCGGCGTTTATTACGGGAGCTACCGCAGTACGTTTTGGTTAAGAAACACGTCCTTTTTAAGGCTTAAAAACCTGCAGTTAGGTTATAGTTTCCCTCATGAAATGATCAGCAAACTTGGAATTAACGGATTGCGTATTTATGCAAGCGGTTACAACCTGCTGACTTTTACACCGCTTAAGGACTATGATCCGGAAGGCAATAATGAGCAGGGATATTTTTATCCACAGCAAAAGATTTATAACATAGGTGCTAACGTAACATTTTAATAGCGATGAAAACATTACAAAGGGCAATTCTAATTTTCGCCGGCATAGGTTTGCTGTCGTTAAGCGCCTGTAAAAAAGATTATTTAACAACTACACCAACAACATTGTTATCCAACACAGCAATATTTGGTGATTCTACCCTGGCAGAAACGTACGTTATCGGCCGTTATACGGGTGAAACACTGGTGGCCGAAAACAACGACCCGGAGTTTCAACGCGCTTTTGACGCACCCTGGCTAAGTTCCTGTACGGACGAATCGATTGCTACGCAGGATGGCGGCTCTTATATCATTGAGCAGGGGAATTATACACCCGATAATGAATCGTTTATGGGTAATTTCTGGTTCCGTAGTTACCGCAGTATCAGGGAGATCAACTATGGCCTGGCAAATATGGGGTCAGTTCCAATGTCGGCCTACACCCGTAACCGCCTTATTGCCGAACTGCATTTTATCCGGGCGTACCGTTACTTTGATTTAATCAGAAACTACGGTGACGTTCCGTTGGTAGGAGATAAGGTATGGGGCCTATCTGACAAGGATTATACGCCATTGTATACAAGGAGTCCGGTAGAGGATTGTATCACCTACGCGGTAAGCGAGTGCGATCTGGCTACCAAAGGTTTGCAGGGTGTATCACTGCCGGCCGGCCGGGCTAGTGCTGAGGCCGCTATGGCGCTTAAAGCCAGGTTGTTGTTATACGCTGCGAGTCCGCTTTACACAGGTGGCACAAATGACCAATCAAAATGGGCAACTGCTGCCGCTGCAAATAAAGCCATAATGGATTTGAACAAATTCACCCTTTATTCAGATTATCGACAGGAATTTATGGTTAACTCCACCTCCGAAGATATTTTTGAGCGTTTATATTCGCCGGTTGTTGGTCACTCAGGTCTTGAGCTGGTAAATGGTCCGAACGGTTATAATGGATGGGGCGGTCAAACACCGTTGCAAAATTTTGTAGATGCCTACGAAATGGCAAATGGTAAACCTATTACCGATCCGACTTCCGGCTATAACCCGCAAGACCCTTATACGAATCGTGATCCAAGGCTTGCTGCAACAGTGTTATACAACGGTCACCCTTACAGGGGGCGTAACGTGCAGACTTATACGCCCGGGGGACTTGATAGCAAGGATGGACCTGGCCCATGGAATACAACGCTTACAGGTTATTACATTCTTAAATATATGAATGAAGGGATCAATCCAACTGACCCGAATAATCTGTACCAGGACCAAACACAGGATCAACCTTATAAGTACATCAGGTATGCCGAAATATTGCTTAACTACGCTGAGGCGCAAAATGAGGCCGTAGGACCGGATGCGTCGGTATATGCTGCGCTGAACCCTATCCGTTCGCGTGCAGGGATGCCACCGATCACCCCGGGACTTTCCCAGAGTAGTATGCGGCAGGCAATCATAAATGAGCGTCAGATCGAACTTTGTTTTGAGGATCACAGGTTCTATGATGTTCGCCGCTGGAAAATTGCGAATGTTACTGAAAATGTGCCCGCTTATGGTATTAAGCCTACGCTGAATACGGATGGGTCAATTACCTATACCCGTATTACCGCACTTGGTAACAGGCAGTTCACTGATAAAAACTATTGGATGCCCATACCTCAAAGTGAAATTTTGGCATCAGGAGGAAAGATAAAACAGAATCCGGGTTATTAATCATTTTTTAGATATCCGGCTGAAGAAGTTGGACAAGGGAAACCTGTCCAACTTCTCTAATAATTAAAGAATCTTATAAAGTCATTCGCTGATTATAAACAACTTACGCTTAACCCGTATGAGAAATATTGTTCTGTGGCTCAGTTGTGCCTTTGCCGGATTTATCTTAGGCGGATGTTCTCATAAAGACAAGCCTGCAACCCCCGGGCCCCGCACCCTATTTACGCTGCTCAGCCCCGAACAGACGCACGTAGCCTTCAGTAATACGCTAACTGAGGATGCAGACAACAACGTCCTGCTCTATCAATATTTTTATAATGGCGCGGGTGTTGCTGCAGGAGATCTCAATGGTGACGGGCTTCAGGATCTTTATTTTACCGGGAATATGACCGATAACAAATTGTATCTGAACCATGGGAAGATGCAATTTGAAGATGTTACTAACCAGGCAGGTGTTGCCGGCCGGCCGGGGGCGTGGAAAACCGGGGTAACGCTGGTCGATATCAACGGCGACCACAAACTGGATATTTATGTCTGTTATTCGGGTGCGCAGCCTATCGGCCAAAGAAAGAATCAGCTGTTTATCAATTTGGGTAACGACGCAAATGGTGTTCCGCATTTTAAAGATGAAGCTGAACAATATGGCCTCGATGATGGTTCTTTCAGCACACAGGCTTATTTCTTTGATTATGATCATGACGGGGACCTGGATATGCTATTGCTTGATCATAACCCGCGACAGATCACCAACCTGGACGAGGTCACGGTGCCGGCGCTCGAAAAGCTGCCGGACCCAATGAGCGGAACAAAACTGTATAGGAATGACAACGGGCACTTTACCGACGTAACCATACAGTCGGGCATACAAAATTCTGCGCTGTCCTACGGGTTGGGCGCAGGTATCGCCGATATTAACGGTGATGGCTGGCCTGACATCTATATCTCTAATGATTATGCGGTCCCTGACCACCTGTATATCAATAACCATGACGGGACTTTCACTGACCGGTTAAAGGACGAGGTTGGTCATACATCTCTTTTCTCCATGGGGAATGACATCGCCGATATCAATAACGATGCCCTTCCGGACATCTTCACACTGGATATGCTGCCGGAAAGTAACCTGCGGCAAAAAAACCTGTTCAATCCGGATAATTACGAATTGTTTGACCAAAACCTCAGGGTCGGGTTTTACTACCAGTATATGCGGAACATGCTACAGTTGAACAATGGTAACGGCACATTTTCCGAAATAGGTCAATTGGCGGGAATTTCAAATACGGACTGGAGCTGGGCGCCGCTCTTCGCGGATTTTGATAATGACGGATGGAAAGATCTTTTTGTTAGCAATGGTCTTCTCCATGATATCACCAATAATGATTTTGTGAAATACCGGAATGATTTTCTGAGCGCTTTGGGCCCGAATGTTCGTAAGGAGCAGATTGTACAACTGCTGAATAAAATGCCTTCAACCAATGTAAAAAGTTATTTCTTTAAGAATACAGGCGGAACAATTTTTGAAAATACAAGCACAGCCTGGGGGATTTCAACGCCCTCCAACAGTAACGGCGCAGTATATGCCGATCTTGATAATGACGGCGATCTCGACCTTGTTGTAAATAACATCAACCAGCCAGCCTTTATTTATGAAAATAAAACGGATACGCTAAAAACCGGTCACCATTTTCTCGACATCAAATTAAATGGCGCTGATAAAAATACGGAGGGTATAGGCGCAAAAATTACAATTTACAGTAAGGATGGCAAACAATTTCAGCAGCAGATGCCTTCCAGAGGTTACCAATCTTGTGTCAGTCCTGTTATTCATTTCGGCCTTGGAAAGATCAGAAAGATTGATTCTTTGCTCGTGGTTTGGGAACGCGGCAAAAGGCAGTTGCTGACCAATATCAGCGCTGACCGCGTACTTACCTTAAACGAAGCAGATGCACGGAACATACCGGTTCATCCTGCTGTTGTTAAGCCAATTTACATAGCGGTAAAATCCCCCTTGTCTTACAGCCAGGCAACCAGTAACATAAATGATTTTAAACGTCAGCCGCTGATGGTTAATCCCATGTCTTTTTCAACACCCTGTATGGTTAAAGGCGACGTAAACGGCGACGGATTGGAAGACATTTATATTGGGGGCGGCTATGGCCAGGCCGGACAGCTTTACATTCAGCAGAAAGGCGGCGGTTTTGTCCGTGTAAAAGAGCCGGCATTTGAGGACGATAAGAAATTTACAGACCGCCAGGCTGTGTTTTTCGACGCGAACGGAGACGGGCATCCCGATCTGTATGTTTGCTCAGGCGGCTATGATAACCTGGCGGCGACTGATCCCTTATTACAGGACAGGCTATACCTGAACGACGGGAAAGGGCACTTTACGAGATCAAATGATGCTCTTCCCGCAATGCTGAGCAGTAAAGGTTGTGTAAAGGTTGCCGACATCAATGGTGATGGCTTCCCTGATTTATTTGTTGGCGGCCGGGTAATACCCGGAAGGTATCCTGAGACGCCGGAAAGCTTCCTGCTGATCAATGACGGGAAAGGGCATTTCAAAAATAAAACCTCGCAACTTGCACCGGCATTGCAACGGATTGGTATGGTTAGCGATGCTTGCTGGACAGACCTGAACGCGGACGGAAAACCCGACCTGATTTTAGTCGGCGAATGGCTGCCGGTCACCATCTTTATGAATGTTAATGGCAAATTGGTTGATCAAACCAGCCGGTATCTTCCCGGGAAACTTTCCGGTTGGTGGAATACCATTGTATCAGTCGATTTAAACCAGGACGGCCACCCGGACTTTGTTCTTGGTAACCAGGGAGAAAATACCCAGTGCAAAGCTTCGGATGCAGAACCCGCAGAAATGTATTTTAAAGATTTTGACGATAACGGCGCAGTTGATCCGATCCTCTGCTTTTATATTCAGCACAAGAGCTATCCGTATTTCACTCGTGATGAGTTATTGGATCAGATAAGTATGATGCGGACCCGTTTCACGGATTATGAAACTTTCGCGAATGCAACCCTGGCACAAATTTTTACGCCGGAAGAATTAAAAGGAGCCGGTCATCTTCAGGCAAACTGTTTTAAGTCGATAGCCCTTGTCAGCGATCATACCGGTAAACTAAACGCGGTCCCTTTGCCCAATGAGGCCCAAAACTCACCTGTTTTTACTATTACAGCGCTGGATTACGATCACGATGGCAGGCAGGACCTCCTGGTATGCGGAAATATAAACAAAGCGCGCCTGCGTTTTGGAAAGTACGACGCAAATTATGGCGTACTGCTAAAAGGCGATGGGAAGGGGCATTTTTCTTATATCCCGCAGTGGCAGTCGGGCTTTAAAATAAAAGGCGATGTGAGAAGTGTCATTCAGCTGGGTAATAAATTGTTATTTGGCATCAATCAGGGGAGCGTCCTCGCATATAAACCAGGGGGACAATAAAATGAAAACTTTTTTAACAACAGGCTTCTGTTTATTATTCTCTCTGGCTGTATTCACCGCCTGTAATGACACCCATCCTCAGTTACCTGGATCAGAGATCGGCCGTGTGACAAAGGAAATGTCCGCAATTATGATCCATGATGTTACCAATCCACCTTTGGCGTCACGCTTTTTTGCCTACGCCTGCCTGGCAGGCTACGAGGTCGTTTCGGAAAATGATCATTCCTTAAAAAGGATGCACGGCAGATTGAACGGCTACCCTGTAATCGTAAAACCTGGGTATTGCAGCGGTTACGATCCTTCGATGAGTGCGGTTTTAGCAATGATGGAAACTGCCGGGAAGCTGCAGCCTTCAGGGAAATTAATGCATGATTATGAACAGCGTTTCATGGATTCATGCGAACAGACCGGTTTTCGCAGGAAGCTGATTGACAGCTCGCTGAGTTACGCGACTTTTATCAGCAAACAAATTCTGGCATACGCAAAAAAGGACCGCTATAACCGGATCAGCAACTATACACGATACACTCCACTGAAAAAACCAGGCAGCTGGGACCCGACACCCCCGGTTTATATGGCTGCTGTTGAACCATATTTCAACACCATAAGGCCATTTACACTTGATTCCGCCTCACAATTTTTGCCGCAGGCGCCTGCGCCATTTTCCATCGGGAAAAATTCATTGTTTTACCGGTATATGCTGCTTGTTTACAAAGCCGGGGGCGCTGAGCTGACAGACGAGCATAAGGAGATAGCGGGATTCTGGGATTGTAACCCCTTTGCGGTTCAAAACAATGGGCACATGCTTATCGGGTTAAAAAAGATATCACCGGGAGCGCATTGGATGGGTATTACAGCGATTGCCTGCCGGCAGGCTAATGTTCCTTTTACAAAAGCCATGCAAATTACTACTTCGGTCGCAATTGGTTTGATGGATTCTTTCATCTGCTGCTGGGATGACAAATATAAAACGAACAGAATACGCCCGGAAACAGCCATACATAAATATATCGACCCGAATTGGAAACCACTTTTGCAAACTCCGCCATTCCCGGAATATATCAGCGGGCATTCTGTTATTTCCACCACGTCGGCCGTTATCCTGACGTATTTTTTAGGGGATAAATTCCACTATACCGATAATGTTGAAATTGCCTATGGTATCCGCCCGCGCACATTTTCTTCATTTCGCCAGGCCGCTAACGAAGCAGCGATGTCCAGGTTCTGGGGTGGGATCCATTTTAAAGACGCGATTGAAGAAGGACAACTACAGGGGGATCAGGTCGGACAATGGGTTATAAAAAAAACAGATAGCAGCCAATGATGCACTTAAGGAGATTGGGGCATTAGCGCGCCAGGCGGTATTGAATATAAATATCAACCGGTTTAGGTAACAGCCATAACACACTTAGGATTTTTTGATACTGGAATACAATCAATGATTATTGAAACCATTAACACAAACCCACTCAATTCGAACTTAAACATGAAAACTTCTATAAAAACTCTTTTTGCACTATTCATATTATTTTCAATCGCTCAAAAAGCGGCGGCGCAGGGCTGTGTGGCTATCCGCAGCACGGGAGGGATATGCGCTATGGCCGAACGCCCCGACAGCACTACTTCATCATCCGGCGGCTACTGGCTGTTTAACAATAACGACCGTTATTACAAATCCTTCCGCCACTTTATTGGCAAACAGGAACAGTATCAGCGTTTCGCTTTGCATAACAACGTCATCAATAAAGTGGTAACCACGGATGAAACATTCACCCGCGTATTTAACGACAGGTGGTCGTTATCGGTAGACCTGCCTTTTGCGGATAACAGCCGTTCACAGTTAAGCGGCGGCTCAAGGTTTAGCACACACTCGGCGGGACTTGGCGATATCAGCGCGACCGGCCTGTACTGGCTGTTTAACCCGGCAAAAGCTACGCATGGAAATATCCAGGTGGGCATGGGCCTCAAGTTCGCTACAGGGTCTTATAACTACCAGGATTATTTTTATAATTCAGCAACCAACAGCCGCGCGCTTGGTCCGGTTGACCAGTCTATTCAATTGGGTGATGGCGGCACCGGCGTGATTGCCGATGTGAATGCTTACTACAATTTCACACACAAATTCGGCTTCTACGGTAACTTTTTTTACCTGGCAAATCCAAGGGATGTGAACGGAACGCTGCGCTCTTCCACCCCGGCATCAGCGACCACGATTGCTACAACCGGGGACGTGCTGAGCGTACCCGACCAATACCTGATCCGTTTTGGCGCAGACCTGGCAGTGAACCGCTTTAACTTCTCGGCCGGCTTACGCGATGATTGCCTCCCAGTGCGCGACCTTTTTGGCAGCAGTGACGGCTTCAGGAGGTCTGGAAAGATCTTATCGGCTGAACCGGGTATAACCTACAGCATCAAAAACATTGCTTTTTATGCTTATGTGCCGATAGCGATCATCCGCGACCGTACACAAAGCGTTCCGGATATCCGTCAAACCGAACTAACGGGCGTATATACTCATGGCGATGCGGCATTTGCCGATTATGTGGTTAATGTTGGAGTGACTGTTAAATTTCGCTAAAACATAAACAACAAAGAAACATAAGCTGCAGGTGTTGAAATGGATATGAAGCCCGAACCGGTATATTTGAAAGAAGGCGACCTTATTGAACCAGGTATCGATGTCCTGGGTGTTCCAAAACAAAAAGTCAAACTATATGCAAAGAATTGATTCGCACCAGCATTTCTGGTATTATCATCCCAAGAAAGATTCCTGGATGACCCAGGAGATGACCGCCATTAGGCGCGATTTTATGCCGGATGATCTCTATGCGGCGGTACAGGGGTTGGGTATTGATGGCTGCGTGACTGTGCAAGTGGCACAAACCGATGCAGAAACGGAGTTTTTGTTAGAGCTGGCGGCAGTCAATGGATTTATAAAAGGGGTCGTCGGATGGGTGGACCTCAAAGCGGATGATATAAACGAAAGGTTGGAAAAACTGAGCTTGAACAGGAAGTTGAAAGGCTTCCGACACATACTCCAGTCTGAGCCGGACGATAGGCATATGTTACATCCTGATTTCAAAAGGGGGATCAAAGCACTCCGGCAACATGGCTTTACCTATGATGTCCTGATTTATCCGAAGCATTTGAAATATGCGATCGAATTTGTCAATGACTTTCCTGAACAGCCTATGGTCGTCGATCATCTTGCTAAACCGCTGATCAAAGCGGGGAAAATAAAGGAGTGGGAAAAAGACATCCGGACAATCGCCGAATCGCCGAATGTGTTTTGTAAAGTATCGGGGATGGTCACCGAAGCAGATATACAAAGCTGGACACCGACGGGATTGATCCCATACCTCGACGTCGTATTTGACGCTTTTGGACCTGACCGGCTCATGTTCGGCTCTGACTGGCCGGTCTGCCTGATCGCGGCATCTTACCGGCAATGGGCTGAACTGCTTGACCTTTACACGTCCGACATGTTATCATCTGACCAGAAAATAAATTTCTGGGGAGGGAATGCCATAAAATTCTATAACCTGTAAAAAATATAATATGAATCTTGAACTAACAGATAAAGTTATTATTGTAAGCGGCGGCGCCAGGGGTATTGGCAAAGCAATAGTTACAACGCTTGCTAAAGAGGGAGCCATCCCGGTGATCATTGGCCATCACGTGAATGATAATGAAGCAGTCGTTGCCGAGGTTAAGGCTACGGGAGGGGACGCTTTCCAGGTAACTGCCGAGCTGACCATCCCGGAAGAGTGCAAGCTGGCAATTGATACGGTTATTGCCAAATATGGCCGTATAGACGGACTGGTAAATAATGCCGGTGTGAATGACGGTGTCGGCCTGGAAAAGGGCGATTATGTGCAATTTATGCAAAGCCTGCACAGGAACCTGGTGCACTACTACCTGCTCGCACATTATGCCTTGCCATTACTTAAACTGGCGGAAGGTGCGGCCATTGTCAACATCAGCTCCAAAACCGCCGAAACAGGCCAGGGCAACACGTCAGCTTACGCTGCGGCCAATGGCGGACGAAACTCACTGACAAGAGAGTGGGCGGTTGAATTGCTCCCGTATGGTATCCGGGCGAATGCCGTTATTGTATCGGAGTGCTGGACGCCGATGTATGAAAGCTGGATAAGCACGCTGCCGGACAGTGAAAGAAAACTGAAGTCTATCACCCGAAAGATACCGCTGGGCAAAAGGATGACCACGCCGGAGGAAATTGCCAATATGGTTGTCTTCCTGCTGTCTCCAAGATCCAGTCATACCACCGGCCAGCTCATGCATGTGGATGGCGGTTATGTTCATTTGGATAGGGCGATCATTGCCGAAGATTAGCATATTAAACAATATTATAAAAAGATAATGAAGGGGATAATTTACAGTGTGCTGTTATACAGCATCCTTGCCGTATCGGTTTGTTTTGGCCAGGACAAAAATTTAAGGCTATGGTATGATAAGCCGGCACGCCAGTGGGAAGAGACGCTGCCGCTTGGCAACGGAAGGCTCGGCATGATGCCTGACGGCAGCGTAACCGACGAAAATATCGTGCTGAACGATATTACCCTATGGTCCGGGTCGCCACAGGACGCAAATAACTATAACGCCTATAAAAGCCTGCCCCAGGTGAGACAGCTGTTACTTGAAGGTAAAAATGACGAGGCGCAAGCCATCGTCAACCGGGACTTTATTTGCCGGGGGGCAGGGTCCGGGAATGGCAACGGTGCGAAAGAACCATTTGGCAGCTACCAGATACTGGCCAATCTGCATTTGCAATTCTCGTATCCCGGTTCTAACACCAATACGCCCGATGCGGTGAACTATAAACGCGAGCTGTTGTTAAAAGACGCTGTAGCACGTTGTTCTTACACCGTAAATGGTACACATTACACCCGGGAATATTTTACCGGTTTCGGCACCGATATTGATGTTATCCGGATCACCGCTGATAAGCCCGGACAGATCAGCCTAAACGTTTCAATAGACCGGCCCGAACGGTTCGCCACTACGGCGGGTAATGCCGGTCTGGAAATAGAAGGACAACTGGATAATGGCCACGGCGGCGGCGGAATGCGTTATTACGGGCTTGTAAAAGCCAGTGTAAAGGACGGCAAGCTATCATACGGGAGTAAACAGATAGAAATACATAACGCTACTGAAGTGATCCTGTATGTTTCCGCCAAAACTGACTATAAAGATGCCGGTTATAAACTGCATGCGAAGACAATTATGGCATCGGCGCTCGCCAAAACCTATGTATCGCAAAAGCAGGCGCATATTAAAAATTATCAGCGGCTGTTTAACCGTGTCAGCATTACGCTGGGAACGACCGCTGCTGACAGCCTGACCACCGACCAAAGGCTGACGCAATTTCAACAGGGCCCGCAATCGGATACCGGTTTACCCGCGCTTTTTTTTCAATTCGGCCGGTACCTGCTCATCAGCACTATCCGCGTTGGCTTGCTGCCACCAAACCTGCAGGGGCTGTGGGCGAACCAGGTGCAAACCCCCTGGAACAGCGATTATCACGTCGACCTCAACTTGCAAATGTGCCACTGGCCGGTGGAAGTAGCCAACCTCCCGGAACTTGACCTGCCGCTTACAGAATTCGTCAGGGGCCTGATGAAAAATGGTCATCGCACCGCCAAAGCGTATTACAATGCGGATGGCTGGATAGCGCATGTGATCGTTAATGTGTGGGGATTTACCGAGCCGGGAGAATCGGCCAACTGGGGTAGTACCAAGGTAGGCCCGGGCTGGCTGTCTAATAACCTTTGGCGGCATTACTTATTTACCCAGGATAAAAACTACCTGAGGGAGATCTATCCCATAATTAAAGGAGCGGCCCAGTTTTACAACAGCCTGCTGATTAAAGATCCCCAAACAGGATGGCTGGTCACTTCACCTTCTTCATCGCCCGAAAATGCTTTTTACATGCCTAATGGGCACGTAGCCAGTATTTGCATGGGCCCCACAATTGATAATCAGATCATCAGGGAGCTGTTCAGCAACGTGATCTTTGCTGCAAAAGAGTTGAACCAGGATCCTGATTTCCTGAAATACCTGGCAGGCAGATTGGCACAGATCCCCCCTGCAGGACAGGTGGCAAAGGACGGAAGACTAATGGAATGGCTGGAAGACTACAAAGAAACAGAACCTCATCACCGGCATATTTCTCATTTATATGGTTTATATCCTGCTTCGCTGATAACGCCTGAAACCACGCCCGAACTGGCAGAGGCCAGCAAAAAAACCCTCGAAGCCAGGGGCGATGACGGTACCAGTTGGTCGCTCGCTTACAAAATGCTTTTTTGGGCAAGGCTTCACGACGGTGACCGAGCTTTTAAATTGTATAAAGACCTGATGCGGATGACGCGGAAAACAGAAATTAATTACGGCGCCGGAGGTGGGGTATACCCCAACCTTTTATCGGCCGGGCCGCCATTTCAGCTTGATGGTAATTGCGGCGGAACTGCTGCGATCGCTGAAATGCTGATACAGAGCCATGCGGGCTTCATTGACCTGCTGCCTGCTTTACCTGCTGCCTGGAAAGAAACCGGGGAAGTAAAAGGCCTAAAGGCACAAGGGAACTACACTGTAAACATGAAGTGGCGCGACGGCAAAATAGTCGATTTCGAGATATTCTCCCCTTACCAGCGAAAGGTTAAAGTAAGGGTGAACGGCGTAATTAAAATAATTACAGTAAAGAAATTAAAGGTCTGATAGGCAGGATCCAAATACTGCCTGGTTTTGGTTAGTTTATATAGATTGAGGTACCGCCTGGTTAGCGGTACCTCTTTTTTGTTCAGGGCTATCGAACCGGCTTTGTTATTTTTCAGCAAAAGAATTTTTAATCACTATTCGCTTTCAGCTATAGCCTTTTGAATTCTTTCTGCAGCTAGCATGCCAGATCGCAGTGCACCCTCCATATATCCCCAAAATCCTGCGCAGGTATGCTCACCTGCAAAGTACATCCTTTTGTAAGGCTCGTTCAAAGGCTTAATTTTATTGACAACTTCATTCAATGCCGGAAAAGAATAGCCGGTCATGATCCACTCCACTGCAGGCCAGGATTGAAAATGTTTATTCTGTCGTGCGGCAATATAGCCCTTAAATATTTTTTCGAGTTCATCACTATAATACTTCTCTCTTTCATCCTGTCCTTTCTTTAGTATATTATCTGCAAAAGAACCACCTGCAAAGCAGGATAAACCGAAACGTTTATCACCCAGCTCCGCCTGGTTATCGCTGGCTTCCCAGCTCATTCCCAAGCCCCCGCACAGACCGGAAGGAGCTACTCCATTTTTAATCCAAAAACGACTGGTAACAGCACTCATAAATTTAACCGCGGGCCCCTGCTGGCCTGCAAGATTGAAAATTGTTCTATCCATTTTAATTTTGCCCCATACCGTGGGAGGCGTTGCGAGTACAACATAGTCTGCCTGGTGCACCGCAGTTTTTGTACGAACGATTACCATGTTTGCATCCTGCATATCGATTTCTTCTACAGGATTATTAAGTAGCAGCTCGAAACGTTTATCCTCACATAATCTGGTCGCTAAAAGGTCATTTCCACCACTGCAGCGGAAAACCTCAGTCATTGACCAGTATAGGTCTTCGCCTCCCGCCTTGATCTGGGCAAGCACAGCAAGCAGGCTTTGTTTATCACAGGCAACTACATTATTGTTTTCAAAATCAGCCACCAATGCTGAGATCAGCAGGTTTTTATCTTCTACAGGGATAGGCATGCCTGATATCTGCTTAATGAACCACGCATAAAGTGACTGGTTATCAAGCTCAGCAGCATTGGGGCTGTTCCACGGGCTATCCCAAATTATGGGCTTTGATTTAATGGTGAGTGCGTCAAGCACGGGTTTCATGTTCAGAAAGAGGCTGTGGGCTTCATCCTCTGAGACTGGTTTGCCGTTGATGATTAAAGGTTCCGTCAGACCAGCACCTTCAAACATATCTTCACCGGTCACTACATCGAAACTTAGCCCAAACTCCTTTGCAAGACCTATCCATTGCGGATGATTTGAGCCGATCAGCTCAGCACCAAATTCTATAATTTGTCCTTTGGCAAAATTACCCCTATCGCTAAGCACCCTACCGCCTATCCGGTTGCTTGCTTCCATTACGCTTACTTTATGACCTTGTTTAGCCAGGTAATACGCCGCTGACAGCCCCGCAAAACCGGCACCTACCACAATGATGCTCTTTTGAGTATCCGGAGCGAGTTTTTCTTCAAACAGGTTATTTACCTGCGAGGAAAGTTCTACTTGTTGGGTTTGCATGTATTGGCGTTTCTCCCTTCCGGTAGGGAGCGTTCCAAATCTTCTAAGCAGTTTGGTATAAAGCTGATTTGCCATAAGATAGGTGGTTTTCTAAAAGGTATAGGATATATATGTCATTATAAAGATAATGATATATTTTTAGGTGAGGCAAATTATTCCTAATAGGAAAGGTTAACCCCGGGCAGAAAGTAAGGCTATTATGAGAAACCGGGATGGGTTTATTTTTAGGCGGCTTTCCCGGTCGCTCGTGCTTGATATGGTAGCGGTTAATCCACCTACCGGCGCGGACGCTTGTGCTTTTCCTGGCTGTCTTTAGGCCCAACCTTAACGTAATTCCCGCTCGTGAACGGTTTGCTTTTAAAGAATGGTTTAACCGGCCTTTTTGGTTGTTCAATCTGTATTTTAACAGTCAGCTTGTTTTCCTGCCAAACTTCGCCATCCAACTGAATTGACGCTTCTTCCGCTTCGTCGTCTTTTTGCATTTCCACAAAGGCAAACCCCTTGGATTTTCCTGATAGCTTATCCCTTACGATTTTGATGGTATTGATCTGGCCGAAAGGCATTATTAGCTTGGCAATTTCAATTTCTTCAGTAGCGGGAGAGAGGCCTCCGATAAACAATGTTGACATATATAATATAGACAGCTAAAATAAATACTCCTTCTGTAACATACGATTGGTTTAATTGATTGCCAATGGAGAAAATTATAGTAATTTTTTATAGGCCTATTTACTAATAGGCGATTTAAAGGTTTTCAATTAAAATATTAATTTATCAGGACCGCCGAAAGTTAACGCTTGAAGGCTACCCTAAATTGCGTTCGCGGTTTATGTAAAGCTACCAATATTTTACCAAAGCCAACAAATAGATCGGTAACGCATTTAGTTTTGTTTTTTGAGCCAGGCAGGATAATCGTTTTCCAATAATTTTTTTGGCCAGGTTCCATACCAGCCATAATTGTCGCGCCGCTCGTAGCTCAGTTCTCTCAGGTCATATTTCTTAATACCGTCACGGTCGCAAAAGAAAGGCCGGTTAGTGCCTATTTCGTAAAACCTTGCCCAAACCGTCGAATTGCTATCCGGCAGCAACCTGCGGTCTTTTCCCTCGGGGGCGTTTACATCGGGTACATTTATTACAAATTTATACCCGGTGATCTTGACGGCGTTCAGCCATGCTACTGCTGCTGTAATTGCACGCCTGGTTTCCGGCGTTTGCGCAGGCTGACTGATCAAAAATTCAATAATACCCACACTTTCAGCACCGCTGATGGACGGCAGTTCGTAAGCCCTGGCTTTGGCCGGCTCCAGCGTTTTTTCGTTGTATTGCTGGCACCACGCGGTAAGCTTACCATCTACCTTTATCTGTGTTTTTAAAATGCAATCCACACCTTTACTTACGGCAGCGGCACAAGGCGCTACCAATTGTTGATCAACTATCTCAAAGCCGTTTTGGTGCAATGCAACGTCCCTTAGCACATTAAGGGTATTGATCATTGCGTTATCATTATAAGTGATCTCGTTACGGTACAAGCCTCTGTCGGGATAATATTGGGGGAATCCACCATTTGCGTACTGCGATTGCAATAAATAGCGGATACCTTTTTCCGCAGCCGCCAAATACCGGGGATTGCTTACTGTTTTGTAAATATTAACCAGGTACCTGATCTCTTTATTCGTGGCGTCATTGTCTATCGTGGCTGCGCCTTCTTTAACCTCGGCCGCAATGGCTTCCTTATCGACAGGGGCGAACACTACATTGTAACTAAAGGGCTTCTCATGAAACTGCTTGAACCAGCCGCCATTGTCACGCTGAAAAAGCAGCATGTTATCGGCCTGCAGATCCTGGGCATTCACCCAGCTCATCATAAAGCAAATTATAATGGTTAAAATAACTTTTGGGAAATGATAGATCATTTTCATAATTGATTTTATCGTATTACTGCAATTCGTCACCTTTATTATTAGTTTTCGGCCCTTTTGATGCCGCGTCTGGCACCAGGCGGATGCGAATAGCCATGTAGGGTTTGCCGGGCAAGGTTATAGCTGCCGATTGCTTGTCGGTGAAAGTATATTCGTCATTTTTCTTTACTTCGAATACCTGGTTTACGGGCGTTATGGTCATGTTCCAGGTATCAATTACTTCGGCCTTGAATTTCAGCCCTTCCGTCATCCCGCTTTTTGGTAAGGAGAATGTCCATTTTGACGGCTTGTCTTCTCCAAAATAAATAAGATAATATTCGCCGTACTTCCCTGCTATATTCGGCGTATAATAATGGTCTATAGGCTCCATTCCTTCAGAAGGCCCTGTTTCGATTATCTTTCTCAAAAATGCGATCCTCGCAGGGCTTTCTCCAACCAGTTTCCCGCCTTTTCCTATCCAGCCTCCCGACAGTGCTTCGCCATGCGTTGCGTATCCGCACCCGATATAAGCATTCCAAAAGCGGAAGGTCATTTCCTGCGCGCTCAGTTGTCCCCATCTTTTAGAAATGTTGCCCTCGTAATTAATTTCATCATTAACAATGGGCTTTTTATAAATATCGCGCAGGAGCGATGTACCCCAGGGGCTTTTTACTACATTATAATATTGAAGGCTTACATGGGTAACCCATGGTTTTGTATAATCATACAGCCTATCGGCATTGTGTATGGATCGCAGATGGTTATATGGGTCGGCCTTTTGTACAACCTGGAAGTAACTGTCCCAATCTGCATCGGTTAGATGTTTAATGAAGCTGTTTTCATTACACATGCTCCACCAAATGTTATGATAAGCCGCAAACCTGGCCACCATGTATTTAAGATAAAGAATATTGGTTGAGTCGGCCATCATATCAAATCCCCACTTACCCCTGTCATAAGGCCTGAACAGGATGAAATCGGCTTCTACGCCAATATCGCCGAGTTGTTTAATGTCCTCCTCCAGCGATTTAAAATATTCAGGATTGAAACGTGTAAAGTCAAAATTTTCTTTTGACGTTCCGACAAACGGTAACGTATTTAATTTACCCACACCTTGCGTATAGGTTGCGCTGTAAGGCGCTATGGCCAGCATCCGTACTTTATTGAACGGAGAGGCGCTGAGTGTTTGGATAGTGTTTTGCTTGGTTTCTGCATCCTGGAAAGCCCATTCATAAATAGTTGTGCCGAAGGGATAAAAAGGTGTACCATCGGCATATCCAAAATGAAACTGGTTTCGTACCCTTACAGGTCCGTGTACTTTCGCGTCCGCAGCGGTGCAAATAAATTCACCCGTTTGTTTGTTAAGCGCGTCCTTATTGCTTGTCGTTGTATAAGTCCACGTACCTTCCTCGTCGGGCATAAAGCGTACCTTATAAATTCCATTACCATCATAAAAGCCGTCCGGGTGAAATATTTTATCGCCATGCCTGAATTCGGCGCTCAGCCATGTATCTATAAAAGGATTTCCGTTAGCCGGGCCTTTTAATGTTACTTCATAGATACCCCATTTGGCGATCTTTTGCTGAGCTTGCAGATCAATAGCGGCGATCAGCAATAATGACAGTAACAAAAGCCGTTTTATGGATTTAAGCAACATCAGAACCATATAGTAGTTTTTTAGGAGGCGTTTTAAGAATGCAAATTAGTTAATTGGATGATTTGCAGGCTGTAATAACATTGATACAGGCGAAATAGATACGATAACGTTGTAGGGATTTACATATCCACCTATGGAGCTATTTAGATCCAGTGATCCTCAACAAAAAAGTATTCTGTTCTCTTCTTGACATCCAGTTAACATTACTTTTCGCTATTATGCTTATCTTTGTGCGTTAAAGATTTTTACAAATCCTTTCTTTGGCAAGCACCGGCAAGTCGCTGTTATTCATTCAAGAATCGTTCGCTTATCGCACATTCTAAGGCCCTGGATCTTTATCATTCACCTTAAAAAAGAGATTTTTTATATATGAGACAACTTAAAATAAGTCAGTCGATCACCAATCGTGAGACGCCATCATTGGAAAAGTATTTGTCGGATATCGCGAAGCTTCCAATGGTTACGCCACAGGAAGAAGTGGTGCTGACACAAAAGATCAGGCAGGGCGACCAGGCTGCTTTGGAAAAACTGACTACAGCTAACCTGCGGTTCGTTGTTTCTGTTGCAAAACAATACCAAAGCTCAGGCATGTCACTCGGCGACCTGATCAATGAAGGCAACCTTGGCCTGGTTAAAGCAGCAAAACGTTTTGACGAAACCAAAGGCTTTAAATTTATCAGCTATGCGGTATGGTGGATACGTCAATCCATCATGTCTGCCATTGGCGAGAACTCCAGGATGGTGAGGCTGCCGCTTAACCAGGTAGGAGATATTTCAAAAATAAACAAAGCCGCCTCCAGGCTGGAACAAGTGTATGAAAGGGAGCCGACACCTGAAGAAATTGCAGAAGAGCTGGAATCGAGCGTGGAAAAGGTTACTAATTCAATGTCCAACTCCCGCGGTCATTTATCATACGATACGCCTTTTAACAGCGAGGAAAATAACACTTTACTTGATGTATTAAAAAGCGGTGAGCCGGGTACGGATAGGGATATGATGACCGAATCGCTTCACATCGAGATGGCCGATACCATGCGTGTACTTGGCGAAAAGGAAAGAGCGATACTGGAAATGTTTTTCGGCCTGGGCAACCAACACGCGCATAGCCTGGAAGAGATAGGCGAAAAATATAACCTTACCCGCGAGCGGGTAAGACAGATAAAAGACAAGGCGCTGTCACGGCTTCGCGGAAGCTCGCGTTCAAGAGCTTTGCGGTCGTACCTGGATTAATAATTTAAGGTTACCACGACTGGTAATTTTGTGTTTTTGCTTTTGAATTGAAAAGCCATCTGTTAGCCAACGGATGGTTTTTATTGTTTAAGCCCGAAATTTACAGCTTATTCAGCCTTTTTTCTTTCAATACGCTTCCTTATGCGGCTCAGCGAGGGGTTTGTAATACCAAGATACGATGCGATATGATAAGCGGATATACGCTCCACAATGTCCGGATGCTCTTCAAGTAGCCTGGTATAGCGTTGCTCATGCGAGAAAAAAATGAATTCTTCGGTACGCGTTTGTGCAACGGAAAAAAACAATTCGGCCAGCAACCTGCCGAATTTCCCCCAGTTGGGATGGGTTTGATAAAGACCGTTGAGGTTTTGATAAGAAATGAAAAAGATTTCCGAATCTTCCATCGCTTCAATAAAATACCAGCAAGGGTTGCGTGATATGAAGCTCCTGAAAGAAACAACAAATTGGTTTTCAGAGAAAAAGAAAATATTCTTGTCTTCCTCAGTGGCCGGGTCATGATAATAGATCCGGAATATACCTTTGACGATCAGCCCGAGATCATTGCAAACCATGCTTTGCATATTAAAAAAATCCCCTTTATTTATCTTTCGCGCTTTCCAAAATGGCTGGCTGTCACTAATATCTTTATCGCTCAATGCGGCAAAATCTCTTAAATGCTGAAATACAATATCGTTCCTGTCGGTCATTTTATAATTCTTTAGTGCAACTCAAACCCGGCAAAACTCGGTATTATTTGCGTCCGGAATTTTAACTTAAGTTAACAAATGAATCGCCAATGCAAAGTGAAGATTCAGTAGCAACAGAATTGCAATCCTGGAGTAATTTTCAGCCGTCATTTTAACTTAAGTTAAAAACCTGCCAGGCAATACAGCAGACCTTTGGAATACAAAAAGCACTTAAAATTAAATCATGACAGCAAATACACAAGCAGCAGTAACCGGACAGTCCGTTGAAACTGCCAGATCATTACGTAAACTTTATTTCATACGCGCCGCCTTTTCGGTAACCTGGGTTATTAGTATCTTCCTTTTTGCAAAAACATCTATGGTTATTGCCGGCGTTTTGCTAATCATTTATCCTGCCTGGGATGTAATAGGCACTTTCCTCGACATCCGCGCCAATCATAGCAGTCCCTCTAAAACACCGCAATATGTAAATGCAGTGATCAGCGGCATCACCACCGTAGCCGTAGGTATTGCTTTACAAAAAGGCATCCCTGAAACTTTGATGGTTTTTGGCACCTGGGCAATTGGAACGGGGTTAATCCAACTGGTATTAGGGTTACGACGCAGGAAACATTTAGAAGGTCAATGGCCGATGATCATCAGTGGCGCCCAATCTATCATAGGCGGCACTTCTTTTATCATTCTGGCACACGACCCTACAAAGGGAATTACAAGTTTGGCAGGATATGCCGCTTTTGGCGCCTTCTATTATTTGCTTGCAGCATTTCGCCTGACTAAAACAGTGAACAAAGTTGCTACAGCATAAGCGGTAGTTAAAAATTAAAGCAGAAAGCCATCCGCAAACAACGGATGGCTTTTACTTTTTAGAGCAAACCGGTGCCTATAAACTTATTGCGCCGGGCAAACCTGCATAAAAGTAGGAATACTGCTGGCCTCGTATGACTGTTCAGTGCCGGTAACGGCCGGCAGGGCATAGTTGCGCCAGGTAAGGTTGCGGGCCTTGTCGCGGTTGTTCCAGCCGGTTTTAATGTTGTTTACTATCCAGGGTAAATACTGTGGCTGGTTACCGTCTTTAATCAGCATCATAATGTATTGTGCGAAGATGGCCTTCATTACACCCTGTTCGTTAAAATCTCCTTCCGCCGGCAGGATGCCGTTGGTGCACATGCTGTTTTCGGTATAATCGGCATATAGTTTGGCATCGGTAATATAGCCTGCATCGTTGGTCACCTCGTACAGCATCACGGCAGCGCCGATTGCAGTGCCCTGGTTGTAAGTATAATCCTGGTAGCCGGGAGGGTTGTCGCCGATCTTATGGTCGGCAATTTCGCCGTTTTGCGGGTTAGCAAGGTTAGCCTTTGCCCAGGCGTAGATAGATTTGGCTTTTGAAAGATAACTGGTATCGTGTGTTATCTGGTACAAGCGCACCGCGGCAATCACGGTAGGATAGTTAATACAGGCGTTTTTGCCGCTATGCTGAAAATCCCAAAACATGCCGCCCTCGATCGGATCGTAGGAGCCGTTCCATACACGGGTGAACCCGGCTTCCGATTCCTGCAGGTATTGGGCGTTTCCGGTAAGCTGGTTGGCGCGTGCCAGGGCGGTTATCCACCACATCATATCGTCATAAATAAACCAGGTAGTGGTGTCGTTCCAATTGAAGTTATCGTATTGACTGACGGCCCCGGCATGGATATCGGTGATCATGGTCATTTGTGATGTCGCTTTTGTGCGGTCATACACATCCATGGCCATATCCCAGAAAATGGCCTGCGTCCATATGGCGCCAATACCGCTGTGATCGGTAGCGTTATAATAAAGTTTGGTTGAGGGGTTGTAGAAATACTGGTTAAAAGCCGCGTAGGCGGTGTCGGCATCGGCGGAAGTAAAGCTTTGCGTGGAATCGGTTTTAGTTGTTGGGGTTGATGGCTTTTGAGGGGCGACTTGGTTCTTCTTACAGCTATTATAGCCGATCGCCGCGACCAATAAAATTAAGGCAAGTTTTTTCATAGTAAAGTAGGTAAGCATAAGTGGTTAATTGGTTTATTAAAATAGGGAAATGGTGAAAACATGGCAAAGCCACAGGTATATTCTTTTGTTATTCATAGGCAGATGTGGTTATAAAAAGTGGCAGATGATAACACAAGATTAACAGCGGGCTATTAAAAAATGGGTTAATAAGCCGATTAATCAAAAATTAAATTTATTAACCCTGGTATTTTACTGTAAGCCGTAGGTTAAATCAGGTGAGTTTCTACAGAATTGGAGCCATTAAGAAAAGAGGATTTCTTCACGATGTTATTAAAGGAAGTAATGGTAGCCCGGATAATAGCGATAGTGCGGTTAATTAATATCTCCATAAAATATTCCCCGGCCATGGGTGCCTACGTACACGCGCCCGTATTTTTTAGGATCGCCGGTTATTTGTAATACCAGGCCCCAGCGGTGCTGGTCGTCGTTGATGCGCACCCAGTTTTCGCCTTTGTTGTCGGAACGGAAAATGCCGTCCACGCCGTCTATTGTTCCTACTAAATATAAAGCAGGGTAATTACTTGCCGGTGCTGCTTTGCCAAAGCCAAAGGCATGTATTTCCTGCACTTTACCAACCTGTTTAAATTCCTGCCCGGCGGCTCCATGATATAAGCCATCGAACAACGGGAGCCAAAGGTCGCCTTCATTGCCGGGCGTGGTGTACAGGCGGTCCTGCCCGCCGCGCGTATCTCCGCGGAACCCCCTTTGTGGCAATGGATTTGGCAACATTAATTTTTGCTGCGCGAAGGTTTTACCGCTGTCGGTACTCGTAAAAAGTGATCCGTCAAATAAAGCCATAGCGTAAAACTTGGCTGGGTTTACCGCATCGGCAACTACCCGTGTTCTGGCAGGCAAATTTGTAATAGCAGTCCAGCTTTCGCCGTTATTAAAAGTGACGTAAGGTATGCTGTTCGCCGGTGTCCATATCCACGAGTCTCCGTTTGCCGAAACAGCAATGGAGCCGCCATGGCTATCGGGCTGCGGGGTAGCGGAAGTTGGCTGCCAGCTTTGGCCGCCGTTTAACGAGTAACCGATATTCCCGCCACCCACCTGTGTAGAGGCTTCGCCAACGCGTACAATAACCTTGCTGTTTTGCCAGGCGCAGCTTACGCCATCGGTGTTGCCAAAATGCGGGTTGAGAAAATTTCCTTCCGGAGATGGTTTATCAAGGTTTTGATGTACGAAGCCACCATAATCGCCTATGGCCGATATGAGCGGTACGCCCTTTGGCGGACTTAGCAATTCCAGTCCTACCGTTTCCTCTATACCGGTGTTCATTACCGACCACGTAGTTGGCTTGTCGCGGTCAACATCGGTCAGGTCGAAAGTATCATGCAAGCCATAGCCTGTTGTAAAAATGGCATGGTTGGGGTTGAACGGGTCTATCTCCATATCAAACAGCCAGTGTATGCCTGTATGCGAAACATAAGGCGCTATGCGGTAATCAAATTTACCGCCACCGCCAAACACAGGTTTCCATGTGCTGCCGCCGTCGATGCTCCTGAAAATATCATCACCTCCGGCCTTGTGAAATGTGCTCACGATAAGGCTTTGCGGGTGCTGCGGATCAATCGCTACTGCGGCGTAGCCAAACGCATGTTTAGTATCGGGCTGGGGTTTTACAGGGGTAATATCTTTCCAACTTTGCTTTTTTGTATTGAAGGCATAGACCGCGCCGTCGGTCATTGGCGTTGGGCCAGGAGTGTTACCATATGTTATGTATAAGATGCCATCGCCGGCTAATACGGCGTGCGTAGGCATGTTCGCAGTTGGCTCGCCGGGTATAGGCAGCCAGTTAGCGCCGCCATCAGTGCTCCGGTATAAATTTTCTTTACCTTTTTGCGAGATCCCGGCATAAATCACCGCGCTGCGGCCGTTCATTTTGCTGTTAGGATCGAAGATCACAAAGATGATCCCGTTAGGGCGCATGCGGCGGCGGCCCTGTGCGGTCATCCCCGGCGTATCAGGCTGCATTGCTTTTTCCGAGATGCCCGTAACACGGTTCCAGGTAGCGGCTTTGTCTTCGCTTCGCCATAAACCATCCAGGCGCGTACCCATATACAGGATATTGCCATTGTTGGGGTCTACCGCCATGCGCTCGCCGTTACCCCGGCCATTTTCGTTTCCGCCCATGTGAAAAGGCACATCTACACGTTTGAAGGTCTTGCCACGATTGTCAGATATCATAACCGCATTCGGGCCGGTTAAACTGGTATAAGTTCCGCAGGCCATGTATAGCATATTGGGATCGGATGGATCAAGCGCGATGCTTTCCACGCCTACCAGGTTGTAATCTTTGTAAGATATCCAGTCTAACAATGGCTCCCATGCTTTAATGTCTTTGTTCCATTTATATGCGCCGCCCATGTCGGTGCGGCAATACAACAGGTCTTTCTCTTTGGGGTGATAGACTAATCCATCCACAAAACCGCCGCCGCGGATCTGCACATTTTTCCAGCGGTAAGGCTGGCTGGCGACCTGTGCATTGGCTGTAAATCCCCAAAAAAGACTTACGACCAGCAATGCGATTTTAAAAGTTCTATTGTTTGCAGAAAGTTTGATAATAGGTTTCAAGCGCTGGATTTTAATTGATAGCTATCTGTGTTTAATATGATATGAAGATACCGGGCCATGAAATATGCGTATGGAAGAAATGTATGTATGAATAGCAGAAATGTTAAGGGTAGATCGATTCCGGGCTATTTCCCCTCCATCCAAACCGGCAAAATGATCTTACTCTCAGCGTCGGCAGACGTATAGATCTTAACGACGGACTTTATAAAATCTGAATCCTTTGCATGGTAAATATCAATGAACTGCTGCGGGTTACGGTCGGCAATGGGAAACCAACTGCTTTGTACCTGCACCATAATACGATGGCCTTTTTTAAAGGTGTGGGCAATATCGTTCAGCTTATATTTTATAGATGTTATTTTCCCGGGGATGAACGGCTCGGGTTTCTCAAGACTGTTGCGGTATCTCCCGCGTAAAATGTCGCCGCGCACCAGCATCTGGTAGCCGCCCATCACATATTTATCGGTGTCGGAATATTTGAAATTATCCGGGAATACGTCGATCAGCTTTACCACGAAATCAGCGTCGGTGGTGGAAATACTTACTTTGTTTAGAAAATAGCTGTAGGCATCCGGATCGGGCTGCGGCAGGGTTGGTACAAATTCGGTAGTAGGCTGCGGACGGGCTACGCCAAATCCCCAGGCCACGTAAAAATCAAACATATCAATGAGCATGAACGCGCCGTTATGATGTGCGTCATCACCCACAAACCAATCGGTAACCGGCGCCTGTGGACTAATAGCTTTTAATGCCGGGTGCCCGCTTAAACCCGCCATGGTGGTATAAAATCCACCATAAGAAGTCCCCACCGCGCCAACCTTGCCGTTATTGCCTTTTAAATGTTTAACGAGCCAGTCGATGGTATCATAAGCATCACTGGCCTCGTCGATATCCT
>Ga0206937_10023_pt1 | contig 53310 bp, 38 predicted proteins | sample Alteio_BWOrgHeat_11_FD_152923 | JGI IMG/M metagenome (GOLD analysis project Ga0206937, IMG submission 152923) | Enriched cells from forest soil in Barre Woods Harvard Forest LTER site, Petersham, Massachusetts, United States -... | ecosystem: Environmental > Terrestrial > Soil > Temperate forest >... | reverse complement strand
GAAAACTGCGCGACAAGCCCCGTCGATTGATTTCAAATGGCTTTAATCCGCGTATGCTTGCGCCATTCAATAATATGTCGCCAGACGTTAGGCCGAAGCGGCCGGAAATCAAGTTAAACAAGGTCGATTTACCGGCGCCGTTGGGACCGATGATCGCTATTCGCTCTCCTTTGGGTATTTGCAAACTGGCGCCACGGATAATTTCCGAGCGGCCGAAACTCTTTCGCACATCGTACAATTCGAGGGCCATGGTATTCATGCTTCGGCCTTCCGCATTGCCGTTTCAATTTCACTATTCACGTCGCCCCAAACCGATTGAAATCCGGGCCTCGTAATGCGCACACCGAAAAGGCCGATAACCAACAGGACCATTGCAATACCCCAAGGCATGATGGCGGTGGTATCAACATCCCACGCTATCAGTTTCATCATCGGGCCGCTGTCCGTATCGAGCGCACGGTGATACATCATTTCAATCATCATCACCACACCAGACAATGCCACCACGGCATTCGCACATAACAGGCCGAGGTAACGCCAGACACGGGTAAATTGCTGGAACTTGAGCAAACGCACGTGCGACATCAAAATGCTGGCAACACCGCCGGGCGAGTACATGACGATGACGATGAAGAAAGCACCAAGATAGAACTGCCATGCTTTCGTATAATCCGACAACATGACGGTCAGGAAAACGCCTATCACCGCACCTATCATCGGACCGAAGAAAAACCCGATGCCACCGATGAACGTATATAGCAACACCAATCCGGAGCGCAAAGCGCCGACATTTTCAGCCGTGACAATTTCGAAGTTCAACGCCGATAATCCGCCTGATATGCCGGCAAAAAACGCCGAGAGGATCAGCGTCAGGTAACGCACCCACTGCGTGTCGTAGCCAACAAACTCCACTCGCTCCGGATTATCGCGCACCGCATTGGCGATCCGACCCAAGGGGGTTTGCGTAAATGCATACATGCCGACGGTGCTGATGAAAAGCCAGAAAGCAATCAGGTAATAGACTTGAATTTGCGGCCCGTAACTAATGCCCAACACTGGATTGCCAATAACGCGATTGGTGGAGATGCCGCCCTCTCCACCAAAAAATCCAGGAAACATGAGCGAAGACGCTGCCACCAACTCAACTAGCCCCAATGTAATCATTGAAAAAGTGGTGCCGGATTTTTTGGTTGTCACGTAGCCGAACAACACCCCGAATGCCATTCCGGCGATACCGCCTACCAATGGGATCAGCGTCACCGGAATTGCGACGGTGCCGGCAGTAACCAGGTTCATCGTGTGAATTGCGCAAAATGCACCCAGCCCCGAATACACTGCGTGGCCAAACGATAGCATGCCGCTTTGGCCCAACAGCATATTGTATGAAAGACCGAAAATCATCACTGTGCCGATTTGCGATAATAGAGACAGTGATGCGCCTTTAGTAAAAATCAAGGGTGCGACAATCAACAGTAGCGCAAAACCGCTCCAAGTAAGCCAACGAACAAGATTGAGTGGTTTATAAGTCATGTCAGCCCTCTCTCGTGCCCATTAACCCGCGCGGCCTGAAAATCAGGATGAGGACCAGCAACAAGTACGGCAAGATTGGCGCGACTTGCGAGATGGTGAGGCTTAGCACCGTATATCCGGGCACGTCAGCGCCGATCACGATACCTAATTTCGACAGCAGATTAATCATTGAGTAATCGAGTGCCACCGCATAGGTTTGCAACACGCCGATCAGCAGTGATGCTGCCAATGCGCCGAGCAAGGAACCCAAGCCGCCGACCACAACCACGACAAATATAATGCTGCCAACAGTTCCCGCCATCGCCGGTTCAGTCACAAATGCATTGCCGCCGATCACACCAGCCAAGCCCGCCAATGCGCAGCCGCCACCGAATACCAACATGAAGACGCGCGGCACATTGTGCCCGAGCGCTTCGACCATCTCGGGATGTGTCAGTGCCGCTTGAATCACCAGGCCGATACGCGTGCGCGTCAACACCAGATAAATCGACAGCAGCATCAGCAAGGCGATCAACATCATAAATGCCTTGTAGATCGGGAAGGTGGTGGTGTAGAGCGTGAATAGCGGCCCCTCCAATTCATGTGGAATCGGATAGGGCACTGCGGCCCTGCCCCAAATAAGCTGAACCACTTCGACGATCACAAACGACAAGCCGAATGTGAACAAGAGTTCAGGAACATGGCCGAATTTATGCACCGTGCGCAAGCCATAGCGCTCTATCAATGCGCCGAAAATTCCCACACCTACGGGAGCCAACACCAGCGCCGGCCAAAATCCAAATTTGGAACTGACGGCATAAGCAAAATACGCACCCAGCATGTAGAAGCTGGCGTGCGCGAAATTGAGCACACCCATCATGCTGAAAATCAAGGTCAAGCCGGAAGACAGCATGAATAGCAGTAAGCCGTAACTCAAACCATTCAACAACGTTATGAGCACAAATTCCACGAGGCCTACCCTTCATCGGTTACGTCAACATGCGAATGAATTTAATGCGATAGCGTGCGGCGTGTGCCCCCTCCCCCTTGCAGGGGTGGAGTACAAGCGCTTGATTTTGCGTTAAATTGACGCTCCGGCCTTGCCTATTGACCCGGCCGTTTCATTTGACAAGAGGTTGGTTGTGCGGCGACATAGGAGTCGATTTTTTGATCAGTCTTCCATCCATAGCCGGTATTTTCTTGGTCATAGCGCACGGTCTTGCCATCGACCTTGGACCACGTCGCAATGTAAAGTGGCTGCTGCAATTGGTGATCCACTTTACGCATTTCAACTTCACCGTTCAAACTATTGACTTTCATCCCTTCAAGGGCAAAAGCGACCTTGATCGGGTCGGTCGATTTCGTGTCTTTCATGGCCTTGCTCAGCATTTCGACGATGGTATAAGTCGCCATCGCGTAGAAATCATCGTTGTATTTCTTCTTATAGGCGGCGACGATCTCTTTGCCGGAAAAAGTTTCGTTGTTCGGGGTCCAATACGCGACCGATTTCACGTGGTCGGCACCGGATGCGCCCATTGCCGTCGGCACGCCGGTGGTGCCCGCATAATAGGTGTAAAAATTGGCCTTCAAATCGGCATCTTTGGCCGCCTTGATCAACAGGGATAGGTCCGCCCCCCAGTTGCCGGTAATTACCGTATCTGCGCCGGATGCTTTAATTTTCGCCACATACGGCGAAAAATCCTTCACTTGCGCGATAGGATGCAAATCGTCACCGACGATTTCAATATCGGGGCGCTTACGCTTCAAATACTCCTTGGCCGCACGCGTTACCTGTTGGCCGAAAGAATAATTCTGGCCGATGATGTAGACCTTCTTGATGCCTTTATCCTTGGCCATGAAGCTGGTCATCGCTTCCATCTTCATGTCTGAATTGGCATCAAAACGAAAGTGCCAGAAACTGCATTTGCTATTGGTTAAATCGGGGTCCACCGCGGCATGGTTGAGGAAGACGATTTCCTTGCCGGGATTGCGTTCATTGTGCTTGTTGATCGCATCGATCAGCGCCAGTGCCGCACCGGAACCGTTACCCTGAGTAATATAACGGTAACCCTGGTCGATTGCGCTCTTGAGTTGCGTGAGCGATTCTTGCGGGCTGCCTTTGTTGTCGAAGCCGACGAACTCCAACGTGTTATCGCCCGCCCATTTTTGTTGATTCGCCGTTTCCGCGAACATCTGGAAACTTTTCAATTCATTTTGACCGATAGGCGCAAAAGCGCCGGACAAGGTATCGATAAAGGCGACTTTTACGTTTTCTGCAAATGCGAGTGGCGAAACAAGCGCCAGGGCAATTGAGGCGGATAACACGAGCGGGCGAAATTCCATGTTTTATGTCTCACTTTATATTTATTAAAGGGGATAATTACAGGTATTGCGGCACAATCCAACCACTATCAATACGCATTTCCAAGTTCAGGCAGTCGGCAATTTATACTCCTTGAATTGCTCTCTGATCTTATTTTTTAAAATTTTCCCGGTCGCGCCAATCGGCAAGGCGTCCACGAATGTCACGTCGTCTGGCGTCCACCATTTAGCCACTTTACCTTCATAGAATGCAATCAATTCGTTTTTTGTCAATTCAGCGCCGGGCTTCGTCACCACGACTAACAATGGGCGCTCATCCCATTTAGGATGCGCAATGCCGATACACGCGGCCTGTTGAACTGCCGGATGAGACATCGCAATATTTTCCAAATCGATCGTACCGATCCATTCACCGCCGGATTTGATGACATCCTTGCTGCGATCGGTAATTTGCATATAGCCGTCGGCGTCTATCGTTGCCACGTCGCCGGTTGGGAACCAGCCGTCTTGCAATACCTGGCCACCCTCACCTTTGAAGTAACTCGATACAACCCATGGCCCTTTTACGAACAAATTTCCGAAGGTCTTGCCATCCCAAGGTAATTCTTTATCGGTATCGTCGACAATCTTGATTTGTACACCGTAGGTGGCGTGCCCCTGTTTTTCCAATATCGCCTGTTGTTTTTCTTCAGGCAGCGCCAAATGATGATTTTGCAGCGTGCACACGGTGCCTAGCGGTGACATTTCGGTCATGCCCCAGGCATGCACCGTTTCCACGCCATATTGATGGCGGAAAGTTTTCATCATCGAAGGCGGACAAGCCGAACCGCCAATGAGGGTTCGCTTTAACGAAGAAAATTTAAGCTTATTTTGCCCAACGTAGTTGAGTAAGCCCAGCCACACGGTCGGCACACCTGCGGAGAACGTCACCTTCTCTTGCTCAAATAATTCATACACTGATTTGCCGTCAAGCGCAGCGCCGGGGAATACCATTTTTGCACCGGTCATGGGAACCGAATAGGGCAAACCCCATGCGTTGACGTGGAACATCGGCACCACCGGCAAGACCACGTCGCGCGATGAAATGTTCAATGCGTCGGGGGAAGTCGATGCCAACGAATGCAATACCGTGGAACGATGCGAATACAGTGCACCCTTGGGATTACCCGTGGTGCCTGAGGTATAACAAAGACTGGAGGCCGAATTTTCGTCGAAAACCGGCCAGGTGTAGTCCTCAGAATTACTGTCGATCAAATCTTCATAACACAGCAGATTCGCGATCTTGCATTCTTTGGGCATGTGCTCGCGACCACACATCATGATGTACGCTTTGACCGTAGTGCAATGGGCAGAAAATGCCTCAGCCAGCGGTAAAAAATTAATGTCGAAAAATAGGTATTGGTCTTCCGCGTGATTCGCGATATAGGCGATTTGGTCGGCGAATAAGCGCGGGTTAATGGTATGCAATACTGCGCCGGAGCCGGAGACCGCGTAATAGAGCTCCATGTGACGATAGCCGTTCCACGCAACCGTGGCGACCCGATCGCCCATTTTTACGCCAAGTGTGCGCAGTGCATTTGCCATGCGCTTGGCACGACGATGGCAATCGCGATAGGTGTAACGGTGAATGTCGCCTTCCACTCGGCGCGAAACAATTTCACTTTTTCCGAACTGACGATCGGCATGTTCAATGATGCTGGAAATGAGCAAGGGCTGGCTCATCATTTGGCCCATCAATGGGCTTTTTGCAAATTCCGACATCACGTCTCCTGATGTTATTGCTGTATTGTAGGATCTTCACATTTCTTGAATAATCGCCTCATTGTGCTTTACGGCACAGCGAGGCATAAGTGTTTCCGAAATGTCTTTTTTCTATCTTATACCATTGATTTTTGTACGACCGTGCTTTAATCGTCAATGAATTTCGATGCGGCGTTGCAGCAATACGCGGATCATTACCACTCGCGCAAACTCGCGCTTGCCAAACACATGGAATTCACAGGGAATTTACCCATTCAAGTTCGATACGACGGATCTTTTCGCTCCAATCGTCTTAACAAACCCGGCCATGCCAACATGCCGCCCAAGGATTTGGTGACGGTCTTGGCTTGCTGTTGCGCGCCACTGATGATTTCCGCCGGTATCTGAATCAACTCACCGCCGCCGGCTTGTGCGCGAATCTGAATGGCACAGGCACTCTCAAATAGATACATGGCGAGAAAAGCATCGGCGATGGTCTTGCCAACGGTGAGCAAGCCGTGATTGCGCAGCATCAAATAGGTGCACTCGCCCATATCGGCGATCAAGCGCGGCTTTTCTGCGTCGTTCAAGGCAACGCCTTCGTAGTCATGGTAAGCAAGACTGGAAAGGATAAAGATAGACTGCTGCGACAACGCTTGTACGCCTTTCGCTTGTGCGGATACGGCGACCCCGTTCAAGCTATGCACATGCAAGACGCATTGGGCGTCATGGCGTGCCGAATGAATTGCCGAGTGGATGGTAAATCCCGCAGGATTGACAGGGAATGGAGAATTGTCGAGCTTGTTACCGGCCACGTCGATTTTCACCAATGACGATGCGGTGATTTCGTCAAACGTCATGCCGTAGGGGTTAATCAGAAATTGATCTTCGGTGCCCGGAACGCGTGCAGTAATGTGCGTGAAAACCAGGTCGCTCCAACCAAAATCGGCCACCAGCCGATAACAGGCCGCCAGATCAACACGGGTTTGCCATTCTTCCGGTGAGACACGACCTTTTAACGATTCAATTACAGCCATTTCAGGTGCCGTCATATGCGTTCTCCTCTTCTCTGTCAAAATAGGGGCTGGGTTCGCCAGTTCAAACTAGCTGACCATCCACGCTTCCAGACCATCAACTTTTAGAATTTAGATGCACAAGCCTTCCGAAAACCACATGGGTAAATATACGCTAGTCCGAGAATCATGGCGATCTGACATTGATAATGACTTAAATGGCGAGACTGTCGGTACGCCTTCATCGCCAACTCCTTTGCTGGCGCTTGAGCATCTGGAAATTGGCAATTCATTTGCCGCGTTATCGTCGTCGTTTTATACACGGCTCATGCCAACGCCACTGACTAGCCCTTATCTGGTTGCTGCCAGTGCATCAGCCGCCAAGTTAATACAATTGGATGCCAGCGCTTTTGACAGCGAATACTTCGTTCAAGTCTTTACAGGTAATCAGACATTACCCGATTCACAGCCACTGGCAGCGGTCTACTCCGGGCATCAATTCGGCGTCTGGGCCGGGCAATTAGGGGATGGGCGCGCAATATTGTTAGGCGATGTCGCTGCCCCTGGTACGGAATCACCGGGCCGGATCGAATTACAATTAAAGGGCGCGGGTCTTACCCCCTATTCACGCATGGGGGATGGGCGCGCGGTATTGCGTTCGTCGATCCGCGAATATCTGTGTTCCGAAGCGATGGCCGCCCTCGGCATTCCAACGTCGCGCGCCTTGTGCGTCACCGGGTCGGACCAATACGTGATGCGCGAAACACCTGAATCGGCGGCTGTCGCAACGCGCATGGCCCCGAGTTTCGTGCGCTTCGGATCGTTCGAGCATTGGTTTTACTCAGATAATCACGATGAACTCAAAACACTGGCCGATTATGTGATTAACCGCCATTACCCGCATCTACGCGATGAAATCAATCCTTATGCGGCGCTATTAAGCGAAATTACGCGCCGCACAGCGCACCTGATGGCGCAGTGGCAGGCGGTGGGATTCATGCACGGCGTAATGAATACCGACAATATGTCGATCCTAGGGTTGACACTGGACTATGGTCCGTTTGGTTTCATGGAAGCGTTCGATGCCGGCCACATCTGCAATCACAGCGACCAAAATGGACGTTATTCGTACAAGATGCAGCCGCAAATCGGTCATTGGAATTGCTTTGCCCTTGGGCAAGCCTTGTTGCCGCTGATAGGCTCGGTGGAGGAAGTGCATCAAGCCTTGGAATGCTATAAGCCGGAATTTGCGGGTAAATTGGATCAATTGCTTCATGCAAAACTAGGTCTGCAATCGTCCCACCCTGAAGACGATGCATTGCTGGATCAAATGTTCGCGGCCTTACAAGAAAGCCACGTCGATTTCACACTATTTTTCCGGCGGCTCGGTGATTTTCAAATCGACAACGCCACAGCGGACGAACCATTACGCGATTTGTTCTTGAATCGCCCGGCATTCGACGCGTGGGCGCAGCAATATCGTACGCGCCTTAAACAGGAAGCCAGCTCCGACGCAACCCGCAAGCTTGCAATGAATGCAGTTAACCCCAAATACATCCTACGCAATTATTTGGCCCAAATTGCGATTGAAAAGGCGCAAAATAAGGATTTTTCAGAAATTGCACGATTGCTCAAGGTTTTGGAAAAACCTTTTGACGAACAGGTCGAAAATGAGCATTATGCAGCCCTACCGCCTGACTGGGCGAGCACCTTGGAAGTGAGTTGTTCATCATGACAAACAAAGTCAGCAAAACCGATCAGGAATGGCGCACGCTGCTTGAACCGGAGCAATATCAGGTGACGCGTCACGCAGCAACCGAGCGCGCATTCACCGGTCGCTATTGGGATCATCACGAGCATGGCATCTACACCTGTGTTTGTTGCAACACGCCTTTGTTCGAGTCGGACGCCAAGTTCGATTCCGGTTGCGGCTGGCCGAGTTATTTTAAGGCCATCAATCCAGAAAATGTACGTGAACTGGTTGACCGCACCCACGGAATGACACGCACTGAAATCATCTGCAATGTCTGTGACGCCCATCTAGGCCATGTGTTTCCTGACGGGCCGCCACCGACCGGGTTGCGCTATTGCATCAACTCTGCATCCCTGAATTTTTCTTCCATTTAAAGAAAGCTGTACCTGCACATGAAGTTTTTGTTCGATTTATTCCCGGTAGCCCTATTTTTTGCAGTCCTCAAATGGGCAAAATCTCATACCGACTCAGCCCATGATTTAGTCATTCAATTCCTGTCCGGCTTTATCAGTGGCGGCATAGTGACAGTTGAGCAGTCTCCCATCATGTTGGCGACCGCCATTGCAATACTTGCGTCAGTGTCGCAAATTGCCTACCTTTTGGTGCGCCGCAAAAAAATCGACGGGATGCTTTGGGTATCGGTTTTTGTGATTGTTCTTTTCGGCGGCCTGACAATTTACTTCAACAATAAAACTTTTATCCTGTTAAAGCCCACTATTCTCTATTGGTGCTTTGCCGTTGCCTTAGCCTACAGCCAACTGTTTTTGAAAAAAAACATGATCCGAACCATGATGGAGGAGCAGATTAAATTACCGGATCAGGTATGGCTGCGCCTTAATCTTGCTTGGGTCGGTTTTTTTATCACTATGGGTTTAATTAACCTGTTTGTCGCATTCGTGCTTTTTAAGGACAACGATGAGGCTTGGGCCACCTTCAAATTATTTGGTGGCGTAGGTTTGATGTTCGCTTTTGTGATTTGCCAAACAATTTTTCTGGCCAAATACATGGAAGAACCAAAATGAATGCGCGCTTAGATGAAATTCGTGCCCGACTTGATGCAACTTTCTCACCGATAAGTTGTCTGTTAGAAGATGATTCGGCGGCGCATGTTGGGCATGCCGGTGCGGCATCTGGAGGGGGCCACTATCAATTAAGGTTGGTTTCTGCTGTTTTCGAAGGCCAAAATCGCGTCACTCGTCATAGGCTGGTGTATGATTGCTTGCTTAATTTGATGGACAAGGATATTCACGCCCTTGCGATCGTTGCACTGGCCCCTTCGGAAGTGTCGAACTGAATGTGATTATCTTGACTGTAAGTAACTTTTTATTAACAAACTCGTAATTTACTCGTAATTTATTCATTCCTTAGGAACAAATAATGACTTTAAAACCTGCTCGTCTGTTGGTGCTGCTTCTTGCGGTTGCTGCGTTGCCCGTTATGGCACAAAACGTTGCTGTGGTGAATGGCAAACCTATCCCGACCTCACGCCTCGACATGATCATGAAACAGGCGACGGCAAACGGTCAACAAAAGGATAGTCCTGAGCTGCGCGAAAAGATCAAGGAACAGTTGATCGACACTGAAATCCTTTCCCAAGAAGCCGAAAAATTGGGCTTGGCGAAAAATGACGAAGTGAAGAGCCAACTTGACTACTTGCGTCAGCAAGTGCTGATCCGTGCTTTGGTTCAAGAACACGTGAAGAAATTCGCCGTCAAGGAAGAAGACATCAAGGCCGAATACGACAAATTCAAAGCGACCGCTTCCGACAAGGAATATCACGCTCGTCATATCTTGGTTGAAAAAGAAGACGACGCCAAAGCGATCATCGCCAAGCTCAAAACCGGCGCCAAGTTTGAAGATCTGGCCAAGCAATCCAAAGATACCGGCTCTGCAGCTAACGGCGGCGACCTCGATTGGGCGAACCCAAGCGGCTACGTGAAGCCATTCTCCGACGCGATGATCGCGTTGAAGAAGGGTCAATTCACCGAAACGCCTGTGCATACCCAATTTGGTTACCACGTGATCAAGCTGGAAGATGTGCGCCCAGCCAAGGTTCCTACCTTGGAAGAACTACGTCCGCAAATCACCCAGTCGCTGCAACAAAAGAATCTGGAAGCGTATCGCACAGAATTGAAAGCGAAAGCCAAGGTTCAGTAATTCATTCATCAATTTGCACTGGCGGCCGTAAATTTGCGCTGCCAAGCATAGGTTGAAATAGCGAGGCCCCTAGTTAGCTAACTAGGGGCCTCGCTTTTATTTGCAGCCTATGATTACATAATTATGTTATTACGTTATTACGTATCTACAAGGCTCAATTATGTGCCGGCAATACGACACCTGAAACTTCGCCAAATCCAACGCGATAACCATTACCCTGGCACCACCCGGTCATCGTTATTTCGTCGCCATCGGCGATGAAAGTTCTTTCGACATCGCCAGTCAATTTAAGCGGCCTTTGTCCATTCCATGTTAATTCGAGCAAGCTGCCGAATGAATCAGATGTTGCACCGCTGACGGTGCCCGAGCCCATTAAATCGCCAACTTGCGTGTTGCAGCCAGAAACGGTGTGATGCGCCAATTGCTGCGCCATGGTCCAGTACATGTGCTTGAAATTGGTCTTCGAGATCGTATTAGGCTGTGCGCTGCCACTCGGACGTAAGCTAACTTCCAAGGCGATATCAACCCCATTTTTCGCCTGTTGACGCAGATACGGCAGGGGCTCTGGCTCTTGCTTAGGGCTCTCAACAAAAAATGGCTCAAGCGCCTCCATGGTGACGACCCATGGCGAAATTGAGGTTGCAAAAGTCTTGCTATTGAATGGCCCGAGCGGTACATATTCCCATTGCTGCAAATCTCGGGCGCTCCAATCGTTCAATAAGACCATACCGAAGATATGTGATGGCGCAGCGTCAATCGAAATCGAGTCGCCCAACGCACTACCCTGGCCAACGACGAATGCGGTCTCCAACTCAAAATCAAGCTTGCGACAGGCACTGAATATCGGCGCGTCCACATCCGGCAATTTGATCTGCCCCATAGGGCGACGCACCGGCGTGCCACTGACAACAACAGAACTGGCGCGCCCATTGTATCCAATCGGAATGTGCAACCAATTCGGCAATAACGCGTTTTTCGGATCGCGGAACATTGTTCCAACATTGGTCGCATGCTCTTTCGATGAATAAAAATCCGTGTAACCTGGAATGTCTATCGGCAGCATTAACTGTGCGTCGCGCATCGCGCAAAATGCACGACTGCGTAATGCGCTATCGTCGCGCAATAAGGGATTGTCGTGCCTTAGCAGGTGACTAATTTCCGCACGAGTCGCACTCCAAGTCGTTTTCCCCAAGGCGATAAACGCATTCAAGCTGCTGCGATTGAACACCCGTTGATCGGATGTTGGCTTCAACAACCCGAGCTCCTCCAGCACCGCCAGATCCAAGACCTGATCGCCAATTGCAGCACCTACGCGAGGTGTGCGGTTAACGTCTGTGCAAAATATGCCGAAGGGCAAATTTTGAATTGGAAAATGCGAATCGGCCGACATCGCGATGAATGATGTCAATTTTGGGTCATTGGGGTGCATGGATTGAGCCTTTACAGATGATGATTTCGCCTGCGCCGACATTATTTTTAGGCGCAGGACACTCTCTTGGTACTACGATGCTACCGAAATATTAGCGTTGGCCAGTGAAATTCTTCTTCAGCCCGTGCCAGCATTCGAGATAATTCTTTTGCAGTTCCGGCGCGGACAATGCAAACTCCGTCGGGCGAATTACATAGCGACTCTCAAACATAAAGGCGAGCGTATTTTCAATGTGATGCGGTGCCAGTTTCGCTTCACTGCCACGTTCAAACGTTGCTGCATCGGGACCGTGACCGCTCATACAATTATGCAAGCTGCCGCCACCGGGAACAAAGCCTTCTGCCTTCGCGTCATAGGCCCCATGGATCAAGCCCATATATTCGCTCATGACATTGCGATGGAACCAAGGTGGGCGGAAAGTATCTTCGGCTACCATCCAGCGTGGCGGAAAAATCACAAAATCAATGTTGGCAGTGCCTGCCGTGTCGGAGGGTGACGTCAGCACGGTAAAAATTGAGGGGTCAGGGTGATCGAAGCTGACGGTGTTAATGGTATTGAACAAGGACAGATCGTATTTGTACGGTGCGTAATTGCCGTGCCAAGCCACCACATCCAATGGCGAATGGCCGATTTCTGCGGACCACAATTGCCCGCCGAACTTTGCCACCAACTCAAAACGCCCTTCCCTATCCTCGAAGGCTGCCACGGGAGTCAAAAAATCACGTGGGTTTGCCAAACCGTTCGAACCAATTGGCCCCAATTCCGGTAGGCGCAACATAGCGCCATAGTTTTCACAAATATAGCCGCGCGCCGTATCATCCAGCAATTCAACACTAAAGCGCACCCCGCGCGGCAATACGACTAGCTCCCCCGGGGCAACATCGAGATTGCCCATCTCGGTTTTCACACGCAGACGCCCTAGCTGCGGCAAGAGCAGCATCTCGCCATCCGCATTGTAGAAAAAACGATCCTGCATCGAACGATTGGCCGCATAAATATGAATCGCGATCCCGGATTGTGCAGCGGCATCGCCATTACCGGCGACCGTCACCAAGCCATCGATAAAATCGGTTGGCGCTTGCGGAATCGGCAAAGGGTTCCAGCGCAATTGATTGGGCGACACATTGGCGGCATCGAAAGGTCCGGAACGCAGCAATCCGCTTTTCAACGGTTGAAATTCACGATGCATCGAACCAGGACGAATACGATAAAGCCAAGAACGGCGATTAACGTGGCGTGGCGCGGTAAATGCGGTGCCCGACAATTGCTCTGCATACAATCCATAGGGCACTTTTTGTGGCGAATTACGCCCTTGCGGCAACGCGCTCGGCAAAGCTTCGGTAGCGACTTCGGTACCGAACCCGGTCATGTATTGGAGTACACCATCGTTATTCTTATCGTCGTTCTTGGTAGCGCCCGAATTCATCATGCAACTCCTTGCGAAGGATTTTATATCAGTTAAGTAGTGTGCGACATGGCTGACAGATAAGCAATGGTAGCTACAAGCCGCGTTTGCCACATTATGATAATTTGTCTATTCCGCGTAAATAGGGAATAATTAAAATCATTTTTTACGATTATTAAATAATTATGGATAGGTTGGAGTCTTTGAGGGTATTTTGCCGCGTGGTTGAATTGAACAGCTTTAGCCGGGCCGCCGATCAATTGCAGATGTCAAATGCATCGATTACCAATCACATTGCCAGTCTTGAAAGTCATTTCGGGGTTCGCTTATTGAATCGCACCACGCGCAAGATGTCGGTCACCGACGATGGCAGAAGTTGCTATGAACGGGCGCAGCGATTAATCGGAGAAATGACCGAATTGGAAGATGTATTGCAAGGGGCGCGGTTGACACCGAAAGGCATCCTGCGCGTCGATATTCCTACCGCCATCGGTCGCATTTATATCGCTCCGGCATTGGCGCGTTTTGTGGCCAAATACCCAGAACTATCAGTGCGCGTGCATGTGACGGACCGCGCTATCGATATCATCGAAGAACGCGCTGACGTCGCAATTTGGATGGGGGAATTGAAAGATTCCAACATGGTGGCACGCTTGATTTATCAATCGCGTTCAATTTGCTGCGCGTCGCCGGAGTTCTTGGCGCGGCATGGCCGCCCGACTCGGCCGGAAGAATTGCTACAATTTCCCTGCCTCGGATTCATTCATCCAAACTCGTGGCAAATCGTTCCGTGGGAATTTAGTAAAGCTGACGAAACCTTTGCGTTTACGCCGCAAGCTAGTATTGCAATCAACCACGCGGAGTCGTTGATACATGCGGCCAGCACCGGTGCTGGCATCATTCAGCTGCTTTCGTCCTCGCTCAACCCGCCTATTGCAGAAGGATTGCTGGTACCGATTTTGACGGATTGGCACAGTGCTGGCCCACCGATCTCTATCGTCTATCCACAAAACCGCCACTTGTCGCCCAAGGTGCGCGTTTTTGTGGATTTCGTTAGCGAGATTTTTGCGGAACTTCCAAAGTAGCGATCACCTTACCGCTTGCTCGACTTAACACTTTGAAGTTCGACTGACTTTCTGGTGGATCAAAGTCATAGTACGCAATAGTGCAAGGTCGGCAAATCCACCGCCGTCATTCCCGCGAAGGCGGGAATCCATAGTGAGTGAGCTGTATCGAACAGCGCATGGATTCCCGCCTACGCGGGAATGACGGAGAGTTATATCAAGTCCGCGCGTATCGTCGATTCACACGATACACATATGAATCGATTTTGATTAATCGGTTTGCTTAACCGATCCAGACCCGCGCGTTTCTGAACATGCGCATCCATGGCGAATCTTCACCCCATGCATCTGGGTGCCACGATTGCAATACCGTGCGGAACACGCGCTCTGCATGCGGCATCATCACAGTGAAGCGCCCATCTGCGGTGGTGACCGACGTAATGCCGCGCGGCGAACCGTTCGGATTGGCTGGGTAGCCTTCCGTCGCTTGGCCGCGATTATCGACAAAACGCATCGCAACCAAAGCCTGATCGATATTGCCAGTTTGGGAAAAGTCAGCAAAGCCTTCGCCATGTGCAACAGCAATCGGCGTTTGCATGCCCGCCATATCCCGGAAGAAAATAGAGGGCGAATCATTGACTTCAACCATCGAGAAGCGCGCTTCCAGGCGCTCCGATTTATTGCGCGTAAATTTCGGCCATGCCGCAGCACCAGGGATGATGGACTTGAGGTTGCTCATCATCTGGCAGCCGTTGCAAACACCGAGTGCAAAGGTATCAGGGCGATTGAAGAAGATCGAGAATTGTTCAGACAACTTAGCGTTGAACAAAATCGTCTTGGCCCAACCTTCGCCAGCACCCAACACGTCACCGTACGAGAAACCACCGACTGCGATCAAGCCCTTGAAATCGTCCAGACGCGCACGACCGGAGATCAAGTCGCTCATGTGCACATCGACTGCAGTAAAGCCGGACTTGTGCATGACATACGCAGTTTCAACATGCGAATTGACGCCCTGCTCGCGCAAGATCGCCACCCGTGGCCGAGCGCCGGTAGCGATGAATGGCGCGGCAATATCCAATTGCAAATCGAAATTCAATTTTGGCGTAAGGCCTGGGTCTTTGACGTCGAGAATCCGGTCATATTCCGCGTCGGCGCACGCCGGGTTATCACGCAGGCGTGCAATACGCCAGCTGGTTTCACTCCACAGACGATGCAAATCGACACGCGGCTGCGCGTAGACGGTCTTGGCGTCACGCGCGATTTCGATCACGTCGCGCTCGTTCAATTTGCCGATAATATGGCTGCAAGCACCGAGGTTATGAGTACGCAACACATTCATCACATCCGACTTTTCGTCGGCCCGAACTTGAATTACGGCACCCAGCTCCTCGCTGAACAAGGCGCGCAAGGTCAGGTCGTTACGTCGTTCGGCGACTTGCGTAGTCCAATTCTTCGATTCACCCGAGTCGGCCGCATGCCCTGCTTCCATCGCCAGAATATCGATATTGATCGACATGCCGGTGTGCCCCGCAAACGCCATCTCGCATAGCGTCGCGAACAAGCCGCCATCGGAACGGTCGTGGTAGGCCAGCAATTTCTTGTCGCGCGCCAGTTGTTGAATCGCGGCGAAAAATCCCTTTAAGTCTTCCGTACTATCGACATCCGGCACGTCGCTGCCGATTTGTTGCATGACTTGCGCCAGCACCGAAGCACCGAGGCGATTCTTGCCACGGCCCAAGTCGATCAAGATCAGTACCGTGTCGCCAAGATCGGTGCGAAGTTGCGGCGTCAATGCCAGCCGCACATCGTGCACCGGTGCAAATGAAGTCACGATCAATGAAACTGGAGACGTCACCGATTTGTTCGCTTCACCGTCTTTCCAGGTGGTGCGCATCGACAATGAATCCTTACCGACCGGAATGCTGATGCCCAATGCCGGGCACAAATCCATGCCAACCGCCTTGACCGTATCGAACAAGGCTGCGTCCTGGCCCGGTTGACCACAAGCGGCCATCCAGTTAGCCGACAATTTGATATCGGATATGTCTGCAATCGGTGCTGCTGCAATATTCGTGATCGCCTCGCCCACTGCCATGCGACCGGACGCTGCGGCGTTAATCACGGCTAATGGCGTGCGTTCCCCCATCGCCATCGCCTCGCCGCGATAACCTTCGAAGCTCATCGCCGTCACGGCGCAGTCAGCCACCGGAACTTGCCACGGACCGACCATTTGGTCGCGCACACTGGTGGCACCCACGGTACGGTCGCCAATGGTAATCAAGAACGATTTGTCGCCGACGGTTGGCAAACGCAATACCCGTTGCGATACTTCCAGCAAATCCATGCCGGTCAAGTCGATTGCCGGTAATGCGCGCTCGACGTGCGTGACGTCGCGGTGCATTTTCGGCGGTTTGCCTAGCAACACATCCATCGGCATATCGACTGGGTTATTGCCCTGCTCCGGGTCGATGACTTTCAACTGACGTTCTTCGGTGGCGGTGCCGACCACTGCAAACGGGCAGCGCTCGCGTTCGCATAAATATTTGAATAATTCGAGGCTTTCAGGCGCGATGCCGAGTACATAGCGCTCTTGCGATTCATTGCTCCAAATTTCCTTGGGAGCCATACCACTTTCTTCGAGCGGCACCTTGCGCAAATCGAAAATTGCGCCACGCTTGGCGTCATTGGTAATTTCCGGGAAGGCATTCGACAGTCCGCCCGCACCAACGTCATGGATAGACAAGATCGGATTCTGCTCAGCCATCGCCCAGCAGGCATTGATGACTTCTTGTGCACGTCGTTCAATTTCCGGGTTGCCACGCTGAACCGAATCGAAATCCAGATCGGCGGTATTGGTGCCGGTTGCCATCGATGAAGCTGCACTGCCGCCCATGCCGATGCGCATGCCTGGACCACCCAATTGAATCAACAAGCTACCAACCGGCAAATCGTTTTTCTTGGTATGCAGAGCGGAGATGCTGCCCAGGCCGCCCGCGATCATAATCGGCTTGTGATAGCCCTGCACTACGCCGCCGACGTTTTGCTCATAGGTGCGGAAATAGCCGACCAAATTGGGACGACCGAATTCGTTATTGAAAGCGGCACCGCCGATGGGGCCTTCAATCATAATTTGCAACGGCGAAGCGATACGGTCCGGCTTGCCGTAGATCGCACCATTGCGCGCAGATGCTGTTGCGCTGACATCGGTATCGTTTTCCCAAGGCTGTATCGCGCCAGGCAATAACAGATTAGAGACCGAGAACCCGGTCAACCCGGCTTTCGGTTTAGCACCACGGCCGGTTGCACCTTCGTCGCGAATCTCGCCACCGGCGCCGGTTGATGCACCCGGGAATGGTGAAATTGCGGTCGGGTGATTATGCGTCTCGACCTTCATCAAGATGTGAGTCAATTCATCAGTGCTGGCATATTCATTGCCATTGGCCCCGCCGCGCGCATAAAAGCGCGACACGGTTGCGCCTTCGATGATGGATGAATTATCGCTGTAGGCGACGATGGTCCCCTTAGGCTGCAACTGATGCGTATTCTTGATCATGCCAAACAGCGACTTGTCTTGCTTGACACCGTCGATGGTCCAGTCGGCATTGAAAATCTTGTGGCGGCAATGTTCGCTATTGGCTTGCGCAAACATCATCAATTCGACATCGGTCGGATTGCGTTTAGCTTGTGTGAAGGCATTGACCAGATAATCGATTTCATCGTCGGACAACGCCAAGCCGAGTTCACTATTGGCCTGCACCAGTGCATCTTTGCCATGCGCCATCACATCGACGAAGGCCAGCGGTTTGGCTTCCAACTCCCGGAACAAGCCCGCTGCGTCTGCGGTTGAGCTTAGCACCGTCTCAGTCATGCGGTCATGCAAGCGCGCGGCGACTTGTTGCGCCAATTCCGGCGACAGATGTTTGGCACCACCCAACAGGCCGCTTAGGCCACTTTTCATGCGTACGTGATAGCAAATACCGCGTTCGATGCGTTTGATCTGCGCCATACCGCAATTATGCGCAATATCTGTCGCTTTACTGGCCCACGGCGAAATCGTGCCGAAACGCGGAATGACAACGAATTCATCGCCTTCAGCCTTGCCGGAAAACGGCTCGCCATAGGTCAAAAGCCCGTCTAGGCGATTTAAATCGTCTTGTGTCAGCGCGACAGTGGAATCGACGAAGTGCACGAAACGACCGCTGACACCAATGATGGCAGCATCAATTTCTTGCAATTGCAACAATAGACCTTGGGTACGAAAAGCAGACAGAGCGTTAGAGCCCGGCAAAATCAACATGGCGAGAAGGAAGTTGAGGCAATGTGCCCGCCTTTTGGGCGAAAACAATGCGGTTTAAGTCGGAAACCGTGATTATACCGCGCTGCGGGATGGCTCGGCTAGAATGCAGTGAGAAAGCATCGCTTTGACAGGATCACGGTGACCGGGTCGAACCAAGTACGTCGCTAATGGCCGCCAACTAGGAGGTACCCAACGACGTACGAAAGCGCAAATAATCTGCTGCGCTTTGTTCGGGTCGTTCGATCATTGGCGCGTGGCCGACATGCGGCATGATAATGACTTGCGAATGTGGCAAGAGTTGATGCAGAACCGGCGCCGTGCCGACGTTGATGACGCGATCTTCCTCACCCCAAACAATGAGCGCAGGTGTTTGCAAACCGATGATGTCTTTCTCGATCGAATCGGCGACGATTTGTTTGAAGATCAGCTGTTCGAGATCATAATTTGCGATGCGTTCCTGCGCCATGCCATTGAGCATCGTTCGAGGAATATACGGCGGGTCGCTCATGGCAAAGCTGTAGACATTCGCGAAGTCGTCTTCATTTTTGATCACAAGAGGATTATTTCCCGTGGTCTCAATAATTTGTGCCAACTCACTCTTAGGCGCATGTTTGATGCCGGCAGAATCAAGCAGCCACAAACTCGCCACTTCTTGCGGATAGTGTGCGGCATAGCTGAGAGCAATGTAGCCGCCCATCGAATTACCGCCTATGTGCACAGTCTTCAGACCCAATGCCTGCATCAAGGCCCGCAATCGCTCTACCTGTGCAGCCGCAGTGTAATCGGCCGCTGGTAGGTGGGTCGACTCACCAAAGCCAATGAGATCCGGCACGATGACATGATAATGTGGCGTCAGGTAACGCGCGACGAGTGTGAAGTTATCTTTATTGCTGCCGAACCCGTGAATCAATAAGAGCGGCTCGCCCTGCCCGCCCTCAAGGTAGGTATAATGCAAGCCACCCGGCAAATCGATTTCTTTTCGGACCAGATCGGAACGATGCCGCTCAACTTTGATGGCGAGACTATTTATTGGTTGAATGACTGCCGTACATCCAATTAGATTGAAAATTACCGCAACAAACAAAATCGCTAAAAGTCTCGAACGCATCATCATATTGGTTTAGTTATTCAAAAGCCGAAGAATAGAAATTACTTGAACATGTCGATAAACTTCAAGCGATCCGTCGTTGCCCGGCGCGCATCGTCCATGCCGACTTTCTTGGCTTTAATCAATGCTTGCAAATCGTCGTTCATCGTGTGGCAACCTGAAGTCGGGATGGCATTCAACTTATCCAACAGGGGGCGAATGCCACCGGTATCGCCATTTTCGATCAAGCTCGCAATTTCAGGATTTACGGTAAGGCATTCGGTAGCCAGATAATAGCTGTCGCCTTGTGTTGATGGCAGCAAGGCTTGGCAAATCACGCCGCGCAAAGCGCTCGACAATGCTTGCGCCTGGGTGTCGGTATTGCCCAACAGGCGCAATAACTTTTGCAAGCCCAATTCGGTTGAACGCGCATGCAGTGTGGCAAATACCAAAGGCCCCGATTCCGACAAGGCCAGCGCCTCCTGCGCCGTTTGCGCATCGCGAATTTCACCGATCAAGATCACGTCAGGTCGCTCACGCAATGCATCCAGGGCACCCAGATAGTAACTGCCGACATCACCATCTGCGCCGACTTCGCGTTGGGTGATGATGCATTTACGTTGCGGAATCAAGGTCTCAACCGGATCTTCAATTGTAATGATATGGCCTGAACGATTCTTGTTGATTTGATCTAGCAGCGATGCAATGGTGGTCGATTTACCCTGACAGGTATCGCCGATAATGAGAACCAAACCATTGTCGAGTTTCGCAAACGCTTGTGAATTCGGACGTAAGCCGACGCGATCGAGCGCCATCGGTTCGGTTGGGAAGCGACGAATAACACAGCCGAGACGCTTCTTGCCTTGAAAGGTGAAGCAATTGGCGCGGATGCGGGCGCTATATAAATCCTTGGAGCGATCAAACGCACGATCTCTGATCTTCTCTTCCCAATCCGGTTCGATCACCTCGAAAAATTCTTCCAACTCTTCCAGAGTAATCGGCGTATCCGACACCGCCACCAGCCGCTTTGGCTGACGCAACATGATGGGACTATTCTGATGAATGATAATGTCGGTAAAAATGATATTGGAACTGAGCAGATGAACAATTTGTTCAACCAGCGTACCCAACACCGGCAAGCCTTCGGTTTCGACAGACGTCAGGGTTTCGATCAGAGAGTATTGTTGATTTTCCACTAACTTTCCTTGTTGATTTACGTTGGAACGCTCTTTGAATTTAAAGCTGAACCTGCATTTACATAGTCCGCGATAATTTACTGTATAACTGTACAGTTATCAATCGAATTCTGCCGCGACCCTAACAAATTTTATTTCACTCGCGCGCCACTATAGCGCGACATGCGTCAAATCAGTTAAAGAAAACTGTGACCGCCCCCACCTGCCGTTGCCCCTTCATGCGGGCAAATAAAGGGCCGGCCTCAAAATCCTTGCGCTGTCTTTCCATCACAACGATTGCAATCGATTTGCTGGATAACTCAGGCTCCAATTGCGCACTAGTGATCATCAAGTCATTGGCTTGCAATTTATTGCCCCAAAATAAATCACTGCTACGGCTATCAATCACCGATACCGACTTTTGTAGATAAAAAGGTAACGACGACTGTTCTTCGAAATTTCGATAGAGATACACCGTTCGGTTCGCCAAATCCGTCTGTAAATAACGTGACAGCAAGCGTGTCGACACTTGCGGCTCCATCGCATTCACCGTAATCAGCAGCGCGACCGCGCAAACCGCTGACAACGCCAAATAGCTAAGAATGCCGATACGCGCCCAGCGAGCGGCGACTAGCGCGCACAAGATTGCGGCGCCCACCAATCCAAGCAGCAGTACGAAGACAAATTGTCCGGGCGTGCCACCAAGAATAACCGGCTGTGACGGAAGGTTCGCGCTATGCGCGACCAGAGCAAGCAATAATCCAGCTAATAAAGCGATCAATACACCAGGCAATACACGCTGCGAAGCACGCAAGAAATTGCGGTTTTCAATCGCAACAGCCAACTGGAAGACCGCGAATGGCATCACCACCACCAGGTAGTAATTCGCCTTCGCGCTCGATACCGAAAAAAACAACAGTGGTAACAGCCATGCCAGCCAAAGAAAACTTGCCAAAGTCTTGGGTGCATCTGCATGCACATCTGCTTGAGAATCGACTTGCGATCGCTGCAATAAACTTGGCAGCAGGAATGACCATGGAAATAGATATAAGGCCATGCGCGGCAGGTAATACCACCAAGGGCCGGCGTAATAGTCGTGCGGTTCGCGCTTGCCGAGAAAGCGCAATACATGCTCGTTGATAAAATAAAACCAAGGGAAAATCGGCTCGACCAAACTCGCCGCAATATGCCACGGTGCGGCAATTACAAAGAAAATCAAGATAGCGCGCGGCTCCAGCCACGCACGGCAAGTTGGTAGCACGCCTTCACGCCACAACGTCGGTAGTAACAGGAAAAATATGACCATCCCAAATAGCAAGAGTGCGACCACGCCTTTGGCCATCAACGCCAAAGCCAGCCACGCATAGGTTTGGCGTAATTTTCCAACTTCGTGTTGTGTACTATAGAGATAGGCGCACATCAATGCTGCAGTCAGGCAGACGGTCAGCAACATGTCGAACATCAAGGTACGCGACATCGCCATCACACCCAGGCCGCTGACAAACATCAAGGCGGCCAAGCGCCCGGCTTGCGGTCGCCCAACGGCACTGCCAAAGCGAGTGATGAGTGCTACGCAAAGCAACGACGACAGGGCGGGAACTACTCGCGCCGACCATTCGTCCACCCCGAAAACGGAAAACGACAAGGCAGTCAGCCAATACAACAGTGGTGGCTTTTCCATGTACGGCAAGCCATTCAAATGCGGAATCACCCACCAACGCCAATCGTGCGATGCCAGCATTTCACGCGGAATTTCCGCGTACAAACCCTCGTTGTTATCGAGAATGCCGTAACTGCCCAAGCCGCAAAGGACAAATGCCAACGCTGCGCCCCAAACCAGCCACAATGGGATATGCAATGCCGGTTGCGTCTGTAATTTCGTTTTTTCCAAATTTTTCACTTGATCTATGTTGCGTCTCGCCAATTTTTGACTGGCGATCATTTTCTCACGAACCTCCACTTTTCTACATCGAATACTGTATTGAACGATTCATGAAATCGATCCGGCTTAAATTTACTCGCTTAAATTCACGCGCTTAAATTCACAATTAACAACGCCATTTAGACGCCAACGCGCTAAAATTGAGCCCTGTCACGCCACGTAGCGTGTTGTTGGCAGCGAGATTGTCGCGTCCAATCAATAAAATTAAAAACTCGGCAGCATTTTCCGTAAGGCGGAACTTATCTGACTGCCGTTTTCAATCAGGGATGAATCTTAATGCAAGTAGCAGTAATCGGTGGCGGTGTCATTGGCGTATGCACTGCGTATTTTCTCGCCGATGCCGGCCACGAAGTAGCACTCATAGAGCGCTGTGGCAACGTTGCAGAACAATCCAGCTTCGGTAATGCAGGAATCGTGGCGCCAGCCTATGCAATCCCTTGGGCCAGCCCTGGCATGCCGGGTAAATTCCTCTCCTATTTGTTCAAGGATATCGCGCCGGCGCAAATCAAGCCACGCCTTGAGCCGGCACTCTGGCGCTGGATCAGCCAATGGATAACAGAGTGCGACCTTCAGCGTTTTCGCACTAATCAACAACGGATGCAAAACCTCGCCAACTACAGCCGTGACGTGTTGCATCAATTGCGCGAACGGGAACAGTTGGATTACGAACAAACGCGAGGTTTTCTGCAATTGTTTCGCACTGAACGCGATATCGCACTCATTGAACCCCTGCTGCAATTGGCTGCCGATAAAGGCAATGCCCTCGCATTGCTCGATGCCGAAACAACGCGTGCGATAGAACCGGCCTTGTCGCGCGATACGCCACTTGCGGGAGGATTATATTTCCCTGACGATGAAACCGGCAATTGCTCGTTATTTACCAAGCAGATGAAGCAGGCAGCGCAAGCAATTGGCGTGACCTGTCATTTCAGCGCGGAAGTGAAAACTATTTCGCCGCATAATCGCCGTGTCGACTTGCAACTCGACGACAACGAATTCACCGCAGATGCAGTAGTCGTCGCCGCAGGTGCTGATAGCGCGCAATTATTGGCACCGTTGGGAATTCAGGTCCCCCTCTATCCGGTCAAAGGATATTCCGCAACTGCGAGCATCAAGGATTTTGAGCAAGCGCCGAAGTCTGCCATCATGGATGAAGCCTACAAGGTAACGGTTGCGCGTATGGGCAATCGCATACGGATCGCCGGTTTGGCCGAGCTTGGTTCACGCGACGCGGAGTTGCGCGAAGCGGCATTACGCACCTTGATAAAAGTTGGAGAAGATTGGTTTCCCAATGCCGCCAATTACGGCAATGCGCAATTCTGGTGCGGCGCACGCCCCATGCTGCCGGACGGGCCACCGTTAATAGGCGCAACGTCGGTCAGCAATGTCTATATCAATATTGGACACGGGCCGACCGGTTGGTCGATGGCGGCCGGATCGGCCAAACTTGTTGCAGATATCGTATCTGGAACCGCTCCTGCAATCGACGTTGACGGTCTCGGATTGGAACGTTATCGCCGTTGAGCATGCAATGGCCAACGTAATGACCGATGTAATGACTTCGCGTTGCAAAACGATGTCATTGTTGTCAATTGACTGATGGAAAACAATACAGCCGATGATATTGTTTACCGAGATTGGGATATTGCCAATCTTCCCTATTTCTGCAGAGGGTATACATGATGACCGCGCTCTATTCACTGGCCGAAATTCGCGCAATCGAACACGCTGCGGCAAGAATGCTGGCACCGGGAACGTTGATGCAGCGTGCCGGTCAAGCCGCGACCAAGCTCGCCTTGAGTCTGTTACCGCATTCAACCGGGGAGCGAAAAGTGTTGGTGTTGGTCGGACCGGGAAACAATGGCGGCGATGCATTGGAGGCTGCCGCACGCATCGCTCACGCCGGTGAAAACGTTACCATTGTTTTGTTTGCGGATACTTCCCATCAATCGATCGATGCCCAGCATGCATTGGCACACGCGCGCCAAAGCCGCGCAAATTTCGTCGAAGCGGTAGGCGTCAGCGAATTATTGACGCAGCCATGGTCCTTAATCATCGATGGACTATTCGGTATCGGGCTGACGCGCCCCATCACCGGCGAATTGCGCAATCTGCTTGAACAACTCAATTTGCAAACCTGCAAGGTGCTGGCCTTGGATATCCCAAGCGGAATCGATGCCGACACAGGCAACGTGGTTGGGCAGCCAGGGATTGCCGTACACGCCACCCATACCATCACGTTCATTGCCGACAAACCCGGCTTGCACACCGCAGATGGCCAAGACTACGCCGGCAAAATCACGGTCGACACCTTGAATATCGATCCCTTGCTATACACGGCACCGCACGCACAGATCAACTCCGTCTCCCTGTTTTCCAAAGCATTAATCCGTCGCCCGCACAATTCGCATAAGGGAAGCTATGGCGATGTAGCAATCGTAGGGGGAGCCGACGGCATGGCCGGAGCCTGTATCCTTGCGGCCTGTGCTGCCGCCAAATGTGGGGCCGGTCGAACTTTTGCCGCATTTGTTGGGTGGACGCCGGCGTATGACAGTAACCACCCGGAGTTAATGCTCCGGCCAGCCCAGCAACTTGATTTTTCAGACAAGGCGGTGGCCATTGGCCCAGGACTAGGCCAGTCACCAGAAGCCAAGGATTTGCTTTCCAAGGCACTGGATGCGCCGGTTGCGCTGGTGTTGGATGCCGACGCACTCAACTTGATTGCACATGATCAAAGCTTGCGACAACAACTCCTTGCGCGAGGTGATGCCAGTTTAATGACGCCGCACCCATTGGAAGCAGCGCGCCTACTTGGCACGACCGCCGCAGCAGTCCAGGCAGATCGCTTATTGGCTGCACGCACGTTAGCGCGCGACTTCAATGCGATTGTCATTTTGAAGGGATCAGGCAGTGTGATTGCGCAGCCACGCGGCAACTTGGCGATCAATCCGACTGGCAATGCGGCGCTGGCTACGGCTGGCAGTGGCGACGTATTGACGGGGATTTGCGCGGCACTATTAGCGCAAGGTTGGCCGGCCTGGGAGGCGGCATTGGGCGCGACCTGGATGCACGGCAAGGCGGCTGACGTATTGGTTCAGCAAGAAGTTGGTCCTATCGGTCTGTGCGCCGGCGAATTGATTCCGGCGGTGCGCGGCGTATTCAATCGCTTGGTCGCCAAGCACGTTCCCATGCATCGATAAGTCTATTTTTTGCGTGGCTCACCGGATTGCACTGAATAACCATCGTCCAGCGTTTTCAGGAAGGCAATGACGTCACGAATCTCATCGTCGTTTAACGCAGGCGGCTCGCCAAACTTGCGGTTGAACGGCGCATTAACGTGATCGATATTATCCCGATAGATAATCGGCAAATCGTCATAGAGCGCTGTTTTCCCATTTTTCTTTGTGTACCACTTGGCTGGATCAGTATCGCGCTCAGCGTAAAAATGCATCATGTCATCCAGCGTATGAAAGCGTCCATTATGGAAGTACACTTGACGACTGACCACATTGCGCAGCGTCGGCGTTTTGAACATGCCGCAAAAATTGGTCTCTTTCGCCAAGTCTTTGCGCGCTGGTCCACACAAACCTAGGTCGAAATATTTCGAATTGCGGTTTGCCGCAATTTCCGGATTGCGTGGCACGCCCACTGCCTCAAATTCAAAGTCCGTGAATTGCGCTGGACGCCCGCCTGGCCCTGGCGTGTCGATATGGCATTTGGCGCAATTGCCTTTGGCGGGATTATTGAACAAGGCGTAGCCACGCAATTCATCGGCACTGAAATTCACATTCCCCGCCATGGCTGCATCGAATTTGCTGGTGTAGGGTTGAAAGCTCGCATCTTCGGTTTCGAAGGCCTCCAACGCCAGGGTTGCTTTTTCCATTGCCTTGGCAGGAACATTAAAGACATCAACACCAAATAATTTCTGGAACTGGTCGGCATAGCGCGCTTGCTTTAGCTTGGAACTCACTGACGCGGCATCTGCATTCGCCATCTCATTGACATTCAACAGCGGGATACTCGCTTGCTCGTGCAAGCTATCGACCTGACCGTCATGTGTAAATCCGCCCGCCGGACCTTCATCTTCCGCGCCGTCCGGGCTTGGAATAACATAATGACGCGTGAACTTTGGCGTGAAACGCATATAGCGCAAAGATGGCACGGCGCGGGTGCCTGGATGATGCATATCGCTGCCACCCAATTGCACCGCGAGTCCGTTTGGTGGGCCATACGCGTGATCCGGGTTATGACAGGTGGAGCACGCCAATTTCCCTGACGCCGAGAGTGAGGTATCAAAGAATATCTGCTTACCCAGGCTAGCCAATGGACTAAGCGAAGAATTTGGTTGCGGGTAACGCACCCACACTTTGACCGAATTTGTCGGTATCACCGACAACGGCACCACCTTTGCCGCAGCAGCCGGTGTACTTGGCTGGTCGTGACATGCCGCCAATATCAACGCTAGAAAAATCACTGCAAAGCATTTGCTTTGGCAACGTCGGGCAAAAGAGACGAACATGAAATCATCACAATCAACTAAAAAGCGGAGCACTTGGCTCCGCTAATCGACCACCAGGCAATTGCTTGGCGGTCGTTATTTAGGCAAAGAAAGAAAAAATGCCTCTTTCTCGACCCTATTAAAAATTAAAATCAGAAATTAAATAACGACATCAAATCACCCACTGCCGGTGTGCTATTGATAGGCAGATATGGATTGCTGGTCGCAACAACCGGGTTAGGCAAATTGTCGCGGCTACGTGCCGACAATGGCGCCAAACGCCAGTTACGCTCGATGAATTTCAAAATCGATGCGTGATCGTGATAAGTATGATCGATATGGCCAGCGCGTGCATAAGGCGAGACGACCAACATTGGGATACGTGGGCCATCGCCGAAAAAGTCGACGTTCTGGATACCGCCCGTATCGAAGTGTCCGCCGCCTTCATCGGTGGTCACGATAATCGCGGTGTGCGCCCACAGTGCCGGATTAGCCTTAACTTTGGAAATCAAATCTTGCAGGAACGCTTCATATTTTGCCGGTACTGAATACCCTGGATGACCGCTATCCGTACCTTTAGGCACCACGAACGAAACGGAAGGCAATGTGTTGTTGGCGTTAGCCTTATAGGCAGCAATATCGCCATACAAGGTCGTCAAACCAGCCAGATTGGCCTTTAACGCTGGCGTTCCCATCACATTGCTGGAGGCAACGAGTGGATCGCCAATGGAGTTATATTGCACACTTTGCACAAGCGCCGCCGGGAGGCCTAAGGATGCGGCATCGGCTGCTACGTCGGCTAATTCACGTCCACCTGTATACCATTTCCAGGCCACGCCTTTTTTGGCCAATGCCTCTGCAATAGTTGGCACCGTTTGTGGTGGCAAAGTGAAGTTGTTTGGACCGATCGCCTGCGCCACGCCGTTCATGTCGTAGCCAAGACCGTAGTTATTGACCAGATAGTATTTGCCCGCATCACAATTAGGCTTAACACCCTTGGCACTCAAGAAACTCAAGATCGGTGCAACGCCGGGCTGTGCCGGGTCTGAACAATTGACGTAGGATCCGCCGCTATAACCGTCTTGCAAATAAAAATTCGCTGTCGATGGGGTTGGGTTCGGATTCTCAATTTGATTTGCAGGAGGAGTCGCTACCGCACCGGCTGAATTGAAATAAGGAGAATCTGCGGTCGCTATCGCAAAGAAATTGGCGCCTGTGCCACCCATGATGGATTGGTGGTAGTTGTCGCTAAGTGCATATTGCGTCGCCAAACTCTTGAAGTAAGGCGCGTCGCCTGCAGACATGTTATAGAAACCCATCAGCTCGCCACCCTGTGCCGGATTGGCTGGTGTTACCGCAAACGGTGAGACAGTATCGCCGCCTTGCCCAACCGTGGTTGCAACCCAGGTAAACATATCGTGCTTGGAATTGTCACCACCGGTTTGCTGCCACATTTGGAAAAAGCGATGCACCGGATCCCCAGTCAAATTCGCCCAGATCACGCTTGCCGGGCTATTGGTGGCCGTGGTTGCGGTTACATAAGGCACGTTCGCGTTGGTAATTTGAAATGGACCATTAGGCAAATTTGCCGGATAACGCGGATCAGGCACGCCGGTGCTGGTCGTGTAATTGGTATTGAAGATGCCGGTCAACTCCGGTGCCGGCAATGTTGCATAGGCGGTGGTGCGGGTCGGATTAATCGAGTAGGCAGTTTGCGCCGCGCCTTGATCTTGCGCAGCCAAGCTGAAGTTCGGCCCCGGTGTGCCATCAGCATTGATGATACCCTCGGAAACAAGATTCTTGACGGTCTGGCCGCCGGCAGGCTGATAGGTTCCGTAGATTGCATCAAATGTTTGGTTTTCACCAATCACAACAATCACGTTTTGGATCGCGGTCGTTGTTGGGCTTGTATTTAACGTAACCAACGAAGTAACTGAGCTTGCCGACACTGGTCCGGAGACTGTTCCCGTAGCTGGAATCAAAACCACCGTATTTGCAGCGTCAACGCCGATGCTTACCTGACCGGTGTGCACGGTAAAATGCGCCAATGTGAACAAATTATCGAGCGGATCTGACGCATTGGCTTTGTAAGTGGTCGATCCGATCGGATCAGCGGTCTCGCTGGCTGGTATGCCCAAGGCTGTGAAAACAGGTTGCAACACTGACGACACATTTTGTTCGGCAGCAGTAATACTTGCAGTTGTAACATTCGCGCCATTAATTTGGGCTGCGGTCGGCGCACCATTTGGCACCATACCTAACACGCGTTGCGTGACGAGCGAAGTAAGCGGCGTCAAATTGGCTTGCAAAGTGAAAATCTGATTCGGATAGGAAACCGAATAGTCGAGAACAGACGATAGCGATGCCGGAGTACCATCGGCGTCGTTAAACGGCGCGGTCAAAACAAAAGGGGCAACACCGTTTTGCAAAGTCACTGAAAAATTACCGCTGGCATCCGTTGGCGCAGTTTGGGTAACCGTGCCTTTGCTATCGGTCACCGTCACGACCACGCCAACCAACGGTTTACCGGTAGCGGCAACGCCTGAGATATTGGTGGTGGTATTCGTGCTTGTACTACTACTGCTACCGCCGCCGCAGCTAGCCAGCAATACCATCGTCGCGCAGGCGAGCGCCAGGGAATGTAATTTCATGACTTGTCCTCTAATTTATCGTTTTAATGGTCATCGGCCTAACCATGGCGCAGACCAATGCTTACAGCGCGCCATTCTGGCAAATTAATGTGACGCTATGATGTCACGGCCGTGATGATCCTAACAGAGGTGCGCGACTAGAAGGAATGCTCTAATTGCAACATATGCCCCACCAAAAGGGTTTGAGTTGATGTAGACAGCACCGTCATTGGCAAAAAGTTTACGTTCGGCAATTTGAAGATTGCACATCTTCATAGTGTGCTGCAAAGCAGCAATGATAAAACGACTCAAAATGAGTCGCCGGCAAATGGAATTGCACCATCAATGTCTTCAGTGACTATCATCTTGAGCCAGTGTCGGTTTTACACGACATACACCGCAATATCACCTGGGCCTGACCACACAATCAATTCAAACAAGCAACACCTAAAATTCAATATGGCGATACTGAAGCGGTTGACAATCACGTTCGCAATGCCCTAGTGTAGCGCTTCGCCACACCCCCATCCCAAACGCGCGCAAAGCGCCACTCCTACTTATGACATCCCGAATTGATACTGAAAACAGCAACAATCTGACAACGGCACCGTACGGCTCATGGAAGTCGCTCATCAGCTCGAATTTAATCGTTGGCGATTCGGTGCGGCTAGGTCAAGTAAGAATCGATGGCAGCGACGTTTACTGGACTGAAGGGCGCCCCAAGGAGGAAGGCCGCGACGCATTGGTGCGCGCGAACGCCGACGGCAAACCTAGCGATGTCATATGTGCGCCGTATAGCGCAAGAACCCGCGCCCATGAATATGGCGGCGGAAGTTTTTTGGTAACCGGAAAATACGTCTTCTTTTGCAACAATGAAGATCAACAAATTTACCGGATTACTGAAGGTGGAACGCCACAGGCCGTAACCAACGGCAACGGCTTGCGCTATGCAGATGTGATACTGGATGCCCGTCGTCAACGCTTGATAGCGATCAGAGAAGACCATCGCAATGCAGACCATGAAGCAATCAATACGGTGGTCGCGATCGACATGGCAACGTCCGAAGAAATCGTTATGCAATCCGGTCACGATTTTTACTCATCACCGCGCTTGAGTCGCGATGGCGCCACACTGGCCTGGTTGAGCTGGGATCACCCGAATATGCCTTGGGATGGCACGCAACTATGGCAAGCCGGCATGATGGATAATGGCACGCTGGCTGCACCTCAGTTGATTGCGGGCAGTGCCACCGAATCCATTTTCCAACCCGAATGGTCTGCCGCAAACGAATTGCATTTCATTTCTGACCGCAGCGATTGGTGGAATTTATATCGTTACCGCAATGGACAGGTGCAAGCCTTGCACCCGATGGCAGCTGACTTCGGACAAGCGCAATGGATCTTCGGCATGTCGACTTATGGCTTCGATGAACTGGACCGCATCGTTTGCACGTACATGCAAAACGGACGTTCATATCTGGCAATGCTGGATCCGCAGGACGGAAAATTTGAAACTATACCGACGCCGTATCACGCCATCGCCAGCCTGCAGATCGGTAAAGGTTTTGCGGCCTTTATCGGCGGCGCGCCCACCATACCGGAATCGGTGGTGCAATTGGATTTGCACACCGGCCAATACCGCGCACTGCGCAAATCAACGACCTTGACGGTCGAACCCGAAAATCTATCGATGCCGGAAGCCATCGAATTTCCGACGGAAGATGGGCACAACGCGCACGCCTTCTTCTACAAGCCATGCAACCCCGCATTTCAAGGTCCGGCTGGCAGTCGCCCGCCGCTTTTAGTTTTCAATCACGGTGGCCCGACCGCGATGACGACAGCAACCCTGAGCCTGCCGATTCAATACTGGACCAGTCGTGGCTTTGCCGTGATCGACGTCAATTATGGCGGCAGCAGCGGATTTGGCCGCGCCTACCGGCAACGTTTGGTTGGAAAGTGGGGGATTGTCGATGTGGATGATTCAGTCAACGCCGCGCGTTACCTGATCGCACGCGGCGACATCGATGCCGAGCAAGTAACGATTCGCGGTGGCAGCGCCGGCGGCTACACTGCTTTATGCGCTCTCACCTTTCGCCGCTTCTTCAAAGCCGGCGCCAGCTATTACGGCATTGGCGACCTCACGCTTCTGGTCAGTGACACGCACAAGTTCGAATCGCGTTATATGGATAGCTTGGTCGGTCCCTATCCCGATCAAAAGCAACTATATTTCGATCGCTCGCCGATCAATTTCACTGACCGTCTGGAAAGTCCCTTGATTTTATTCCAGGGATTGAAAGATAAAGCAGTTCCGCCGAATCAGGCACAAACCATGTTTGATGCGGTGAAAGCGAAAGGTATTCCAGTAGCCTACATTACCTTTGAGCATGAGCAACACGGTTTTCGCCGTGCCGAAAACATCAAACGCGCGCTCGACGCAGAATTGTATTTCTACGCCAAGGTATTCGGATTTGTTCAGGCCGATGAGATTGAACCAGTGCAAATCGAAAATTTAGCGCCAACGAATAAGTAACCCCCGACGTCAGAATTCCCGCGTCAGTACCGTCATCGTCCGACGTTAGCGGTCGGTGCTATACTTTCTTGATTCACATGAGAGGTATGCATGTCAAGACCCTTGCTCAGTTTAGCATCCGTGATGGAACCGCTGCGCGGCTTTGTAGCCGTTGGCCGGCGCATGAGCATCACCGTTGCCGCCGGCGATCTGTGCCTGACGCAGTCCGCACTCAGTCGTCAAGTGCAAGCGCTGGAAGACCGGCTTGGCATAAAACTGTTAGTACGCGGACACCGTTCGATTGCATTCACGCCGGAAGGTGAACGGCTATTCCGCAGTGCCGATAGTGCGATCCAACAGTTGCAAGATACGATTGCCGCCATTCTGGGCGAGCATCGCCAGACAGTAACACTGAGTGCCAGCATGCACGGCGACTGGAGCAACCCGTGCTTATGTCTTCGACCATCTGGTGCGCAAGCGCAGCGCTGATCGCAGTCAACTGGGGTTTGGCCGCTCCGGCAAGGGTGTCCCGGCATCAGCCAATGGACGCGTCCACAACGATTACACAGAAGAATCAGGCCGCCGCCGTCTTGGATTGGTTTTTAACGCACTGAGCGAGGCGATACCTGACGAGCGTTACGCCATCGTCAACGTCTGGCGCCCTATCAAAGTACCGGTTCTCGATACACCGTTGGCCATCTGCGACGCACGCAGCGTCGACACAATGGATTTGGTCAGCGCGGAAGTGCGCTACCCGCAACGGATCGGCGAAATCTATCTGCTGAAGCATGGAACACGCCAACGCTGGTCCTATTTTTCCGCGATGGATAGACACGAAGCGTTGGTCTTCAAGCAATTCGATTCGCAAATCAGCGGTGTCGCGCGCTATACGCCGCATGCGGCATTCGATCATCCTGCGGCTCCGCCGGATTACCCGCTGCGAGAAAGCATCGAGGCGCGTTGCCTGGTTATTTTCGATTAAAGAGGAGAAAAACATGTCCACTATTCACAAGCGTATTGCGCTCGAATTCTGGTACGAATTCGGCAGCAATTACAGCTATCTTTCCGTCATGCGCATTGATGCCTTGGCCGCACAGTACGGAGTGCAGGTTGTTTGGAAACCATTCCTGCTAGGCCCGATTTTCAAATCATTCGGTTGGGAAAGTTCACCCTTCGTTTTGCAAAAGGAAAAAGGGGCTTACACCTGGCAAGATATGGTGCGCCAATGTGAAAAATACGGGCTACCCTGGAAGCGCCCTTCCAGTTTCCCGCGTAATACAATACTCGCGATGCGCGTCGCCTTACTGGGATCGGATCAAGCATGGATCAGTGATTACAACAAAAAGATTATGCAGTTTAATTTCGCCGAGGATCGCGATATCAGTCAGCCTGAAGTCGTACACGAAGCCCTGTGCGCACTTGGCCTCCCTGCTGAAAACCTCATCGCCGAAGCGCAATCGGAAGGCAACAAACTTCGACTGCGCGCTCAAACGGATGAAGCCCGCCAGCGCGGCATTTTCGGTGCGCCGACGTTCTTTGTCGGCTCCGACATGTTTTGGGGTAATGACCGCCTCGATGATGCGTTAATCCTGGCGTCACAAAAGCAAATCACCTATTGTTCATAGGCGCCTATATCGATGGCGGCTCCCTGCACGCGCGCATTGCCGGAAAGATCCAAGGTGCCCGCCTGTGCGGCAGTCAATGCAACACCTGCATTGATTGCCGGCGACCCTGTCACCGGCACGAAGCTGGTGGTCGCGTTGATCAACAAAGGATTTACATATTTTCCGTTCGCATCGTTGCCGCTGCCTGTCTGCCAGGCGGAAAAACTGCTGTAATTGTGGCCGTTCCAAGTCCAGGTCTGTGTCGTGCCACTGGGAGAAAAATACAAGTCGCCATTCAAGCTGGAAGTCGTAACGGTTGTTTGCGTCGTCACAAACACACCCTGGCTACTACTCACGACAAGGTTGTTGGCGAATTGAATATTGGATACGTGATTTTGCAGCCCAATTTCTCCGCTGCCTGAATTAATTGTATCGTTTTGATAGAGTGTATTGTTGTAGATGCCGCAGCTATCGGCACCGCCATTGCCACTTCCAGCGCCACCCAGCGAGATACCGATCAAGTTATTCGAATAGATCAAGTTATTTCGCAGAGTAATCAGGCTACCGACGTGCCCTGAATGTTCGCTTGCGATTTCAGCGCCGATATCGGTATTGTGAACAATATTGCGCTCTATGATGATGTTGGTGCCGCCATCGACATAAAGTCCATCGGCACCATAGCTGTTGTTGCCATAAGCGGGGTTGCCGTTAGACGTGATGTTATAGACCAGATTGCCACTCACCAAACCGTTGCGCGCCTGGTCATAGGTCGGATTTGGGGAAGTTCCTTCGAAACCGATGAAGTCGATACCGATATTGCTGTTATCGTGCACTTTATTATTCGTGACCTGAAAATTTTCGACGTTGCCGTTAAGTGTTACCGACTCACTCGACCCCGTCTTCAGGAATGCAACTTCATTGCCGTCGATGATCAAGTTATTGATCGATGCAGGCGCTTCTGATCCATAAATTTGAATGCCGAACGCGTCACCCGCAGCGCTGTTAACCGTTGTTGTAATGTTGTGCACATAATTGTTGCGCAATTGAATATTGCTACCGCTGCCGCTGACAATAATCCCGGCAGGTACAAAGTTAGCTGTGTTCGACGTGAAGTTGCGAATTTCGAAGCCACGCACTTGAATGTAGGAGACATCAGTCAAATTCACCAAACCCATATTTGGTACCGATGTGCCAATACTGGTGCCATCAATCACCGGCGTCTCGCCAGTGTAATTTTGCAAGGTGAGATAACCTGCGGTCGCATTTCCTGAATTGGGAAACACCACCTGCTCCGCATACACACCGGCACGCGCATTAATCGTCGCGCCAGCCGCCGCCACACTCACTGCATGTTGCAAAGTCTTCCACGGCGCGGCTAGGGTGCCTGAATTGCTGTCCAAACCGGTTGGAGACACATAGTAATTGACGCCGCCCGGAGTCGGAGTCGGAGTCGGAGTCGGAGTCGGAGTCGGAGTCGGAGTCGGAGTCGGAGTCGGAGTCGGAGTCGGAGTCGGTGTCGGAGTCGGTGTCGGTGTCGGTGTCGGTGTCGGTGTCGGTGTCGGTGTCGGTGTCGGTGTCGGTGTCGGTGTCGGTGTCGGTGTCGGTGTCGGTGTTGGTGTCGGTGTTGGTGTCGAACTTCCACCGCCGCCACATCCTGAGAGCATGGAAATAGATAATAATGTTACCAGGACAGAATTCTTCATCGATACCTTTCGTTATTGACTTTCATTACATCTAAACAATTTCAAACCAACGACCATACAGGGTAACGCCGCCATTCCGGCTCGATGTGACGCTGACAATGGGCAAAAATAAAATCTAATACTGCAGCTTGATTCGATAGCAAATCTGGATGCGCGACTTTCCAAGCGTCAAACTGCTGCTGCAAGCCGGCCTCAGTGCGCAATAACTCCATTGCCAGGTCCTCGAACACGTAATCCGAATAGGCCTCTTTTTTTTCCAGCACGCTATTAAAAAATCCCCATCGGAAAAAGCTGTCATGCGCTTGCGGTTCGAGGGTTTCGATTGCATATCGCGCGTTTTCCTGTTTAAGCGGAACCAGGAAATCGCCAGCGCGCAATTCCACGATGGCATTTTTCTTTTCCACTTGCACGTCGTCATGGAACATATGACCTTCGTAGGCATTGCCGCGCGAAATCACCGATTGAATCCGATAATATTGCACCGATGCCATCCGCGCAGTGGCCAAGCGTTCCATGTGCACGCCATTCCATTGCAAACGCTCGATCACTTCACGCCATTGTTGCGGCACTACGTAGGCTTGCGGCGCTGGCACCACGACATCTTCAATGAAATTATTGTAGTAGTCGATTTCCTTGTCCCAAGGTTCGTTCTTGTCGTAAGACAGACGCATATAATCGCCCAGCAGGCTCTTGCTGTGCTTAGCGGCATAACCCTTAAAGCGCAACTTCGAAGGCCGTGCTTCATCCATTTTCCAACTTACCGGCCATTGCGTTTTACGCATGCTTTGCTGGCGATCCGCGTGGCGTAACGTTTGAATTTGTGTGCCATGTTCGACCGTAAATGCCAGCGTCACGTCGACCAATGCGCGCATTGACGCGTAGCGGTCAGCGAATGGTTTGAGCATGTGCGTTTCAGGCATAAAACCGATGGTGTGATGCAACGCGGCGAAGCCGGTTGAAAACCTCGGCACTTCCAAAAAATCCGCAATCCCCTGATCCGGGCTTTCCTTGATCGGATTCACGTAAGGGCAAGTCGGCCAGCCACGCGCTTCCATCTGTTGATATATTTGCGGAAGCATGCTGCTGCGCAAAAATGCACCCAACTCGCCGCCCAGCTTATCGGCCTGCGTGTGAATCAGGGTCATCGTGTATGGGTAATCGGCCCCGTTGGACGTATGGGTATCGACCATCACGTCCGGGTCCCACGCCGTGAAGAGTTGATTGAATGCCTTGGCGTTCAAGCTATCGCATTTGATGAAATCACGATTCAAATCCAAATGCCGGCTGTTGCCGCGAAAGCCAAATTCTTCAGGGCCTTCTTGATTGACACGCGAGGTATTCGCGCGGTTCACACTGCCATCGACATTGTAGATCGGCGCGAATAAAAACACAGTGCGTCCCAACGCAGCCAAGCGTGATGGCTCGATGCAAAAATCGCGCACCAGTGCCATACAAGCGTCCACACCTTCCGGCTCCCCCGGGTGGATACCATTGTTATTGAAAAACACGGGCCTGCCATCACGCTTTAATTTTTCGCGATCGAATTCACCATCGGCACTGATGACTCCTGCATGTAGCGGCACACCAGCGTCCGACACGGCAATCTGATTAAACTGCAAAACATGCGGGAAACGCTGCGCCAAATCAGTGTAAAAGGCAATGCACTGCTCCCAGGTTGTAGTCTGGTTGCCGTTGCCTTGTTCAAAAGGGGTTTTCAATTCAGTAAGCATGGTGATCTGGACTTTACGGTGAAAAATGCAATAGAAAAACTCAACAATGTTCAATCAAACGCACTATTTTAGCCTTGAAAAACGCATTAGCCGACATACTAGCAGAACGCCTATTTCTTGGCGGCAGGGACTTTTGGTGTTACTGCCCAAAAAAAATTCCTGACAGCATTGATTGCGGAGAACTTATGATTCAACTTGAAACAAAGCCAATACTAGCTCTACGAAAAGCGCGATTGCTGCCATTGCCGATCATATTCGCAATGGCGCTTGCCGCCTGCGGTGGCGGGAGCGGCGGCAACACCGCTTCTTCGACTGGCGGCGGGACGACACCCACGCCTACGCCCACGCCGGCTCCAACACCAACCCCGACTCCAACACCAACACCAACGCCCACCACGAATGGCACTTCGTTCGCAGCGATTGACACCAGCAATCGCGCCCAGGTCGATGCGGTTTATTTGAACTCCTTCCTGCCTTTGCAAGCCACCCCATTCAGTTGGACCGGCAATGTCAGCAGTTGCACACTTGGCGATACGCCGCTTGCATACAAAAACGCTGAAGTTCAATTATTGAATTACTACCGCGCCATGGCAGGGCTGCCCGGCAACGTCACCTTATCGTTGTCGCTGTCTGCTATGGCACAACAAAACGCGTTGATGATCGATGCGAATAATGCATTGAGCCACTCTCCACCTGCCACCTGGGCTTGTTACACCGCAAACGGGGCAACAGCCGCCGCCAACTCAAATATTGCAATCAACTCCGGCACGTTAAACAGTGGCATCGGCGGGCTAGGCCTATACGTTCCAGACACCGGTGTGTCGTCGCTAGGTCATCGCCGTTGGGTATTGTATTCACAACTGGCCTTAGTCGGCACAGGGGACACACCGCGCGCGAACGATCTTTGGGTGCTCGGCAACGCAGGCCCGGCGTATACGCCGCCCAATGGTACTCCCTGGCCGCCTGCCGGTTTCGTGCCACTCAATAACGCCATCTTCGAGCCGAACATGCCATGGTCGTTCTCATACCCGAATGCCGACTTTTCGTCCGCCACCGTGACCATGACTGACGACGCCCACAACAATATATCGTTGACAGGTGCTGGGCAATTGCCCAATGGCTACGGCGATAACACCCTTGCATGGAATATCAGCAGTAGCGCAAGTGGTTGGAATCGCGCTCCGGCCGACACGCTACTCAACGTCAGCATCAGCAACGTGGTGATCAATGGTAGCGCGCGCAATTTTAGCTATAACGTAACGTTGTTTACGCCGTAACAGGCCCTAATGCATCAATCGCGCATCACCTTGCCAGCCGCAATGGTAATCGTACGCTTGCACAACGCAGCGATGGCAGGATCATGCGTTACCAGCACCAGTGTTGAGCCTCTTTCCTGATTAAGTTCAAACATCAAGCGTATTACCGCGTCACCGGTGGCAGCATCCAGGCTGCCGGTGGGTTCATCAGCGAACAACAGCGGCGGGTGGCTGACGAATGCGCGCGCTAACGCAACGCGCTGTTGCTCACCACCCGACAAGTACTTGGGATAATGTTTCAGACGACTCCCCAGCCCCACCCTATCGAGCATAGACTCCGCCTTTTCGCGAGCATGCTCTTCCTGTCGCAATTCAAGCGGCAGCATGACGTTTTCCAGCGCATTCAAATGCGACAATAATTGAAAGGACTGGAATACGAATCCCAATCGCTCCTTTCGCAACCTGGCTCGGCCGTCTTCGTCGAGCGCAAAGATATCGATACCGCCCAATTTGACAGTGCCGGAGGATGGCGTATCGAGACCGGCCAGCAAGCCGAGCAAAGTCGATTTGCCGGAACCGGATGCCCCCACAATCGCAAGCGTGCTAGCAGCTTGCACGGTAAAATCGACGTGTTGCAAAATCGTGAGTTCGCCGCTGGCATCGGCGACACGTTTGCTGAGATCAATTGCTTCAACGGCGGGAGACAACGTGGAAGATTCAAGCATGCAGGTAGGTTTCAATGTTATAGGAAGAAAAAAACAGATTTCGCGTTTGGCAGTGTCGCTACTGCTAACGCTTTCATTAACGCTTTCAATGTCGTGCGCCTATTCTGCATCAAAACCTATTCTTGTGCTAGGCGACAGTCTATCTGCGGAATATGGATTGCCGCGCGGAACCGGCTGGGTCGCGTTATTGCGTGAACGATTGGCGGCCGAAAAAATGGACATACCGGTCGTCAATGCAAGCATCAGTGGCGACACGACCGGCGGCGGCTTAGCACGCTTGCCGCCGTTATTGCAGCAGCATCCGTCGGTCGTGGTTATCGAATTGGGCGCCAATGACGGCTTGCGCGGCTTATCGCTCACGGCTGCAGAATCAAACTTGCGGGCGATGATTAGCGCAGCACAGAATGTGCACGCGAAGGTACTGTTGATCGGCATGCAATTGCCACCGAACTACGGACCCGAGTATACGAATAAATTTACCGCGCTCTATGGCAAGCTGGCGAAAGACTCGAAGACAGCATTAGTGCCGTTTCTATTCTCTGGCCTGGAAGATAAGCCGCAATTTTTTCAAGCAGACCATCTTCATCCAACAGTGCAAGCGCAATCGGTATTGCTCGATAATGTGTGGCCGTCACTCAAGCCTTTAATTGCAAAGCCAAACTAGCGACATCGTTCGCAATTAAATGCCGATGAAAATAAAAAAAGCCCCGGCCCGCTGATTTGCAAAACATCTGCAAATCAGCGGGCCGGGGCCATCATTTCGGTTCTACTTCCCTTAACTACTTGCTGTCGCCTTCGCCGCTATCGGTAACGGGTGTGGTGATTGCATCAGGGCGCAAAATTTTAACTTTGGCCTTGGCTTTCAATGCCTCGACGTAAGCCAACATTTCTTGTTGCGCTACCACGCGCGTCAATTGTTGCTGCATTGCTGTCGTACTTGCAGGATTCGGTGCCGCAGGTTGGCTGACCTTGTTGATACGGAATACGCTGTAACCCACTCCAGGTACTTCGATCTGGGTGAATGCCGGCAATTTGGTGGCATCCGCCTTCATCAACGATTGCAGCACAGCGGGATTGAAGCCCGCTTGCTTAGCGCGCGAGATAGTTTGCGCATCTGAAAATCCAGCTGCGTCATCCTTGGCCTTCAGAGCTGCCACTTTGTCGTCCGCAGCTTTTTGCGCAAGTGTTTTTGCCTCATCCTGCGTTACCGCATCACGTACAATTGCCTTAACTTCTTCAAACGGTTTTTGCTCAGCGACTTTATACTCCACGACGCGGCCCGAGATCAAGATTCCTGGCGTTACTTCAATCGCCTCGGTATTTTGCTTTTTCTTGATCGAATCGTCAGCAAACAAAGCAGTCAGGAATTTCTGGTTGTTGTAGGCAACGGTCGGCGCAAGATTGGGATCCGGTTTGCGCGTCACACTGGCAACGGTCTCGATCTTCAATTGCGCCTTGTCGCCGAGCTTATCGATTGCCGGCTTCAAGCTGTCCGCTTGCTCGAATACCGTATTGGTAAACGATTCACGCAATTCCGACAATTTCTTGGTGCCAGCCTGCTTCTTCAATTCAGTAACGATCTCAGCCTTTACATCTGCGAATGGCTTGACATCAGCGGGCTTGACTCCAGTGAGCATAATCACGTGATAACCATAGTCGGATTGCACGACATCACTGATCTCACCGACCTTCAACTTATCGACTGCATCTTGGAACGGCTTGACCATCATACCTTTTGCGAAAAAGTCGAGGTCACCGCCTTTTGCTGCAGACCCTTCGTCTTCCGAATTTTCCTTGGCAAGCTTGGCGAATTCAGCTGGATTCTTGCGCACTTGCGCCAACAACTTCTCCGCCTTTTCCTTGGCAGCAGCCTTGGCGGCATCGCTTGCAGTCTTGCCGGCTTTGATCAAAATATGACTGGCACGACGCTGCTCATCGACGGTAAAGCGTTTTTGATTTTCTTTATAGAATTTTTCCGCATCAGCATCGCTGATCGTAGCCAACTGTGCGAGGTTATCCGCACTCAACACAACGTACTCGATCTTTGCGTGCTCCGGTACTTGAAACTGCGCCAAATTCTTGTTGTAGTAGGACTTCAGCATATCGTCGGTGATTTTTACCTGCGACGTAAAATCAGCCGTCTTAAAAGCGATTTGCTGAACTTCGCGTTCTTGTTCAACGAGGTCTGCGATGCGGACGGCAACGGTTTTCGGTGCAAATGCAGTAGACTGGATTTCACCGGACGTGCGTTGTTGCACTAAAAAGCGCACGATCTTGGCTTCAAGCGCACCGATCGTCATACCCTGCCCGCGCGCCAGATCAGCATAGCGTTGGGCGCGCACTTCTTTCGACAACGATGGATCGGCGAGTTCCGGGAAATTTTTCAAGACAAACGCCTGTATGTCGGCGGCATCTGGCACCATGCGCTCGTGAGTAGCCTCAATATTCAGGGCGCGCTCTGAAATCAACTGATCAAGAACTTCCTTCTTGATTCCCGGCGTGGCCGCTGCCTGTGGGCCTTGCTCGCGCACGGCATAATCCAGTTCTTGCTGGGAAATGACCTTATCACCAACCTTGGCCACTTCGGTTGCCGTTTCGCCAAAATGACCGACTTGCAAGCCACCGAGGACGAATAAAGGCGCAAGAAATATCATCAAGAAAAATTGCATCAACCGCTGATGGGTACGAATAAATTCAAACATAGTCAGCCATTCACAAACAGTTTATGAGCGCCACTGTAAATCCGTTGAGTGATTTGTAGGGGCACTCTTGATTTAGCACATACGAAAAAAGGCGAACTTTCGTTCGCCTTTTAGATTTTGGCGCAGCGTATCGGACTCGCCACCATTCTGCATGGGGCGGAATCCTTTGCAAGGATTTCCTTCGAGCACCAACGCGATCACCACGCTTGCTACAAATTTGGCGGAGTGGACGGGACTCGAACCCGCGACCCCCGGCGTGACAGGCCGGTATTCTAACCAACTGAACTACCACTCCTAAACTACTTTTTACTCTAATGCTGGCTGCTTGGTGGGTGCTGAGAGGCTCGAACTCCCGACCTACGCCTTGTAAGGGCGCCGCTCTACCAACTGAGCTAAGCACCCTATTTGCTACTTAGTCAGCCACGATGCACTGGCGTTTGTTATCTCGCCAAAAGCGTTAGTTTACCGCATCTTTCAATGCTTTGCCAGGCTTAAATTTAGGAACTTTGGCTGCCTTGATCTTGATCTCGTCGCCGGTACGTGGATTACGCCCAGTACGCGCAGCGCGCTTGCCTACCGAAAAGGTTCCAAACCCAACCAGTGTTACCGTGCCATTTTTCTTTAACGTTGTTTTAACACCGGTGATCATTGCATCAATTGCCCTCGTAGCGGCGGCTTTAGACAGATCTGCGGATACGGCAATGTGATCAATTAATTCTGTTTTATTCACGTACGTCCCCCTATATTTATTGGATTGCGCAATAGTGCTATTCAGTCATTATTCTCCGCACCGGCATCAACTTACATCACGCTATGCAGAAAAATCTGCAGATCGTATTAAACAAGCGACTCCGCGCCGTGTCAAGCCATATGCCGCACTAACCCAATGGAGCGCCATATTGCATGCATAAAAAAAGCGCCCTCACAGGCGCTTTTAAATAAACCATTCGAACAATTAAATTTTTGCGCCTTGCGACGCATCGATATTTGCTGAATTAATGCTTCACGACATTGCTGCTCTTGTCAGTTGCTGCTGCCGCCTCTACTGCTGCTGCCGCTGCAACCGCCGCCTGTTCATCCGTGAGCGGAACCGGAGCACGCTCCAGTGCGATCTCCAGGACCTTATCGATCCAACGCACGGGAACAATTTCCAGTTTGTTTTTCACGTTATCAGGAATTTCAGCCAAGTCCTTGACGTTTTGCTCAGGAATCATCACGGTTTTAATGCCACCGCGATGCGCCGCCAGCAATTTCTCTTTCAAGCCGCCGATAGGCAACACCTCACCGCGCAATGTAATTTCACCCGTCATGGCAACATCGGCGCGCACTGGAATCCCGGTAAATACCGATACCAATGCAGTCGTCATCGCAATACCGGCCGAAGGCCCGTCTTTCGGTGTAGCGCCTTCCGGCACGTGAATATGGATATCGCTTTTCTCGAAAACATCGGCCTTGATTCCAAGCCTTTGCGCTCGACTGCGCACCACCGTACGCGCCGCTTCGATCGACTCTTTCATCACGTCGCCCAAGGTGCCGGTACGAATAACCCCGCCCTTGCCCGGCATGCTCATCGCCTCAATCGTCAACAAATCGCCGCCCACTTCGGTCCACGCCAATCCAACCACCTGACCGACTTGGTTTTCTTTTTCAGCCATGCCGAAATCGAAACGACGCACACCGAGGAATTTATCGATGTTCTTCGAATTGACCGTGACTTTCTTTTCCTGCTTCTTCAGCAGCAGCATCTTCACGACTTTGCGGCAAATCTTGGAAATTTCACGTTCCAGCGAACGCACGCCGGCTTCGCGTGTGTAATAGCGAATGATGTCGCGAATCGCAGATTCGGAAACAGCGATTTCCTCGTCCTTCAAGCCATTGTTCTTGATTTGCTTAGGCAGTAAATAACGCTGTGCAATGCTGGTCTTTTCATCTTCCGTGTAGCCTGATAAACGAATCACTTCCATCCGATCCAGCAATGCCGGCGGGATATTGTAAGAATTCGACGTCGCCACAAACATCACGTCCGAAAGATCAAAATCGACTTCGATGTAGTGATCGGAGAACGTGTGGTTCTGTTCCGGGTCGAGCACTTCCAACAATGCGGATGAAGGGTCGCCACGAAAATCCATACCCAGCTTGTCGATTTCATCCAACAAGAACAATGGATTGCGCACACCGGTTTTCGCCAAACTTTGCAATATTTTGCCTGGCATGGAGCCGATGTAGGTACGACGATGGCCGCGAATTTCCGCTTCATCGCGCACGCCACCCAACGCCATGCGCACAAACTTACGGTTAGTTGCACGTGCAATCGACTGCCCGAGCGAGGTCTTGCCGACACCCGGAGGGCCGACGAAACACAGGATAGGCGCTTTTAACTTATCGACCCGCTGTTGCACGGCAAGATATTCCAGAATGCGTTCTTTAACCTTTTCCAACCCGTAATGATCGTCTTCCAGCACTTTCTCTGCATTGGTCAAATCATTATTGACCTTGGATTTTTTTCTCCACGGCAGACCAAGCAAGGTGTCGATGTAGTTGCGCACGACAGTCGCTTCGGCTGACATCGGCGACATCAACTTCAATTTCTTCAATTCATTCTGAGCCTTGTCACGCGCTTCTTTCGGCATACGCGCAGCGACAATTTTTTTCTCCAGCTCTTCAATATCCGCGCCCTCTTCGCCTTCGCCGAGTTCTTTTTGAATCGCCTTAACTTGCTCGTTCAAATAATATTCGCGCTGCGATTTTTCCATCTGGCGTTTGACGCGGCCACGGATGCGCTTTTCGACTTGCAGAATGTCGAGTTCGCCTTCCAATTGACCAAGCAAATGCTCATGGCGTTTGGCGACGTTGAAAATTTCGAGGATGACCTGCTTTTGCTCAAGCTTCAACGGCAAGTGCGCGGCAATGGTGTCGGCCAGGCGACCGGCGTCGTCGATCCCTGCTAACGAGGTGAGGATTTCCGGTGGAATTTTTTTGTTCAGTTTGACGTATTGGTCAAACTGTTGAACGATGGCACGGCGCATCGCTTCGACTTCCGACTCGTCGCCGATTTCCGACTCAACCGGCGTCAAATCTGCGACGAAGTGCGTTTCAAGCTCACTAATGTGATGAATACGAGCACGCTGCGCGCCTTCGACCAACACCTTCACGGTGCCATCGGGCAGTTTCAACATTTGCAGGATATTAGCAACGCAACCGATTTCATAGATATCGTCGGCAGACGGCTCATCCTTGGCGGCAGCTTTTTGCGCTGCCAACATAATGCTCTTACCTTGCTCCATCGCGGCTTCTAATGCCTTGATAGATTTGGGACGACCAACAAAAAGCGGAATCACCATGTGCGGAAATACGACAACATCGCGCAATGGCAACAACGGAAGTTGAGTGTGTTCAATAAATTTTGGAGTCGTCATGACGAGCCTTATCGAGTAACTTGTTAATGATGTTGGCACGAGATACAAAAACACAAGCCCGGTCAGCCACAAATATCACTCAGTAAAACAAAAGCGAAAGCACAAATAAAAAAAGCCACACACGAAGTCGCCCTCGGGTGGCTTTACGATGGAAGCCTGAGTGATTCTTGCTGATTTAAATTGTACTGCTTTTGCGGAAAATGCGGGTTGGAAACCCGCTTTTAGCAAAAATTATTGTTTTGCACCCGAAACTTTTGGTTGCTCGTGATAAATCATCAATGGTTTTCCACCATTTGTGATGGTATTTTCATCAATAACGACCTTGGCAACGTTTTGTTGGTTGGGCAGTTCGAACATGACATCCAGTAGTGCGTGCTCCAAAATGGAACGCAAACCACGCGCGCCCGTCTTGCGCGCCAACGCTTTTTTCGCAATTGCATGCAATGCGGCGGGGCGCACTTCCAATTCAGCACCCTCCATTTGCAGCAATTTCGAATATTGCTTGATCAACGCATTCTTCGGTTCCAGCAAAATTTGGATCAATGCCTCTTCATTCAATTCACTGAGTGTTGCGACCACCGGCAAACGACCGACCAACTCCGGAATCAAACCGAACTTGATCAAATCTTCCGGTTCGGCGTCGAGCAAGACTTCACTGGCAGTACGTTCGGCGTTGGTCTTGACACTGGCGGAGAAACCGATACCGCTCTTTTCCGAGCGATTTGAAATGATCTTGGCCAAGCCATCAAACGCGCCACCGCAAATGAACATGATGTTGGTGGTATCGATCTGCACGAAATCCTGATTCGGATGCTTGCGACCGCCTTGTGGCGGCACCGACGCCATAGTGCCTTCAATCAGTTTCAGCAAGGCTTGTTGCACGCCTTCGCCCGAGACATCGCGGGTAATCGATGGGTTATCCGACTTACGCGAAATTTTATCGATTTCATCGATGTAGACGATGCCGCGCTGAGCTTTTTCGACTTCGTAATTGCAATTTTGCAAAAGCTTTTGAATGATGTTTTCAACATCTTCACCAACGTAACCGGCTTCCGTCAACGTTGTTGCATCAGCAATCACAAACGGCACATTCAACATGCGCGCCAAAGTTTGCGCCAACAAGGTTTTGCCGGAGCCAGTCGGGCCAACCAGCAAAATATTGCTTTTCGCCAGTTCGACTTCGTCTTTTTTGCCCAGATGCTTCAAGCGCTTGTAGTGGTTGTACACTGCCACCGACAAGATACGTTTGGCTGTTTCCTGGCCGATCACATATTGGCCAAGCAATTCGCAAATTTCTTGCGGGGTCGGCAAATCGGATTTTGGCCCTGTTACCGATTCAACCGTCGACGCTTCGTCGCGAATGATATCGTTGCACAGATCTATACATTCATCACAGATGAACACTGACGGCCCGGCGATGAGTTTCTTCACCTCATGTTGGCTCTTGCCACAAAATGAGCAATAGAGCAATTTTTCGCCGCTGGAGGATTTTTTATCGGACATGGGGCAAATTAGGATTGAATATAAGTCCGATCTTACCTGTGAAATTCAAATTCGTCACTCAAAGGTCACATAAAACACAGCAACAGATTCGGTTATTGGCGAGGAATTAACAGACGCGGGTAAGTTACGGATGGATTTGGTTGCCGAAACACGCACATCCCCCATAGAAAGCTCGGAATATCCGATCAATGCAACAAGGTCGAGTGCCTGCTATTAGAGTCAATACGTGAAACGATCGAAAGGCGAGTCCCTTGGCAAACGCCCCGTTAAGCCGGGGGAGTTTGCGCAAGTGAGAATCGAGTGTGCCATTAAGCGCGGGTGGTCAACACCTTGTCAATCAAGCCATATTCAGCCGCTGCGTCAGCCGACATAAAGTTATCGCGTTCGGTATCTCTGGCGATTTCTTCAATTTTCTTGCCGGTTTTTTCAGCCAAAATACCGTTCAAACGCTCGCGTAGATAAAGAATTTCGCGGGCTTGAATTTCGATGTCGGTCGCTTGACCTTGCGCACCGCCTGATGGTTGATGAATCATGATGCGCGAATTCGGCAACGAGAAGCGCTTGCCCTTGGCACCGGACGCCAACAGAAATGCACCCATCGACGCTGCCAGGCCCGTGCACAGGGTCGAGACTTCCGGCTTGATGAATTGCATCGTGTCGTAAATCGCCATGCCGGCCGATACCGAACCGCCTGGCGAATTGATGTACAGGGAAATATCCTTGTCTGGATTTTCACTTTCCAGGAACAACAATTGCGCCACGATCACATTGGCCACAGCGTCATTGACCGGGCCAACCAGAAAAATCACGCGCTCTTTGAGCAAGCGCGAATAGATGTCATACGCGCGCTCGCCGCGACCGCTTTGCTCGATCACCATCGGCACCATGCCGAGCATTTGTGTATCCAACGCTGAATTTCGTATCATGCTTGTCATGTACCTTCCGTATTAAGAAGTAATCCAAATTGCGCTGAATACACTCGCAAAGCACTCTACTTTGGTTTGCTCATAGAACCCCAGCGCGATCGGAAATTATGCCTGAGCAGAATTGCCCATCAACTCGTCAAAAGCGACCGCTTTACTGGTCACTTTAGCTTTACTCAACACGTAGGTGACGACGTTTTCTTCTAAAACAAGGGCTTCTACTTCAGATAAACGACGGCGGTCGCTATAGTAGTATTTCATAACTTGCTTTGGATCTTCGTAGCTTTCGGCGAACTCTTCAACTTGCGCCTTGACTTGTTCAGGTGTCGCTTGCAAGTTATTTGCCTTGACCACTTCCGACAAGACCAAGCCCAAACGTACACGACGCTCGGCTTGTGCCGTGAACAATTCCGGTGGGAAAGGCATTTGCTTCACATCCATGCCGCGTTGCGCCATGTCTTGACGGGTCGATTCGATCAAACGTTGCACTTCTTGATCTACCAGTGCCTTAGGCAATTCCAATTCACTAACCTTGATCAATGCCTCCATCACGCTTTCTTTGGTCTTGACCTTGGCGCGGGTACCGACTTCGCGTTCCAGGTTGACCTTGATGTCGTCACGCATTTTTTCCTGGTCACCGTCTTCAATGCCGAGCGACTTGGCAAATTCGGCATCAATCTCTGGCAAATGTGCCCATTCCAATTTCTTCAAAGAAATGGTGAATTCGGCAGTCTTGCCGGCAACATCTTTACCGTGGTAATCGGCAGGGAAAGGCAATGGGAACACTTTTTGTTCACCGACTTTCAAACCAACCGTCGCCGCTTCAAATTCTGGCAACATGCGGCCTTCGCCGAGCACAAATGCGTAGTCTTTCGCCTGACCGCCAGGAAATTCAACGCCGTCAATCGTGCCGCTGAAATCGATGGTCACGCGATCGCCGTTTTGAGCGGCCTGATTGGCGCCGCCGTCACCGTGCTCGCTATGCTCGCCTTTGACGTGATAATGCACGCGTTGCTTGCGCAGAATGTCGATCGTCTTATCGATTTCCGCAGCGCTGACAGTCGCAACGGTTTGCTCAACTTCAGCAGTCGACAAATCGCCGATTTTGATTTCCGGATAAATTTCAAAGGTCGCGTTAAATACCAATGCACCTTGGGTGGTATCGACGTCGCTCTTTGGCTCGATCTTTGGGAAACCGGCAACGCGCAATTGATTTTCATTTGCAGCGTCATTGAACGCACGGCCAACCTTGTCATTCAAGACTTCGGTTTCTACTTGATAGCCGTACTGCGCCGCCACCATTTTCATCGGCACTTTACCTGGGCGAAAGCCCGGTGCTTTCACTGTGCGAGCGCGCACTTTCAGGCGCTTTTCAACTTCCGCTTGCACATCTGCGACAGGCACAGTAATTGTGATGCGGCGCTCGAGTTTTTCTAAAGTTTCGACAGCAGTTGCCATGTGAATCGTCCAAAAATAATTAATTCTGTGGTGCGAGGAGGGGGACTCGAACCCCCACACCATTACTGGCGTCAGGACCTAAACCTGGTGCGTCTACCAATTTCGCCATCCTCGCGGGAATTTGCTCTGAAACAAATGCAAAGGGCGACCTTGAAGTGAAAAATTGGTCGCCCTACGATGCCTATGTTTCTGGCTCTTCAACTTCAACCGAACATTTTACTGGATTTTTACGCCCTTTGCCGCTTTTTTATATAACAACATGAAGAGCCTTGATTAAGTTTGCTCAAAAAGCCGCTATAAGCCTGTGAAAAGTCACTTGCAGCATCATAAATATTGCTTGATAGCTACATTGGCCGCTTCACCCGGAACCATGCGGCATACAATGCCGGCAAAAATAGCAGAGTGAGGCCCGTTGCAACGATCAAGCCCCCCATAATCGCCACCGCCATTGGCCCCCAAAACACCGAGCGCGACAATGGAATCATGGCCAAAACGGCAGCTGCAGCAGTCAAGATGATGGGACGGAAGCGTCGCACCGCAGATTCGACAATCGCATTCCATGGTGTCGCACCAGCAGCAATATCTTGCTCAATTTGATCGATCAAAATCACCGAATTACGAATAATCATGCCAAATAAGGCAATCACACCCAATTGCGCGACAAAACCGAATGGTCGTTGCAACACCAGCAAGGCAACCGCCGCGCCGGCTACACCTAAAGGGCCGGTCAAGAACACCAGTACCGCCCGCGAAAAACTGTGTAGTTGCAACATCAGTAAGGTGAAAATAATGAAAATCACCAAGGGCACATTCGCAGCAATCGAATCTTGCGCTTTGCCGCTATCGGCCGCAGCACCGGCCAGATCAATGCTGTAACCGGCAGGCAAGCTGGCACGTAACGTTGCCAATTTTGGATCAATCTGACTGGAAACTGTTGGTCCTTGTATGCCATCAACCACGTCGGTTTGCACAGTAATCGCCCATTCACGCCCTTCGCGCCAAACCACACCGGGTTCCCAAACGAAGCGTGCTTGCGCCAATTGCGACAACGGAACCGAATGACCGGAAGGCGTTTGAATATTCGCTTCATTCAAGGCGGCAATAGTGGCGCGCTCTTCAACCGGCTGTCGAATAACGATGTCGATCAATTTATTGTTGTCGCGATATTGGCCGATGGTGGTGCCGCTCAGGATCGTATTGGCAGTTCGCATCACCGTTTGCGAACTGATTCCCAGTGCTTGCAATTTATCCTGGTCAAGATCGAGACGCAACACTTTGACCGATTCATTCCAGTTGTCATTAACACCCACCGTATTCGGATTGGCACGCATGATTTCCTTGACCTGGTCGGCAATTTTGCGCACTTTCTCCACTTCATCGCCGGTTACGCGGAACTGCACCGGATAGGGTACCGGCGGGCCATTCGGCAACAATTTCACGCGTCCGCGCACTTCAGGAAAATCCGTCTTGAATGCTGCCACAATTTTCAATCGCAAGGCTTCACGCGCTTCCAGATTTTTCGGCAAAATCACGACTTGCGAGACATTCGTTTGCGGCAAAATTTGGTCGAGAGGCAAATAGAAACGCGGACTGCCGGTGCCGATATAAGTGGTGACACTTTCGACGCCATTTTGATGGTGTATGAATTGTTCGAATTTCTTTGCCTGCGCCTCGGTGGCGGCAAAGGATGAACCTTCGGGCAACCACAACTCAACCATCAATTCCGGGCGACTGGAATCCGGGAAGAATTGTTCTTCGATAAAGCGAAATCCAAAAACACCGAGCCCAAATACCAACAAAGTCAGTACGATTGTGGTTTTGCGCCACTCCACGCACCAATTGACCATCTTGCGAAAGCGATTGTAAAAAGGCGAGTCGAATAGCTCGTGATGCCCATCCGCTCCCGCCGCCGGCTTGACCTTCAATAGGATATAACCAATATAAGGCGTAAATAGGACGGCCACCAGCCAGGAAATGATCAAGGCGATGGCATTGACGGAAAACATCGAGAATGTGTATTCACCAGCAGCCGATTGCGCCAATCCGATCGGCAAGAAACCAGCGGCGGTAATCAAGGTACCGGTCAACATTGGCATCGCGGTCGACGTATAGGCAAAGGTTGCGGCGTCAAATCGCGACAAGCCCTCCTCCATCTTGCGCACCATCATTTCGACTGCAATGATCGCATCATCTACCAGCAAGCCGAGCGCGATGATCAACGCCCCCAACGAGATTTTATGCAAATCGATATCGAAAATTCGCATAAACAGGAAAGTGACCGCCAACACCAGAGGTATCGTCAAGGCGACGACTAGCCCAGGACGAAAATCCAGTCGAAATGGCTTGGTATGAAGACCCAGCGCCAGAAAACTGACCGCCAACACGATCAACACCGCCTCCGTCAGGGTATGCAAGAATTCACTGACCGATGAACGCACCGCTTTCGGTTGATCGACAACACGCTGCAACTCGACGCCGACCGGCAATTTGCCACGGATCATGTCGGCGCTCTTTTGCAAATTCTTGCCCAATTCGATGATATTGCCGCCATGCTCCATCGAAATGCCGAGGCCAATTACTTCTTTGCCGTCATAACGCATCTTGTCATGCGGCGGATCAATATAGCCACGCGTGACGGTCGCAAAATCGCCTAAGCGAAATGTAATACCGTTGGCCCGTAATTGCAGATTCTCTAAGTCCTTGGTTGACTTTACTGCACCCGTGACTCGGACTTGCAGATTGTCGGTCGGCGTTACCAGAACACCGGTCGATTCAACTGAATTTTGTGCATTCAATTGACTGACAATCGCATCAAAAGGAATGCCTAGTTGGGCAAACTTTTTTTGCGAAAATTCAATATACACTTTTTCATCTTGCACACCATATAACTCCACCTTGGAGACCGATGGGATTTGCAGGAATTGTTGGCGCACAAAGTCGGCGTAGTCCTTTAATTCGGCAGGCGTATAGCCGTCGCCGGAAAGGGCAAAGATAGAACCGTAGGTATCGCCGAATTCATCGTTGAAAAAAGGGCCAATCACGCCTGGCGGCAGCGTCATTTTGATATCGCCGATTTTCTTGCGCACCTGATACCATGCACCGGCGGTTTCCTTAGGCGGCGTCGATTCGCGCAATTGCAGAATGATCAGCGTTTCGCCTGGCTTGGAATAGCTGCGAATTTTATCGACGTAGGGTGTTTCCTGTAGCTTTTTTTCAAGCTTATCGGTTACTTGTTCTGCCATCTGCAACGAAGTGGCGCCCGGCCAACTCGCGCTGATCACCATCGCGCGGAAGGTGAACGGCGGATCTTCATCTTGCCCGAGCCGCCCGTAACTGAGAATACCGCCGATCAACAGCACCGCAATCAAGTAACGCGTCAGGGGAATGTGTTCAAGTGCCCACCGCGACAAATTGAAATCTTTCATTTGACGGCTCCGCCGGCAACAGCGCCGGCATTCGCCTCGCGGATTAGATTGGGCATGCGTATCGCTGCAGTTTGCGTGCCGCTCTTGTCTGCCATCTTGGGTGCGACAAGTTCTTCACCTAAAATAGATACTTTCTGCCCCGGCTTCAAAGAGTTAACCCCTGCCGTCACCACTGTTTGACCGCTCACCACGCCGCCGGTCAACACAATATCGTTGCCTGCCGAGGTGCCGATTTGCACTGGCACCAATTTGGCGACGTTATTTTCAATCACCCAAACCGACGATCCGCCATTATCTTGAAACAAGGCCGTAAGCGGAACCTTGATCCATGG
>Ga0206937_10022_pt2 | contig 53391 bp, 49 predicted proteins | sample Alteio_BWOrgHeat_11_FD_152923 | JGI IMG/M metagenome (GOLD analysis project Ga0206937, IMG submission 152923) | Enriched cells from forest soil in Barre Woods Harvard Forest LTER site, Petersham, Massachusetts, United States -... | ecosystem: Environmental > Terrestrial > Soil > Temperate forest >... | reverse complement strand
GCTATTGCAAAAATCATATCTTTGGCGGTGGGGAAATTGATCCGATAACCCGGCCTGGCACTTTGGATAGCCTGGCCGCCTACTCCATATACTTCGTGGTTCCTGTTTTTTGGTTTTGTACCGATGCTGGTGGCGATGGAGAATATCATCCGATCTAAGGACACCAATAAAGGGCGTAAAATATTCGGGACTACGTTCCTTGGCTTTTTTATCTGGAATACGCTGTGTATTTACTGGGTGTATAACTCGCTAAAGGTGATCGGTCCTGTAGTGGCGTTGCCTATCAGTTTGATACCGTATTCGCTGGGGCCGTTGCTGATGTCGTCAGCGTGCTGGTTGTATTACCGGATGCGGCTAAGCACAAAGCGCGGATTTAGCCTGTTTGCGCTGGTATGCTTTTGGATCGGCTATGAATACCTGCAGGTAACTGGCTGATTATAAAGTGCCTTCTTGTTTGGCTTTTAGTTACTATATACCTTTAACTCTCCAAAAGTAAGTAAAGCATTTGGTAAATAAAACTTAACAATAATGAGCAACATTTTAGTAACAGGCGCCACTGGGCACCTTGGCAAAGCAGTGGTTGAAGCCCTGCTTCAAAAAACAAACCCTGCTAATATTCATGTCCTGGTAAGGGATGCCGCCAAAGCGACTGATCTTACAGCAAAAGGAGTAACAGCGCATGAAGGTAATTACGATGATAAAGAATCCCTGGTTAATGCATTAAAAGGTATTGACAAGCTGTACATGGTATCCGGCAACGATCTTCATAATCGCATTAAACAACAATATAACGTAGTGGATGCTGCTGTTGAGGCCGGTGTGAAGCATATCGTTTATACCAGCTTTCAACGAAAGAATGAAACGGAGACATCACCGATTAGCTTTGTTGCCGAAGGCCATTTAAAAACAGAGGAAAAGATCAAAGCATCAGGCTTGACCTATACCTTATTGCAGCATGGTATTTACGCAGATATGATCCCTATTTTTGCGGGCGAGCATTTATTGGAGAACCATACGATCTACCTGCCTGCAGGCAATGGCAAAACAGCTTATGCCGTACGCACAGACCAGGCCGAAGCCGGTGCGAATATCCTGTTGGATGAAAGCGGCAAATACGATAATAAAAGTATTGAATTTGCAGGCCCGGAAGCAGTAAGCTGGGCACAGGTAGCCGAATTCATAAAGACTGCTGCCGGTAAACCGATTGTTTATGTATCCCCAACAGTGGATGAATTTAAAGCTGCGCTTAGTGGTGCAGGCGTTCCCGCTGAAATAGTAGGGTTAATGGCAGGTTTTAGTAAAGCTGCCGAAGAAGGCGAATTTGAAAACGTAAGCAACGAAATGGAAGCGATATTGGGACGTAAACCGGTTACGGTTGAGGCATATTTACAAAGCGTTTACGGCAGTAAATAAACATTTTTAGCATCTTCCCTACAAAAATTAGGGAAGATGCTAACTATTTGTCAGTTAAAAGATCGTCTGAATGCCAGTGGCGAAAGCTTTGTTTTTGTTTTAAATAGCTTACTAAAAGATTGCAGATGTTCAAAACCCAACGCGTAGGCAACCTCACTTATTGATAAACTGGTAGTAGATAGTTTTTCTTTTGCTTTTTCAATAAGTTTTTGATGTATATGCTGTTGCGCGTTTTGCCCGGTAAGTGAGCGTAGCATATCGCTTAAATAACTGGATGACATATTCAGCCTTTCTGAAAGGTATTGTACCGTTGGTATTCCCTGGTTCAGGGATTTGTCGGTATTGAAATATTCGTCTAAAACTTCCTCCAGCTTTTGCAACAGATCATTATTTACGGCTTTTCGGGTAATGAACTGGCGTTTATAAAAGCGGTTGCTATAATTCAAAAATAGCTCGATTTGCGAAATAATAACATCCTGGCTAAAATCGTCTATGCGGCTTTTTAACTCCTCATCAATAATTTTAGCAATCGCAAGGATAGTGGTTTTCTCCGCGTCAGACAGCTGCAAAACTTCAGCAGCGGCGTAAGAGAAGAAGCCATATTGTTTGATCTTCTTTGCCAAAGAATAGCCCAGGAAGAAATCGGGATGGATAAATAAGGTAAAACCCGTATAGTCCAAATTTGTCTCACTGGTTCCTGTCACGTGATTTGGGGAGATAAAAAACAATCCGCCTTCGTCATGATCATAATAATGCTGGCCGTATTTAAATTTCCCCTGGAGATTTGGTTTGTACGAGACCTTATAAAAAGCCATGGTAAATTTATCCGGAAAATAATCACAGGATGGAAGTTTACCGGTCGTATTATACACCAAACTAATCAAAGGGTGCAAAGGCTTTGGTAAGCCCAGCACCCGGTGAAAGTCGGATAGCGATTCAAATTTATAAGGAGCCTCTGCTTCTTTTTTCATTTTTGAGATACTAAGGTAGCAATACTTTGGCTTACCATGGAATGTTGGTGTTTTCCCAGCGGGTGAATGTTCCGGTCGGGCCATCCGGGCCGAGCAATGCTACGCGTACCACTTCTCGCGAGCCGTCTTCTACAGACTCTGTACCTTCAAATCCATTAAGGGCGGTACTAGTGAAGGCTGGAGATACTAAGTTAACCTTGATGTTGGTAGATTCCAGTTCGACCATTATAGCGAGCGTGATAGCGTTGAGCGCTGCTTTAGATGCCGGGTATACCGGGCCGTACATCTTGTGGTAAGGATAAGCCGGGTCCGCATTAGTACTCAGCGAGCCAACCCCGCTCGATACATTAACGATACGGGCATCCGAAGACTTACGCAAAAGCGGCAGCATAGCCTGGTAAACGGCAAGTACGCCGAATACATTTGTTTCCCATACCGCTTTTAATTCATCAATAGATACAACGCTTGCCCTGGTCATTTTGCCATATTCCTGGAGCGACAGGTTCCCCTTCCTGGTATTTGAGATAGCTGCATTGTTGACGAGCAGGTCGAGACGGCCAAACTCCTTGCTTATACGCTCCGCTGCGTCAGCAATGGAAACACGGTCTGTTACGTCAAGCTGAAGCGCAATGGCGCCCGGCCCAATTGTTTTTGCTGCGGCTTCGCCACGTTCCAAATTGCGTGATCCGACCAGTACGGTTACACCGTTTGCTACCAATTCCTTTGCAACCTGCAGGCCAACCCCTTGATTTGCTCCAGTGACCAGGGCAATCCGTTTAGCTTTGACTAATTCATTTTGATGTGCCATAATTTTATATTTTTAATAACACATCAAAGGTCGACACCTATCCTTTGTCACTCTTAGTCTAATTGAGGGTTTTATTAGTCGAAATGAGGATAAGTAATAATTGGGTTGAAATTACTGCTTGCCGGCTATGCATATCACAAACTCACCTTTCACCGGGTGCGTTTCAAAATATTCTTTCACCTCGGCAACTGTTCCACGTACAGTTTCCTCAAACATTTTGGTCAGCTCGCGCGATACGGAGAGCAACCTGTCCGGGCCAAAATAGGTCGACATTTCTTCCAGTGTTTTCAGCAGCCGGTGCGGCGATTCGTATAATATAATGGTACGCTCTTCCTGTGCTAATATTTTATAGCGTGTTTGGCGTCCTTTTTTTAGGGGCAGAAATCCTTCAAAGCAAAACCTGTCCGTAGGGAAGCCGGAATTTACCAAGGCAGGCACAAAAGCTGTTGCGCCGGGCAGGCATTCTACAGGGAGGTCATGTTTTAGCACTTCGCGCACCAAATAAAACCCCGGATCGGAAATCGCAGGCGTACCGGCATCCGATATCAGCGCCACATTTTTTCCTTCTTTCAAAAACTTAACGATCTCGCCGGATGATTGGTGCTCGTTATGCTGGTGATGTGCAAAAACTTTCTTCTGGATATCAAAGTGCTTAAGCAAAGGCGCCGAAGTTCGGGTGTCTTCGGCCAGTATCAGGTCGCATTCCTTCAAAATACGCACCGCCCTGAAGGTCATATCTTCAAGGTTGCCGATAGGGGTAGGGACGAGGAATAGTTTGCCGCTCATAGAGTAGTTTGCAGTTGGCTGTTTGCAGTTGGCGGAAGCGCGGGCAAAAAAACTGCATACTGCGCACTGCAAACCGCAAACTGGATTACTATCTTTGCCAAAAATTTTAAATAATGCTGCAAGTTAGTTATATCCGCGATAACCGCGACTATGTTTTGGAACGTTTGGCTGTAAAAAATTTTAAACAGCCGGGTTTAGTTGATGAGATCATTCAATTGGACGAGAAACGCCGTTCGACCCAAAACCAGTCCGATAGTGTATCCGCGCAGGCTAACGCAGCTGCCAAACAGATAGGCGAATTGATGCGCAACGGCAAAAAAGATGAAGCCGAAGCCATCAAAGCTAACACAGGTGTTTGGAAGGAAGAGATCAAAAAACTAACCGAAGAGCTTAATGCTGTAGAGGAAGAATTACAGCAAAAACTGGTGCTTTTGCCCAACCTGCCGCATATCTCTGTACCGAAAGGATTAACGCCTGAAGAAAACGAAACCGTATTGGAAAATGGCGAAAAACCCGAGTTACCCCCTAATGCATTGCCGCACTGGGAGCTAGCCGCTAAATATGATCTGATAGATTTTGAGCTCGGCGTGAAGATCACTGGCGCTGGTTTCCCGGTTTATAAAGGCAAAGGCGCAAAACTGCAAAGAGCGCTCATTAGCTATTTCCTGGACCAGGCCGAGCAGGCAGGCTATGATGAACGTATGCTGCCGCTGATGGTTAACGAAGCATCAGGTTTTGGCACGGGCCAGCTACCGGACAAGGAGGGCCAGATGTATTTTGTTGGATTGGATAACTTGTACCTGATCCCAACTGCCGAGGTGCCGATCACTAACCTGTACCGTGATGTAATATTAAAGGCGGACGAGCTGCCGGTTAAGAACTGCGGTTATACGCCATGTTTCCGCCGCGAGGCCGGTTCATACGGAGCGCACGTGCGAGGGCTTAACCGTTTGCACCAGTTTGATAAGGTAGAGATCGTCCAGATCGTTCACCCGGACGATTCATATAATGTGTTGGAAAATATGAGCAAGCATGTGCAGGACTTATTACAGAGCCTCGGCCTGCCATACCGCGTATTGCGCCTGTGCGGCGGCGATATGGGCTTTGCCTCTGCGCTAACCTATGACATGGAAACCTGGAGCGCCGCGCAACAGCGCTGGCTGGAGGTATCATCTGTGTCAAACTTTGAGACCTTCCAGAGTAACCGACTTAAATTACGTTTCCGCAATGCCGAGGGTAAAACCCAATTGGCGCATACATTAAATGGTAGTGCGCTGGCCCTGCCGCGGATAGTAGCCACTTTGCTGGAAAATAACCAGACCGAGAAAGGCATTAAGGTACCTGAGGTATTGGTACCGTATACAAAGTTTGAGTGGATAGATTAAGGCATTCGCGTTAGTGATAGCAGCGGATACCGGCCCGCGCTTAAGGCCTGCAGGCGTATGAGCGGATAGCACGGCCGCAGGCAACGCCCTAAAATCATAGATGATCAACAAAAGGGGATAGTGAAAACACTATCCCCTTTTTCTATACTATATTAAACGGTTTAATTCGAAACGTTGGTCAGCATACCCAATACTGACCTGTCCAGTATCTCGGTGAAAACGTTGAGTACGTTTTTGCTTTTTTGGATGGCTTTTAACTCTTCTTCGTAAATAAAGTAATCTACGCCAATGGCCTTTAACAAGCTGTCGGCTTTTGGCTCTACTTTATTTTTGTAGCAGCAGATCTTTATTTTACTGTAGAAATTATTTGTGCGAATACGGCGTACCACTTTTTCCATATCCTTGCTTAAAAAATTATGATCAAGTACAATTATGTTGGGATTTTGCTCGTAAATGCTCGGAAATATCTGGTTAATGGCATGCACGTACCTGACGTTTTTGTAATCAGCATTAAGCTGCGAAGGGTTCATCTCAGGTGTAACAAACAGCACCTTCTTAAAGCGGGTAAGGGTCATGCTCAATATGAAATTAATAGGATGAATAAATTTAACTCATAAAAAGCAGTTTGTCAATAGCTTAATTCATTTTTTTTCGAAAATTTAATAAAAAATTAAAATTATCTTAACATCAATGGGGTAATTCCACCAAAATCTTAAAAATTGATGAAATTTAGCTGAAGTTTGCTGATGAAACTGTATTCCTTTTTTAAGAAGCAAGCATCCGTAGCAAAATTGTTACTTTACTATTTCAAAGATTGCATCGGCAGTAAACACCAGTTTTATCTTTTTAAAATCAATATCGGAAGGAGGTGTAGCGGCAACCGACATCATCGAAGCTTTATACTGATATACCCTCGGCTGTACTGCATCGCTGTTGTCGGCAATCGTTATGTTAATCACATCGCCCAGTTTGTCACCTAACCCGTTTACCAGGTAAGCAGCCCTGTTTTTAGCATCCTGCAACGCTTTAAGCTGCAGTTCATTCTTCAGGTCGTTAATCTTTGAATAGCTATAGCTATCTATATTAGTTGATTGTATGCCCTTAGGGTCGATATTAGCGAGGATCTGATCGAACTTGTTCAGGTCATTCAGCCGGATAATATATTGCTTGCTGGCCAGGAAATCGGGCGATTTCTTTTTTTGATAAGTATTATTCCAGGCGGAGAGGTTATTAATAGTAAAATCTTCACGCGGGATACCTGCGGTTTTTACTGCACTTTCCAGTTGATTTTCCAGCACATCTATGGTCACTTTATTTTTACCGTTCAGGTATTCCTGTAATGATATACTTACATTAATAATATCAGGCGTAACTTCCTGCTGGGCAGTGCCGGTCACTTCAATTTTGCGGCGAAGGTCGACAGCTTGTGCGAAAACGCTTAGGGTTGATATCAGAAAGGCGGCGGTAATTATTATTTTTCTCATAACATATATTTTAATATTAAACCGAAATTATGTTATTAAGTTTAATGCAATCGGTGGATATAATTAACTTATTATAAATAATCAGCCAGGGAAAGGCTGAGCATCGCTACCAGTTCAGGGTCATTGAAGCGGTAATTGTCCTCAATATCAAGCACTACAATGGTTTTTGTTTTCAGCAGATGGGAGAACTGCTGCCGGAGGAGATCCTTATGGCGCTGCTCCATTGCAAAAATAATATCGGCCCAGGCCAATAGCTTTTCATTTATGCGGATACGCGCTTTCTCGCTTGTGCCCGCAGAACGGGCTTGGTGTAAAGGGTGATTTTTGAACAATAGCTCAGCAGTTGGGCTTCGCCATTGATTTTTACTGCAAATAAAAAGGAGGTTTGGCAAGCCTGGTACTAGTAGAAACCAATAAGGTCGAAAGTAAATACCAATGGCGAATTAGGCGGAATTGCGCCAAATGACACATTACCATAGCCAAGCCTTGACGGAACGATAAATTTTATCCTGCCATATGGAGCTTTACCATTTGCACCAACCAATAATAACCCATATTGTGCACCCGCGACTAACTCATCAACAGCGAAAGTGCTTACGTTCTCTGAGTCGAAGGAGGTGCCGTTAAGCAACTGGCCGTTATAGGTAACCTGCACCGTATCAAGTAGTGTAGGGTGCGGGCCCGGATTCTCTGTAAGGATCTGGTAATAGATACCCGAGGTATCCCTGGTCATGGTAAGGTGATTAGCCTTTATGTAAGCCTGTATCTTGGCATCATCAATAGCCGCCTGTGTATTGGTATCAATTTGTTTACGGCAGGCAGAGAAGAGGATGATGATTAAACCGCTTAGTAGTAGAAAATATCGCTTCATATATCGTTTAACGCTATAACTGAATTTTTATCAGAAAATTATATTTTTTTAATAGTGCGGCAAATTAACAAAAACAATTAAGCCCATTTGCTAAAAAATGTTAAACCGTAGTGTTTATTTTCAATTCGTTCATCTGCGCTTCAGAAATGGTTGACGGTGTATCGATCATTACGTCGCGACCCGAGTTGTTTTTCGGGAAGGCGATCACGTCGCGGATCGAATCTAAACCGGCAAATATCGAGCACAAACGGTCGAAGCCAAAGGCAATGCCACCATGCGGTGGCGCGCCATATTCAAAGGCATCCATCAAAAAGCCAAACTGTTTCTGTGCTTCCTCGGCAGAGAAGCCAAGATGCTTGAACATCAGCGATTGCAAGCCCCTGTCGTGGATCCGGATAGAGCCGCCGCCTATCTCGGTACCATTGATCACAAGGTCATACGCATTGGCGCGTACTTCGCCCGGCTCGGTATCCAGCATCGCAATGTCCTCAGGTTTTGGCGAGGTGAACGGATGGTGCATAGCATGGTAACGGCCGCTTTCTTCGTCCCACTCCAACAACGGGAAATCAAGTACCCAAAGCGGCGCAAAAGTATTTTTATCGCGCAGGCCAAGGCGTGTGCCCATTTCCAAACGCAGTTCGTTCATTTGCTTACGCACTTTTTGGCTATGACCGGCAAGGATCAAAATCAAATCGCCCGGTTCTGCATTGAACGCTGCAGCAAGATTGGTCAGGTCATCCTCACCATAAAATTTATCAACTGATGATTTTAAAGTACCGTCGGCCTGGTAACGGCAATAGATCAACCCTGTCGCGCCTATCTGCGGGCGTTTCAGCCATTCGGTCAGCTCATCCAGTTGTTTGCGGGTATATTCGGCGCAGCCTTTTGCGTTGATACCTACTATCAGCTCGGCATTGTCAAATACGCTAAAGCCCTTGCCCTGCATAATGCCATTCAGCTCAACAAATTCCATCCCGAAACGACGGTCTGGTTTATCTGAACCATACAAACGCATCGCATCAGCATATTGCATACGCGGGAACTCATTCAGCTCGATACCTTTTACCGTGCGGAACAAATGGCGGGTCAATCCTTCAAAAATATTCAGGATATCTTCCTGCTCGATGAAAGCCAATTCGCAGTCGATCTGTGTAAACTCAGGCTGTCGGTCGGCGCGCAGATCCTCATCACGGAAACATTTCACGATCTGGAAATAGCGGTCGAAACCGCTTACCATCAGCAACTGCTTAAATGTTTGCGGCGATTGCGGCAGCGCGTAAAACTCGCCCGGGTTCATGCGGCTTGGCACTACAAAGTCACGTGCACCTTCCGGTGTTGATTTGATCAATACCGGGGTTTCCACTTCGATAAAATTCAGGGCATCCAAATACTTGCGAACTTCCTGTGCCATTTTGTGGCGCAGCATCAGGTTGTTGCGTATCGGGTTACGGCGCAGGTCAAGGTAACGGTATTTTGCGCGCAGCTCTTCGCCGCCATCGGTCTCATCCTCTATCATAAAAGGCGGAATTTTGGAAGCGTTGATTATTTCTATATCGTTAACGGCAATTTCAATTTCGCCGGTAGGCATTTTCAAGTTCTTGTTGGTACGTTCAAGTACTGTGCCGGTAACTTTTACCACAAACTCGCGACCAAGGGTGCGGCCTTTTTCGCGGATGACGCTGCTGGTATCTTCATTCAAAACCAGCTGGGTTAAACCATAACGGTCGCGCACGTCGATAAAAGTAGTGCCGCCAAGGTCGCGCGATTTTTGCACCCAACCGCATAAAGTTACCGTTTCGCCCAAATTTGCGAGGTTTAATTCGCCGCAAGTGTGTGTTCTAAGCATAGTACTGTTTTATAAAGTTTGCAAAAGTATGTTTTTTGAGGTGAAAGCTAAAGGCAAAAGCAAAAAGGTATTGCCTGGTGGTGAGAGGTCTGTGTTGCAAAGGAAATAGATTTTTAGTTTGAAAACAATGATTTTATGTGTTTAGTGGATCACTTGCAATAGATTAAATGCTTATTTTTGTTTAAATGTGTAAACGGATATGAAAAATTTGGACAGAATTACGCTTAATCCGGATGTTATGGGCGGCAAGCCTTGCATAAGAGGTTTAAGGGTTACTGTGGGTACGATAATAGGATTATTGGCATCCGGGTTAAGCAATGAAGATATTTTGAAAATGTATCCTTATTTGCAGCATGAAGACCTGATCGCCGCCCTTTCATATGCCGCCTGGCGTTCTGAAGAAGTTGAGGTTCCGTTAAATACGTTGTGAAGATTTTAATTGATATGAACCTGTCGCCTGAATGGGTACAGGAATTCAGGCTTCATCAAATAGAGGCGGTGCATTGGTCATCGGTTGGAAAATTCGATGCACCAGATATCGATCTGATCAATTGGGCCAGGGAAAATGGCCATGTAATTTTCACCCACGACCTTGATTTTGGTACTTTACTCGCCCTTACAAAAGCGGAATCCCCGAGTGTAATCCAAATCAGGACACAAAATATTACTATAGATCATTTTGCCGGAATCTTAATTTCAACCCTTTTGAAGAATGCTGCCGCATTAGAAAAAGGCGCGTTACTCACATTGGACGAGGATAAAAATCGACTAAGGATACTGCCCTTTTAAATAAATTCTCAGAATTATTTTTATCTTAACATAAAAGAAATATCTTAGCGGTGAATGAGAAGATATTTGACCCTAATTAGTCTCTTGTTTATTTGCGCATTTTTGGCAGGCACCGCTTACGCCAAAAAGCACCACGCTGCACGCAATAAACATACCTCAAAAAGAAAGCATCATCACGAAGATGCAGCCATCCTCGAACTTCCGGAACAATCACTTTCAGCATTATATCCCTGCTCGGATATCGTGTCGCCTGATAGCATCCTGCAATTCGCGCATAGCTTGTTAGGCACGCCTTACCGTGAAGCATCATCAAGCCCGCAGTATGGTTTTGATTGCTCGGGCTTTGTAAGCTATGTGTTTAAATATTTCAACTTTAACGTTCCGCGCTCGTCAAGCGAATATTATAACGCCGGCGAAAGAGTAGCTCTTGAAGACGCCAAACCCGGCGACGTGATCCTGTTCACCGGCACTAAAACCCACCATCCGCACAGCATTGGTCACATGGGCATTATTTGCTGCAACGATGGCGGCGAGATCAAATTCATCCACTCCACATCAGGTAAAGAATACTGCGTTACTATTACCGATTTCAACGATACTTACAAACGCCGCTTTGTGCAGATAGTAAGGTTGTTGAAAAGTAATGATGAGCCTGCGAAGGATGCAACTGAGAATGCTGTTACTGCTGCGATAAGCGAGTAAAGAAATCTTACTTATAGCTAAACCTGCGTCATGCCGAATTTATTTCGGCACCTCACATGCAGGTAATCATGAGATAGTGTACGAATGCAGATAGCCAACGTGGTTGGAAAAACTATCCTGTGGGATGCCGAAATAAATTCGGCATGACGGTCTTTTTATTCCGAAAACCGGAATCTCGAAATAAAACATATATTTGCCGTATAATTTTCTCAAGGGGTGCCTTGCTTTGAGCAATCAAACTGAAAGACAGGCTGAGATCATACCCATTGTTGTGAATAAACTAACTGAGGCGCAGAACGTGCTGCCAAAGTATTCACCAACATGCACCTGATCCGGATAATGCCGGCGTAGGGAGGTAAAAGTTAAGTGTACTGCATATTATACCCTGATGTGCAGATGGTTTAACAAATTGTTTTATTTTAAAAAATTGAAAAACTTTTATTTGGCGATCACCGCCTTGCTGTTGCCTGTTTTGGCATCGGCCCAGCTCACTATTTCCGGTAAAATTACCGACGCGCAAACCGGCGAAGCGTTATCCGGAACAACCGTAACCGTTCAGAATTCAAACATTACCACCGTCTCTGATGCCAAAGGAAATTACAGCATCGTTAATCTTAAGGCCGGCAAGTATTTGGTAAAGGTTAGCTACATCGGCTACCGGCAATTGACAAAAAACGTCGACCTGAATTTTGACGCCACCTTAAATTTCCAGTTGGCCACCAGCACGCAACTTACGGATGAAGTTACAGTAAGGGGCACCCGCGCAGCGGATAATTCGCCTACTACCTACACCAATCTCAGCAAAAAGGACATCCAGAAAAACAACCTCGGTCAGGATTTGCCATACCTGCTCGATCAAACGCCATCTGTGGTTACCACTTCCGACGGCGGCACGGGCATCGGTTACACCTATATCCATATCCGCGGTTCGGATGCATCGCGTATCAACGTAACGGTTAACGGCATCCCATATAACGATTCCGAAGAGCAGCAGGTATTTTTTGTGGATATCCCTGACTTTGCTTCGTCTGTAGATAATATCCAGATCCAGCGCGGCGTGGGTACATCGACCAATGGCGCGGGTGCTTTCGGGGCGAGTATCAATATTCAAACGACCACGCGCCGGGATACGTCATACCTCGAATTGAATAATTCGGTAGGCTCGTTCGGTACGGTGAAGAACACCTTAAATATAGGTACGGGATTGCTTGGCGGCCATTTTAGTTTTGACGGGCGTTTATCGCGGATCTATTCTGACGGTTATGTGGACAGGGCATTCGCCGACCTGAAATCCTATTTTTTCAGCGGCGCGTATTATGGGAAGACCACGCTGATCCGGTTCAACACCTTCTCTGGCACCGAGCACACTTACCAAGCCTGGGATGGCGACCCTGAAGATTCTATCCGCTCCGGCAACCGCCGCTACAATGATCTTGGTCTTGAGCCTAATGGCACATTCTATAAAAATCAAACTGATAACTACACGCAGGACCATTACCAGTTATTGGTCGATCAGCAAATATCTGATAAGCTTTCTTTTAACGGCGCATTGCATTATACGCATGGCTATGGTTATTACGAAGAATACCAGCCGGGGCAAACTCTTTCGGATTACAACGTCAACCCGGTAATTATCGGCACGGATACCATCTCTACAACTGATCTTACACGGAGGCTTTGGTTGAATAACAAATTTTATGGCTTAACATATAATCTTGCTTATCAACCAAATAACAACCTAAATATCGATCTTGGCGGTGCGTATAATCAATTCCGCAATGCGCATTATGATAACATTGAATGGACGCAGGAAAGCACAGATATTCCACCGGATTATCAATATGCAAGAAACGATGCCTTTAAAACGGATTTCAATATTTATGGTAAGATAGATTATAGCTTGGGCAAGGTGAAATTGTACGCCGACATGCAATACCGGCATCTTTCATACAGCTATTATTATGTGAATGATTTCGACCAGACAATAGGCGCGAAGCAACAAATATGGCTTGACTTTTTTAATCCGAAAGCAGGCGTATCGTACCAGATAGACAAACAGAATAATTTATACGCCTCATTCGGCATTGGCAATCACGAGCCCGACCGCGATGATTACGTGCAGGCTACACCCGGCACGCGTCCTGAATCAGAACGCCTTTATGACTGGGAATTGGGCTATCGTACGCAGCAGGGCATATTTACCGGTGGTATCAACGCCTTCTATATGTCGTACGATAACCAATTGGTGCTCACCGGCGCATTGAACGATGTAGGCGACCAAATCCGCAGCAACGTAAAAAGCAGCTACCGCGAAGGTTTGGAATTTGACGGTCGGTTTAAGTTCAACAACTGGTTAAGCTGGAATGCGACTGCTTCACTGAGTAGTAACAAGGTGAAGAATTTTAACCAGGGCCTGTATAACTATGATACTGGCGAGGAAGTAAATTACCAGTTAAGTAAAAGCAACATCGCTTTTTCGCCAAATGTGATCGCTTCCGGCGAGATCAGCTTTAGACCCTTGGCTGGCGGCGAAATTGCGTTTATCAGCAAATATGTGAGCAGGCAATATTTGGATAATACATCCAATACTAACCCTGTTGGCTTTGTTACCTCAGAAACCGGCCCATACTCCAATCGTTATCTTAATGCTTATTTTGTAAATGGTTTAAGATTAGGCTATGATTTCAGCATCAAATCGGTTAAGAACATCGGTTTAACACTGCTGATCAATAACATTTTCAATGCAAAGTATGAATCGAACGGCGCTACCTATCCGGATATTGAAGGCGGTAAAGTGGTGGACTATAACTATTTCTTCCCGCAGGCGCCTACTAACTTTTTGCTAGGGTTGAGTCTTAAATTTTGACCGTTGATTTTTAGATGATTTTTTTGATTACGTTGATTTAATGAATAGAATACGATCTGTGCAATCCTTAAATCAGCATAATCTGTGATTAATCTTCCCCTAACATAATCATTACATTGAATATTAATTACATTACAGATATTTGCGGTTGATAAAATTTAAACATGAGGATTAAATACCTGCTTTTCACAGTTTTCGCGTTTACTGTGCTCCATATTTCGGCTCAAACAAAAAAGAAAAAAGTAGTTGCTACTACTGCAAGTGCCACTGCTACTTCTATCCCTCGTCCAAAATTGGTAGTAGGCATAGTAGTCGACCAGATGCGCTGGGACTACCTGTACCGCTATTACGAGCGCTATCAAAGCAATGGCTTTAAACGCCTTTTAAACGACGGCTTTACTTGTGAAAATACACAGGTTGATTATATCCCAACTTTCACCGGTCCGGGCCACACTTGTATCTATACCGGGTCCGTGCCGTCTATTCATGGCATCGCAGGCAACGATTACATCGTACAGGCAACCGGCAAAAGTATGTATTGTGCGCAGGATGACAGCGTGAAAACGGTTGGCAGCACCTCAATAGCAGGGCAGATGTCGCCAAAGAACATGCTGACCACTACCGTCACCGATGAATTGAAGTTGGCAACCAATTCCCGTTCAAAAGTGATCGGTATAGCGTTAAAGGATCGCGGAGGTATTTTGCCGGCCGGCCATATGGCAAACGCCGCTTACTGGTTCGACGACAAAACCGGTAACTGGATCACCAGCACCTATTATATGCAGGACCTGCCGCAATGGGCAAAGGATTTTAACGACCAGAAGATGGCGGAAACCTATTTAAAATTAGATTGGAACACGTTATACCCGGTTGACACCTACCTGCAAAGCACCGAAGATAACAGCAAATACGAAGGGAAATTTAAAGGCGCCGATGCACCTACCATGCCTGTAAAAACTTCAGCGTTATATAAAGGTAATTTAGGTTTGATCCGCAGCACGCCTTATGGCAATACCTTAACGCTTGATTATGCCGTAGCGGCCATTAACGGTGAAGGTTTAGGCAATCACGATGTTACCGATTTTTTGGCGCTGAGTTTGTCGTCGACTGATTACATTGGGCATCAGTTTGGCATTAACGCGGTGGAGATAGAAGATACTTACCTGCGTCTGGACAGGGATATCGCCAACTTCCTTACTTATCTTGATGCTAAGGTTGGTCGCGGTAATTATACTGTTTTCCTTACTGCCGATCATGGCGCAGCGCACAATACGCAGTTCCTGAAAGACCGCGGCGTACCTGCAGACGTTTGGGATGATAAGGCTGAAGGCAGCAGGTTGAATAAAGTATTAACTGATAAATACAAAGTAGATTCATTGGTTATCGGCCTGGATAATTACCAGGTGAACCTAAACTACCACATCATCAATTACCTGCACCTTGACGAAGAAGCTGTTAAAAAGACTTGTATCGATTACCTGCAAAAGCTGCCTTACGTAATGTACGCGGTGGACCAGACAAAAGCCGCAGACGCATCTATACCAGAAGCATTGCGCAAACGCATCATCAACGGCTATAACCGAAAAAACAGCGGTGTGATACAGATCATCCTCAATCCCGGATGGTTTACCGGTCATGGTTCAGGCGATGGCGGCCCGACAGGCACCACGCACGGTACCTGGAACCCGTATGATAATCATATTCCGCTGGTATTTATGGGCTGGGGTATCCCGCATGGCAGCTCCGTTCGCGAGATACACATGACGGATATTGCACCAACTATCGCCGCGTTGCTGCACATACAAGCGCCAAACGGCAGCATCGGTACGCCGATTGAAGAAGTGATAAAGAAATAGGAACCAGGATTTAACAGATTTGAAAGATTATCCTGATCTTGTTGCTTGCGTCCTGAAAATCAATTAAATCCGTTTAATCCTGGTTCTGACAGTTTTATGAAAAAATACATCTCCCGTTTCCATTATCTCACGCAGGACCTGCCAAACCGCACTCATGTAGAACAGGCGGCTATTGCTTGCACAACCGGTGCTAACTGGCTGCAATACCGCTGCCTGACCAAGACAGACGAGGAATTAATAGACGAGATCAACGAGATAGCGGGGATCTGCGATGAATGGGGTGTTACGCTTATCCTCACCAATCATTATCACTTGCTGAATGAGGTCGACGCACAGGGAGTGCATATTGAAGATTTCGATGCGGATTTTGCAGCTATACGCGAGGCGATAGGCGAGGATAAAACGCTCGGCGCATCGGCTACCAATATCGATGCATTTTTACGCGTACAGGCAATCGGCGTAGTGGATTATTGCGGTTATGGCCCGTTTGCGCACACCGATACCAAGCCAAACAACAAACCGCTCTTAGGTTTTAATGGCTATCGCGAATTACAGAAACATAATCCTGAGCTACCTGCTATAGCAGTTGGCGGGATTCAATTAACAGATATTGATTTACTATTAGAAACTGGGGTTTACGGCATTGCGGTTTCGGCGGCGGTGAATTTAGCACCAGATCCTGGAAGGGTGGTGAAGGAAATTTATAGGAAGATATTTTAGAATAGGTAGTGTCTATTAATTCGGCTAAAGCCGCACTATTGTAATCCCTTAACGGTTGGCTGAAGCCAACGGCAATTTAATATTGCCGTCCCATTTATGGGGCGGATAAATTAAAAAATCAAGCGGGCTTCAGCCCAATACTTGGGAAGCAACTTGAATTACTTATTGTATCGCTATTGTCACCTTAAAATTTTATTGCCCGATTAATTGCCTGCCTGTGTAACTTTGCCCCGTTAATAAACCCAAAAAGATGAGAGTTGCAATAAACGGATTTGGCAGGATAGGCCGGGTATTTTTAAGAAATGTACTTTCGAAACCCGGCATTGATGTTGTCGCCATAAACGACCTTGCCGATGCGCAAACCCTTGCACATCTATTTAAATATGACTCTGTTCACAGGGGCTTTAAAGGAACTGTCAGCGCCGGTGATAATGAGATCATCGTTAATGGCCGCTCCATAAAAATATTACAGGAACGTGAGCCTTCCCAATTGCCATGGAAAGATCTGGATATCGACCTTGTCATCGAATCAACCGGGAAATTTACTTCAAGAAAAGGCGCTGAGCAGCATCTGGCTGCCGGGGCAAAGCAGGTGATCATTTCAGCGCCATCAGCCGATAAGGATGTACCTACTGTTGTTTTAGGGGTGAATGATGACGTGATCGATCTGCATTCATCCATATTGTCCAACGCATCCTGCACTACCAATAACGTGGCTGTAATGGTGAAAATATTGGATGATAACTGGGGGATTATTGACGGCTATATTACCACCGTACACTCCATGACCGGCGACCAAAGCCTGCACGACGCCCCGCATAAAGACCTGCGCAGGGCGAGAGCGGCATCAGCTTCCATTATCCCTACATCAACAGGCGCGGCGAAGGCCATCACCAACATATTCCCGAACTTGAGCGGTAAACTCGGCGGTGCGGGTATACGTGTGCCGGTTTTAAACGGCTCGTTAACGGATTTTACCTGCAGCCTGAAAATACAGCCAACGGTTGAAGAGATCAACAAAGCTTTCAAGCAAGCTGCTGATGGCCCGATGCAAAATATACTGGAATATACCGAAGATCCAATCGTTTCAACTGATATCCTCGAAAATCCGCATAGCTGTATTTTCGATGCACTGTTGACATCAGTGGTAGGTGGCCTGACAAAAGTAGTAGGATGGTACGACAATGAAATGGGCTATTCCAGTCGCCTGGTGGACCTGGTAGAACGCATCAGCAAAGCTTAATCTTTCTTAACGTAATATAATTGCGAGCTGGTGGAAGTAGCCGGGTAAGTTTTGGTAAAGTAAACAAACGAGGCGAAACCTATTTTGTCCGTTTTTCGGTTCATGATCGAATCTTCGCCCAAAACAGCTGCCTGGTTGGTTTCATAATCCTTTGAGAATATAAAAGGGCGCTGCACGGTTATTTTTGTCGTTTTGGCACCGGCTATGGTGGTATCTTTTACCGTTTTGGCAGTAACGTTGTTCAGGTTATCGTCAACCCAATCATGGTCAACATCGCCGTAGGCGTCGACTGTTGTATAATGTAAAGTGGCAAGGTATGAATTGCTGAAATCTTCCTGTAAATGTATAGCGAAGGATAAATTTGCGCCCTGTGCAGGGATCAGCAACGTTACATTTTCATAATATATAATGGTAAGTTTGGTGCCCGATACGCTAACAGCCAGATATTGTGCAGGTGCGCTAAACTTTATTTCGTGTATCAACGCATCGGTATCGATGGGTTTTGGATTAGAAGGACCGACACCTGATTTTTTACAACCGGTGAAGACTGCTAAGCCCAGAAATAAAACTAAATAGTATTTAACACAACGCATACCACCACTAAATAAATATTATGCCAATCTACGCAAAAAATGCCCGGCAGATTCATTTTAGAGATGTTTTGAGTGGAAATTAACCATTGATTAAGGGATTGTAATTCAATAGTTTATTATAGATAGAATACTGACATGATCAGGTTTATTGAGACAGAAGATTTGCTGCATATCCGCAACGAAGTACTAAGGGAAGGCCGGTTGACACCGGATGAGTGCCGTTTCCCTACCGATAAAATTGATGGCGCATTTCATTTAGGCTATTTTGTTGAGGATGAACTGGTGTGCGTTACTTCGCTGTTTCCGCAGGGTTATGGAACTTTCACCGGGTTAGGCTACCAACTGCGTGGCATGGCAACACTCGAATTACACAGGGGAAAAGGCTACGGCAATAAGCTGGTGAACTTTGCCGTGATATATCTGCGCAAGCTTGGCGCGAATTATGTTTGGTGCAATGCCCGCAAAAAAGCCGCTAAGTTTTATCATGATTGCGGCTTTGAGATCGTTTCCGACGAGTTTGAAGTGACGGGAATTGGGCCGCATTATGTGATGTATCTTAAAATTCAGTAATTAACGGCTACTTAAAATACCTTTTTTACTTTTGCGTTCAGGATTGTAAAATTAATTGCTGATTTTGGCGACCGATTTACATCAAGACCAATTTGTATGAAAACAATAGATCAAATAAATTTCGCAGGTAAAAGAGCGCTTATCCGTGTGGACTTCAATGTACCGCTGGATAAGGACTACAACATAACCGACGACAACCGTATGACGGCTGCCTTGCCAACCATTAAAAAAATATTGAATGATGGCGGCGCCGTGATCCTGATGTCGCATCTGGGCAGGCCAAAAGGCGGTCCGGAAGATAAATATTCGCTAAAGCATTTGGTGCCGCATTTGTCTGATCTGTTAGGTCAGCAGGTGGAGTTTGCTAACGACTGCATCGGTCCGGAGGCTATTGAAAAGGCCAAGAAACTGGCTAAAGGCGAAGTGCTTTTATTAGAAAACCTGCGCTTTTACAAGGAAGAAGAAAAAGGGGACGTAGAGTTTGCCAAAAAACTGGCTGCCTTAGGCGAGGTTTATGTAAACGATGCCTTTGGTACCGCGCACCGTGCGCATGCTTCTACAGCTGTTATCGCGCAGTTCTTCCCTGATGCCAAATATTTTGGTTACCTGATGGCTGCCGAGCTGGAAAATGCCGAAAAGGTATTGAACGGCGCTGCAAAACCATTTACTGCGATAATGGGCGGCTCGAAGGTTTCTGATAAGATAGAGCTGATAGAAAAGCTGCTGGATAAGGTAGACAACCTGATCATCGGCGGCGGTATGGCTTACACCTTCGCGAAAGCTGATGGCGGCAATATCGGTACTTCATTGGTTGAAGCTGATAAGCTTGACCTGGCGCTAAGCCTGCGTAAAAAAGCAAAGGAAAAAGGCGTGAACTTGTTGTTGCCGGTTGACAACGTTACCGCAGACGCTTTTTCGCCTGACGCCAATACTGGCCTTGCAAAGACAGGCGAAATACCAGACGGCTGGATGGGATTGGATATCGGCCCGGAAACTATTAAGCTGTTCAGCAAAGTGGTTGAGGAATCAAAAACCATTTTATGGAACGGCCCGATGGGTGTTTTTGAAATGGACAAGTTTATGGTAGGCACCAAAGCTATTGCAGACGCAGTTGCCAAGGCGACCGATAACGGCGCATTCTCGCTGATCGGCGGTGGCGATTCAGCTGCGGCAGTTGCCAAATTCGGCATGACCGATGATGTAAGCTATGTATCAACCGGCGGCGGCGCGTTGCTGGAATATATGGAAGGTAAGGAGTTGCCGGGTGTAAAGGCGATAAACGAGTAATCTGAACCAGGATTTAACGGATTAAGCAGATTAGCTTGATATAATCACGGTAATCTTTAAATCAGGCGAATCAAGGTTCAAGACAACCGACTTCCCTAAAAATTTTAAAAAGTCCCGGACACCCGGGACTTTTTTTGTTTACATTAGCGTTTTTAGTATCTGACCCATGAAGACATTTATCATCGCTTTAAGCTTCCTGCTTTTTGCTTTTACTTCTTTCGCGCAGCAGCCCAACAATCCTGATGCTGCCTATGTAAAGGAAAACTATACCAAGTACGAGTACCAGGTACCTATGCGTGACGGTAAGAAACTGTTCACTTCGGTTTATGTACCGAAGGACCAGTCGAAGAAATACCCGATCATGATGGACCGCACGCCCTATAGCGTAGCGCCTTATGGTGCTGATAAATTCAAGGGCAGTTTAGGGCCATCGTCGTTATTTTTGCATGATGGCTACATATTCGTTTATCAGGATGTGCGCGGTCGCTGGATGAGCGAAGGCATTTTCCGCGAAATGACGCCGGAACTGGAACAGCATAAAACCAACCAGGATGTAGACGAAGGCACCGATACTTATGACACCATCGATTGGCTGATCAAAAATATCCCCAATAACAACGGCAAAGTAGGGGTGTGGGGAATATCTTACCCCGGCTTTTTTACAACTACTTCGCTGTTGAGCAGGCACCCGGCTTTGGTGGCGGCATCGCCACAGGCGCCAATGTCTGATCTTTACCGCGATGACGCTTTCCACAACGGCGCTTACATGTTAGTGGCTAACTTTAGCTTCTACCCGTTCTTTACCAACCGGCAGGACGGCACGCCAACCCAGCGCCGGGGCTTCGGGTTTAACTACGGTACCGAGGATGGCTATGAGTTTTACCTGAAACTGGGTGCGCTGAAACATACAAATGACAAGAAATGGTATAACGATACCGTGCGCTTGTGGAGCGAAATGATAGACCATCCCAACTACGACGAGCATTGGAAGGAGCGTAACGTGTTACCACATCTGCATGATATTAAAACCGCGGTACTGGTAACCGGCGGCTGGTATGATGCCGAGGATTTATACGGGGCCATCAATACTTATAAGACCTTAAAAAAGGATAACCCAGCTACGCCGATATATTTTACCATGGGGCCATGGGTGCACGGCGGCTGGTCGCGCGGGCCGGGTGATCATTTGGGCGATGTGGATTTCGGCGGAGCAACCGGGCCGTTCTATCGTGAGAAGATCGAGTTCGCCTTCTTTAGTCATTATTTAAAAGGCACCTCGCTTGATCTTGCGCCGGTATCCACCTTCCAAACCGGCGTTAACCAATGGAAAACCTACAAGCAATGGCCGCCAAAAGAAGCCGAAGACAAAAATCTGTACTTTTTGCCCGGCGGCAAACTGTCATTCGATGCACCTAAAAATGCAGACGACAGCAACGACGCCTTCATATCCGACCCTAACAAGCCGGTGCCGTTTACCAACGACATCACCATGGACATGAAACGCGAATACATGACCGGCGACCAGCGCTTCGCCGAACGCCGTCCCGATGTGCTTACTTACCAAACCGATGTGCTGGATAAAGACGTAACCCTCGCCGGCAACATCTGGGCAAACTTGAAGGTATCAACTACCGGCACGGATGCCGATTGGGTGGTAAAAGTGATAGATGTTTACCCCGATTCGGCTAAAAACAGCCAGTTTAGCAATAAAGAAACCATGATGTCGCACTACGAGCAGATGGTGCGTAGCGAGGCCATGCGCGGCAAGTTCCGCAACGGGTTTGACAAGCCTGCACCGTTCGTGCCGGGCCAGGTCACCCCGGTAAACTTCGAGTTGCAGGATGTATTACATACCTTCAAAAAGGGCCATCGCATTATGGTTCAGGTACAAAGCACCTGGTTCCCGCTCATCGACCGCAATCCGCAGGTGTTTGAAAACATCATGAAAGCTAAGGACAGCGACTTTAAAAAAGCGACCAATAAGGTATATACTTCAAAAGCGCATCCGAGTTATTTGAAGGTGAGAGTGATGTAAAACGGATCGAAGTAGATTCGTTTGTGTGTCAAATTTGCCTCTTTTAATGCCTTTTTAGCGAAAAAATGCAGCATTTATTTGGATGAGAATTTGGTGTTGTGTTAGTTTTTTATGTCTGATTATCAGTACTTTAAAAAATTATTGAGTGTAGCAAAGTGTAGCATTTCCGTAGCCCTTTCATGTGTAAAGTGTAGCGTACGCTGCTACAGGCGCTACGCCTGGCAGGTGGCAAATTAGTGTCAGCCTTATTTAAATGCGCGCTATTGAGAAATATATACATCAAAAGCGCATCGGGTTATTTGAGGGTTAAGGCAATGTAAAGTGTAAGAAAATGAAATCTAAGGCAGCTGCGGATCAGTTAACACTGTATAAGGCAATTGATAATATTTTATGGAACGACTGGGATCCGATCAATCTGAATGACAATGAAAACCTTCGGGATGAGTATCAAAGGTATACATCTTCGATATATAAATTAAAGATTGAAGGTGCAACCGTAGAAGTTATTGCATCCAGACTCCGTGAAATTGAAATAAAGATAGGTCTTGATAATGAATACATTAAATGTATTGAGATTGCACAAAAGATAGTTGCTTTAAATTCATAGATAAAAGGAAATTCGCAATTGATGCTTTGTTACCTATCTCTTTAACCGCTCATTGCCGCTGAGGCTACCTTCTTTTGTCTTGGACACAAAAGAAGCAAAAAGTCAAGCCAGCCCTAAGGCTTCTTTGCCGCACGGGCTTTGAACACTTACCCAACGCTTGCCTTACCCACAAATCAGGCAAAACCTGGGCTTGGGTTTTATCCCAGCCAAGCCGCTCAGGCCTGTGCTTAGCGAAAACCCCTAGGCCTCCAGCCGCACAAACCCAGCATCGTTTTGCCTAATTTTTGCCCGAAGCTCACGGTCTGACAAAGGTTCTTAACAGATAAATTCTTCCTATGAAAAATAAAGCTACGATAACAACGTAAAGTTTGTGACTGACCCGCCGCTGGAACGGCTTTGGGCTGAAAAGTTGCGGAGGGGCTGTGCGATACAGACTGAGGAGCAAGCTTTTGAAGGGCAAAGGCCTTGTGCGGCAAGAAAGCATTTCCAGCGGCTTGATCTTTTGCTACCTTTTGGATCAAGCCAAAAGTAGTAGCCTCAGCGGCAATGAGCGGTGGAAGCGATAGATAGCAAAGTAATGGGGGATAGCCACGCTGCGCTCGCTATGACGGAATAGTTAAGCCGTCGCTACACCAAAACAATGCTCATACCCATCATCATCTGTCACAAAAAACTCGGTTTGGCCATAATCCCTTGCTACAATTTCAGATACTTCAAACCCAACCTGTTTTAAACGCTCCCGGCAGGCATTAATATCTTCCGGGCTCCAATACAGGTAAATCCCACGATATTCTTCAGGTATCGGGCCATCGGCGCGCTGATTAAGCCAGTAATACATAGTATCGTTATGCACCATGCAGCCCACCAGTTTATCATCCTTCCACATTTCGCGGTCGGCGGTCATACCAAGGCCTTCCACCCAAAAGCGCAGGCTTTTCTTTACGTCGGCGCTGGGGATAACCGGCATACAGTAATTTACCATAGTAATTATTATTGGTATTGATATCAGAAATATAAGTATTCTTTAATATGTAAAAATAATGAAGGCGCTGGTTTATTGTCTCGAAATTACAACTTCTGTTAATTAATGTTTTACACAATAATTTGTATGTTTACAAGAAGCTTGAACAAACCTTTCCTTAACCTGATATATGAAAATTTCGCAAAAGCTAACACTCGACAGAGAAAAGGCTAAATACTACCTAGATTACATAGATAAGGAAATGACTTTTGCCGGAATAATTACTACGTTTTGCGTAGGTTGTTTATTATTCATGGTTGACAAGTTATTTCCAAAAGAAATTGCTGCTTCAGATTTGCATGCACATGTAACAGATTTTCACAACATCTACTTTATTGTCCCGATGATCTATCTAGCCTTTTCAACATTTCTTTTGATCTGGCATCGCTCCAAAATGGCGTTTTATTATGGACAAATAGCATTGGAAATCTACACCGAAAATTTTTCTATCGATATTATGGATCGGTTGCTTCAGCGAATTGATCGATGGCCTTTTTGGTTTAAATATTTTTTGTCGTTTAGCCTGATTATTTGTGCGTTTCTTTTATTATGCGTATTTGTGTTTTCAACACAGTTTAATAATCTGAAATCTATCTTTTGGCAAAACTTATTGTCAATTTCACGCAATTACGAAATTTGGGTAATTGTTTGTATTACAGCATTAGTTTTAATTATTGAATTTTTGCACGCATTGTACTTAAATAAGAAATTTCCCAATAATAGTTATAAGCGTATAACTCTTTAAAGAAATATATTTCCCTCTAATCTCAATGCCCCGCATTTGTGCTCACCGGCTTATTCTTATGAAACCGGGTCGCGATCACCGCCAGCTGGTCGTCAGTAAGTTTCGAGCTGTTTTTTAATAAACCCGTAAAATAAGTTACTTCATTATCCTCTGCCGGGCAACCAACATTGTCTTTTGCAGTGCCAGCAGTTCCATCGGCATGCGGCATGTACGAGGTGCCGAACACTTTGCCTTGTGGCGTCATCACTATCCAATAAGGGATCCCGCCTTGAGGGTCGCCGCCAAGGTTTTTCAGCACATCCATTGCTCCGGGGTTTTCAAGATCTTTTTTACCGTCGCGCTCCAAAATATCAAGGTAAGTGATCACATAGTTATCATCAAAAGACTTGCTGCAGGTTGGGTCTTCAAAGCAGGCGGTCATTTTTTTGCACCAGCCGCACCACGATGCGTGGAACATCAGTATCACGTTTTTATTTTCGGCTTTTGCCTTGGCGTAAGCTTCTTTCATTACCGCATCAGCACTTGGCGGGGTGGCGGCCTGTTGTGCGAAGGCGCCATAGCCCATCAGCACAAACAATAAAACAATGGTTGTTTTCATAGTCGTAAATTTAATAATGGTAAAAATAAGCTAATCCAACTTAAAAACAACTTTTTAAACCACAGAGGTCACAGAGAAAAAATCACAAAGTACACAGAGAGATTTTATTTTTTATCTCTGTGCCCTCTGTGTAAAACTCTGCGTACGCTGTGATTAATTAGTCGGTATGGCCGCCATGGACAAATGTCCGTCTAAACAAAAATCCGCCTTCACAGTTAATTAAATTGACTTACAAACAACACGAATATGGCAGACCTGGCAAGCTCCTTTAAAAGCATCACTTTCGTCGAGCGTACCTTAATGCTCGTCAATATTGTCGCGCTCATGGTGCGTTACTTTTTTCATTTCCAGTCCGACTTCTTTCTGGAGGTGTTCGCCATCCTGCTTGCGCTGTTATATTTCCCTTTTGGCTTCTATTCCATCGGCAAACCGGGCGAGCATTACAATTATACCATCCCCATAATATTAGGGCTGGTTTACGGGCTCGGGCAGGTTTCATTGCTCATCAGCGCGGCAAATGTCGAGAGTTACCGTTATCCGCTTATTGCCGACTTTTTTGTGCTGCTGGCCATCGTTATTTACCTCATGTTCAGGATGCGGCGCGAGAATTATCCGGCCGTTTTCATCAACACCCAGTTCCTGCGTATCAGCTATTTTGTGTTATGCGGACTCATCATCGTGATCAAATCCATGCCGGCGTAATCCCTGCTCACTGTTAACTTGTTTATAAAACTTATAGCGTTTCGGTTAAAATAATGCCGTAATTTGGCGCTTATATAAGTCATTCATGCACAGGGTAATGCATTTTTCGCGGTTTTTTGTCCTTCCGTTTACGGGCAGGCGCTCCCGCTTTTTGCAGGTACTCCAACTATCAGTGCATGAAATAATTACACGTAATGCAAGTCATGAAATAGCGCCTGGAACAGGGCCAAAATGACGCCCCGAAATTGTTGAAAACTTTTTGGGAGGAAAATGGGTTTTTGTGGAGGTAAAATATTTAATTTTACCCTACAATAATTGCCGTCGTGTATTATGTCCAATTTTTTAGGTGAATTTGATTGCAAACTTGATGACAGGAACCGCCTGATCGTCCCCGCTGCTTTGCTTAAGCAAGTTCACGGCGTGGAGGAAGACGGCTTTGTTATTAATCGCGGTTTCGAAAAACACCTGGTGTTATACACTAAGAAACAGTGGGATAAGATCACCGATGACATGAACGCGCTCAATCCGTACGAAGAAAAAGCGCGCATTTTCCGCAGGTATTTCAGCCGCGGGGCAACACCTTTAAAAGTCGACAAATCATCGCGCATCTTATTACCGCAATCGCTGATGGAATACGCCGGTATACCGAATTCAAGCGAGGTAGTGATCTCCTGCGTGATGGATACGATAGAAATTTGGGCCAAATCTGCTTATGACGAACAGTTAGGCATTGAGCCTGCTGATTTCTCAAAGCTGGCGCAGGAGGTAATGGGTAATAAGGCAAGGAGGGGCGATGAATAATACTTACCATACCCCCGTAATGCTGCAGGAATGTATCGATGGCCTCAACATCCGTCCGGATGGAAAATACGTGGACGTGACGTTTGGTGGCGGCGGTCATTCGCGCGAGATCATGAAACATCTTGGTGAGGACGGCGAACTGCTGGCGTTCGACCAGGATGCAGATGCGCAGCGCAATAAGATTGATGATGAACGCTTTATTTTCATCGATCAGAATTTCCGTTACCTCAAAAATTTCACCCGCCTGCATAATGCCATCCCGGTTGACGGGATATTGGCTGACCTGGGCGTATCATCCTACCAGTTCGATGAAGCTGAAAGAGGATTCAGCATCCGTTTTGATGCGGAGCTGGATATGCGTATGAACCGTTCGTCTGCATTAACCGCAAAGGAGGTGATCAATACCTACGCGGAGGCAGACCTGCACCGCATATTCGGTATTTACGGCGAGATACAAAATGCCAGATCGCTGGCAAATACCATTGCTACCGCACGCTTAAGCGCGCCGATCAATACGGTTGCCGATCTGAAAAATGCGATCGCGGCACGTATCCCCCGGGGTAAGGAAAATAAATACCTGGCGCAGGTTTTCCAGGCGCTCAGGATAGAGGTGAACCAGGAGCTGGAAGCATTGAAGGACTTCCTCATCCAATCGGCAGAAGTGCTGGTGTCTGGCGGCAGGCTGGTGGTGATGTCATACCATTCGCTGGAAGACAGGCTGGTGAAAAACTTCATCGCCAAGGGCAAATTCACCGGCGAGCTGGAAAAGGATATATATGGTAACGATAACAGGCCTTTCGAGGCGGTAAGCCGAGGGGCGATCACTGCATCGAAGGAAGAGATAGAAAAAAATAACAGGGCACGGAGCGCTAAATTAAGGATAGCGGTAAAGAAATGACCAATCGCTTACGCACAGAAATAGAGGAGGAGATAGCGGCTGAAGAAGAGCAGGAAGAACAACAGCGTCCGAAAAAAAGACAAATTCCGGATAATGTTTTCACGCAATTCTTCAAAAAGGGATTTATCACAACCGACGAGGCTACAAAAGCTTTGCCCTTTGTGCTGTTCCTTGCGTTTCTGGGCATGATCTACATTGGTAACCGTCACCTGGCCGAGGATACGGTTAGAAATATTGATAAGCTGACAAAGGAAGTGAAGGAGCTGGGTTATGATTATAAATCGACCAAGGCTGATCTGGCTTACAAAAGCACTCTGTCTGAAGTAAAAAAACGTGCCGACACGCTGAAACTGGATGTGAAAGAATCCATGCAGCCGCCGCAAAAAATAGTAGCAAGGGAGGATGAGCAATGAGTATACGTACCAATATATTGCTGAGGATCTACCTGGCCTTCGGGCTGATCCTGCTGTTGGCGGGCGCTGTTATGGTGCAGATGGTGCGCCTGCAATTTGTACAGGGCAAAAAATGGAAAGCCATGTCGGTAAAGCTGACTACCCGCTATATGGACGTGCCTGCCGCGCGTGGAAACATTGTTTCGGTTGATGGCAGCCTGCTGGCTACCTCGGTTCCGCAGTATGATGTGCACATGGATATGCTGGCCGGCGGTATCGCTGAAGATCATATATTCTATTCGAAAATTGATTCGCTGGCTGCTAAGCTCTCGAATTTGTTTGGCGACAGGTCGGCAAAAGATTATTCGCGCATATTGCGCAATGGTCGTAATGATAGCTCACGTTACCAGTTGATCCACCACAGCGTAACTTATCAGCAATTAAAAGATATGCGCACGTTCCCCATCTTCCGCATGGGTAAATATAAAGGTGGTTTGATCGCGATTGAAGAGAACAGGCGTTTGCTGCCATTCCGCGCACTGGCGCAGCGTACTATCGGTTATCAAAATATCAACGATAAAAACAAAGTAGTGAACGTAGGCCTTGAAGGGGCTTATGCTAATTATATAGCAGGCGTAAACGGCAAGCGTCTCATGCAGCGCACCGTAGGCGGTACCTGGATCCCGGTAAATGATGACGATAACGAGATCCCGACAAAGGATGGCGCCGATATCATTTCCACTATCGACGTGAACCTGCAGGATGTAGCTGAAAGCGCGCTGCGCTCGGCATTGGATTCAAGCCAGGCCGATCATGGCTGCGTAGTGCTGATGGAAGTGCATACCGGCGAGGTGCGGGCAATAGCCAACTTTACACACATGAAGGACGGCAGCTATAAAGAAGTGTTGAACTACGCAGTGGGTTATGCCACCGAGCCGGGCTCGACATTTAAGCTGGCTACTTATATGACCTTGCTCGATCAGCATAAAATAGACACCAGCAGCCGCATGGATTGCGAAGGTGGCAGGGCGCATGTTATCCCCGGCAACGATAAATATACCGTTACCGACGTAGAGCATAATAATGTGATGAGCGCATTGCAGGCCTTTGAAGAATCATCCAACGTAGCAGCTGCAAAGTTTGTTTACCGGGCTTACAGTAACGACCCATGGGAGTTCACCAATAAACTATACAGCTATCACCTGAACGACATGCTTGATCTGCAGATCCCGGGTGAAGGTAGGCCGCTGATCAAAAATCCAAGATCGCGCAGCTGGAGCAAATTAACGCTGCCGCAGATGGCTTATGGTTACGAGGAGAAATTAACGCCGCTGCAAATGCTCACCTTCTACAATTCGGTAGCGAATGATGGCAAAATGATAGCGCCGATTTTTGTGCGCGAGATCCAGCGGATGGGAAACACGGTTGCACAATTCCAGGCAAGGGTGATCAACCCGCAGGTATGTTCGCCGCAAACGTTGAAGCTGGTGCGCGGTATGCTGGAAGGCGTGGTGAACAATGGTAACGGTAAAACCATCATCAAAAATAAACTGTATAGCATTGCCGGTAAAACAGGCACAGCACAAATAGCCAATGGCTCATCGGGCTATAGCAGTGGCGGTACTAAAGCCCACCAGGCATCATTCTGCGGGTATTTTCCGGCCGACAAGCCAAAGTATTCCATGATCGTGCTGATCTCTAATCCTACAAAAGGATCGTACCTGGCGGCGAAAGTTGCGGGGCCTGTTTTCAGGCAGATCGCCGACAGGGTGTACGCCAGCGACCTGGATATTAACCAGGCAACGCCGACAATTTATGTAGGCAATGTAACGTTGCCTGCGGTGAAAAAAGGCAATGTGAACGCATTGCACAAAGTTTATGAAAAACTCGGGATTAAACCTTTATATGCTTCCAACAATACCAAAGGTAGTGCACCCGACACTACCGGCGGTATTGCTGGTGAAGACCTGAGCTACAAGCCGGGCACCGTGCCTTCGGTAGTAGGGATGGATTTGAGCGACGCCCTGTACAGGCTGGGCAATGCAGGTTATAAAGTAAGCGTTATAGGTAGTGGAGAGGTAACGAAGCAATCGGTTACCGGCGGAAGTTTAATACCAAAAGGATCAAAAGTAACCATAGAACTGCAATGAAGTATTTGAGCGACATATTAGAGGGGTTGGCATTCACCGAGCTGCAGGGCAGCGCCGATACGGAAATAACAGGCGTTGTTTTTGATTCGCGCAAGGTAGTGCCGGGTTCATTGTTTGTAGCCGTAAAAGGCACAATCGTAGATGGGCATGATTACATCGACCAGGCCATAAAACAGGGGGCAGTTGCTATCATCTGCGAAGACTTGCCGGCGCATACCGCCGCCGAAGCAGATTTCTTTATGGTGGCTAATTCGGCCGCTGCGCTGGGTATTGTCGCATCAAACTTTTACGATAACCCATCGGGCAATATGAAATTGGTAGGCGTTACCGGTACCAATGGTAAAACCACTATTGCTACATTGCTTTACCAGTTGTTCCGTGAACTGGGTTATAAATGCGGTTTGCTTTCGACCGTTGAGAATCAGGTGAACGGCAAGATCCACCCGTCCACCCATACCACACCCGACCCGGTTGAGCTCAATAAGCTGATGGCCGAAATGGTTGATGCCGGCTGCGATTATTGCTTTATGGAAGTAAGCTCGCACGCCATTGCGCAGTACCGTATAGAGGGTTTGCAGTTTGCGGGTGGAATATTCACTAACCTCACGCATGATCACCTCGATTACCATAAAACTTTTGCAGAATACCTGAAGGCCAAAAAGCGCTTCTTCGATACGCTGCCAAAAAATGCATTTGCGCTAACCAATGCCGACGACAAGAACGGCAGCGTGATGCTGCAAAATACCATCGCCCATAAAAAAACCTACGGCCTGAAAAATATGGCCGATTACAAGGCGAAGATATTGGAGAACCAGTTCGTAGGCCTGCTTTTGCAGATAGACGGCGAGGATGTGTGGTTTAAAATGGTGGGCAAATTCAATGCTTATAACCTGATGGCCGTTTACGCCGCCGCCATGCTGCTGGAGCAGGATAAATCAAAAGTACTGGCAGCATTAAGTGGCTTACGCGGAGCGGAAGGCAGGTTTGAATATACCATCGCCCCAAACAAAGTAATAGGAATAGTGGATTATGCGCATTCGCCTGATGCGGTACAGAATATACTGAGCACCATTCACGACATCCGCAAAGGCAACGAAAAGGTAATAACCGTGATCGGCTGCGGTGGCGACAGGGATAAAACGAAACGCCCCATTATGGCGCATGTAGCCTGCGAATGGAGCGACAAAGTGATCCTGACGTCAGACAATCCGCGTTCGGAAGATCCGGCGCAGATCATCAGGGATATGGAGCAAGGCATCGACCCGGCATTTAAAAGGTCGACCATCAGTATTGTGGACAGGAAAGAAGCCATCAAAACCGCCTGCCACATGGCAAGGCCCGGCGACATCATCCTAATAGCCGGCAAAGGCCACGAAAAATACCAGGACATCAATGGCGTAAAAACCCATTTTGACGATATGGAAGAACTGATTGATCAGTTTAAGGAAATGAATTAATTAGACCATAGTCCATGGACGATAGACCATAGCGATGGTTTGTTAGATGGACTACATACAATAGAAAAAATGGCTATGGTATATCGACTATGGTCCATGGACTAAAAGAAATCGGTGAAATCAAAAAAATAATCAGTGTAATCCCAAAAAGATGTTTTATTATCTGTTTCACTTCTTAGATAAGAATTACAACATCCCCGGCGGCGGCGTGTTCCAGTACATCACGTTCCGTATGGCCATGGCGGTAATTGTATCGCTTATCATTACCACGGTGTACGGCCGCAGGCTGATCGATTACCTGCGTTACAAACAGGTAGGTGAAACCGTGCGTAACCTCGGTTTGGAAGGCCAGATGCAGAAAGCCGGTACGCCTACAATGGGTGGTATCATTATCATTTTAGGTACGATAGTACCAACATTGCTTTTCGCCAAGATCGACAATATTTACATTATTATCATGCTGGTGACCACCATCTGGCTGGGCGCGATCGGTTTCCTGGACGACTATATAAAAGTATTCAAAAAGAATAAAGAAGGATTAGCGGGCAGGTTTAAAATAATTGGTCAGGTTGGTTTGGCGCTGTTTGTAGGCTGGACGATGTATTTCAATTCTGATATTATCGTTCGTCAGCAGGTTCATCCGCCCATCACGGTAAATGCGCCGGTTCAATACCATATGAATGGTAAAACCGCTGTGTATACACAGGATATGAAATCCACCACCACCACCATGCCTTTTTACAAGAACAATGAGTTCGACTATGCAAAGGTGCTGAAGTTTTTAGGCGGTAATTATCAGCATTATACCCTGTTGGTATTCCTGGTGTTTGTGATCGTCATCATCACAGCGGTTTCCAACGGCGCCAATATAACAGACGGTATCGATGGCCTGGCGACAGGTACTTCGGCTATCATCGGGGTAACGCTTGCGTTCCTGGCCTATGTATCGGGTAACACGGTTATTGCCGATTACCTTAACATCATGTATATCCCTAACTCCGGCGAGCTGGTAATTTTTGCCGGTGCCTTCGTTGGCGCATGCGTAGGTTTTCTGTGGTATAATTCATACCCGGCGCAGGTATTTATGGGCGATACGGGCAGTTTGGCTATCGGTGGTATTATAGCGGTATTCGCCATCATGATCCGTAAAGAGCTGATGCTGCCGGTATTATGCGGTATATTCCTTATTGAGAACTTATCAGTAGTGATGCAGATCTCATGGTTCAAATACACAAAAAAGAAATATGGCGAAGGCCGCAGGATCTTCCTGATGGCGCCGCTGCATCACCATTACCAGAAAAAAGGGTTCCATGAAGCCAAGATCGTAACACGCTTTTGGATCATTTGTATCCTGCTGGCGATAGTGACGCTGATAACCCTAAAACTTAGATAGAAAGCCCCCCGACCCCCTGAAGGGGGAGAGTAAAGGATAATTGATAATAAAAGGAATTAAAGATACAATGGACACCAATAACAAAGCCGCCAATCAAAAACTCCCCCTTCAGGGGGCTGGGGGGCGTCGCCTTGCTATTCTCGGCGCGGGCGAAAGCGGTGTGGGTGCGGCATATCTTGCCAAACAGCAGGGCTATGATGTTTTTGTGTCGGATTTTGGCGCGATTGCCGATAACTATAAGCAGCAGTTGCTGGATTGGGAGATCCGCTTTGAAGAAAAGCAGCATACCGAAGCTGAAATATTAAGCGCGGTTGAAGTGATCAAAAGTCCCGGGATACCGGATAAGGCGCCGATCATTAAAAAGTTAAAAGAGAAAGACATACCGGTTATTTCGGAGATAGAATTTGCAGGCAGGTATACCGATGCCAAAATAGTCGGCATTACCGGTTCGAATGGCAAGACTACTACGACCAGCCTAACCTACCACATCCTGAAAAATGCAGGGATAAACGTTGGGCTGGCAGGTAACATCGGCAAAAGCTTCGCCTACCAGGTGGCGACTGAAAAGTACGACGTATACGCGCTGGAGCTGAGCAGCTTTATGCTGGATGATATGTACAAATTCAAGGTAGATATAGCGGTGTTATTGAACATCACACCTGATCACCTCGACCGGTACGAATACAAGATGGAAAACTACGTGGCGTCAAAATTCCGCATTGCGCAGAACCAAACGGCCGCCGATTATTTCATCTATTGCATAGACGATCCCGAAACGGCAAATGGCGTTGCTGCCAGGAATTTTTCGGCTAAAATGCTGCCTTTCTCTATCGAAAAACCGGTTGAAGAAGGCGCATATCTTAATGAGGAAACCCTAATTATAAACATAAATAACGATCAATTAACCATGTCAATCCACGAACTGGCCCTGCAGGGCAAGCACAACATCTACAATTCAATGGCTTCAGGTATTGTAGCAAAAGTGCTCCAGATCCGCAACAAGACCATCAGCGACAGCATGGCCGATTTCCAAAATATCGAGCACAGGCTTGAGTCGGTTGGAAAGATCTCGGGCATCAGTTTCATCAATGACTCGAAAGCCACCAACGTCAACTCGACCTGGTACGCCCTCGAGAGCATGACCAGCGATGTGGTCCTCATTTTAGGTGGGGTTGACAAAGGAAATAATTATGATATGCTGCGCGACCTGGTGCGCCAAAAGGTAAAAGCCATTGTTTGCCTTGGCCTGGACAACACCCGCATACACGAAGCATTTAAAGACGATGTGGACATTATAGTGGATACCACATCGGCACAGGACGCGGTGCAAACATCATACTACCTCGCCACAAAAGGCGATACGGTACTGTTGTCACCGGCATGTGCAAGTTTTGATTTATTCAAAAATTATGAGGATAGGGGAAGGCAGTTTAAGCAGGCGGTGAAGGAGCTGTAGGCAGACCATAGTCCATGGACGATAGACCATAGCAATGGCCGGAAAGTCAATAGACTAAATAACAAATGAAAACAAGAATGGCTATGGACAATGGACCATGGTCTATGGACAAAAAGATGATGAACAGAATATGGAATAACACAAAAGGCGACCGCTGGATATGGCTGATAGTGATACTGCTGTCGGTTATTTCTATGCTGGCGGTTTACAGCGCTATTGATACACTGGCATATAAAGACGGTGTAAGCGCCGAGTCGTTGCTTATCCGTAAGCACGTGGCAATGATGCTGGCCGGTTTGGGGTTGATGTATGTTTGTCACCGGATAGATTATAACTGGTACAAGGGCATTTCCAAGATCATGATGGTGATCACTATCCCGTTGTTGCTGTATACGCTTGTTTTTGGTAACCATTTGAATGAGGCCAGTCGCTGGGTATCCATTCCGGGTACAGGCTTAAGCTTTCAGACTTCGGATTTGGCCAAACTGGCATTGATCACTTACCTGGCGCGCACCTTATCGCGCAAGCAGGAAAATATCAAAAACGTAAAGCAATCCTTTATACCGATAATGGGTGCGGTTTGCGTGGTATTCATCCTGATAGCCTGGGCAAACCTTTCAACAGCGTTGATGCTGTTTGGTGTGAGTATTTTATTGCTCATCATGGGCCGTATCAGCGTAAAACAAATAGCGGTAACCTGTTTAGCCGGTGCGTTTTTGTTAGGTGCTGTAGTAATGCTTGGCCCGCGCCGCCATGTGTACATGACGCGTATCCACACCTTCATGCACCCGGAAGCGACTAACCCAGATAAATCATTCCAATCCGACCATGCCAAAATAGCCATCGCAACAGGCGGACTGTTTGGCAAAGGCCCCGGCAAAAGCAGCGAGGTGAATTACCTGCCCGAGGCATACTCGGATGAGATCTTCGCCATCATTGTTGAAGAATATGGCTTGTTCGGCGGGATGATATTGATGAGCATTTACATCTTCCTGCTGTACCGATGCATTAAAATAGCAACCAAAGCGCCAAAAGCATTCGGCACATTGCTGGCGGCGGGCTTAAGCTTTAGCTTAACCATACAGGCCTTCGCCAACATGGCGGTGGCAGTTGGCTTAGGCCCGGTAACCGGTGTGCCGCTTCCGTTTGTGAGCATGGGCGGTACATCCATATTATTTACCAGTATGGCATTCGGCATTATCCTTTCGGTAAGTCGTGATACAGAGGAACCAAAGAAAGTAGTGGTGGGAGAAATTAAAGATAACACAGCCCCCCAACCCCCTGAAGGGGGAGTAAGAGGACGTAAGCTGGCTCTTTAGCCCCCCGACCCCCTAAAGGGGGAGTGAAAAATATAATTTGAAGAAAGAACATATATTGAATAACCGGTCAAATGGCAAAAAAGGATAACAAAGCCGCTAATCAAAAACTCCCCCTTCAGGGGGCTGGGGGGCTTGGGCGCCGCATCATCATTAGTGGTGGTGGTACGGGTGGGCATATCTTCCCGGCTATTGCCATTGCCAATGCGTTGAAGGCGCTTGATCCCAGCACCGAAATATTGTTTGTGGGCGCCAAAGGCCGCATGGAAATGGAAAAGGTGCCTGCAGCCGGTTACGAGATCATTGGGTTGGATATACAAGGCATACAGCGCGGGTCGATCATCAAAAACCTGAAAGTTCCCTTTAAGCTCATCGGCAGCATTCGTAATGCTATTCAGATCATCAAAGATTTTAAACCGGATGCTGCGGTAGGTGTTGGCGGTTATGCTTCGGGGCCGATGCTGTACGCGGCGTCGATAAAAGGTATACCGTACATCATTCAGGAACAAAATTCCTATGCGGGCGTAACCAACAAATGGCTGGGCAAAAAGGCGCGGGAAGTATGTGTGGCGTTTGACGGTATGGAGAAATTTTTCCCGTCGAGCAAGATCATCAAAACGGGCAATCCTATCCGCAGGGATTCGGTTGACATAGCAGGCAAGCGCCTGCAGGCCATCGAACTGATGAAGCTGGAATCGGACAAAAAGACCATCCTGGTTACCGGCGGCAGTTTGGGCGCACGTACTTTGAATAACAGCATCCTCGGCGGAATGGATAAGATACTGGAAGCCGATGTACAGGTGATATGGCAGACTGGTAAATTTTATTACAAACAGATCATAGAAAAGCTAGGCCGCGATTACCATCCGAATATCCGCATTATGGAATTTATAAACAGGATGGACCTGGCCTATGCCGCTGCTGATGTGATCATCTCCCGCGCAGGCGCAGGCACAATTGCCGAGCTGTGTGTGATCAAAAAACCAGTGATCCTGGTGCCATCGCCAAACGTGGCGGAGGACCATCAAACCAAAAATGCATTAGCGCTGGTACATGACAATGCGGCATTATTTATACCCGACCGTGATGCGGAAGCAAAGCTGGTTGATGCGGCATTGGAGCTATTAAAAGATAAAGACAAACAAAAGACATTAAGCGTAAATATTGGCAAACTGGCCCTGCCGGACGCCGATGAAGTGATAGCGAAAGAAGTTATGCAAATAACAAATTAACAATTAAATGTAAGCCTATTCCCCGTGTTGCCATGCGGGGAGGGCTTTTTTGGAAAGACCATGGACGATAGTCCATGGACCATGGCAAAAAGTGAAAAGAATAATGGCTATGGACTATTGACCATGGTCTATGGACTAAAAATCGGTGTAATCATAAAATAATCGGTGTAATCACATGGAGTTAAGTAACATACAACGGGTTTATTTGATAGGCATAGGCGGCATAGGCATGAGCGGCCTGGCGCGCTATTTCCATCATCTGGGTTGCGTTGTATGCGGCTACGATAAAACGTCAACTGAGCTTACCACAGAATTGCAGCACGAAGGCATGTGCGTAATATTTGAAGATAAGGCCGACTTAATACCCATGAATTTCCATGAGCCTGACGAAAGCACGCTAATCATATTTACACCTGCTGTTCCGAAGGATTCTGAGATCGTGAACTTCTTTAAGAACGCAGGTTTTGAGCTGTTTAAACGCTCGCAGGTATTGGGGTTGATCAGTCGCGGTAAGTTTACAGTTGCGGTTGCGGGTACTCATGGTAAAACGACAACTTCAACCATGGTGGCGCACATCCTGAAGCATTCGGGAGTGGATTGCTCGGCGTTTTTGGGTGGCATCTCATCCAACTACAACAGCAATGTGCTTTACGGTAAAAATGATATTGTAGTGGTTGAGGCAGATGAGTACGACCGTTCGTTCCTGACACTTTATCCAAATATCGCGGTCATCACTTCAATGGATGCCGACCATTTGGATATTTACGGTGATCACTCGCATCTGCTGGATTCGTTCAAAATGTTCGCTTCGCAGATAAAAGAAGGCGGCACATTGATCCGCAAACAAGGGTTACCATTGGAGATAGGCGTTACCTATAGCACAACGGAAGATGCCGATGTAACTGCATCAAACATCCGCATAGCAAACGGCAGCTTTTATTTCGATTTTAAGAATAATGATACCGAAATAAAGGATATCCAGTTAGGCATCCCGGGTTTTCATAATGTAGAGAATGCCACCGCGGCAACCGAAGCGGCATTGATGCTGGGCGTTTCGCCGCAGGCGATAAAAGCTGCGCTGGAAGCATTTCGCGGGGTGAAGCGCAGGTTTGAATACATTGTAAAAACGCCGGAGCACATTTATATAGATGACTATGCGCATCATCCGGAAGAATTACGCGCGGCCATCACATCGGTCAAAAAATTGTATCCGGATAAAAAGCTGGTGACCATTTTTCAGCCGCATTTGTACACCCGCACACGCGATTTCGCCGATGGTTTTGCCGAAGTGCTCGACCTGACGGATGAGCTCATCATGCTGGACATTTACCCCGCCCGTGAGCTGCCGATAGAAGGCGTAAACAGCGACATGATACTGAACCGTATGCAGCTGGCCAATAAACGTAAGCTGGGAAAACAGGAAGCGGTTGAAGCGATAAAAAATGAACAACCCGCGCTGCTGTTAACCGTTGGCGCAGGCGATATAGATAATTTAATTGAACCATTAAAAGCTGCCTTGAGCCATGTTTAAGAAGCGCATATGGAAATATATTTTGATTGCATGCGGCTGGCTGGTAGCGCTTGGCGGCGTGGTTGTGCTTATGAGCTTTATCGCGGAGAAGAAAGCGGACGTGATCTGCAAGGATGTAAAAGTATACCTGCCCGGTAACGAATTTTTTATCGATAAGCAGGAAATAGACAACATCGTAAACGAAAAAGCGCTGATAGGCCGCAACCTGGATGCGATTAACATTCACTTGCTCGAAAGCAGGCTGAAGGCTAACCCGTTCGTGCAGTCGGCAAGGGTGTTTGAGGATATGGACGGGGTGATAGAGGTAGAGATCAGTCAGCGTAAGCCTATTCTGCGCATCCTGAACCAGAACAGCCAGGATTATTATGTGGATGAGCATGGTTTGAAGGTGCCGTTATCGGAAAACTTTACCGCAATGGTGTTGGTGGCTAACGGTTTTATCGAGGAGCCATTCGGCGGGCAGGTGGATACGCTGCACACAGAACTGGCAAAAGCTGTTTACAAAACGGCCGATTATATCCGCAAGGATTCGTTATGGGCGGCGCAGATAGCACAGATCTATGTGAACCAGCAGCACGAGATCGAGCTGATCCCCCGGGTAGGCAATCAGCGCATTTTGCTGGGCGATGCCGATTCGCTGGACAGCAAGTTTCATAACCTGCTCATATTTTATAAAAAGGCGCTGCCGCAGGCCGGCTGGGGCACATATAAAGCGATAAATATCAAATACGCCAACCAGGTTGTCGGCGTAAAAAATCAGCTTACAAAAAAGGATTCGATTGCAGCTAAAGAAGCGGCCGCATTAAAGAAGGATTCGACGCAAATGGTTAAGGACACATCTCAAATAAGTAATTAATATGGACAAAATTTTAACACAAGACAAAAGTTCGCCAATCGTAGTAGGATTGGACATCGGAACTACAAAGATCTGTGCTATAGTTGGCCGCCGCAACAAGAACGGGAAGATCGAAGTACTGGGTATCGGCAAGGCTGAATCGGCAGGGGTAACGCGCGGGGTCGTTTCCAATATTGATAAAACCGTTCAGGGCATTATACAGGCGGTTGATATCGCCAGTGCGCAATCGAACGTAGAAATAAAGGTAGTGAACGTGGGCATCGCCGGGCAGCACATCAAAAGTTTGCAGCACCGTGGCCTGATCACGCGCCGCGACCTGGACAATGAGATCTCCCGTAAGGATATCGATAAACTGATAGAGGACATGTTTAACCTGGTAATGCCCCCGGGCGAAGGGATCATCCATGTCATCCCGCAGGAATTTACCATTGACGGCGAACCGGGCATTAAAGACCCGATAGGCATGGCAGGCGTAAGGCTGGAAGCAAACTTCCACATTATTTCAGGCCAGACTGCCGCGATCAAAAACATAGTAAAATGCGTGAACAAGGCCACCCTGGAAACAGTGGACCTGATATTGGAGCCGCTTGCATCTTCTGAATCGGTATTGAGTGACGAGGAGAAAGAAGCAGGTGTAGTGTTGGTGGATATAGGCGGCGGTACTACCGATATCGCCATCTTCCACGAGGGCGTGATCAGGCATACGGCGGTAATTCCGTTCGGCGGTAACAGCATTACGGAGGATATCCGCGAAGGCTGCTCGGTAATGCGCAATATCGCGGAGCAACTGAAAGTACGTTTCGGTTCGGCATTGGCTGAAGAGAACAAGGAGAACGAAATAGTATGTGTACCGGGTTTACGCGGCCGTGAGCCGAAGGAAATTTCGGTTAAAAACCTGGCTTTTGTGATCCAGGCCCGTATGGAAGAGATAGTTGAGCATGTGTATTACGAGATTAAAGCATCGGGCTACGAAAAGAAGCTGATTGGCGGTATAGTGGTAACAGGTGGCGGTGCGCAACTGAAGCACCTTGCGCAGCTGGTTGAGTTTGTGACCGGTTTGGATTGCCGTACCGGATACCCTAACGAGCATCTTGCCAAAAACGAAGTATTGCCAAAGAATGTGTATGAGGACCTGCAAAGCCCGATGTACGCAACTGCTATCGGCCTGCTGATAAAAGGCATCCAGAAAATGGAATATGACGATTTGCCGCAGGAGGCAGAAGTGAAGAAAAAAACAAAGGAAAAACCATTGGCCAAAAAGCCAAACTGGATAGAATTACTGAAGACTTATATTAAGGATGATATCCCTGATAAAGACTTTATTAAATAAGTTTTAGGTAGTTTTTCACATTAAGTAATTTTTCCACAATACTGACAATTGTGGAAAAACCCTGTGGAAAAAGCCCTAATATTACAATGGGAGAAAACTAATAATTCGTCAGGTACAAGTAACTGAAAATTAAGATTATGAAGTTTGAGATGTTAAAAGATAAGTCGTCTATCATCAAGGTAATTGGTGTTGGCGGCGGCGGGGGCAACGCTGTAAACCACATGTACAAGCAAGGCATAACCGGTGTTGACTTTATTATTTGCAATACCGATGCCCAGGCGCTTGAGCTGAGCCCTATTCCGAATAAAGTGCAGTTAGGCGCCAGCCTTACCGAAGGCATGGGCGCAGGATCGATACCTGAGGTTGGTAAAAACTCGGCTATCGAAAATATAGATGATATAAAACAAATGCTGGGCAGCAGCACCAAAATGCTGTTTATTACAGCAGGCATGGGTGGCGGCACCGGTACAGGCGCCAGCCCGATAATCGCCAAGGCTGCACGTGAGCTGGATATATTGACGGTCGGCATTATCACCACCCCGTTCTCATTTGAAGGCAAACGCCGTAAAATGCAGGCCGAAGAGGGTATGGACGAGCTGAAAAAGTATGTCGACTCCTACCTGGTGATCTCCAACGACAGGCTGCGCCAGATCTTCGGCAACCTTACGCTGGGATCGGCATTTGCGCAGGCAGATAATATTTTGACCACGGCCGCCAAAGGCATTGCCGAGATCATTACGCTGCCGGGCTATATCAACGTTGACTTTAAAGATGTTCGCACCGTAATGAAAGAAAGCGGCGTAGCCATCATGGGCAGTTCATCTGCCGACGGCGAGAACCGCGCTTTGAAGGCTGTGGAAGGCGCTTTGTCATCACCATTATTGAAGGATAACGAGATAGAAGGCGCACGTTACATCCTGCTCAACATCAGCTCTGGCAGCAAGGAAGTAACCATGGACGAAGTAAGCATCATTACCGATTACATACAGGAAGAAGCAGGCTTAGCTGCCGACCTGATATGGGGTAACTGCATCGATGAGAATTTGGGTGAGAAAATATCGGTTACCATTATCGCTACCGGTTTCCAGACCAAAGACGAACGCGAAAAAGAAAGCAGCAACAAGAAGATCGTTTCTATGCTGGTGCCTGAAAGTGAGCCGCTGGTAAAACCTGTTGTGAACGAGTTTATCAATCATGTTAAGGAAGTTCCGGTTGAAGGCCCGTACATGAAGAATAAAGAGGTAGTTAAGGAAGCACCAAAACAGGCACAGGCAGGCTTGTTTGACCTGTTCGCCAGATCATCGTCTGAGGAGCCTGCGGCCGTCATCAAACATAACCTGATGGATGAGGAGAAACCTGTTGAAGAAGAACCGGAAGAAGCCGGTTTCACCTTTAAACTGGTTGATCCTGCGTTAAACTTTGAGCCTGTACAAGCTGAAATTGAACCGGAGCCGGTTGCAGTACCGGAACCTGAACCGATTGTAGGTGCTGATGACGACAAGACTGAAGAGAGCATGGAAGAGCAGTTGCGTAAATCGCGCGAGCGCATTATGCGGTTGAAAGACCTGAGCATGAAGCTGCGCAGCGGCAACCTGCAGGAGATGGAAAATGTACCGGCTTACAAACGCAAGGAAATAGCATTGCAGGAAACCCCTGCATCAGACGAAAGCCAGGTATCGCGTTTCACCCTCATCCCCGATGGTGAAGGAAAAGTTGAAATACGCAACAACAATTCATTTTTGCATGATAACGTGGATTAAATTAGTATAGAAAGTGAGTGTGAAGCCTTTGTGTAGTAAAATATGCAAAGGCTTTTTTGCAGGCTGTGAATTGGAGTGGTAGGTAAATATAAGTGGAATAAATTTTGATTATATTTGTATATGGCAGCAAATGTTGAAATACCATCCACACTTAATGAACAACAAATGTTAATGTTGCAACTGTTAAAAAATCCTTTACCTGATGCGGATTTTTTACAGCTAAGAAGACTTGCTGTAAAGTTACTTGCCCAACAATTAGATTCTTTAGTTGATGATTGGGAAAATGAGAACAATATTACGCCTGAATATTATAACCAATTAGCCAAAGGACATTTCCGTTCTAAGTAACCATCTTCATGAAAGTTGTAATAGACTCTAATGTACTTATAGCCATGATTGGTAGAAGAAGTATTTTGAGTCCGCTTTGGGATGCTTTCATAAACGGTAAATTTTCAATAGCTGTTTCCGAGGATATTTTAAAGGAATACGAAGAAATATTACAACAACGTTCAGCAAATGGTGCTGATAGATTAATGATGGGGATTTTTGTTGAAAGTCCTGATATTCATTTTCATTCAGTGTATTATAAATGGAATGTAATCGACAAAGATCCAGATGATAATAAATTCTTTGATGTAGCTGTTGCCGCGAATGCGGATTACTTAGTAACTAACGATGCGCACTTCAATCAGATAAAGGAAATTCCCTTCCCCAAAGTAATTGTCATCAGATCAGAAGAATTTCTTAAAATTATATTAAATCTATAGATATTATAGATAAATTTTCTTTTTACATTTTACCCATTTTGCAAGCCTGTTTTAAACGGCTATATTTGCAACAATAAAAGTTCTGTGATTTGGATTTATTCGACAAGATTTTAAAAAGTGTAGGCGGGCCTATTGGTCAGCATCAAAAATGGTCGCACGGCTATTTTTCATTCCCTAAGTTAGAGGGCGAGATCGGCCCCCACATGATGTTCAACGGAAAAGAGCATCTGGTTTGGAGCCTCAATAATTATCTTGGTTTAGCTAATCACCCGGTGATCCGGGAAACCGATGCGAAGGCTGCGGCCGACTACGGCATGGCTTACCCTATGGGCGCCAGGATGATGTCGGGCAACTCAAGGCACCACGAGGAATTGGAAAACGACCTTGCTACATTTGTAGGCAAGGAAGCGGCCTTCCTGTTGAACTACGGCTACCAGGGAATGGTATCCATTATCGATGCATTGGTCGACCGTAACGATGTGATCGTTTATGATGCAGAATCACACGCCTGTATTATCGACGGTGTACGCCTGCATATGGGCAAGCGTTTTGTTTATAAGCATAATGATATAGAAAGTTGCGAAAAGCAGCTGGAACGCGCTACCAGGCTTACTGAGCAGACCGGCGGCGGCATACTGGTGATCACCGAAGGCGTATTCGGCATGTCGGGTGCGATGGGTAAGTTGAAAGAGATCTGCGAGCTGAAAAAGAAATTCGATTTCCGCCTGTTAGTGGATGATGCGCATGGCTTTGGTACCATGGGCGCAACCGGTGCGGGCGCCCACGAAGCACAAGACTGTGTTGATGGGGTAGATGTTTATTTCAGCACCTTCGCCAAATCAATGGCCGGTATTGGCGGTTTTGTTGCCGCTAAGCGCGAGATCATCGACTTCCTGCGTTATAATATGCGCTCGCAAACATTCGCCAAGGCGTTGCCGATGCCAATGGTGATCGGCGCCAAAAAACGCTTTGAAATGCTGCGCACCATGCCCGAACTGCGGGAAAAGCTTTGGCTTATAGCCCGCGCTTTACAAAATGGATTGAAGGAGCGTGGTTTTGATATCGGCATTACCGATACGGTAGTAACACCGGTTATCCTGAAAGGCGACCTATACGAAGCCACCGCATTAACCCGCGACCTGCGCGAGAACTATGGCATCTTCTGCTCTATAGTGATCTACCCGGTAATACCAAAGGGTTTGATCATCCTGCGTTTGATCCCAACGGCCACACACAGCCTGGAAGATGTACAGCGCACACTGGATGCTTACAGTGCCATGGGAGAGAAGTTAAAATCCGGGCAGTATAAGAAAGATAATGTGCCGGTAGTGTAAAAGAATATATAAATTTTTGTAAGCCTTTCGGATATCCGGAAGGCTTTTTTATTTTTATCGCCTAACCAATTCTATCTATGACAACACGCCGCGATTTTATAAAAGTAAATGGCATCACCGCCGCAGGTTTAAGCCTTGGGCTAAGGCCAAAATGGTTTAATGGCCCTGCCGGGCCGTACGAGAGCCATCGCCCAAAACTGAGCGAACGTAAATTCACCAGCACCGCTGTGGAAGAAAAGATAAAAAGTATAAGGGCATCCATAAAAGACCCCGAGCTGGCGTGGATGTTCGAGAATTGTTATCCCAATACGCTGGATACGACGGTTAATTATTCAGAGGTGAATGGCAAGCCGGATACCTTCGTCATCACAGGCGATATAAACGCCATGTGGCTGCGCGACTCATCGGCGCAGGTTTGGCCTTACCTGCCATTGATCACAAAGGATGCGGGCCTTAAAAAGCTTATACATGGGGTTATCAATCGCCAGGCAAAGTGCATACAGATCGATCCGTATGCCAATGCGTTCAACCCCGGTCCTACAGGCAGCGAGTGGGATACCGACAACACCACCATGAAGCCCGAGCTGCACGAACGTAAGTTCGAGATCGACTCGTTATGCTACCCGGTAAGGCTGGCCTACAACTACTGGAAAATAACCGGCGACAGCAGCTTTTTTGATGAAAACTGGCAAAAAGCCGGTAAACTGATCTTAGATACCTTCATTACCCAGCAGCGCAAACACGGAAAAGGCCCATATCATTTCCAGCGTAAGACTGAGGTCTCTACCGATACCGCGCCGCTCGGAGGTTATGGTAACCCTACAAAACCTGTTGGGTTGATCTGCTCGGTCTTCCGCCCGTCAGATGATGCCACCATTTATCCGTTCCTGGTGCCATCAAACTACTTTGCTGTCATCACGCTAAAGCAAATGGCGGAAATGTTTGATGTTTTAGGCAAGGATGCAGCAACAGCTAACCGCTGCCGCGTACTGGCTATTGAAGTGCACAGCGCATTGGAGAAATATGCGGTAGCACAACATCCGGTGTATGGTAAAGTACTGGCTTTTGAAGTAGATGGCTTCGGTAACCAGTTATTTATGGACGATGCCAATGTGCCAAGCTTGCTTGGCCTGCCATATTTAGATGCGATGTCGGCCCACGATCCGCTGTATCAAAATACCCGTAAAATGGTACTAAGCCATTCGAACCCGTACTTTTTTAAAGGCAAAGCGGCTGAAGGTATTGGCGGGCCGCACGTAGGTATGGATTTTATATGGCCGATGAGTATTATTATCCGCGCCATTACTTCAACTGATAAAGCGGAGGTTTTGGCCTGTGTAAAGTGGCTTAAAAGCACCCATGCGGGTACCGGTTTTATGCACGAATCGTTCAATAAAGACAATGCCGCCGACTTTACACGCAAGTGGTTTGCCTGGGCCAATACGCTTTTTGGTGAATTGATGATTAAAATACATCAAAATTACCCTGATATTTTAGCCAAGGCGGAAGTATAAACATTTGATGGTGCAGGTGTATTACCAAAAGGTTTAATTTTGACTAATTCACAGGCTTTTGTTGATTTTATTTTAATAATTACACCTAATGGGCTAAGGTTTTATGATATTTAAAATATAGGTTTTTGGCGAATAATATTTATTTAAATATTACCCGGTTTTCATAAGCCCGAAATGGGCCAAATATGCTGATAATGTGTATGAAACGGCTTTTAGCAGCATATTTTTTTGTACGAAAAATTTTTTTTTAAATAAAAAGATTTTAGCTTAGCATAGTTAAACAATAAACCTCATTATTTAAAAAGGAGTAACTCAAAATGAAAAAATTTACTGAAGTAAAGGAGCTTGTCGCATCTCTCGAAGCCGATGCTGACAAGTTTTACAACAAGGGGAACAGTGCTGCCGGCACACGTGTACGTAAAGGTATGCAGGACCTTAAGAATTTAGCCCAAGCAATCAGACTGGAAGTTCAGGAATCTAAAAACAAAAAATAAGGAGCCTGAAAAAAAAAGACTTTTACTCAAATAAAAAACCCGGCCTAAAGCCGGGTTTTTTATTTGAGTAGCTTTTCTGTTTCCGCGGCTATTTTAGCGGCTGTTGCTTCGCTCACCTGCACAAGCGGCAGCCGCAGCGTATTGCCGCAAACCCCGGCAGTTTTTAGCGCGGTTTTAATACCGGCAGGGCTGCCTTCGGTAAACATCAGCCTGGTGAAATCGATAAATTTGCTGTGCTCTTTTTGTGCGGCAGCAAAATCTCCTTTTAGGCACAGGCGTATCATATTCGAGAACTGTTTTGGCAAAGCATTGGCCACTACGGAAATTACACCAACACCACCCAAAGCGATCATCGGCAAACTGATAGGGTCATCACCTGATATGACCATAAACCCTTCAGGCTTATCGCGGAAGATTTGGTTCAGCTGATCGAAGTTCCCTGATGCTTCTTTAGTGCCGATTATATTTTTAAAATCGTTCGCCAGCCTTACCGTAGTTTCAGCACTGATGTTGCTGCCTGTACGGCTCGGTACATTATATAATAATATAGGTAACGTCGTTGCCTCTGCAAGCGCCTTATAATGCTGATAAATGCCTTCCTGGGTAGGCTTATTATAAGCAGGGCTTGCCGATAGGATGGCATCGTAACCCTTTACATTAAAATTCTTTACCTGTTCTGCTACTTCAAGGGTATTGTTACCGGCAATTCCGGCAACAAGGCTAACCCTTCCTGCAGTAAACTCGGCCGTCTTTTCCCATATCTTCTGCTTTTCACCCGCAGTAAGTGTGGCGTTCTCGCCGGTTGTGCCTAATGAAACGAGATATTCAACCCCGCCGTCAATCAAATAATTCACAAGGGCCTCAAGTCCGGTATAATCCACCTGCCCATCTGCCTGAAAAGGGGTTACTATCGCTACCCCTGTTCCGTAAAATCTGTCCATCGTATTAATTAAAGGATGCTAAGATAGGATTTTAGGCCTTTTGTATGATATTTATTTGTGCTTTATTGGAAGTTTTGACTGTAATTTTATTAAAAATAAAAAAGGAGAATGATCCCTCACCCTCCTTCTTTATTTTGGTATTTTACTGTTTTTTACGATGCCTTTTGGGCTGGTAAACCAACCATTGGGGCATGTACACGGTTTTTTAGATTCCAGTCTTTAAGATTGTGATCTACTAACCCCGGTTTAGTTTTGTAATGCTTTTTGTCATTCGGACACCTCACCACAAAGCTCTCTTTAATTTGCTCAACAACTGGCCTTGCTCCGCAGTCTTTGCAATTCTCACAGAAAATTCCACCTTGGATAGATATAAAATTGCTCATAGAAATAGATAAAGTTATAATACGAAATAAAGGTAAGAAACATTTCTTAAGAAACAAGAAAGATTTAAAAAAGTTTTAAAGAATAATAAAAATGTTACATAAATGGTAAACAAATCGCAATAATAATTGTCTTTATGACAACATTTTTAATAAATCCTCATCGCTTATAATCGGCACATTCAGCTTCTGCGCTTTCTCTAATTTAGCCGGGCCCATGTTGTCGCCGGCTACCAGGTAATTCAGTTTTGCAGATATACCACTCAATATTTTTCCGCCATTCTGCTCTATAAGATCCTTCAGCTCATCCCTCGAAAAATTCTCAAACACACCTGAAATCACAAAGCTTTGTCCCGAAAGCTTTTCGCTTTGCAGCGTTAATTCTTTCTCTTCTGCTACAAAATTCAAACCTGCAGATTTTAATTTTTCTATTTCCTGTACATGTTGTTCATTCTCAAAATATTCCCTGATGCTCATTGCTATGCGCTCGCCAATTTCCTCTGCTGTGGTGAGTTGCTCAAGCGTGGCGCCGGCCAGGTTGTCGATATTTTTAAAATGCGCCGCCAGTTTTTTAGCCACAGTTTCACCTACATAGCGTATCCCCAAACCGAATAATACTTTTTCAAAAGGCATTTGCTTTGAGCGCTCGATGCCATCAATCATATTGTTGATGGACTTCTCCCCGAACCGCCCCAATTGTTTTAACTCGGCGCTTCGTAAATGCAGGTCATAAATATCACTAATATGCCTGATGAAACCTTTCTGAAATAAAGTATCGATGGTTTCGTCGCCAAGCCCGTCAATATTCATCGCCTTACGGCCGATAAAGTGTTGCATTTTACCAATGATCTGCGGTGGGCAGCCTTCATCGTTAGGGCAGTAGTAAGCCGCTTCGCCTTCTTTACGTTCCAGCAACGTGCCGCATGCCGGGCAATGGGTAATGTAGCGAATAGGAACAGAACCCGGTACACGCTTAGCCATATTTACGCTGATGATCTTGGGGATGATCTCGCCGCCTTTTTCTACATAAACCCAATCATGCTCATGCAGCTTCAGGCGCTGCTCTATCTCATCGGCGTTATGCAGCGTGGCGCGCTTTACGGTGGTGCCGGCAAGCAGAACAGGTTTAAGGTTTGCTACAGGTGTTACTGCACCGGTACGCCCAACCTGGTAGCTTACCTCCAACAGTTCGGTTTCTACCTGCTCTGCCTTGTATTTATAAGCGATTGCCCATCTTGGCGATTTGGCCGTAAAACCCAACTCCTGCTGTTGCGAGTAATTATTTACTTTAATTACAATGCCGTCGATATCGTAGCTCAGCTTAAACCTTGCTTCTTCCCATTTGGCAATAAATTTTAATACGTCATTGATGTCTTTACACAATTCGCTTTCATCATTTACATGGAAGCCCCAGCTTCTTACCGCCTGCAGACTTTCCCAATGTGTTTTAAAAACCTGCTTGTCCGTATATAAAAAGTACATGAAGGCATCCAGCGGGCGTTTGGCCACCTCGCCCGAATCCTGCAGCTTTATAGTGCCCGAAGCAAAATTGCGCGGGTTGGCATAAGGTATTTCGCCATTTTCTATGCGCTCGTCATTCAATCGTTCAAAGGCTTTAAGGTGCATAAAAACTTCGCCCCTTATCTCAAAATGTTCAGGATAATCTCCGTGCTGCAGGCGTTTTGGGATACTGTTGATGGTGCGCACATTGGTGGTTACCTCATCGCCCTGAATGCCGTCGCCGCGGGTAACGGCGCGCTCCAGTTTGCCGCCTTCGTAGGTGAGGCTCATAGATAGGCCATCGAACTTGAGCTCGCATACATACTCGAAATTATCGCCTATCGCTTTGCGTATACGCTGGTCGAAATCTATCAGTTCCTGCTCGTTATAGGTATTGCCAAGCGAAAGCATGGGCCATTTATGGCGCACGGTTTTAAACTCCTTGGTAATATCGCCGCCAACCCTTTGCGTGGGCGAATCAGGATCAGCATATTCCGGGAACTGCTTTTCCAGCGCGGCAAGCTCTTCCAGTTTTTTATCAAAATCAAAATCGGAAATGGTGGGCATTGCCAGCACATAATAGTTGTAATTATGCTGCTTTAGTTCTGACGATATCGCGTCAATTTTCTTTTTTGCTTCTTCGGGTGACATGAAACGAAGATAGTAATTAGTGATTAGAGATTGGAGATTAGAGATTAGTTGATTGGGGTTTTAATTAGAGATTCGAGATCAGTTAACCGGATCTTAGAATATGGAGGTCGCGATTCTTTTAGCCAATATGCCACTAACCTCTAATCTTCAATCTCTAATCTCTTCCATCAAACAATCCGGAATAAATGGCTGTTGTTGTTAAACCATTTTAAACGATCTCAATCTTAAACTATATAAATCAATAATTATCAACTATGAAAAAGATCAGTAAAATTTTGTTTTTAGCAATGGCAGTATCATTCTTTGCCGTTTCGCAAAGTAATGCCCAGGTAGGTATTTATGTGCATGTTCGCCCGCCGCGCCCACATGGGGTTGTGGTAGTTAGGCCTGCGCGCCCAAGCCGTGCACACGTTTGGGTAGCTGAAGAGTGGACACCGGCAGGCGGCAGCTACGCGTACCATGCAGGTTACTGGGCAGTTCCACCGCGCCCGGGCGCTGTATGGATAGCAGGCCACTGGCATCATGAACGCCACAGGGGCGACATTTGGATCCCGGGCCATTGGGCATAAAACAAATTGTATAAAACAAAAAAGCGGTTAACTGTTACAGTCAACCGCTTTTTGTTTTAATCGATCAGCTTAATGATTGCTTCCCGATGATGATGTGCTGGTATTGGTGCTGGCATCCTTACGCATCATGGCTTCTTTTATGAATTTTACAGGCGCACTACCATAGCTCAGGAACTTTTCATTAAAGCCTTTAAGCGAATAATTTACGCCCTGGTCTTTTTTCCATGCTTCGCGCAGGTCCATTATCTCTTTGTAACCGGTATAGTAGCAATCCAGTTGCACGCTGCTCACCGTAACGCGCTTCCATTTATTCTCAGCCTCGATTTTCTGCTGGAAGGCCTCGGTAGTGAGGAATTTGATCGCATCGTCCTTTGTCATACCTGACGAGTGCACGCTGTAATCCAATATCATGTTGCAAACCGAGCGCAGGTGCCATTTATACCACATTAAACGCATCTCAGGCTCATTGTTGCCATAGCCATTATCAAGCATCATCTGCTCGCCGTAAACGGCCCAGCCCTCTATCATCGTATTATTGCCAAAAACAGATTTGATTAAACTTGGCGATTGATTGGCATAAACCAACTGCACGTAATGGCCGGGGATAGCTTCATGGATACATAAAATCTGCAACGTATAGTTATTGTACTCACGCAAGTAGCTTTCAGCTGCCTCAGGCGAATAACCCGCAAGGCTGCCTACGTTAAAATAAGATACGCCATTTTTTTCATACGGGCCGGGCGAGCTCATAGATGCCCCTGCACCGCCGCCACCCATATAACCGGGCTCTTTACGCACAGCCAATGGTTTTGATGCATCGAGCGTAACCAGGTCTTTTGATTGTACAAAGGAAGCTAGCTTTGGTATTAACAGCTCAATGGATGACTGGAAGTTTTCCCTGTCGACATGTTTTGATGAAATGGTATCCAGCATTTTGCTGATCAACACCAGGCTATCTGTAGGCATAGTTGCAGTGCCGAAATATTTTGGCCATAGCTGCCGGCTGATCTGCGCCATCTGGTGGTGCACATATTTCTTGCGCTCTGTGGCCGAGTTAAATATTTGCTGTGATGTATATTGCGACTGCAGCTCGAACTTGAACTTATCATCATAAAATTCTTTGCCCAGCCTGAAATTACGCGGATGGTCGTTCTTCATATTCTTCAGCCAATCAGCAAAACCCTTAACCGCAGTGGCCGAAGCAGTTGCACGGTCTAATATCAGTTTCTGCTCGGCATCGGGTATTTTGGACTTTTTTAATGAATCGGCCAGATCTTTTTCGAAAACTGATAAGCCATTTATATGCTGGTCGATAGCAAGCGCGGTAAGCTCGGCTACAGGATTTTTTATTCCCTTTTCGGCTTCTTTGTAATACTCAGGCACGTTGGCCATTTTTTGATAGAAGTGACGAAGGCGTACGTCCAGCGGGGCATAATGTTCATTCAGGATGTAGGCAAAGCTGCCCAGTACGTTATAATAGGTGGGGTCCCACTCATATTGCTTTAACAGCTCCAACTGCCATTGCTGGTATTGCATTTGGTTCTGGATAATGTTGTAATCCATCTGGTTACCCGGCGAAAGCTGGGTAATGGTATAGCGCGATAACGAGTCGAGCTGAGATTTATAGAAATCGATCAGCTTGCCGCGATTTTTACTGCTGGGAACAATAAGAATGCTGTCGTATTTATGATAACCTTCCTGGGTTGCCCAGTCGGGGTTTTCTTTCCATAGGTTGTCCAGGAAGGTACTTTCGTAAGTGTTGAATGTGCCGTCATCCTTCCTGGCATCAGGATTAACAGAATCCTTTTTGCAGGCATAAAACAGGGTAACGAAAAGCAGCAGGGGCAATAGTTTCCTCTTCACAATGGTTCAATTTGTTTTAGAGGATAAACTTAAAACATTTTAATTAAAAATAGATCAATCAAAACCAAACGCCGACTTAAAATAATCGGAAGCGGCATGCAGGATGGGCCGCCCGTGGCTAAACAGCGCAACCCGGAAATCCATCATCGATATGCGTTTGATGGTAACAAGGCACATATGCAGGTTGTTGTATTTGGTGGCCAGCTTTAAATGGCTGATATTTTCGGCGCTATCGGCCGTGAGGATGATGCCGCCATTCTCCGGCGAGAAAAGCGCGATCTGCCCTTTGCAATGGCCGGGCGCGTAAATTACCTGTAAACCAGTAGCATCAGGAATCCATTGGCGGTGCTTTGCGGCTGTAATATTTTTAACCGGCTTCACATTCAGGTGCGGCAGCTTTATGGCCGACCGCATTGTTATTGCGCAAAGCAGCCTGTTTGCCTTTTTTGATTTGAAGCGGTGCGCGATGCCTTTTTGTATCAGCTCGGCTTCAGCAGGATGCATGTAAACGGTGGCATTTACGTCCTGCAAGATATCGGCAAGGCTGCCCGAATGGTCATAATGCGCATGTGTAACAATTATGTGCCTGATGTCTTTTGGGTCGGAACCTATGATGCGAATCGCCTGGAAGATAGCCTCTTTGCTGCCGGGCGGCCCGGTATCTATTAAAATGAGCCCGGCTTTAGTTTTATTAATGAATACATTAACTTCGGGCAGGGATACCTGGTAAAAATTTGGGCTGATAATTACAGGCGGGATCATATGCGGGAGTTATATATTTACAACCATTTGGAGAATGTTTTGTTTAAAATGGAAAAGAAATTTTAGTGATGGATAATAAAAATAAAGAGATGGTAAACGAGCTAACCAAATTACTGTTAGGCGGAAACGCCCATGCCGACCTGAAA